>Ga0182030_10020243_pt1 | contig 12574 bp, 7 predicted proteins | sample 812S3MmetaG_FD_121299 | JGI IMG/M metagenome (GOLD analysis project Ga0182030, IMG submission 121299) | Permafrost microbial communities from Stordalen Mire, Sweden - 812S3M metaG (Illumina Assembly) | ecosystem: Environmental > Terrestrial > Soil > Wetlands > Permafrost | place: Sweden... | reverse complement strand
CGCCCGCCAATCCCGGAACCAATTCGGACATCGCCTTTCCGTTGGGAGCCGTGCAAATAATGGCCGACGCTCCGCCCATCGCCTGCAGTTGTTTTCCGGCATCGCCCGCCGAGGAATCGATATAGGCCGCCGCTCCCAGCTTGAACGCCAGCGCTTCTTTCTCCTTGCCGCGCGAAACCACCACCGCCTTCGATCCCAGCTTCACCGCGAATTGCAGCGCCAGATGGCCCAACCCGCCGAGCCCCTGAATCGCGACCACGTCGCCGCCCGACGCGCCCGCATGGCCCAGCGCTCCGAACACCGTTGCCCCCGCGCACAGCAGCGGAGCCGCTTCCGCCGAGCTCAGCTCATCCGGAATCGCCACCATCGCCTCTTCGCGGCCGATCATGTATTCGGCGTATCCGCCGTCCATCGAAAGCCCCGTGATGTGATGATTCGGACAGGCGCCATGCTCGCCCTGGCGGCACGCCTTGCAATAGCAGCAATGGCCTCCATGCCAGCCCACGCCGACGCGTTGACCGAGCGTCCAATTCGTCACCGCCGCTCCCAGCTTGGCGACGGACCCCACCACTTCATGCCCTGGAACGCGCGGATACGTGAGGCCCGGGAACTTGCCTTCTTTCACCAGCGCATCGCCGTGGCAGATGCCGCAGGCGTCCACTTTGATCAGCACTTCGTGCTCTTGTGGTCCGGGAATATCACGCTCGATCAGTTCAAACTCGGCTCCGGCGGAGCGCACAAGAATCGCTTTCATCGTGGCCAAGGGAAAAACCTCACAAGAAAGAATTACACGCGTTCAAGCGGATCGTAGCATACTCCCGACGCACTGCCTTCAAGTTCGATCTGCTGTTTCTTGTGGGGCGGGGCTTCCGCCCGGCGGACCGAGCTTCTGCTCGGTCCAATCTGAGCCGGTCCACTCTGAAAAAGATTGTCATCCCGAGCGCCAGTCGAGGGATCTGCTTTTTGCGGCCGCTGATGAAATAAACTCGAGGATGCGGCAACGCCAGCCGCGGCGATCACATGAGTTTCGGAGGATAGTGATGGGTTTATCGCGAATGAGGAGCCTGTTGCGAATTTCTTTGCCAGTCTCGTTCTTCGCGCTCTGTTTCTCGTCTTCACTCATCCGCGCCCAATTGATCCCCACCACCGACGGCACGCAAGTCTACGACGCCGTCAACAACATCACCTGGATCGCCGATTTCAATCTGCCGGCCAGCAACCGTTTCGGCATCCCTGTGTGCAGCGGAACCAACGTCGGCATCCAAACTTGCGTCAATGCAAGCGGCTCCATGAATTATGGCGCCGCCGCGGCATGGGTCGCCGCCATGAACGCCGCCAATTACCTCGGTCACAACAACTGGCAGCTTCCCACCACGCCTCTGCTCGATAATACCTGCGGGAAAACGGGTCCGAACGGCCAGAGTTTTGGCTTCGGCTGCACGGCGGGCGCGCTCGACACCGTTTACAACAACCTCGGTCTGAAGCCGCCCAACACGGCGGTTCCGATCCCCGCCAACACGGCCGGTCCTTTCAGTAACGTGCAGCCGTATCTATATTGGTCGCAATCGGTGTCGTCCGCGGGCGCAAGCTCCGGCAACGCGACGTTCTCCTTCGCCACCGGCTGGCAGGGAGCCAACACGTTGCCCAATTTTCTGTATCTGTGGCCGATGATCCCTGGCAAGCTTCCAGGCACGCCCGCGGCTACGGGAACGAGCCTGCAAGTGGATCCCGGAGGCGCGACGGTTTACGATCCCGTCACCAACATCACCTGGCTCGCCAATGCCAATCTCGCCGCAACGAACGCCTTCGGCCTGCCGCTGTGTACCAGTCCCACTACGCCGTCGCTTTGTGTCGCACAGGATGGCGCAATGACGTGGAGCTCCGCCGTCCAATACATCGCCAACATGAACACCGCGACATACCTTGGTCAGACCAACTGGCAGGCGCCCACGATCTCCACCACCTGCCCCGGCTACAGTTGCTACGGCACCGACAATCCCATGGGCAATCTGTTTTATAACCAACTCGGCCTGGTACCGGGAGCCGCCGCCGTGGCTACGCCCAACATCCCCCTCGGGCCCTTCAAAAACCTGCAGCCCTACCTTTATTGGAGCTGCGTGGGGAACACCATTCAGAGTGCCTGCCAGAGCGCCGGCCCCGCCCCGAATTTCGAACAGAGCTACTCCTTCGGTGCGGGCTTTCAGGGGACCGATCTTCTGGCCAACACGCTGTTCGTGAACGCGTATTTCGTCGGCGCTCCCGCGAACTTGTGTTTTTATTCGCTGAGCTCCGGTGGACAAGCGTTCACCGCTACGGGAGGAACGGGAACCTTCGCGATCATAACCTCTCCCACTTGCACCTGGACTGTGAGCGGACTTCCGACGTGGGTGACGCTGACCAGCCCAGCGTCGGGAACCGGCAACGGAACTGTGACGTTCGAGATTTCTCCCGATATGGGTGCCGATCTTACCGCCACGCTCAACATTGCAGGCGCGACGTACTTTCTGCAACTGCAATCGTCGACCATACCGGGACTCAACTACGTCGGCTCCATGCCGCATCTCGCGGCCGAAGGCGGATGGGTGACCACGTTTACGTTTGTCAATAAGAGCACGACCACGGCGACTACGCGGACGAATTTCTTTTCTCCGACGGGCGGGGCGTTGCAGTTGCCGATTACTTTGCCGCAGCAGCCAATCAACTCCGTTTTGGCGCTCTACCCTCAGCCCATCGTGGTCGGAGTGCCCCTCCAAACCCTCTTGTCCGGCGACTTCTTGCCTGGCGCGATTCTTGCTTCGTCATTAGATCAAACCATCGCGCCGAACGCGCAGTTCATCATGCAAGCCTACGGACCCGCTCCCACGTATCTCGAAGGCTCCGCTCAGCTAAACGCCACCGGCACGGAAGGCACCGGAGCAGCCGTCGACGGCTTTGCCATTTTTCACTTCAGTCCAAATAATCAGGAAGCCGTGGTGCCGATGGAGACGCGCAATGCGGCGTCGTATGTGCTGGCGTTCGATAACACTAGCAATGTGCTGACGGGCGTGGCTTTGGAAAACGTCTCGGCACAAAGCGTCACCATCCCATTCGTTTTTCGTGACAGCACAGGCGCGCAGATGATCCCCAATTCATTGGTAAACCCACCGGCTGGGGGGAGCGGGTTTTTCGGGCCCTCGTCAATCACCTTGCCGCCGTTCGGACATACGTCGTTTGTGCTTTCCACGCAATTTCCTTTGACGAGCAATATTCGTGGCACCGTCGAGTTCGATACTCCAACCGGAGGACAGATCAGCGCCCTCGGCATCCGTTACACCGGCGGAACGCTGACGACGATTCCTGTTCTAGCGAACGTAAGTAATACCGGAGGCCTGATGGCGCATCTCGCATCCGGCGCGGGATGGCAGACAACGTTCGCGCTCGTGAACACGGGAAGCACTTCTGCGAGCGCAACTCTGAACTTCTATGCCGACGGCGGCAGTCCCCTATTTCCCGGTTTGTCGTTCCCGCAGACCGGCACTGCTCTTGCGACTCGCACTGCCACCTACACACAGAGCATCGCGCCGGGAGCGTCGTTGTGGATTCTCGCCTCCGATCCCGCGACCAGCCCATTGCTCACCGGCTCGGCACAACTGACGACTTCAGGCCAAGTCAGCGGCTATGCGATCTTCCGCTACAATCCCAATGGCCAGGAAGCCGTGGTGCCGATCGAGTCCCGCAACGCAAGTTCCTACATGGTCGCTTTCGATAACACCGGAGGCACGGTAACCGGCCTCGCGCTGAGCCTCAGTTCTGCGCAGAACGCAAACGTCCCCGTAATCCTGCGCAACGACGCGGGCGTGCAAGTTGGCACGAGCTCGATCTCGCTCAACGCCAATGGCCACACGTCGTTTACAGTGGATGCCGCCCATGGTTATCCGGCCGCCGCCAACATCCGCGGAACTCTGGAATTCGCGACACCTGCTGGCGCCGAGATCAGCGTGCTGGGGATCCGCTCGCCTCCGGCTTTGACGTTCACCACGCTGCCGGCGCTGGCCAAGTGAATCCAAACCGAAAAACTTCCCGGCCGTCCAACAGAATGCCGGCGATGGCTTGTTCGGCAGGCGTTTGGGCTAGAATGTATGATGGTCTAGCGACTATGGTCCAGTAAACCAAGCCTAGCAAGCCAAGCCGCAAGCTCGCGGATTCGCGCGGGCGGGCGTCGTGCTGCGGTGTTGCAATCGGGGCAGGGGATAATCGAGTTCGCGGGAGGAATGACGTCTTGAGAATGAAACATTTTACTAAAGTCGCGTGTGCCGGCTTCATCGTGTTGTCGGCCTGTGCAACGGCCAGCGCGCAAGGCCGTGGAGGACGCGGACCCGCGGGACCTCCTCCGACGGCGAAAGCCAGCGCGCCCATCGACATCACCGGCTACTGGGTTTCGATCGTCAACGAAGACTGGCGCTATCGCATGACCGTCGCGCCCAAGGGCGACGTGGACGGCGTGCCGTTGAATCCGGCGGGCAAGGCGCTTGCCGACGCCTGGGATCCGGCGAAAGACGAAGCCGCCGGCTTGCAGTGCCGCGCCTATGGAGCCGCCGCTATCATGCGCATGCCCGAACGCCTGCACATCACCTGGCAGGACGACAACACGCTGAAGATGGAGATCGACGCCGGCACGCAGACGCGCATTCTCCCGTTCAATCCCACCACCAACCCCGGGGGCGATTGGCAGGGCGCGTCGCAGGCCATTTGGGATCGTCCCAAGAGCCGCATGGCCGTCGGATTTTTCGCGCCGCAGGGCGATTGGGGCGGGGGATTGAAAGTCGTCACCACTAAGATGAAGCCCGGCTATCTGCGCCGCAACGGTGTGCCCTATAGCGCCAACGCCGTGCTCACCGAATACTTCGATCGCTTCGACGTTCCCGGTGGCGAAACTCTGCTGGTGGATTCCGCCGAGGTCGACGATCCGCAAAACATGATCTCTCCGTTCTGGACCAGCACGCATTACAAGAAGCTGGCTGACGCCAAGGGCTGGAATCCCACGCCCTGTTCGGTGAAATAGCGCGAGGGAATCGAACATGAAGAACACGAAACTCAACATGACCAGCAAAATGATTCTGGCGCTCTCCATGACGGGAGCTACGCTGTGCGCGCAGTTTGGTCCGCCTCCGCCTCCCAAGGCGACCGAAAAGGCCGAGCCTTCGCCGGGCGTCGATCTCTCCGGCTATTGGACGCCTCCCATGCACGAGGACGCGCTCGAGCGCGGCGGCGGCTCGGAACTCGGCGACTTCGCGGGCTTCGCGCTGAACGAAGCGGGCCGCTTGTGGGCGCTCTCCTACGATCCTTCGCGCGTAACGTTGAAGCATCATCAGTGCGATGCCTACGTCGCTCCCTACCAGATGCGCGCCATCGGCAATTTCCGCATTTGGGAAGAACGCGACCCGCACAATCAGACGCTGACCGCCGTTCACATTTGGGCCGCCACCACCGAAGGACATCGCGTGATTTGGATGGACGGCCGTCCGCATCCTCCGGCCTGGGCGCCGCATAGCTTCCGTGGATTTTCCACCGGGAAGTGGCTGGGCAACGCACTGTACATCGAAACCACGCACTTGAAGCAGGGATGGTTGCGCCGCAATGGCACGCCGGAAAGCGATCAAGCCACGGTGAAGGAATTCATCGTGCTGCACGGCGATCACCTGACCGATACCACCGTCATCACCGATCCCGTGTTCCTCACCGAGCCCGAGGTTCGCAGCAACGATTATTTCCGCCAGCCCGTCGATCACCACGCGTGGCTCTATGCCTGCGACGACGGCGAACAGATCACCGGCCGCGCGCCCGATAAGGTCCCGAACTATCTGTTGGGCCAGCAGCCCTACGCCGACGAATACGCCAAGCGCTACAAGCTTCCGTTGATCGCCGGATTGGGCGGAGCGGCATCGATGTATCCCGAATTCGAAGCCAGACTGCGGGCGCCTGTCACCCAGGCGGAGTTCAAGTCCTTGCTGCAAGCCGATACAACCAAGCCGCAGCAGACCAGCAAGGCCGTCGACCCCGAACCGAAGGATGGCGAGATCCACATTCTGCCGATTCGCAACGACGTCTACATGCTGATGGGCGATAGCGGCAATATCACGGTGCAGGTGGGCGACGAAGGCGCACTGGTGATCGACACAGGCGCCGGCAAATTGGCCGACAAGGTCATAGCCGCAATCCATCAGCTTTCGCCGATGCGCAAGATTCAGTTCATCGTCAACACCAGCTATCGCGCCGATCATACCGGCGGAAATCTGAAGCTGGGCGCGGCGGGCGCGGATTTGAGCTTGCCCGGTTCGTTCTTCGGCCTGCAATCTCCGGCCGGCGCCACGGGCCAGGAAACCGATCCCACGCATCACGCGACGTTGATCGCGCAAAACAACGTGCAGATCCACATGCAGGATTTGAAAATCGCTCCCGAAGCCATCCCCGCCGACACGTTCCTGGACGATCGCCGCCGCAAGTTCCACAACGGCGATTCCATGGAAATGTTCTGGGAGCCGAACGCCGTCACCGACGGCGACAGCATCGTGCAATTGCGCCGCGCCGACGTCATCGCGACCGGCGACATCTTCAACACCACGCAGTATCCGTTCATCGATCTGAAGAACGGCGGCAGCGTGCAAGGCGAAATCAAAGCGCTGAACGACATTCTCAATCGCACCGTTTACGAGCACGAGGAGGACGGCGGAACGGCCATCGTCCCGGGCCACGGCTACTTGTGCAACGAGCACGAGGTGCTGGAATATCGCGACATGATGGTCATCATCCGCGATCGCATTCTCGATATGATCAAGCGCGGCAAGACACTCGCCGAAGTGCAGGCGTTCCGTCCCACCGCCGATTACGATACGCGCTTCGGCCAGAACACGGGTCCCTGGACCACCAACCTGTTCGTCGAGGCGATGTACAACGACTTGAAGGCGGCGCAAAAATAGCTTCGCAAGCAGGAGCCCCCACATCGCGGCTGGCAATTGTTGTGGGGCGGGTCTTCCGCCTGGCATGCGGAGCAGAAGCTCCGCCCCACGCATTCAATCAGAAAATGGTCCAGAACCAAAAGACGGCGATGGCGTAGTACGAAAAACGGTACGGCTATTTTTCCGTCCTATCTTGCGTGTAGGATAGTACGGATGCGAAAACTGTGCCCGGAGTGCAAAACTTCCTGTGGAGAAAAAGAGCCTCATTGCACGGCTTGCGGCCATAAGTTTGAGGCGAAACCCTCCGTGCCGCTCGCGGCGCGTTTGAAATGGTACGTGTGGGCGATCGCGGGCGCTCTGATCGCCGCAGGTATCGGAGTCCTTCTGCGCCGGGCTCTCTAACTCATCGCGCGAATCATAACCAGCGCTCTTATCGAGCGACTCGTAACCCGCGCTCTCGTCGCGCGACTCGTAACCCGCGCTCTCAGCGAGCGACTAACACCACGACCGAGCGCGGTCCCACCAAATAGCGATCCTGCGAGACCTCCGCGAACACGCCCGTCGCCTCGGCGATTTCGTTGGGCGAGGGCAACGACGTATCCAGAAAGCGGCACCATCGTCCCCAACGCACGCCCGGTAAAGCGCAATGGTGCGCTTCCCAATGCGCGTTCGCGATGACGTAAATCTGTTCGCCGCGCTTGGTCGCCGGAGCTTCGTACATGTGCCACGCGAGCAGCCGCGATTCGTACGACCAATCCGGTTCGTATAGCTCCACGCCGTGCCAGATGGTTTCCACTTCGCGCCGCGCCTGATCGCGCACATAAGACGCGAGCCGCAGGATGGCATGCGACTTGCGAAACGCAATCAGGTTGCGGAAATAGCGCAGCAGCGCGGCGTGGGATTCTTCCAGATCCCAGGGGATCCAGCTCAGCTCGTTGTCCTGGCAATAGGTATTGTTGTTGCCTTGTTTCGAGCGCCCCAGTTCGTCGCCCGAAAGAAGCATGGGCGTGCCGTGCGAGAGCAAGAGCAGCGCGGCCAGATTGCGAATCTGGCGTTGGCGCAGCGCCTGAACGGCCGGGTCGCTCGTCACGCCTTCCACGCCGCAGTTCCAACTGTGGTTGGTATTGGTTCCGTCGCGATTGTCTTCGCCGTTCGCGGCGTTATGCTTTTCGTCGTAGGAGACCAGATCGGCCAGCGTAAAGCCGTCGTGGCACGTCACGAAATTGATGCTGTGATAGGGCTCGCGGCCGCTGGATTTATACAGATCGGCGCTGCCCGAAACGCGATCCGCCAGGGCGCGCGCCATGCCCGCGTCGCCCTTCACGAAGCGGCGAACATCGTCGCGGAATTTGCCGTTCCACTCCGCCCAGCGTCCCCACGCCGGAAACGATCCCACCTGATAGAGGCCCGCGGCGTCCCACGCTTCGGCGATCAGCTTGGTTCCGGCCAGCACCGGATCGCCCGCGATTTGTTCCAGCAGCGGAGGATTCAGCAACGGCGTGCCATCGCGCCCGCGTCCCAGAATCGACGCAAGATCGAAGCGGAATCCATCGACGTGCATCTCCGTCACCCAATAGCGCAGGCAATCGGCGATCTGCCCGCGCACCACCGGATGATTGCAATTCAGCGTGTTGCCGCAGCCGGAAAAATCCAGATACGTGCCGGTCATGGGATCCGTCAAATAGTAAATTTCTTCGTCGATGCCGCGCCAGGAATATGTGGGACCGTTGGGGCCTCCCTCGCCGGTGTGATTGAACACCACGTCGAGGATCACTTCGATGCCCGCCGCGTGAAACGTGCGGACCATGGATTTGAATTCGTGCACCGCCGAAAGCGAATTCCCCGCCGAAGAATACGACAGCTTGGGCGCAAAAAAGGAAAGCGGATTGTATCCCCAGAAATCCACCAGACGCTCACCCGTGAGCGGATTGCTCCGTGGATTTTCGTTTTCATTGAACGCCGTTACCGGCAGCAATTCAACGGCGGTGATGCCGAGCGATTTCAGATACGGAATCTTTTCGCACAAGCCTATAAACGTTCCCGCCGCGGCCACATGCGAGGAGGCGTGCCGCGTGAAGCCGCGCACGTGCATCTCATAGATGACGGTGTCGGCCAGCGGAATCCCCAGCGGCTGATCGTGATGCCAGGGGAAGCGATCTTCGACGACGACCGATCGCACCGGCGTACTCGGATCGTGGCCCCACTCGGGGCGCCCCGCCACGGCCTTCCCGTAAGGATCGAACAGCAGGCGGTCGTCGATGCGATACGCGTAGTGCATGCCGGGTTCCACGCCGGCGAGAAAACAATGCCACACGTCGCCGGTCTTCTGAAACTTCGGATGCAGGGGAAACTCCAGCGCCGGCTGCGTTTCGTCCGGCATAAAGATGACCAGCGTGACGGCCGTCGCATGTTGCGAGAAGAGGGAGAAGTTCACGCCGCCGCGCACCGGCGTCGCCCCAAGAGGCAGCGGCGAACCGCGCACGAATTCGGCGTCGCGTCCGGTGGCAGGCAATCGATGAAGGCGTGCTTCAGGTGTGGAATCGCTCACACTTCGAGTCTAAGCAATCCGAGTCTAAGCAATCAATGGCGTTCCGCGCCTTGCGTCGTTTTATATGAGGTTCTGCAAAAGCCGAACGCGAGTGTTCACGAGCGGGCGGGGAGTCACATTATGAGCATGCAATCGCCGTAGGAGAAAAAGCGATAACGTTCCTTCACGGCGTGTCGATAGGCTTCGAGGATCAATTCGCGTCCCGCGAGGCTCGCGACCAGAACGAGCAGGCTCGATTTCGGCAAATGGAAATTTGTCAGCATCGCGCCCGTACGCTTGAAAGTGAATCCGGGAGAAATGAAGAGATCCGTTTCATCACGTTGAACCGCGCCCGCGGCGCTCCTTAATGACCCCGCGCCTGCGGTGCTCCTTATAAGCCCCGCGCCTGTGGCGCTCCGGGCAAGCTCCGCGCTTTCGATGGCCCGCACCGACGTAGTGCCGACGGCGACGATGCGCTTTGCCGAATCCGTTGCTAAGTTCATGGCCGCGACCGTCTCCGGCGGCACGACGAAACTTTCGGAGTGCAGCTTTACTTCCTCGATGATTTCCGTTCGCAACGGTTGAAACGTCCCCAGCCCGACGTGCAGCGTGACGTAAGCCACCGCGGCGCCGCGCGCGCGGCAGGCGTCGAGGATCTCGGGCGTAAAATGCAAGCCGGCGGTCGGCGCCGCGACCGACCCTCGCTCGCGCGCGAAGACCGTTTGATAGCGCTCGCGATCGCTGGGCGCGTCGGCGCGGCGGATGTACGGCGGCAGCGGGACGTGTCCTGCGCGATCGAGGATCTCAAAAAGGTCACCAGAGGGATTGAGGCGCACGGTGCGTTCGCCGAAATCTCCGCGGCTCAGGATGTCGAGGGTGAGCTCGTCGCTGACGATGACGCGCTCGCCCGTGCGCATTTTCTTGCCGGGCCACACCAGCGCGGTCCAAGTGAGATGGTCGTCAGAAATCGGCTTGGTGAGGAAAACTTCGACTTGTCCTCCGGAGCCTTTCTGGCGCTGGCCGTAGAGGCGGGAAGGGAAGACGCGCGAGTTGTTGAGCACCAGGCAATCGCCGGAGTTCAGATAGGACGGAAAATCTCGGAACGTTCTGTCTTCGAATTTTCCGCTGCGGCGATCGACCACCAGCATGCGCGAGGCGGAGCGATCTTCGAGCGGCTCCTGCGCGATGAGTTCTTCGGGAAGATGGAAATCGAAATCGGAAAGCAGCAAGTGGGATTTTACCGCGTTCGAATGAGGCGCTGCTATTAAACCCTCGCTGATATATTGGAGATGTTGTTGGTTCCCACTACAAACCGGGGCAAAAGAATCCTGGGCATTGAATCGTCGTGCGATGAAACGGCCGCGGCCGTGGTCGAAGACGGCTCGCGCATTCTGTCGTCGGTCATCTCCTCGCAGATCGCGACGCATGCGAAATATGGTGGCGTGGTCCCGGAGCTGGCCTCGCGCGAACATCTGCGCGCCATCGTTCCCGCCGTCCGCCTGGCGCTGGAGCAGGCCAACACGAAGCTCGAAGACCTCAGCGCCATCGCCGTCACGCAAGGGCCTGGATTGGTCGGATCGCTGCTGGTCGGCATGACCTACGCGAAGGCGCTGGCGTTTGCGGACAAAATTCCGTTGATCGGCGTGAATCATATTGACGGGCATATTCACGCGGTCATCAGTCAGAATTTAGAGAGCGTGGAGTATCCCGCGCTGGCGCTGATCGTCAGCGGCGGCCATACACATTTGTATGAAGTCCTCGCAGGATTTCACTATCGCCTGTTGGGGCGCACGCGCGACGATGCAGCGGGCGAGGCGTTTGACAAAGTCGCCAAGCTCCTCGGGTTCGGATATCCGGGCGGTCCGGTGATCGATCTGCTCGCGCCGCATGGCGATCCTCGCGGCGTTCCTTTTTCGCTCGCGAAGATGAAAGGCAACGCGCTCGACTTCAGCTTCAGCGGCCTGAAAACGGCGGTGCTGCGCTGGGTGCAGGAGCACAACATGGATGCGGAAATTAACGCGCGGCGCGAGCTGTTGAGCGCGGTTCATCATCCGAGCTTGGAGCAGTGGCTCGCCGTGACTCCGCGAGCGACGTTGGATTTAGTGGCGTCGTTTCAAGCGACGGTGATCCGCGAACTGATGAAGCACGCCGAGGCGTCCGGCGAAAAGATCGGCGCGCGCAGCTTGATTATTTCCGGAGGCGTGGCCTCGAACTCGGGATTGCGTAGCGCTGCGCAGAGAGCCAGGCTTGCGTATCCGGTGTTTTTCCCCGCTGCCGGTTTATCGACCGATAATGCGGCGATGATCGCGGCGGCGGCGTTTCCGAAATTCCAGCGCGGGGAGTTTGCGGATTTTTCGATGAACGTGGACCCGAATCTGGCGTTGGCGTAGAAGCGCGCTCATTGATCCCGGTAGGCGGGACGGTTGTGGCGGTGGATGGAAGAAACAGCGGATCCCTCGACTGCGCTTTATGTTTGCCGCTCGGGATGAGAGGGGCGGAATTTTTTCGGAAGAGTCGAGAGGACTCTCGACTCAGCAGGCGTTGTTTGAAAAAGACACGGCCTGCGCCACCTCGAAAGACACTACGGCGCTACTCCTTAAGAACGTTGCGGGCGGCCGAGGTCCATTGCTGGACCGCTCTGCCTGCGACTCCGTGCTTGCGCACGTGACTCGGCCGCCGATGAATTGAGCAGCGTCTGGCGCGGTGGACGGCTCGTAGAAAAGAAACCGGCATTGCCAACGCTTTAACCACTGCTCTCTGAGGACCGAAAACGGGAGGCGATCGCGCTGCGTCGCTTTATGCTCGCCCTGTTTAGGGGCGATACTGGCTGGTGTCACCCAGCCTCCGTCCGACGTTTCGAAATCGATTTCGAGGTCTCCCGACGGCGCCATCTCCCTAAGGAGTGACACCGCAAGGCTTTATGGGCCTCCGGGAGCTCAGCATCACTAAAGATGGATCGCGCACAACGCATTCGCTGTGCGCTTTCCTATGCCACGCATCCTGGCCAGGATGAAAACTTATTACGACTCGAGGATAGCGGATGGTGCGCGGAGTTGTCGGGGGTTTGAAGTGGGAAAGTGTTGCAGCGAGGGCGGAAACATTTTCGAGACGT
>Ga0182030_10020242_pt1 | contig 12574 bp, 14 predicted proteins | sample 812S3MmetaG_FD_121299 | JGI IMG/M metagenome (GOLD analysis project Ga0182030, IMG submission 121299) | Permafrost microbial communities from Stordalen Mire, Sweden - 812S3M metaG (Illumina Assembly) | ecosystem: Environmental > Terrestrial > Soil > Wetlands > Permafrost | place: Sweden... | reverse complement strand
GCTGTCGCCGTCGAAGGCGCGCGCCCGGGGCCCCTCGCCGAGATATTGCTCGCACAGGATCGGCGCGTCGCGGTCGCAATAGAAGCAGTGCCCGCAATGCGGATTCCAAGATAGTACCACGTGATCGCCGACCGACACGCCGCGCGCGGCCGGGCCGACCTGCTCGACCACGCCGGCGGCTTCGTGTCCGAGCACGATCGGCAGCGGATAACGCAGCGCGCCGTCGATGACTTCGAGGTCGGTGTGGCAGAGCCCGGCGGCGCGGATCCGCACCAATACGTCGGCGGGCTTCAGCGCCGCGGCGGTGACGGTTTCGATCGACAGCGGCGCCTGCGCCGCATGCAGCACAGCGGCGCGATAGCTCAGCGACATCAGGCGACCGCCCTGCCGGCGAGTGCCGCCAGCGCCGCATCGAGGTCGGCCGAACTCATCTCCCACTCATTGTCGAAATTGGCGACGACGGCGCGCATGAAGGCCTCGACGGAAGTCTTGGCCTTGTCCGGGTCGCCGAGATGATCGAGCAACAGCGCCAGCGCCAGCTGGCGCGGCTCGGGGCCCTCGTAGCTCCACTCAAAGCCATTGTTGGTAAACGCGACGACATCGGTGCCGGGATCCAGCGGCGCGCCGTCGACGGCCACCTTGACGCCATCGATGGTGCGGTCTCCGGAATAATGTTTCATCCCATCCTCCCCTTCGCGTCGCGTCGCGTCGCGTCGCTTCGGCGCTTACATGATTGTCGCGCATCGCCTCCGCGCCTGGCACCATAGCATAAAAATACCAGCGACTTCGCAGCAAGCGGTTTTGTCAGGGTGACGCCCGGAGACCGCCGCGGTTGCCGGAGTAATAGATTGGTGATATGTCAGATCCCAGTATGAACCCGCGCGCAGACGCAGTGGCCACGGAGACGCCGTGATGGAATTACCATCGAGTGCCATGAGCGAGCGGCAGCGCGGTTACCGCGCGACCTACCGCCACCGCATCGCGGGATGGTACAATGGCTGGCTGCACGCCTTCGTCATCTACCTGATCGGCTTCACGGCACTGTCGGTGTATTTTGCCAACATCAGCGAGCTGCGCTGGTGGGAGCTGGCGATCGTGCCGGTGACCTTCCTGGCCGCGAATTTCTTCGAATGGTGGATCCACCGCTTCGTGATGCACCGCCCGTCGCAGATCAAGGCGTTCCGCGCGATCTACAACCGTCACACCCTGATGCATCACCAGTTCTTCACCGAGCAGGAGATGCGTTTCGCCGACCACCACGACTGGCGCGTCACCTTCTTTCCGCCCTATGCGCTGGTGACCTTCACCATGATGTCGATCCCGCCGGCGCTGCTGCTCGGCTGGCTGGTGTCGCCCAATGTCGGCTGGCTTCTGATCTCGACCACGACGTCGATGTACCTGATCTACGAGTTCATGCATTTCTGCTGCCACGTCGACGACAACTGGTTCGTACGCCATGCGCCGTTCGTCAACACGATCCGGCGCCATCACACCGCCCATCACAACCAGTCGATCATGATGGAGCGCAACATGAACCTGACCTTTCCGGTGATGGACTGGCTGTTCGGCACCTCGGATCTCGACCGCGGCCTGCTCGGCCATCTCCTGAACGGCTATGACACAAGCTTCGTCAAGACCAACCTGCGCAAGACCTCGCGCACGCCGAAACCGGAGGCGGCGCGGCCGCCCGGCGAATGGATGGCGCCGGCCGAATAGCGCCGCGCCGCGACCGGACCCGGGTGGAGACGGAGCCATGGACGCGATCGAACCGAACTGGATTCCGCTGCTGTTGTTTGCGACGTTCGCCACCGTCTGCACGTTCGCCGGCCTGGTCGTCGCCGGCATGTTTCCGAAAGCCGCCCGCCCGGAATCGGCCAGATCCAGAGCCGCCACGCTGCTGATCGCCGGCAACGCCATCCTGCTCGCCGCGCTGTCGGTCGGCACGGCATTTTACGGCTGCATTGAACTGAGGTGGAGCACCCTGATCGTGCTGGCCGGTCTGGTGGTGCTGTTTTCGCCCGGGCTGTTCGAAATCTGGCCGGCCTCGCTTCGCGATGGCCGCAACGGGCTGCTGGTGCTGGCCGCGGTCCAGCTGATGGCGCTCGCCACCCTGGCCAAGGTCGCAGCCCCCTATTGGACTGAGCTGTCGTGAAGGGGTCTTGGAGGATCCAAAATGCCGGTCAAAATAAAACTCGGCCTGTCGCTGCTGGTGGCACTGGTGGCCGCCATTGCCTGCTATGTCCAGCACCGGCTGGGCCACGACCGGATCCAGTACGTCGTCGCCTTCCTCGGGTTCTTCATGATATTCGCGATGTGGCTGTTTCCGGAAGTCAAGCGCGAAGACGCGGCCGGCGGATCCTCACCGCGGCGCTCGTGACTGCGCCCTCTCCCCTTGCGGGAGAGGGCTCACCAGCGCCGGCAACGAACTCGGCCAGGTGAGGGGTCGACGCAGAACACTACCCCTCACCCGGCAGCCTTCGGCTGCCACGCTCTCCCGCAAGGGGAGAGGGTTCAAAACGCAGAATCTTGATTTGAACTGTTGCAGCTTTCAGTCCAAACATCCCCCCGAAATCCGATCGATGGATCGGATTAACCAGGGGAACGCGATGGCAAACCTCACTATCAATGGCAAGACGATCGATGTCGATATTGAAGCGGATACGCCGCTGTTGTGGGCGATCAGGGAAAATGTCGGCCTGACCGGCACCAAATATGGCTGCGGCATCGCGCAATGCGGCGCCTGCACGGTCCATATCGACGGCGTGGCGACGCGCTCCTGCGGCGTGCTGGTCAGCGACGCGGTCGGCAAGCAGATCACCACCATCGAGGGCCTCGCCAGCAATGGCGCGCTGCACAAGGTGCAGCAGGCCTGGATCAACAACGACGTTCCGCAATGCGGCTATTGCCAGAGCGGCATGATCATGGCGGTGGCGGCGCTGCTCAACGACAAGCCGAAGCCGACCGACGCGGACATCGACGACGCCATCACCAATATCTGCCGTTGCGGCACCTTCCAGCAGGTGCGCGAGGCGATCCACGCCGTCGCGAACGCGTGAGGAAGCAGCCATGAACCAGATGCCCCAATTCAGCCGCCGCAGCTTCGTCATCGGCAGCGCCGCGATCGGTGCCGGCCTCGCGCTCGGCCTCGATATTCCCTTCGGCGGTCCCGCGGTGGTCCGCGCCGCCGACGGCTCGCCGGAAGTCAACGCCTGGGTGGTGATCAAGCCCGACGATACCGTAGTGATCCGGATCGCCCGCTCGGAAATGGGCCAGGGCAGCCTTACCGGCCTCGCCCAATTGGTCGCCGAAGAACTGGAATGCGACTGGTCGAAGGTCACCACCGAATATCCGACGCCGGGTCAGAGCGTCGCCCGTAAGCGGGCCTGGGGCGATTTTTCCACCGGCGGCAGCCGCGGCATCCGAACCTCGCAGGAATATGTCCGCAAGGGCGGCGCCACCGCGCGCGTGATGCTGATCCAGGCCGCGGCCTCCGAATGGAAGGTGCCGGCGTCGGAATGCAGCGCCGCCAACAGCATCATCACCCATACCCCGTCGGGGCGCACCACGACCTATGGCAAGGTGGCCGAAGCCGCCGCCCGGGTCGAGCCGCCGACCGACGTCAAGCTGAAGGATCCGAAGGACTGGAAGCTGATCGGCAAGGGCGTCAAGCGCCTCGATACCGCCGACAAGACCACCGGCAAGATGACCTACGGCATCGACATCAAGCTGCCGGGAATGCTCAACGCCGCGGTCAAGGCCTGCCCGGTGTTCGGCGGCAAGCTCAGGAGCTATGACGAAGCCAAGGTCACCGGCATGAAGGGCGTCAAGAAGGTCGTGAAGGTCAACGACTACACCGTCGCCGTGGTGGCCGATACCTGGTGGCACGCCAAGACCGCGCTGGAGGCGTTGCCGGTGGTCTGGGACGAGGGCGAAAACGCCAAGGTTTCCAGCGCATCGATCGCGCAATGGCTGAGCGAGGGTCTCGATGACGCGCAGCCGGCCTTTGTCGGCAATCGCAGCGGCGACGCCAAGGCTGCCATCGCCGGCGCCGCCAGGAAGGTCGAGGCGGTCTACAACTATCCCTACCAGAACCACGCCACCATGGAGCCGATGAACGCCACCGCGCTCTATACCGCGGATAAATGCGAGGTCTGGTGCGGAACGCAGAACGGCGAGGCCGCCTTTGCCGCGACGTTGGAAGCCTCCGGCCTGCCCGCGGACAAATGCGACGTCCACAAGCAGATCCTCGGCGGCGGCTTCGGCCGGCGCGGCCAGACCGACTATGTCCGGCAGGCGGTGGCGATCGCCAAGCAGATGCCGGGCATCCCGATCAAGCTGTTGTGGTCGCGCGAAGAGGACATGCAGCACGGCAATTATCATCCGATCACGCAATGCAAGATGACGGGCGCCTTCGATGCCGACAACAATCTGACCGGGCTGCATATGCGGATATCCGGACAGTCGATCCTGTTCAGCCTGCGCCCCGAGGCCCTGGTCAACGGCATGGACCCGGCCACCTTTGCAGGGCTCAATCCGACCGGCGAAGCCGCGTTCGGGTACGACGTGCCCAACCTCCTGATCGAGCATGCGATGCGCAATCCGCACGTCCCGCCGGGATTCTGGCGTGGCGTCAATGTCAACCAGAACGCGATCTATCTCGAATGCTTCATGGACGAGCTGGCGCATTCGGCCGGCCAGGACCCGCTCGCGTTCCGGCGCAAGCTGATGACCCGGCATCCGAAAAATCTCGCCGTGCTCAACGCCGTGGCCGAGAAGATCGGCTGGGACACACCGGCGCCGCAGGGCGTCTATCGCGGCATCGCCCAGCACATGGGCTATAACTCCTATGTGGCCGGCGCGGCCGAGATCTCGGTGACCGACGGCAACAAGATCAAGGTGCTGCGCATGGTTGCCGCCACCGACCCCGGCTATGCGGTCAATCCGGCCCAGATCGATCGCCAGATCGCCGGCTCCTTCGTCTACGGCCTGACCGGGCTGTTCTATGGCGGAATTACCGTCAAGGACGGCGCCATCGAGCAATCCAATTTCGATACCTACAATTCGATGCGGATCGCCGAGATGCCCAAGGTCGAGTCGATCGTGATGCCGAGCGGCGGCTTCTGGGGCGGCGTCGGCGAGCCGACCATCTGCGTCGCCGCACCCGCGGTGCTCAACGCCTATTTCGCGGCCACCGGCAAGCGGGTCCGTTCGGTGCCGCTGCGGGATCAGAACATCAGCTTCGCCTGACCCAACGGAGCGGCGGCCGCAATGGCCGCCGCTCGCCCACCGGATTTTGCACCGGATTTTTGCACATGCATGCGCGCCGCCTGCTGACGCGGAGAAACGTCGTTGGCGGCATCGCGGCGGCGGCCTTCGCCTGCCCAAGCCTTGCCCAGTCCGCCCCGCGCATCATCGTGATCGGCGGCGGGTTCGGCGGCGCCAGCTGTGCGCGGGCGTTGAAACGGATCGATGCCAGGCTGCAGGTGACGCTGATCGAGCCGAACCCGACCTTCACCGCCTGCCCGTTCAGCAACGAGGTGATCGCCGGATTGCGGGAGCTGGCGGCGCAGCAATTCACCTATCAGCGGATTGCCGCCGAAGGCATCGCTGTCGTGGCGCAGGCCGCGACCAAGGTCGATGCAGGAGCGCGCGAGGTTGGTCTCGCCGACGGCAGCTCGCTTCGTTATGACCGCCTGGTGCTGGCGCCCGGCATCGACCTGCGCTTCGATGCGCTGCCCGGCTATGACGAGGCCGCCGCCGCAAAGATGCCGCATGCCTGGAAGGCGGGCGAGCAGACCGCCTTGCTGCGCCGGCAAATCGAAGCCATCGAGGACGGCGGCGTGGTGGCGCTGGCGGTGCCGGCCGCTCCCTTGCGCTGTCCGCCGGCGCCGTATGAACGCGCCAGCCTGATCGCCCACTATCTCAAGACGAAAAAGCCGCGCTGCAAGATCATCATTCTCGATGCCAAGGATGCCTTTCCGCAGCAGCGCCTGTTCGAGAACGCCTGGCAGGAATTGTATCCCGGCATGATCGAGCGGGTGTCGCTGTCGCAGGGCGGAAGGGTGGTCTCGGTCGACGCCGCAACCAACACCCTGGTCACCGATTTCGGCAACTACACCGCTGATGTCGCCAACGTGATTCCGCCGCAGCAGGCCGGGCGCATCGCCGCCATCGCCGGCTGTGCCGACAAGACCGGCTGGTGCCCGATCGATCCGGTGACCTTCACCTCCATGCTGGTGCCCGACATTCATGTCATCGGCGACGCCTGCATCGGCGGCGGCATCCCGAAATCCGCCTCCGCCGCCAATGCCGAAGCCAAGGCCTGCGCCGCCGCACTGGCCAGCCTGCTGTCGGGAAAAACTCCGCCGATCCCGCGGCTCACCGGGGCCTGCTACAACACGGTGGCGCCCGGCTATGCGTTCTCGCTAACCGGCGTCTATCAGCCCCGGGACGGCACATTCGTCGAGACCGAGGGCGGCGCAAGCCCGGTCGAGGCGACGCGTGAAATTCGGCTGCGCGAAGCGGAAATCGCGCAGTCCTGGTTCCAGACCATCACGGTGGATACCTTTGGCTAGCGCGGCTCTCCATTTCGCCGGTGGATTTATCGTGGCGGCGGCGCTCGCCCTGCCCTGCGCCGCCGGGGCGCAGCCATTGCAGGCCTATGTCGTCGCCGGCGATGCGATTGCGGAATCGCTGACCGGCTCGCCCGGCGATGCGGCACGGGGACGCGCGCTGGTGCTGGATCGCAGCACGACCTGCATCCTCTGTCACAGCGGGCCGTTTCCGGAGACCAAATTCCAGGGCGATCTCGCCCCCAGCCTGGCCGGCGCCGGCAGCCGCTGGTCCGAGGGCCAGCTTCGGCTGCGGCTGGTCGATGCCTCCCGCCTCAATCCGGCAACGATCATGCCGTCCTACTACCGCGTCGACGGCTTGACCCGCGTCGCGGCGGCGTGGCGCGACAAACCGATGCTGTCGGCGGCGCAGATCGAGGATATCGTGGCCTACCTCGCAACGCTGCGCGATAAGGGGAGCGATTGATGAAGCCGTTCCCATGGAAAGCGGTCCATCGTTCGTCATTCCGGGATGTGCTCCGGCCGGCGATAGCCGGACGGAGCGCAGGCCCGGAATCCATACTCCCGGCGGGGGTTATGGATTCCGGGCTCGCGCAAGAGCGCGCCCCGGAATGACATTTGGTGCTGTATGGACCGATATGATCCGAACTCCAAAATCGCTGAATAAGAAAGCTGATCCCGCGATGTCCAAACTGAAAAGCGCCAGCCGCCGCCAATTCCTTGGGCTCGCCAGCGGCGCGGCCGTGGCCGGCGCCGTTCCGCTGGTGACATTGCGGCCGCTCGAGGCGACGCCGGCGAGCCTGGCGGCGGCGATCCGCAATGTGGTCGGCGCGGCGGTGGTGCGGACCGGCAAGGTCACGCTCGACGTCCCGCCGCTGGTCGAAAACGGCAACACCGTGCCGATGGCGGTCAAGGTTTCGAGCCCGATGACCCCGGAGGATCACGTCAAGAGCATCCACGTTTTCAACGAGAAGAACCCGCAGCCCAATATCGGCAATTTTTTTCTTGGCCCGCACGCCGGCCGCGCCGAGATCGCGACCCGGATCAGGCTGGCCGACAGCCAGAAGATCGTCGCCATCGCCCGGTTGTCGGACGATACGTTCTGGTCGGCAAGCGTCGACGTCATCGTGACGCTAGCGGCCTGCACCGAGGAGGCGAGCTGATGGCCTCCGCCCTGATCAACGTTCCGTCCCGCGTCAGGCGCGGCGAGATCATCGAGATCAAGACCCTGATGTCGCACATCATGGAGACCGGCTATCGCCGCACCGCCACCGGCGAAGTCGTTCCGCGCGACATCATCACCAGCTTTGCCTGCCGCTACAACGGCGTCGAGATTTTCCGCGCCGATCTCTATCCGGCGATCGCGGCCAACCCCTTCATCAGCTTCTTCACGGTGGCGACCGAGAGCGGCAAATTCGAGTTCGAATGGATCGGCGACCGCGGTTTTTCCGCCACCGCGTCGGCAGCCATCACCGTCGAATGAGACCGGCCCGCGCCATCGCGGCGGCCGTGCTGCTGATCGCCGCCGCCGCGGTCGCCGCCAGCGAGATCGCGCCGGCCGAGCGCCGATCCGGCTACAGCTTCATGACGCCGGAAACCCAAGCGATCCAGAACGACGACACCGCCAATCCCGGCATGCTGTGGGTGCTCGATGGCGAAGCGTTGTGGAACAACCGCGCCAACCCGGCGGCCAAGGCCTGCGCCGATTGCCACGGCGACGCCGCCGCCGGCATGAAAGGCGTCGCGGCGCGCTATCCCGCCCTCGACCCGGGGCTCGGCCGCCCGGTCGACCTGGAGCAGCGCATCAATCTGTGCCGCGGCCGGCATCAACAGACCACATCGCTCGACCATGAAAGCCACGACCTGCTGGCGCTGTCAGCCTATGTCGCGCGGCAATCGCGCGGGCTCCCGATCAGCGCCGGCGCCGACCCGGCGCTGAAACCTTTTGTCGCCAAGGGCCGCGAACTGTTCTTGCAGCGGCAGGGCCAGCTCAATCTCGCCTGCAGCAATTGCCACAACGACAATTGGGACAAGCACCTGGCGGGCTCGGCGATCACGCAAGCCCAGCCGACCGGCTATCCCCTGTACCGGCTGGAGTGGCAATCGCTCGGCTCGCTGCAGCGCCGGCTGCGCAACTGCATGATCGGAACCCGCGCCCAGGCTTACGATTACGGCGCGCCGGAACTGGTCGAGCTCGAGCTCTATCTGATGTCCCGCGCCCAGGGCATGCCGATCGAGACGCCGGCGGTGCGGCCGTGAGACAGCGCCAGGACACCGGTCCCCGTGCCTCTCCCCTTGCGGGAGAGGGCTTGCGAGAAGCCTGCAAAAAAACTGCCAGGTGAGGGATAGTGCTCTGGGTAGATCCCTCACCCGGCTGAGTCTCTTGCTGGCGTTATTGGGCCCTCTCCCGCAAGGGGAGAGGGCACTGTCATTTGGGCCAAGACGATCAACGCCGGGGCAACCTTGCCTCAGCGCGCTTTGGACACAGAGCGCAGCTCAGCGCGGCACCACCGCGGTGGCTTCGATCTCGACCCTTGCTGCTTTTTCGACCAGGCGCACCACCTGGACCAGCGCCATCGCCGGATAGTGCGCCCCGAAGATATCGCGATAGACCTGCCCCAGCGTCTTCAGGTTGGCGAGATATTCTTCCATGTCGACGACGTACCAGGTCAGCCGCACCAGATGTTCTGGCCGCGCCCCGCCCTCGGCGAGGATCGCGGCAATGTTGCTCAGGGCCTGGCGCACCTGCGCGATGAAGCCGGCCGGCAGGTTATTCTGATGGTCCCAGCCGATCACGCCGCCGGTCACCACCAGGCGGCCGTCGGCCGCCATGCCGTTGGCGTATCCCTTGGGCGCCGGCCAGCCGGGGGGCTGCAGCAGCCGCGGACCCGCGGCGACGACTTCCTCCTCCGCAGCCGGCAGTACCGCCAGGCCGGGCCCCTTTGTCACGCTCACAAGAAATTCTCCTTCATCGGACGCCTTCACTCCGCGGCCATGCCGCCTCGCCGCTCGACGGCAGCGCCGCGCCGGCCATCGCGATCTGCCGCAGGGAAAATCGCTTCAGCTTGCCGGTTTCGGTCTTGGGCAATTGCGCGACGAATTCGATCGCCCGCGGATATTTATAGGGCGCGATCTCGCGCTTGACGTGATCCTGCAGCGCGGCCGCCAGCGCGGCATCGGGCGCAACGTCGCCCGCCACCACCACATAGGCCTTGACGATCATGCCGCGCGCTTCGTCGGGGCAGCCGACCACGCCGCACTCGGCCACCGCCGGATGGGTCAGCAGGGCGGCTTCAACGTCGGGGCCGGCGATGTTGTAGCCGGCGGAAATGATCATGTCGTCGGAGCGCGACTGGTACCAGAAATAGCCATCGTCATCCATCACATAGGTGTCGCCGGTGACGTTCCAGCCGTGCTGGACGTATTTGCGCTGGCGCTCGTCGGCGAGATAGCGGCAGCCGGTCGGGCCGCGCACCGCCAGTCGTCCCATCGTTCCCGCCGGCAGATCATGGCCCTCGTCGTCGACGATCTTGGCCTCGTAGCCCGGGACCGGCTTGCCGGTGGCGCCCGGACGGATTTCGTCCTCGGTGGCGCTGATGAAGATGTGCAGCATCTCGGTGGCGCCGATGCCGTCCATCAGCTTGATGCCGGTCGCCTTCAGCCAGGCCTCGAAGGTCCCCTTCGGCAGGGTCTCGCCGGCGGAAACGCATTTGCGCAGGCTCGAGATGTCGTGCCGGCCAAGCTTGCCGAGCATGGCGCGATACGATGTCGGCGCGGTGAAACACACCGTCGCCTTGTAACGTTCGATCGCCGCCGGCAGCTCTTCCGGCCCGGCCTTTTCCAAGACCACGAACGATGCCCCGATATGCATCGGAAACAGCACGCCGCCGAAGCCGAAGGTGAACGCCAGCGGCGCCGAGCCGATGAAGCGATCGTCCGGGTTTGCCCGCAGCACGTTGCGCGCATAGCTGTCGCACACCGCCAGCATGTCGCGGTGAAAATGCATGGTGCCCTTGGGTTCGCCGGTGGTGCCCGAGGTGAACGCGATCAGGCAGATGTCGTCGGAGGCGGTATCGGCCGCGGCAAATTCCGGGCTGGCGTCGGCGATCAGCGCCTCCAGCGCATCGGGTTCGCCGCTGCCCCAATAGACGATACGTTTGAGCTTGGGCGCGATGGCCTTGGCCTTTTCCATCTCGTCGGCCAGCTTGGCGTCGCACAGCGCCAGCGCGACCTCCGCCTTCTGGATCGGATAGGCCAGTTCCTTGGCGCGCAGCAGCGGCATGGTCGCGACCACGATGCCGCCGGCCTTGAGGACCGCAAGATAGGTCGCCACCATCATCGGGTTGTTGGCCGACCGCAGCAGCACGCGGCCTCCGGTCACCAGGCCGAGCCTGCCGACCAGCACGTTGGCGATGCGGTTCACCAATTGCTGCAGCTCGCGATAGCTGTAACTGACCTCGGGGCTGAATATGCAGGGCGCCTCGCCGCGGCCCTGCTCGACCCAGCGATCGAGAAAATTCGTCACGCAATTGAGCCGGTCCGGATACTGCAATTCGGGCCGCGTGAACAGAAATTCCGGCCACAGTTCGGGCGGCGGCAAGTGATCCCGGGCAAAGGGATCGGCCGGGCCGGAATGCGGTTGAGTGCCGTGAGCCTTGGCGGCATTGGCCATTGCACGCTCCTTGATCTTCGCAAAGGCGCCCGGCAGCGCCGTTCTGAATATCATTTTAGGCTTAAAACATATTCGCGCAAGGGCGGAATTTGAGCGGTCCCGGGGCCTTCACATCGGAGCCAGGGCGGCTCAGCGCGTCACCAGTTCCAACAGCCGCCGCACCATCGGCGAGTGCGGATCGGCCAACGGCGCGATCGCCGTGAAATGGTTGGCGCCGGGAACCACGCCGAAACGCGTGGCGATGCCGCCAGCGCCCCAGGCATCGACGATGCTATTGCTTTGCCGGAAATATTCCGCGCTTTCGTTCTCGCCCACCACCGCGTCGAGACTGCCGCGCCGCGGCGCGTCCCAGAACAGCGGGCTCGCGGCCCGGGCGGTAGCGGGATCGAGACGCAGCGCCTTGTTGATCGAGGTGTCGACCAGGGGACAAAGATCGAACAGGCCCGAAATGCTGTAGGCGGCGATGACGAGGTCGGCCGGCAACGAATCATCCAGCGCCGGCCAGTCGGTCGCCAGCATGCAGGCCGCCAGATGGCCACCGGCGGAATGGCCGCTGAGCAGAAGCGGCCGGCCCAGCCGCGCCAATTCGCGCGTCGCCGTCCGCATCTGCGCGATGATGTCGGCGACGCTGACATCGGGACAGAGCTCGTAGCTCGGAATGGCGACGGAAACGCCATGGGCGTTCAGCCCGCCGGCAAGATGGCTGAAAAACGAACCGTCCAGCGCCTGCCAGTAGCCGCCATGGATAAAGACGACCAGCGGCCCTTCGCCGTCGGCTCCGAAAACATCGATGCGGTGACGCGCGCACGCCCCGTAGGCCAGCGAATGCGGGGCGTGCCGCTCGCGATAGGCGGCGGCATCCCGGGCCCAGCCGGCGATCAGCGCGGGGTTTTCCGGGACCCGGGCCCGGTTGTTGTATTCGACCTCGTAGTCGACAGGGCCGTTCAAGACTCACACGGCCCGCTGCTGGGCGGATTTCCGCGCCGAGGCCTTGGTCTTGGCCAACAGCCGCATCAATTCGCGGACGTCCTTTTCGCCCAGATCGGAAAATATCCCGGCGATCCAGGTCTCGTGCTCCGCCGCCATCTTGCGAAATTCGGCGCGGCCGAGCCTGGTCAGCCGGATCACCTGCACGCGGCGGTCGGACTCCGACGTGCGGCGGTCGACATGGCCGGATTCGACCAGCCGCTCGACCAGCCCGGTGACATTGCCGTTGGAGACCATCATCCGCTTCGAGACGTCCGACAGCGTCATGCCGTCCGGCACCTTGTCGAGCTGGGCCATCAGGTCGAAGCGCGGCAGCGTGACGTCGAACCGCTCGCGCAGCCGG
>Ga0182030_10020241_pt1 | contig 12574 bp, 17 predicted proteins | sample 812S3MmetaG_FD_121299 | JGI IMG/M metagenome (GOLD analysis project Ga0182030, IMG submission 121299) | Permafrost microbial communities from Stordalen Mire, Sweden - 812S3M metaG (Illumina Assembly) | ecosystem: Environmental > Terrestrial > Soil > Wetlands > Permafrost | place: Sweden... | reverse complement strand
TTCGCGGCAGCGGCGCTCCTCGAGGCGAGGTTGCGCACTTCGGAGGCCACCACCGCAAAGCCGCGCCCGTTCTCCCCGGCCCGCGCCGCTTCCACGGCAGCGTTCAGCGCCAAGAGATTGGTCTGAAACGCGATCTCGTCGATCACTCCGATGATATCCGCGATCTTCTTGCTTGCGGCGTTGATCTCGCTCATCGCAGCTATTGCGGCACCGACTACGCGACTGCCCCGCTCGGCCTGCTCACCCGCCGAGGCCGCCAGGTCGCTCGCCTGGCCCGCGTTCTGGGCGTTGTTCTTCACGATCGCCGTCATCTCCTCCATGGAGGAGGCGGTTTCCTCCAAACTCAAAGCCTGCGCCTCGGTGCGCCGGCTCAGATCCAGGTTGCCGCGGGATATCTCCTCGGCGCCTTCGTGCACTTCGAGCGAGGTCTTCTTCAAGCTCGTGATCACGTCCATCATCGCCTTGATCATCGAATTGACCGACTCGGCGAGTGTTCTTAGATGGCCCGACTTGTCATCGAGCTTCATGCGCGAGGTCAAATCGCCTTCGATGGCCCGCTTCAAGACGTGCTCGGTCTCCGCGACCGTCGTGGAGACGCCATCGATCAGCCCGTTGATGCTCTCCGCAAGCAGCGCAAGATTGCCGGTCTTGCCGGTCGTATCGATGCGACGATCGGTGGCGCCGGCCAGAACCGCGCGAATGATGTCCTGGGATTCGTGAACGGCGCGATCGAGCCGCCGAGCCTCCTCGATGATCGGAGTGATCTCGCTTGCGAATTTGACCACCTTGAATACTTTCCCGTCACGGCCCAGGAGAGGATTGAAACTCGCCCGTACCCAGACCTCCCGTGCATTCTTGCCGATGCGCGCGAATCGCCCCTGTTCGTGTTGCCCCGCACGCAGGTGCTGCCACAGGTCGCGATACTCGGCACTTTCGCGCGCCACCGGCTCGACGAACAAGGAGTAGGACTTGCCCTGAATCTCGGCCAGCGTATAGCCGAACATCTTCAGATAGGAGGGGTTGGCCGTCAGGACCGTGCCATCCATGTTCATCTCGAGGACGGCCTGCGACTGGTTGATCGCCGAGTACAGAGCTTCCAATTCCTGCAGGCGCGCCCCGTCCTCTCGGGTGACGAAGGCGGCCGGCGGGGTCCTGAAAAAGGGGAATTTCATTGCCGCCATCCAAGCTGCCGCCACAGTTGAAACTGCATGACTCTCAGTAATCGGCCGGGGGGGCGGAATCTTGAAGGGAATGCTCGATGCATCGACGCAGTGCCCAAGCCCGCCTGGGTGGGCCGCCGGCGTGCAAGATCACACGCCTGGCCAGCCTATGGATTGGCGAGCAGCGCGCGCGTGAAAAACACCGGCTTCTTGCGGTTCCGAAGCTGATACATCTGGGCGGGCCTGTTTGCGCCCTGCTTGCGCCTTGCGACCTCCTCGAGCAAATCGGTTGCCAGCATCCGCGTCCGGAAGGATTTCTTTTCGATCGGGCGGCCGAGCAGGGCCTCATAGGTTTTTTGCAATTCGGTGAGCGTGAATGCCTGCGGCATGAGGAATGCCGGCAGCGATGTGTATTCGACCTTGCCGCGCAGGCGAAGAATCGCGGCCTTCAAAAGGTCGGCGTGATCAAACGCGAGGCTCTCCCGAACCCGCGCCCCTTCCACGGCAACCCACGATCAAGCGCAGCGGGAGCCTCAGCTCAACAGGGCGAATACGAGGCAGCCGACCCCACCGAGGGCGAGCAGTGCATGCAGCACCACGACCACCCAAGGATGGTGTTTGCCGCGCAGATGATAGCTGAGGAGGAAGAACCCTCCCAGAGCGGCCAGAAAAAGAACGCCGACACCGTACTGAATCGCGGCGACGCCGGTCGCGAGTGATACCCACAGCGCCAACACGAGCGCCGTGACGGCGAGAACCCCGTGCCCCAGCGCAAGAGGCATCCAACGCCTCGCTCCTTTGAAAATGCCCACCGCCATGACGAGCCCGCTGAGCGCTGCGTACATAAATAGGACAACGGAAGCAGTCAACATTCACCTGCTCCCTGAATGGCGCAGACTGACGATTGATCGTCGCCGCCGACGAAAGTTCGCATCCTCGAGGATTCCGTCAATATCCGCGGGACGAGATGCGCCGACCGTCCGAATCGATGAGAATTGGAAATTGGAGCATCCGGTCGATGAGTTCATCGTCGGTCCAATGAGCATCGCCCAGACGCAGCTGCGCATAGGGCGTGCCGTTCTCCCGCAGCAGCTCGCGTGGGGTCTCTATGAAAGTGTGCATTCGGCCATATTCGCCGCAGCACGACCAAAATGGAAGAGACGTGGATGTCGGTTTCGTGGCCGCGGAGGCGACGAGCGCGACGGAAGAAGATTTTGCCGGCGGGCAGCTACGGATCGAGCGGCGCGCAGCGATACTGCTCGTCCGTCACGGGCTCAAGCCAGTCGACGGCTTTGCCGTTCAGCTCTTCCTGGATGGCGATATGGGTCATGGCGGTGCCCGGCGCGGCGCCGTGCCAGTGCTTCTCATCGGGCGGGCACTCAACGACGTCTCCAGGGCGGATGACTCGCAGGGGCTGGCCCCAGCTTTGAACGTACCCGCAGCCACAGACCACCACCAGCTTCTGCCCCAGCGGATGGGTGTGCCAGTTGCTGCGTGCCCCCGGTTCGAATGTCACGTAGGCGGCACTGGTGCGCGCCGGCGGCGCGGGGGAGAACAGGGGGTCAACCCGGACGGTGCCGGTGAAGTATTGGGCCGGACCCTTCGTCGAGGGTCGGGTCCCGTTGCGTTTGAGTTCCATGATTATCTTCCTGCACGTGCCGCCAGATGCGCCGGGTAGCGGTCGCCCTGGATTTGGATGTGTGTCAATCCGTCGCCGATTCTACGGAGGTCTTCGGCCGACAGCGCAAAGCGAGTACTCACTCTGCAGCGCCGCGACGGACTGCACCCTTCGTGCGCCGCAGCACGAGGTAGTGATGCCTTGACAACCCATGCCGTTTGGTCTGTAATTTCTGTCATGACAGAATTAACAGACAAGCCCGACACACTGCGTCCGGCGGTGCGGCGCTTCGTGCTGGAGTGGGGCAGCTTGGGCGAGCGCTGGGGCGTCAACCGCTCGGTGAGTCAGATTCACGCCCTGCTTTACGCGTCGAAGCAACCGCTGGCCGCCGAGGAGATTGCGGAGGTGTTGGGAATTGCGCGTTCCAACGTATCCAACTCCCTGCGCGAACTGCAGTCGTGGAACATCATTCGCTCCGTGCCCATTCTAGGTGACCGACGCACCTTCTACACGGCGGAAACGGATCTTTGGAACCTCGTCACCCGAATCGCGGCGGGGCGCAAAGCCCGCGAGCTCGACCCCGCAACGGCAGCGCTACGCGAATGCGTCGAAATGTCACGGGATGACGAGAGCGTGGACCCGGTGGTTGAACTTCGGTTGCGAGAGATGCTGGATTTCGTCGAGCGGCTTGGCCGTTGGTACGAACAGATGATCACCCTGAAGCGATCGACCATCGTGGCGCTCATGAAAATGGGCGGCGGAGTCGCGCGCTTGTTGGACCGTGCTGGAAAGAGAAATCAGGACCCGTAAGGGCTATGGAGACCAACGTGAATCACTATCGGCTTTGGCACCGGCCATTTCACAGGGTCCGGTAGGGTTTGCGCCATGTCGCAGCCGCAGTTGGAGGCGCGGATCATCATCTTCGATGGCATCTGCAATCTTTGCTCCGCAGGGGCGGGGTTCTTGGAGCGCCATCAAGCGATTCCGCCGTTCGTTCTCGTGCCCATGCAAACCGTCGAAGGAAAGGCGGCGCTGGTCGAGCACGGCCTTGATCCGGACGACCCGGCCACTTTTTTGGTGCTGGACGGCGGCCGACGCTTCACCGAAGCGGACGCATGGATTCATGTTGTTGCGGCGTTAGGCGGCTGCTGGCGGCTCGTCCATGCGGCCCGTGTCGTGCCGCGGCCCTGGCGCAATGCCTTGTATCGATTGATCGCCCGCAATCGCTACCGGTGGTTCGGCCGCCGCACCACCTGCTATTTGCCGAAGTAGATCATGCGAGTCGTCGTCGTGGGCGGTCTCGGTAATTTCGGTGCGCGGATCTGCAGCCGACTGGCTCTCGAGCCCGACATCGACATCGTGGCCACGAGCCGCCGGAGAGCCAACGCGAGAAATCCGACATCCGTTCAGACTGCCATGCTCGATATCGACGCGCCCGATCTCACGTCGAAGATCCGCTCGCTTGCCCCGGATCTCGTCATCCATTGCGCAGGGCCGTTTCAGGGACAGGACTACCGGGTTGCGCTCGCGAGTCTCGCATGCGGCGCCCACTACGCAGATCTCGCGGATGGCAGAGCATTTGTGGCGGGTTTCGCGGGGGCGATCGGTACGGCGGCGCAAGCCGCAAAGCGCGTCGCGATCACCGGGGCGAGTACTTTGCCGGCGCTTTCATCGGCGGTCGTGGATTCTCTCAAGGCATCTTTCGCGGAGCTGAGCGGGATCGAGGTGGTCATCGCGCCGGGTCAACGCGCTCAACGTGGTGGCGCCACGATCGCGGCCGTATTGGGATATGCGGGCGAATCGTTTCCCTGGCGGGAGCGCGGTGAATGGCGAACCGTGTACGGATGGCAACAGCTCAAACGTCAGCGATTCTCGTTCGGTAACCGCCTGTCGGCTGCGTGCGATGTGCCGGATCTTGAGCTCTTTCCCGAACGTTACGCCGGAGTTCAATCAGTCACCTTCCGAGCTGCGCTCGAGGTATCCCTGCAGCATTACGGCTTGTGGATGATCGGCGCGTGTCGGCGGATGGGGCTGCCAATGCATATTCCCCAGTGGGGAGCGACATTGGATCGTATCGGGCTCTGGCTCGATTGGCTGGGAAGCCAGACGGGCGGGATGTCAGTCCGCATCACGGGACGAAGCCATGAGGGCCGGACCCTGAGCCGCACGTGGGAGCTCGTTGCCGAATCCAATCACGGGCCGGAAATCCCTTGCATGGCGGCGGTCATTCTCGCCACCCAGCTTGCCCGCGGCGATCCATTCCGAGCCGGTGCGAAGGTCTGCATGGGCATGCTCGGGCTCTCGGACTTCGAAGCGGAATTCGCTCGATGGCATATCTCGAGCCGTGTGATGGACGAGCCATGACTTGGCTGCTGCTGACGAAATGGCTGCACATCGTTTCGTCGACCGTCCTCTTTGGTACCGGAGCCGGGATTGCCTTTTTCTTCGTTCGGGCGCAGCGCACGAGAGAGCCCAAGATCATGGCGGCGGTGAGCCGTGAGGTTGTGTTAGCCGATATGATCTTCACGGCGACCGCGGTGGTGCTGCAACCACTGACCGGCGTCGCGCTTGCACGGATGGCTGGCTATCCGCTCAGGACGCCGTGGCTGCTGCTGTCAGTCGCCCTGTACGGATGGGTCGGCTGCTGTTGGTTGCCGGTTGTCTGGCTGCAGATTCGAATGCGGGATTTGGCGATGGGCGCCGCTGAACATGATTTACCGCTATCCACGGCATACCGGCGCTACTATCGCCGATGGTTGGCACTCGGGTGCCCGGCATTCATCGGCGTCATGGTGATTTTCTATCTGATGGTGGCGAAGCCTGATGTGAGTGTGCCTTGGTAAAGTCCGGGAGCGACTATATTGGCGAGACTTCAAAGCCTTGGGTTGTTATTGGCCATGGGATTGGCGGCTTGTACGGTCTCGCCGCCGCCGCTCGGCAGTCACCTACCCGGCGCCTTCAACGAGGCTTCCGACGCATTCGATCGAAGGGTGCAGCAGCGGTTCGCGATCGGCTCGGATGAGAGGGAATTGCGCGGGGCGCTCGCGAACGAGCGATTCACGATCACGAGAGATCCGATGTATCCCTTTGCTTTCAGCGCGAGGTTCACCGCGAATGAATGGGTGTGTCGAGCGGATTGGTACATCCGCTGGAGCGTGTTTGCCGGCAACATCGCGACGATCAGCGGCAGGTATTCCGAGATTTGCTTGTAGACACCGCCTCGCGGCCCAATCCCCTCCGGGCACAAATGTTCAAGCTTGGCACGAAGGAGCAATCGAAACTTGTACGGCGGCGGTAACCTCACTCAAAGCCCAACGAATCGGTCTCTGACCAGGGAATGTGTACCGTGTTGTCGAGTTTCTTTGGCGCCTGGGTTCTGTTGCCCAAATGAGGAGGAGATGGAAATGCGAAAACGAGGCTCGATAGGCGCGCTGGTCATTGCGCTCAGCGTGTCATCACTGTTTGCCGGATGTGCGGCTGAGCAAAAATGCGGACTGGAGGGTTGCCCTGGCGATGCTCAAATCACCGCCAAGGTGGAATCTCTGTTAAATCAACACTCCGAAGTGGGAACAGAGGTCAGCGTGCAGACATTGGATCGCGTGGTATATCTCTCGGGCTACGTATCCGCGGGCGAGATCAGGGCAACGGCGGAGGATCTCGCGCGGACGGCGCCGGGCGTATCGAGGGTGGTCGACACGATCGCGGTGACGCACTAACCGACTCGCGAATCACGACGCCCGAGGTGGCAGCAGCGTTACCACGTCGCCAAGGGCCAATTCAGGTCCTTTCGTCAGGGAATGGTCAGCGTGTAGAAAAACCGAGGCGCAGTATGCAGCGTAACGCGGGCGGGACGGCCACAGGGTAGATTGGCGAGCCCAAAGCGCTTGGTGGTTTTATAGTCCTGGAGCGCCCGATCGTCGAATTGGTCGTCCAAGACCTCGGCGGTCACCCCCGGCAGACCGTCGGCTGGGTCGGGTTGGCAAGCACCCCAACTCAGGGTGAAATGGTGATTCGGGTTCGTGCCACGATAAAGCATCGTGACCACCATTTGATCGGTCTTAGCGTCATAATAGATTCTGCCGAAGTCATCGCCTTCCGCGGATTGCACGAAGAGAAGCATTGCGGTGAGAACTGACCACCCGCACGGTTGTGGACGAAGGGGGTCGAAGTAATCGGCGGGTCGGACGCTCTTCAGGCTGCTCATATGACCTCTCTGGCCGCGAGACTCTATCGATTCCAAATTACCAGAATCGGCACCCTCTGGCAGTTCTGTTGACGAATCACCGACTTGGTAAGTGAAAAGGTGGGTCAGTTTTAGGTCGGCGTTTACCGGAGGAATCGGCGATGCGGAAAATCCCAATGTTGAGAGATGATGCGGGAAAAGGCGGTGGAGGCCCGGGCAACGAGCCGAAGAACGTGCTGGGCGATCGATTGGAAATCTGCTCCTTGAGCCCGATGACGGGTTTTTTTCGCGATGGATGCTGCGACACCAGCCGGGAGGACGCCGGGAGCCACACCGTGTGTGCCGTCATGACCATGGGATTTCTCGAGTATTCGAAGTCCCGCGGCAATGATCTCTCGACGCCGGTCCCCGAATTCGGCTTTCCGGGACTGAAGCCCGGTGATCGCTGGTGTCTGTGCGCACCTCGGTGGCAGGAAGCGCCGCAAGCGGGGCGCGCGCCGCGCGTGGTCCTGCGCGCTACCCATGAAGGTGCCTTGGGCTTCTGCTCGCTCGCGGATCTGAAGCGCCTGGCAGTCGATCTCGATTGACTCGCCGCATCTGCGGCATACTATTAGGGCAACCGCGGCACTGATTGAACTATTGACCATTTACCGGTCGCCTAAGGTAGATTAGGGACTGCATCTTCGCGGGAGGGATTCAACGATGCGAGTGAGCTGTCTTCAATGACAGTTCGTCGACGGCGGCATTGCCGGGCGAGATGACGTCCACCGCGCGCATCCTTGCCCTCGGTATCGGCCTGCTGCCCTACCTCGGGACGGCAGGCATCGATGCTTGGATGCACGAACGGGCGCGCAAAGTCCCTCTCTTGGAACGGGCATTTCATGCCGCGCTCGCCGTCACTTTCACGCTATTCGCAATCTGCGCCTTCCTGGGGCGAAACGTGCCGGCTCTCATGTGGCTCGTGGCCTTCCTCCTCTGCCTGGTCTTTGACGAGGTGGGTTATCACCGGGGCCTTGCCGCGAGCGAGCGTCGGGTTCACGTCATTTCCTGGTTGGCACTCCTGCTCTTCGTCGGGATCTGGCTCTGGACGGAGCAGGGCGCATGATCGCCTCGCTCGATCTGCATTTCTGGTATGTCGTCATGATGTTGCTGGGGTTGTCATTGACGTTCGCGTTTCCGATGACCAAGCATTTCAGCGACCCGCAAGACAGGCGACGCTACTACACGATGCAAGTCGTCACGATCGTTTGCGCAGTGCTCGGCGCCAAGATCGCTGTCGTGCTGGGCGATGCCTTGTGGCCGCTGAAGGAATTTCACGATTGGGGCGCGCTGCTGACCGGGGGGCGCTCCATCGCCGGCGCATTGCTGTTCGGGTTTCTCGGGGTCGAGGCAGCCAAGCCACTGCTGCGATATGACATCCCGCCGAACGATCGCTTCGCGATCATTCTGCCGTTTTCGATGGGAATCGGCCGCATCGGCTGCCTGATCGTCGGCTGCTGCCGCGGGGCTCCTTTCAACGGCCCCTGGGCGATAACCTATGCGGACGGCATTCCGCGGCATCCGGCCCCGATGTACGAGATGATTTTCGACTGGGCCATGGGATTCGTGCTCCTGGCGCTCTGGAGGCGTCAGATTCTGTTTGGGCGCCTGTTCGCGCTGTTTCTTGCGTGCTATGGCGCCTTTCGCTTCTGCATCGAGTTCGTGCGTGAGACACCCAAAGCCTATGCAGGTCTATCTGCCTACCAACTCATGGCCCTCGCGATGGTCGTTGCGGGCTTGGCCGCGATCGCGTTGAGAACCGGCCGTGAGCCGGCTTCCTGGGAGCGATGGCGCCTCGCGGCGAGGCAGGGCTGATGATGAACGGATCTCCCCTGTGAAAGTTTTTCTACGCGTCATGTTGATCCTCCTCATCGGGTTCTTCGTTCTCGCCGGCCTGGTGTTGGGCGTATGTTTCATCTCACTGCGACAATGACCCTCATCGACTCGGTCAAACTGCGCCTGCATCGGGATATCGTCGCCGATCCGGTGTTGCATGGTCTGGTGCTGAATTTGTATCTGAACGGCGAGCAGTATCCGCACCGCGTTCAGGATTATTTTCCGATGCACGTTGCGGAAGCGGCCGAATTGGTCGACGCGATGCGGCGGCACCTGGCCGAGGAAGACAAGCACGGCGCGCTGTACATCCGGGCCATCGAGAAGTTGGAGCAGCCGGTGATCGAGTTGCCCATGAGCGACATCTACAATGAGGTGATCCGCGCGCACACGCCCGTAAGCTTCGCCATCGAGCCGGACGACAACGCCGATGGTCGCCGCAAAAAGATCGCGCACTTTTTCGCGCATCTGCATTACCTGGAGAAACGTATTGCCCGATCGCTGGAGTATCACGTCGAGGCCTGCGCCAACGCCGCGACCTCGTATCCCGAGAAGGTGGTCGGAACGGTCCTGAAGGACGAATGGCGGCATGTCGAGTATACGGGCGAGGCCGTGGCGCATCTCTTGCCCGCGCGGGTTGCGGCGGAGGTCATGGCGCTGCACCGCCGCGCGGAACAGCGCGCCAACCTGGATTTCTCGGCCGGTCAGCTCGGAGGGCTGTTGAGACGTCATGCCGCGAGGTTCCCGCGCTTCCGTGGCGCGGGTTATCGCTGTTGTGCCTCTTTGTTGCGTGGAGTTCTCTCCTATGCGTAAGCCCTTGTCGATCGCGGTTCGCGTGGAGCCCCTGCAAGCGACGGCTCCAAGCCATGAACCCTTCGAGGCGCGATTGCGGAGAATCGCCGAGCCTCTGCGGCAACTCGACGCGGTGCAGGCCGCCCAAGAGTTCGCACTTCCCTCCGGTGCGCAGGTGCTGAAAACGACCTTGAGCCTCTGCCCGCAATGCCTGGCTCACGTCGTGGCCGCCGTGTACGTCGACGGCGCAAAAGTGCTGATTGCCAAACTTTGCCCGACCCATGGGAGGACCATCGCGCTGTTGGAAAACGACCGTCGCTACTATCGGCTTTCCAACAAGGATCAATGGGGCCGCAGGTATGCATCGGACGAGGTGGTCCAGGTCCCCGCCTACTCCTCGGGTTGCTGCGGATCTTCCGGCTCATGCGGCCCTTCCACCGGCGGCGATGTCTGGCCGCATGACTCGAGCGACCAACGCAGCAACAAGACCTGCACGGTACTCATCGAAATCACCGACGCATGCAATCTTGCGTGCCGCGTCTGCTATGCAGACTCCAAGGGCGACCGGATCCTGTCGATGGACGCATTCCGCGGACACATCGACGCTCTTCTTGACCTCAAAGGAAGTCTCGATTCCGTTCAGCTCATCGGCGGCGAGCCCACCTTGCATCCGCAGTTCTGGGAGATGTTGGCATTGCTTCACGCGGATGCCCGCATCAAGAAGATCTACGTCGCGACCAACGGCATCGAGCTCGAGAAGGCGGGGATGGCCGATCGGCTGCTGCCCTTTCGCGACAAGGTTTTGGTGCTCCTGCAATTCGATGGGGCCGAGCCAGCCACCAACAAGGCGCTGCGTCAGGCCAATCCGATGCGCGTCCGCGCCTCCTTATTGAAGCGGCTCGATCGCCTGAAGATCCCGATGCAGCTGACCATGACGCTGGCGCGCGGCGTAAGTGAACGCGAAATTGCCTGGGTGGTGCGTCAGGGCGTGCGCCACAAGAGCGTCCGGCTGATTGCCATGCTGCCGGCCTTTTTTTCGGGGCGCCACGATATTGCGAATGATCCCATGGACCGCATCACGCTATCGGATGTGGCCAAGGGGGTGGCCGCCGGCCTCGCCGGACGCAGCCGGGCCGAAGATTTCCTGCCGATCCCCTGCAGTCATCCCAACTGCGGTTGGGTGACGTTGTTTGCGCGCCGGATGGGGCTGGTGCTCAACATCGCGCGCCACGTGGATGTGGATGCCGTCATGAATGATGTGGCCTACAAGACAGTGCTCGAGCAGCGCGCGATGCAGGAGATCATCGGCTCGAAGCGCACCGGTTGGGTGCAGCGCGTGGCGACCCGTCTGGGGCGCAAGCTCGTCAGGCCTCGCGACGTATTTGGGATCGTCATCAAGCCATTCATGGACCGCTACACCTACGACCAGGATCGCATTTCGGCCTGCTGCCATCACGTGCTGGATACGGCGGGGCGGCTCGAATCGTTCTGCGAGTACAACGCGCGGCACCGTTCCGGCGATTCTTGGCAAATGTTCCCCGAATTGGGCCGCCCGATCGAGCTCGCGGACGTGGCGCAACGGGAACTCACCACGTGACCGTCGATTGGCGCCTGATCGTGAGTGCGGCCATCGGGCTCAGCATCGCCGCCGGCCTGGTTCTGGCGGTGGAGGAGTGCTGGTGGATGAGGCGCAGCGGCGCCCTCACGCGCCCCGCACTGCGCGAGATGATGCTCAGCCTGAGTGCGCTTCCGCCGAACCTCGTGGTCTCGGTGCTGACGACAGGGTGGTGGGTGCTCCTCTATACCCGGGCGGCCTCCTGGATCCCCTGGCGTCAGCCGACGAACGGATGGATGCTGGTTTTGGCGTTCGCCGCGGCGGATTGCTGCTACTACTGGGAGCATCGATGCGCACACCGGTCGCAGCTGCTCTGGAAGCTCTATCACGCCGTTCACCACGGCTCCACGGCCTTTACGGTCGCGACGGCCTACCGGGTTTCGTTCATCAACCAATTCGTCGCGCCGATCTTCTATCTTCCCTGCCTGCTCGCCGGGTTCGATCCGTTGCTCGTCGTCACGCTGCAGTTATTGAATATTCACTATCAAGCGTGGGTGCACACCGAGTTGATCGGCCGCCTCGGCATCATCGATCGGATATTCAATACGCCGTCAAATCACCGCATGCATCACAGCGCTGCCCTGAAGCGGGAGGGCGCCAATTTCGCGGGGATTCTCTCGGTTTGGGATCGCCTGTTCGGGACTTATCTGCCGCCGGAACCGGTCCAGGCGTATGGGATCGCGGGGGTTCCCGCCCCCCACAATGTCTTGGACATGTACGCGGCGCCATTCCGTGGGTCCAAGGTTCAGTGAGTCCGCGATACTTGCGACGCTTTCAAAGAGATGACCAGAACGGCGGACGCAAGCAGGCCCATGACGCCAGCTGCAATAAAGGAGGGCAGATAGCTGCCCGCGTGTTGGCGGACGACGCCCGCACCGAAGGCGGCAACCGCTGCGCCTAACTGATGACCGGTCTGGATCCAACCGAACACGACGGGCGCCTCGAGTTCTCCAAATGCGGTGTTTGCCAGCTTGACCGTAGGCGGAACCGTGGCAATCCAATCCAGCCCGTAGAACACCGCGAAGATCCCCAGATGGGTCGCGTCGAAGCTGAGAAAGGGCAGCGCTATCAGCGATAGACCGCGCAGGCCGTAATAAACGATGAGCAGCAGGCGGGGATCATATCGGTCCGTGAGCCAGCCGGACGCCGTCGTGCCGAAGAGATCGAAGAACCCCATCATCGAGAGAAGTCCGGCGGCGGCGACCGGCGCTATTCCATGGTCCCCGCAGAATGCAATCATATGCGTGCCCACCAGCCCATTGGTGGTGAGGCCACAGACGAAGAAGGTGCCGAAGAGCAACCAGAAGACAGGTCGCCGCGACGCGCGCACCAGC
>Ga0182030_10020240_pt1 | contig 12575 bp, 7 predicted proteins | sample 812S3MmetaG_FD_121299 | JGI IMG/M metagenome (GOLD analysis project Ga0182030, IMG submission 121299) | Permafrost microbial communities from Stordalen Mire, Sweden - 812S3M metaG (Illumina Assembly) | ecosystem: Environmental > Terrestrial > Soil > Wetlands > Permafrost | place: Sweden... | reverse complement strand
TTAAATTGGCTCCTCAGGTAGGACTCGAACCTACAACCCTTCGGTTAACAGCCGAATGCTCTACCATTGAGCTACTGAGGAGCAACGTGTTCTTTCATTTAATCAGACCCCGATGGACAGTGTCAAACTCCGCCGTCAGATCATCTCGTTGAGCAGCTCCCCGCGAGGGTGCGGAATCACCACCTTGTTCACCAACATCCCCTTCTGCCCCACGATCTGCGCCGCTGCGTCCACCGCCGCCTGCACTGCCGCCACGTCCCCCGTCAGCGTGACGAATGCCTTGCCGCCCAACGCCATCGCCAGCCGGATTTCGATCAGTTGGACATTGGCCGCTTTCACCGCCGCGTCCGCCCCCTCTATCAGCGCCGCAACCGAGAACGACTCCACGATGCCCAGCGCGTTCAACTCTTCCACCTTGCTCGATCCCGCAATCGCCGGGAATACCGCTTCGTGCAGATTCGGAATCACGAACGAATCGATCACCGCGAAGCGGCACCCGCTCATGCCCGCCGCCACCGCGGCCTCCACTGCCGCCACGTCGCCGCGCACCATCACCATGTATTTGCCCGAACAGATCGAGCGCGACAACATCATGTCGACGTTCGACGCCTTCAACATCGCATCCGCCGCCTGAAATCCCGCGGCGATGCTCGTCAGCTCGATCAATCCAATTGAATTCTTCGCCATCGCTTATGCCACAATCTCGACGTACTCGGGCGTCACCGCGCACACTTTGCCGTCGATGCTGGCATGCACGTGCGCTCCCAGTTTTCCGTCCGCCACGCGGCCCACCACTTGCCCCTTCTTCACCTTACGGCCCGCCTCGACCACCGGAACTGCCGGCTCCCCGGCGTGCTGCTTCATGCGGATGCGCACCGCCGCCGGATGCCATTCCACCGCATCCAACGGCGTCTCTTTCTCATACTCTTCCACCTGCAAGCGCCGCCGCAATTGCCCCAGCGGCACGCGCCGGTACTCCTTCATGGGGTGCACTTCCACCGGCCGCTGTTGCACGAACTTCAGCCCCGCGGCGCGCTGGTCGCGCTTTCCCATATCGCACGCCTCTTTGGGATACAGATCTTCGGGGCAAGCGTACAAGGTGCACAGCCCGCAGGCGCAGCACAACTCCGACCACTGGTTCCAGATGTCCGCGCCCGTAGTGGTGAAGCCCAGGCTGCGCATCACCTTGTGCGGCTGCACGTCGTAACCCAGCAGGTAGCGCGGGCAGAACTCCGTGCAGTAGCTGCACTGGTCGCACGCCGATTTGCCGATGTGGTTCATCTCCTGCTCCGAGCGCGTGCGGCGCGTCATCAGGTAATGATCGCGCGGAAGCACGATCAGTCCGCCGGTCGTTTTGGTTACCACGTCGTCCAGGTCGAAGCTCAGGGTCCCCATCATCAGGCCGCTGATGAAGACGCCGTAGTCCTCCACCGTGGCGCCGCCGGCCCTGGCCAGCAGGTCGCGGAACGATGTCCCCACCGGCGCCCAGAGCGATTTCGGTTGCCGCACCGCGCCGCATACCGAGAGGAATTTCCGCGTCACCGGCCGGCCCTGTTCCGCCTGGTGAACGTTGTAGAGCGTCTCCACGTTGTTCACCACGCAGCCCACTTGCAACGGGATGCCCGCCGGCGGAATCAGGCGCCCGGTCGCAGTGTAGACTAGTTCGTACTCGTCGCCCGAGGGGTAAAAGTCGCCCAGCATGACGAACTCGATACGGCCGGTGGTGAGATGGTGTTTCAGCGCCTCCAGCGACTCCGCGTTCTTGGTCTTGATGCCGAACTTCCCGGTCTTCGCCCCGACCGCGTCCATCATCGCGGTCATCCCCGCCAGAATGTCCGCCGGAAAATGCTTCATCAACTCGGCGTCCTTGTGAATCAGCGGCTCACATTCCGCGCCGTTGGCGATGAAGAACTCCACTTGCGACTGCGCTTTCACGTAAGTCGGGAAGCCTGCGCCTCCCGCGCCCACCACGCCGCACTCCCGCAACTGCTCGCTGAGCATAAATCAAAGGATAGCAGCACCGGCTGCTCGTTACGCAATGGGCCCACAGGGGGCCCTCGCCCCGCACGTCGCGCCGGCAGGCCGCAGACCGGCAATTCCACTGCCGCCAGCACGATCGGCACGCACCGCGCAAACCGCCGGACCCGTGGCCGTGACCCCGCATGACAGGCTCGGCATACCACGCATCAACGGCCCGGCTGTATCCGCGACCGTGTCCCCGGACGAACCGCACTATGCCGGCGCCACCCGGTAGACGCCCACCGTCAGACTGGCATGCCAATGCCCAAGCGTCGCCATGCCGAGCCGCTGCTGGCACGCGGGTTGTCCCGCAGCGCCTGCACGCTGCCGGCGAAGCGCGCCATCGTCGCCATGGACACGGCAAGAATTGGGGCGAGAGATGTGTCGCGCGCCGCCTGCATTACGGAGCCCGTTCCAGTGGCGCCTGCCGTGCTATAAAGGACCTGCGTGAAGACGTATCTCGCCATTGCCGCCATCGTGGCAGCCGCCTTCCTCTGGCCGCGCCCGGCCGACCCCTTGCCCGGCTTCCCGCATGTTTTCCTATGGGCGTGGGAGCGCCCCGAGAACCTCACATTCCTCGACCCCCACGCCGCCGGCATCGCCTTTCTCGCCCGCACCGTGTGTCTCCGCGGCGGCGCTGTGGCCGTGCGCCCGCGCCTCCAGCCGCTGCGCTACCCGCCCGGCGCGGTGTTGATGGCGGTGGTGCGCGTGGAGCCGCGGGATTCCGTCTTGCCGCCCGTCGATGCCGTCTCCGCCGCCATCTCCGAGGCCGCCGCCATCCCCGGCGTGCGCGCCCTGCAGGTGGATTTCGACGCCACCCTCTCGCAGCGCCGCTTCTATCGCGACCTGCTCGGCGACCTCCGACGCCGCGTGCCGCCCGCCACGCCGCTCTCCATGACCGCGCTTACCTCGTGGTGCCAATCCGATAGTTGGATGGCCGGCCTGCCCGTGGCGGAAGCTGTCCCCATGTTGTTCCGCATGGGTCCCGGCGAGCGACCCGCGCGCGCTTTCCGGCCGTCGCTGTGCCAGTCGAGCGCCGGCGTTTCCGTGGATGAATCTCTGCGCGAGCCGCCGTCGGCTGCCCGTCTCTACATTTTCAACCCGCGTCCCTGGACCGCCTCCACGTACCAGGCCGCGCTACGCGAGGTGCGCAAATGGCACTGAGAATCCTGATCGTGCTTCTGATTCTGGCCGTCCCGCTGGAGCTCCCCGGCTGCGGCCCGTTCCTGCCCGAGGCCCTGTTTCATCTGACCGCCAGCCCGGAAGCGCCGGACGAATTCGCGCGCGGCCAGCTTGGCATTCTGCGGCCCTCGTACGAGCGTCTCTACCTGGCGATCGCGTATCGCTATCTCATAGGAGTGGGCCTGAACGACGCCGAGCGGCAGGCCGCGCTGCCGCCGCCTCAGCCCCCGTTGGATGCGCCGGCGCCCACCGCGACGCCCAACCCCTGGCTGGCCGCGCGCAACCAAACGCCCGGCATCCAGCCATTGAACGAACTCGATCCCTATCGCCAGGTGAAAAAGGAAGGCTATTTCGATACCTACCTCAACTGCAGCGACGATGCCTTCCGCACCGCCGCCGCCACGCTGGCGCGGATTCGGCGCACTGGCGATGCCGCCGATTGGATCGTCGCGCAAGACATGGTGTTCGCGGACTGCTCCCAAGGCGCGCAGATCCCCCAGCCGACATCTGACGCGCGCCTCGCCGCCGACCGCGCTTACCAGATCGCGTCCGCCAAATTCTACTCCGAGCAATACGACGCCGCGCGCCGGGATTTCCAAACGATCGCCGCCGCCGGGCCCTCCCCGTGGCGCGGCATCGCGCCGTATCTGGCCGCGCGCTGCCTGATTCGCGCCGGCAAGCTCGCCGAGGCGGAGAGCGCACTCGAACAGATTGCCGCGGACCCCGCCCTCGCGCGCTGGCATGCGCCCGCCAACGGCTTGCTGGGCTACGTGGAGGCGCGCCTCCATCCTGCCGCGCGCATGCACGAGCTGGCACTGGCGCTGGTGCGGCCCGATTCGCAAGCCACCATCGGCCAGGATCTCATCGACTATTGCCGGTTGTTCGACCAAAACGTCAAGCCGCAGCCCGATGACGATCTCACCGCCTGGATCCGCAGCTTCCAGGCCGGCGGGGACGGCGCGATCGAGAAATGGCGGGCCAGCCATACCTTGCCTTGGCTGGTAGCCGCGCTCGCCGCATCGAGTCCGCGCGACACCGCCGCAGCCGAGCTTCTGACCGCGGCGGCCGCCGTGAAACCGGATTCTCCCGGCTGCCTGACCGTCAACTACCAGCGCGTTCGCCTGCTGCCGCCGGACGACGCCCGCAGCCTTGCCGGCCAGATTCTGGCGGGCAATCTTCCCACCGCGGCCCGCAACCAATTTCGCGCCGAACGCATGCGCCTGGCCAGCGATTTCGACGAGTTCCTACGCTATGCGCCGCGCCGCCCGGTGGCGGAATTGACCGATGAGGTGCAGCCCCTGGATACCACGGAGGACTACCTGGACCACGACGCCCGGGACGCTCTGAATCTCGACCTGCCGCTCTCGTACCTCAAGCAAGCGGCGGCCAGCAGCCTGCTGCCGGATCATGTCCGCCAGGAACTGCAGCGCGTGATTTTCGTCCGCACGCTGCTGCTCTCCGATGCGCCACCCTTCGACCAGGTCTTCACGCTGCTGCAAAAGCCCGGCATGGAACCCTACATCGACGCGGGTTACGGGCGCAATACGAAGGATGTCCAGGAGATCGATCCCTACCGCGATAACTGGTGGTGTTCTGCCAGCGCCACCAATGCGTTTTACCGCCAGCTTCCCCCCAAGCCCGGCGTCCCGGGCGCGCCTTTTCTTTCCGCAGCGGACCGCCAACTGGTTGCCGCCCAAGCGGAGAAGTTGCGGTCCGTGGCCACGGGTCCCGACTGGCTCGCCGCCCAGACGCTGGCATTTGCCGACCGGCATCCGCAAGATCCGCGCGTTCCGAAAGCGCTCTATCTGGCCGTTCGCACCACGCGCTACGGCTGCACCGACGCGCAAACGGGCGATTTCTCGAAGCGCGCCTTCGACCTGCTGCACCGCCGCTATCCCCACTCGCCATGGGCCGCGAAGACGCCCTACTGGTTCAAATAGCGCTCACGCCGGCACGCGGCCGGAGTGTTGCAATCCCGGAAGCGTTTGGATCCTCTGCCGGCTTTGCCGGTCACGCGGTTGGCCGGCACATCCAGGAAGATTAATCGCCACGAATGAACACGGATGAACACGAATAAAACACTTGCACTTTGCAGCGAACGGAGCGCCAATGAATGCCGGAAAACGGCAAAATGGCGTCGGCATAGCTAAGCTAGCTCAGCTACCCCAGCATTTCCTGCGCGCGGATCAGTCGCTCTGCCACGCGGACGCCGTTGGGGCAACGCACGGCGCACACGGCGCAATCGCTGCACCGGATGGCCTGGGTTTCTGGCGGCAGTTTCTCGAAATGCGTGCGGGCGCGGAGAAAGTCGTTGTAGAAATCGGCGTACGCCAGAATGCGCAACTCGTCCGCGACCGGCACGCCCTTGGGGCATTGGCCGGTGCATTGGAAGCACATCCGGCAGTAGTAGGGACGAACCTCTTCGCTGCGGGCCACCAGCACGCGTTCGTCTTCCGGCGTGAACTTCTCCGTCATCGCTTTGAAGTTCATCTCCAGCATGTCGTTGTCGCCGATGCCGGGCAGGGCCGCCGCGACTCCCGGGTTCCGGACCACCCATTTGAGCGCGGGCAAGGGGTTCTGGAGGCGCTGCGGCCGCACGGGCGCGGCCCCGCCACGGGCTCCGCCGAATCCGCCCCGTCCGAACGTGGGCGCGCCGCCCGTGGCCGCCATCACCTTGATGGCCGCAAGGCCGATGCCGGCCTCGTGAGCCCGCTGAATGGCCGCGTCCTTCGTGGTCCCCATGGTGAAGTTGTAGCTGAATACGATGACGTCCAGTTTGGATTGGATGGCGTGGTCCGCCATCTGGTTGATGTCGTGCGTGCTGAAGCCGTAGAAGCGGATCTTGCCCTGCTTCTTGGCCGTCTCGCCGTGCTCCAGGAGTTCGTCGGAAACCTCCTGCGGGGTGCTCTTGGCGTGCAGCAGCCAGACGTCCAGGTGGTCCGTCTGCAGATTCTTGAGGCTGGCATCCAAATCGGCCGCCGCCTGCGCCTTGTTGCGGGCGGGAGTCTTGCTGATCACGATGGCCTTGTCCCGCCGCCCTTTCAGCCCTTCGGCCAGCAGGCGTTCGCTGTTGCCATTGGAGTAATCGTTGGCGGTGTCGAACAGGTTGACGCCCATGTCGATGGCGCGCGCGATCACGCTCGGGTCGGGCGTGAACCCGCAGCCGAAACCGACGGGAGCGACTTTCAGCCCGGTTTTCCCAAGCGTCTTGAAGGGAAGGGGAGCGGCAGAATCGGCGGCGGCGCCCAATGCGGGAATGGCTATCCCGGCGACGGGGAGGGTCAGTCCCACGCGGAAAAAGTCACGGCGAGAAGTGTCGTATTTCATGCCGGCTTCACTGGTAGCATTCTAGCAGAGTGCTCAGGTATTCAGCCCTGAAACTATGTAATGGCAATCCGCCCCGGGAAAAGATGGCGGCGGCATTGGTGAATACAATGAAGTATGTCCAAACCAGCGGTCTTTTTCCTGGCCTCCGCGTGCCTGCTGCGGGCCGAAGTCCATCCCATGACGCTCCGGCAGGCGGTGGAAACGGCCCTCAAACAGAACCCCGATATCACCCTGGCGCGTCTGGATGAAGAGAAGGCGAGGCAGGGGGTGCGCGTGGCCAAGGATCCGTTCACGCCGCGGCTCATCGTGGGCAGCGGCATGGCGTACAGCAACGGCTTTCCCATGAGCATAGAGGGTTCCGCGCCGAGCGTAGTGCAGGCACATATCGTGCAGGATATTTTCAACCGCCAGCAGACTCTGGCCGTGGCGCAGGCCAAAGAAGACTCCCGCGGCGCCGCCCTGGCGGTCACCAGCAAACGCGACGAAGTGGTCTTCCGCACCGCCTCGCTCTACCTCGATGCCGAGCGCGCCGCCCGCCTGGGAGAATTCGCGCAGAAGCAGGCCGAAAGCCTGCAAAAGGTGCTCGAAACGGTCACCACGCAGGTGCAGGAAGGCCGCGCCCTGCCGCTGGCCGAGAAGACCGCCGCCGCCAACCTGGCGCACGCCCGGCAATCCGCCGAATCGCTTGACGACGACGTAGCCTCTTCGGAAACCGCTCTCGCCATGGCGCTGGGCTTCTCCGCCGACGACCGCGTGCATCCGGTGGCCGAACCACGCCCTACGCCGCCGCTTCCGAAATCCGAGGAGGAAGCCGTCGCGGCGGCGCTCGACGCCAACAAAGACCTGCGGCGCCTGGAATCGCAAATCGCCTCTAAAGAGCTCGAAAAGCGCGGCGTGAAGGCGCAACGGTTGCCGCGCGTGGACCTGGTGGCGCAATACTCGCTGCTGGCCAAGTTCAACAACTACGCCGAGTTCTTCGCCAAATACCAGCAGAACAACGAACAGATCGGCATGTCCTTCCAGTTGCCTCTGATGGCCGGCCCGGGCGTCGGCGCGCAGGTGGCACAGGTGGAGAGCGACATCTCCCGTCTGAAAATCGATCTCAACAACGCGCGCAACCGGCTGCGCAGCGACCTGGCGGAGTCCTTCCGCAACGTGCACAAGGCCGAAACCGCCGCCGAAGTGGCCCGGCTCGACCTCGATGTGGCGCGCGAACAGCTCTCCGTCGACCTGGCGCAAATGCAGGAAGGCCGCGCCACGCTGCGCCAGGTGGAGGAAGCCCGCGTGGCCGAAAACGACAAGTGGATGGCCTTTTACGACGCGCAGTACGCCATGGAACGGGCCCGCTGGAGCGTACTGCGGCTCACCGGCGATTTGCTGGCGGCGGTGGAGGCGGAGTGAGCGGCGGAGATAGCGCTCCGCGAGACATTATTGGCCACGAATGAACACGAATAGAGACAAATGCTTCATTCGTGTTCATACGTGGCTCATTTGTCTCTTGCTTGCCGCCGGCATCGCAGCTTTCCGTCGATGCTGCGCCAGGTGCAGGAAGCCCGCGCGGCCGAAAACGACAATGCTGCGGCTCACCGGCGATTTGCTGGCGGCGGTGGAGGCGGAGTAAACGGCGGAGATGGCGCTCCGCAAAAACAGTATGGGCCACGGATGAACACGGATAAACACGGATGGAGAAGATCTTGTTTGATTCGTGTTCATTCGTGTTCATACGTGGCTCATTTGTCTCTTGCTTGCCGTCACCATAAAAAAACTCCCGGGCCCACGAAGACGGGCCCGGGAGTTGCGATTCTCCCACGGGAAATGGAAAGTGAACTGAATTAACTGCAGCCGCTGGTGCCGCCGCAGTTGCCGCACTTGTAGCAGCTACCGTTACGGGTCATGATGGAGCCGCATTCGGCGCACAGGGGCGCATCGGCGACCACCGGCGCGAAGGGCAACTGCTGCTGCGGATCGGCCTCGGTGGCCCGCAAGGTGGGGGTCTCACCGGCTTCCGTATTGGCGTATTCGGGGCCTAGGAAGCGCGCGCCCAACCAGCGGAAAATATAATCCATGATGGACTTGGCATACGGAATCTGCTGATTGCCGGTCCACCCGCTCGGTTCGAAGCGCACGTGGGCGAACTTATCGACCAGGAACTTCAGCGGCACGCCGTATTGCAGGTTGAAGCTGACGGCGGTGGCGAAAGCATCCATCAAGCCCGAAATCGTGGAGCCTTCCTTGGCCATGGTGATGAAGATCTCGCCGGGCGCGCCATCCTCATACATCCCCACCGTGATGTAGCCTTCGTGGCCGCCGATGGAAAACTTGTGGGTGATGGCCTTGCGCTCGTCCGGTAGCTTGCGCCGGACTGGGCGATAGACCACTTTCTCGGTGACCGTGGCCGGCGCGGCGGCGGCCTTCTTTTCCTTGGCCGAGCCCGCGCCCGAACTCATGGGCTGCACCCGCTTGGAATTGTCGCGATAGATAGCCACGGCCTTGATGCCCAGTTTCCAGCTTTCGGTGTAGGCGCTCACGATCTCCTCCACCGTGCATTCTTCGGGCATATTGATGGTCTTCGAAATGGCGCCGGAGATGAACGGCTGCACCGCCGCCATCATGCGGACGTGCCCCATATAGTGGATGGAGCGCGTGCCGTTCTGCGGGCGGAAGCTGCAATCGAACACCGCCAGGTGCTCGGGCTTGAGCTGCGGCGCGCCTTCGATGGTGCCGGTGGAATCGATGTGGGAGACGATCGCCTCCACCTGTTGGGGCGAGTAGCCCAGCTTGACGAGCGCGGCGGGGACCGTGTTGTTGACGATCTTGATGACTCCGCCGCCCACCAGCTTCTTGTACTTGACGAGCGCCAGGTCGGGCTCGATGCCGGTGGTGTCGCAATCCATCATGAAGCCGATGGTGCCGGTGGGCGCGATCACAGTCACCTGGCCGTTGCGGTATCCATGGCGCCGGCCGGATTCGTAGGCATCGTCCCAGCACTGCTGCGCGCCCTGGTAGAGCGCCGTGGGAATGTTGTGGCGATGGATGCGCGCCACCGAGTCGCGGTGCATGCGGATGACTTCCAGGAACGGCTGCTGGTTGACGGCGTAGCCTTCGAACGGGCCGGTGGATTCGGCGGCGATGCGCGAACTGGTGAGGTAGGCCTGGCCGCACATCACGGCAGTGATGGCGCCGGCAAGGTCGCGGCCCTGGTCGCTATCGTAGGGCACGCCCATGGACATCAACAGCGCGCCGAGGTTGGCGAAACCCAGCCCCAGCGGGCGGAACGCGTGGGAGTTTTCGCCGATTCTCTGGGTGGGATAGCTGGCGTTATCGACAATGATTTCCTGCGCCACGATCATGGTGTCGACGGCGTGGCGGAAGGCCTCCACGTCGAATTGGCCATTGGGGCCGACGAACTTCATGAGGTTCAGGGACGAAAGATTACACGCCGAATCGTCCAGAAACATGTACTCCGAGCAGGGGTTGGAGGCGTTGATGCGGGCCGTGTTCTTGCACGGGTGCCAGCGGTTGACTGTGGTATCGAACTGCATGCCGGGGTCGCCGCACTGGTGGGTGGCTTCGGCGATGGCGCGCAGGATCTCGCGCGCTTTGTAGCGCTTGACGGGCTGTCCGGTGGCCACGCCTTTGGTCCACCAGTCGCCATCGCACGCGGCGGCTTCCATGAAGTCGTCGGTGGCGCGCACGGAATTGTTGGCGTTCTGGAAGAAGATGGAGCTGTAGGCGTCGCCGTCGATCGACGAATCGTAGCCGGCCTCCACCAGGGTGTAGGCTTTCTTCTCTTCCTTGGCCTTGCACCAGATGAACTTTTCGATGTCGGGGTGGTCGGCGTTGAGGATCACCATTTTGGCGGCGCGGCGCGTTTTGCCGCCGGACTTGATGACGCCGGCGAAGGCGTCGAAGCCCTTCATAAAAGAGAGCGGCCCGGAGGCGCGCCCGCCGCCCGACAGAACGGCATCTTCCTCGCGCAGGGCCGAGAGGTTCGAGCCGGTGCCCGAGCCCCATTTGAACAGCATGCCCTCGGTTTTGGCCAGGTCGAGGATGGATTCGAGCGAATCCTTCACCGAAACGATGAAACAGGCCGAGCATTGCGGCCGCGCAGCGGGGGAACCCGCGCCCGACTCGAGCTTGGCGACGCGGTTGGCCTTGCGGTCGTAAATCCAGCCGTAGCCGCGGGTTTCGCTCACGCCGACGTTGAACCAGACGGGCGAATTGAAGCAGGCCTTCTGGGTGATCATGAGGTGGGCCAGTTCGAGGCGGAAGTTTTCGGCGTCGGTTTCGGACTTGAAGTAGCCGTCCTTTTTGCCCCAACCGGCGATGGTATCGACCACGCGCTCGACGAGCTGGGCCACGCTGGTTTCGCGTTCCGGGGAGCCCATCTTGCCGTGAAAATACTTGCTGGCGACGATATTGGTGGCCGTCTGGGACCAGTCCACGGGAACTTCGACATCGCGCTGCTCGAAGATAACAGAGCCTTTATCGTTTCCGATGGAGGCAGTACGGGTCTCCCACTGGACTTCGTCGTAGGGGGTCTTGCCGCCCTCCAATCGCGCTGTAAAGTACCTGGGGAAGGAAATTCCTGTGGCACACGCTGCCGTATTATCCTGCACTTCTTCCATTTTCGCACTCAATGCCATAGCTGGATGTCCCATCTCAAACTCTCCTCTGGGTTCCCTGCTGGAAGGAAACGACTTCGTAATAGTGCCCCAAGATATGGTACTACGTCAAGAACTTTATCTATATGCAGTGTGTTGAGGTTACGAAGGATAGGTTCTGAAGCGCACAATTCCACTGTCAAGTGGTGGTGGTGGAATTGTAATAAATATTACTGGGGGGCCGGGATCGCGAGGGGATTGGGAATGTCTGTCCTAATCCAGCGTCTTGCGGAATCGCGCCGCGCTGAACAGCAGAATGCTGGTTCCGTAAACGAACAGGCACACCATTTGCGGCCATAGCACGCTGACGCCCACGCCCTTCAGAAAAATGCCGCGAACAATCTCCATGAAATAGCGCAAGGGGTTCAGATAGGAGAGATATTGCACTACCGGGGGCATGTTGCGGATGGGGAACATGAAGCCGCTTAAGACGAAGGCCGGCGTGGTGACGAAGAAGGAGCCCATGTTGGCCTGCTGCTGGGTGTGCGAAAGAGTGGACAGCAACAGGCCCGCGCCCAGACTGGTCATCAGGAATAGAACGGCGCAGAACAGCAGCAGGAAAAAGCTGCCCCGAAACGGCACGTGGAAGATCAATAGCGCGCCACCGGTGATCATCAGCAAATTGACCATCCCGACCACGGCGAAGGGCAGCGTCTTGCCGAGCATCAATTCGATGGGCCGCATGGGGGTCACCATGAGCTGCTCCATGGTGCCGATCTCCTTCTCGCGGATGATGGCCTGCGAGGTCAACATCAGGGTCACCAGCAACAGGATGTTGGCGGCCACGCCGGGCACGAAATAGTTGCGGCTGTGCAGGTCGGGGTTGAACCAGACGCGGCTCTCCGGCGCCGCCGGCGTTAACACGTTGCTCGCCACTCCGGGGCCGCGGATCGACACCTTGATGGTCTGCCGGTTCTTGGTCTGGCCGGTCATCACATCGTTCGAATAATCGGCGATCACCTGCTGGGCATACGCGGAAACCAGCGACGCGGTGTTGGAGTTGGTGCCATCGAGCAGCACCTGCACTTCGGTGGCGCGGCCGCGCGCCAGGTCGCGCGCGAAACCGGGCAACACGCGTATCACGCCGTGCGCCTGGCCGCGATCGAGCACGGACTGCGTCTCCTGCTCGCTCCGCGGGGTGGCCACCAGGTCGAACCGTCCGGAACCCACGAAACGCGCCAGCAGCGCGCGGCTCTCGGGGGTGTTGTCCATATCCATCCAGGCGATGCGCGCGTTGTTCACGTCCAGGTTTACCGCGTAGCCGAAAATCAGCAACTGGATCAGCGGCGGCAGAATGAGCATGCTGCGCATGCGCGGATCGCGAAAGGCCTGCAGAAATTCCTTGCGGATGATTCGCCGGAGCCGTTGCCTCATGATCAGGCC
>Ga0182030_10020238_pt1 | contig 12575 bp, 10 predicted proteins | sample 812S3MmetaG_FD_121299 | JGI IMG/M metagenome (GOLD analysis project Ga0182030, IMG submission 121299) | Permafrost microbial communities from Stordalen Mire, Sweden - 812S3M metaG (Illumina Assembly) | ecosystem: Environmental > Terrestrial > Soil > Wetlands > Permafrost | place: Sweden... | reverse complement strand
TCCGACGACGACCTGGAAGTACCCGCGAAGCCGGCCCTTCCGCCGGCTCCGCCGCCGCCGGCTCCGCCGCCGCAGGCTCCGCCGGTCGCGGCTCTGTCGTCCGACTCGGTTCGCGATGTCGCGGAGCTGCGCGCACGGGTCGAAGCCCTCGAGGCAAGAGCGGCGGCCGAGCACGCCCATCCCGACGTCCGTAGCGATCCTCCGACGTCGAGCCTGCCCACCACCTCGTTCGATGCGAGTCCCTGGTCGCGTAGCTGGCCCCGGGGGTTCGTGGTCAGCGGCTACGTCCAGGCGCAGTACCAGCAGAGTCAGCTCTCCCAAGACCAGCTCGACTCGAACGGCGTTCCGCTCAACCAGAACCGTGTCCTCGTGCGTCGAGCGCGCCTTCGACTCGACCGGGGATGGGACTACGCGTTTGCCACCGTGGAGGTCGACGGCAACAACGTCGACGGGCTCGCCTTCGGTCTCCGGCGGGCCGAGGCCTCGCTTCTGCTCCGGGCCCCCGATCCGGCAGCGCCTCCGCTCGCCGCGCTGACGACCGGGCTGACGAGCATCCCCTTCGGGTACGAGCTCTACGAGCCGAACCGCACGCGCCTCTTCCTGGAGAGGACGACCGGGTCGCGCGCGTTCTTCCCTGGCGACGCCGACTTCGGCGCCACCGTGGGGGGAGCGATCGGGTTCTTCCGCTATGCGCTCGGAGCCTTCGACGGCACACCCGTGCCCGACAGCGCCCCGTCTGCGATCGGGTTCGATCCGACGTCGGAGAAGGACCTGATGGCACGCTTCGGCGCCGAGACGCAGCCCGCAAGGGACCTCGGCGTCTCGGGCGGCGTGTCCTTCCTGGGGGGGAGCGGGTTCCACGCCGGGACGCAAGCGACGAAGGCCACGCTCCAGTGGCAGGACACGAACCAGAACGGCGTGGTGGATCCCGGGGAGATCCTGGGCGTACCCGGGCAGGCGGCGACCCCGTCGAAGACCTTCCCCCACTGGGCACTGGGCGTGGACCTCGAGGTTCGCGTGCGGACCCCGATCGGGCGGGCGCTCGTGTATGGCGAGGCGTACGTCGGAAGCAACCTCGATCGGGGGCTCCTCATCGCCGACCCCGTGGCGACGGGGACCAACATCCGTGAGATCGGCTGGTACGTCGCCTACGTCCAGGAGATTACCCGGTACGGACTCGTCGGACTCCGCGTCGACGCTTACGACCCGAACGGCGACGCGACCACGCAGCTCGGAGGCGCGCTCCTTCCGCGCGACCAGACGATCACGACGTGGTCTCCGCTCGTCGCGCTGGTGCTCCCGGACCGCGCGCGGCTGCTGTTCGAGTACGACCACATCCTCAACCACGAGGGCATCGACTGGCGCGGTGTGCCGGCGGACCTGCCGAAAGACCAGCTGGCTCTCCGTCTGCAAGTGGAGATGTGATGCGCGCCGCCGGACAGACGGGCGTGGCCTTGGCGCTCATGCTCGCCACGTCGTGCACTGGCGAGCAGACGTCGCCGAACACGGGCATAGGCGAGCCCCTTCGCATCGAGTCGGGCCAGTTCGTCCCCGGATTGCTCCCGGGCTCCCTGCAGCTGGCAGCGGACGCGTCTCCGGACGCCGGCGTCGACCCCCAGGTCACCGACGTCAACGTCGCCAACACGGCGATCGAACCAGGAGAGCTGGGGCTCGTATTCTCCGGGCACGCGACGACCGACGCCCAGACGGTCGGCCTGCGCTTCGCGGACATGGGGACCGGGTACTGGGTGGTGCCGGTGGGTGCGCCCGATCCCACGGACGAGGGTCTCCTCACCTGGCAGGCCTCGGCGGACTTCGGACGCGACCTCACCCCCGGCTTTCACGACCTCGTCTTCGCGACGATCAGCGCCGACGGCTCGAGCGGGACGCAGTCCGACCTCCCAGTCTGCATCGACACGCCCGTGCCCGACAACCTCAACATCTGTGTGCCCAAGCGTCCCCCGCCTGCCGCCGTGCTCTCGCTCAGCTGGGACCGCCCCGTCAACCTCGACCTCATCGTCGAGGATCCATCCGGGGTGGTCGTCGGCGGGGTGACCGCCTCCAGCCGGCCGCCGGACGCCGGCGTCGCGGCCAGTACGAGCAACGGGGTGCTGGACCGCGACTCGAACGCCAATTGCGTGATCGACGGCATCGATCGCGAGGACCTCGTCTGGCAGTCGACCCCGGCGACCGGGCAATACCAGGTCTGGGTAGACCTCTTCGGCGCGTGCGGCCAGCCAGCGGTCACGTTCAGCGTCTCGCTCTGGCTGGCGGAGGCTCAGCCGGACGGCACCCAGCGCCTGGTGCAGCAGGTGCCGCCGCTCGCGACGGGCGTGCTGACGGCCGACCAGGCAAACGGCGGCTCGGGGCTGGGTCTGTTCGTCGGCGACTTCGTCCTGAAGTGATTCGCCAAGGGAGTGGAGAAGAACATGCTGGTCGAAAGTCTCTCTCGGATCGCGCTGCTGGGGAGCACCTGGGTGCTCTACTTGCTGCTGGCCCTGTCGGTGATCTCGCTCACCTCGGCGCTGGAGCGCTGGCTCTTCTTCGCTCGCCGTGGAGGAGTCGTCGACGCTCTGGCGGCGCGCTTCTCGGAGGCGCTCGAGGTCGAGGACTTCGATCGCGCGCGCCGCGTGCTCCGCGAGAGCAAGTCGCTCGAGGCCGGCATCGTCCTGACGGCGCTGCGGTGGGTGCACGGGGGTCCGGCCGCGTTCGCGAACGCGCTCGACGCCTCCCTCGGGAACGCGCGGGGACAGCTCCAGCGGTCGACGTATCTGCTCGGTACGCTCGGCAACAACGCACCGTTCATCGGTCTGCTCGGGACGGTCATCGGGGTCATCGACGCCTTCCACCAGCTGGGCGACGCCGGGAAGAACCACGCGGCGATGGGCAACGTGATGACGGGCATCGCGGAGGCCCTCGTCGCCACCGGAGTCGGCATCTTCGTCGCGATCCCCGCGGTCGTCGCCTACAACATCCTGCAGAAGAAGATCGCGGAGGTGGAGACGGGCGTCATGGTGCTCGGCAAGCTCGCCGGGGCCTACGCCGAGTCCCGCGAGCGGGCCGGGGAGTCGATCCCGCGAGTGGCCGCCGACGAGCCCCATCGCGACGAGGCGCCGGCGGTCGCGACCACGGTGCAGTCGACGCAAGCCACAGAGGAGGGGTAACGGCATGGCCAGCACCTCATCGCCTGGCACCGGTGGCCCCATCGTCGGCATCAACGTGACCCCGATGGTCGACGTCGTCCTCGTCCTCCTCGTCATCATGATGGTGTCGGCGACCTACATCGTGCAGCAGTCCCTCAAGGTGCAGCTGCCGAAGACGGCGACCTCGGACGAGGCCGCCGCGTCTCCCGCCGCTGTCACGATCACGCGGGACGGAGCGTTCTTCTTCGGCTCGAACCCCGTCGACGAGCACGAGCTCCAGGCCCGTCTGCGGGCGGCGTTCCAGGCCAACGCCGAGGTGAACCTCGTCGTCACGGCGGACGAGCACGCCTTTCACGGGAGCGTCGTGCACGTCATCGATCTCGCCAAGGTCGAGGGGATCACCAAGTTCGCGATCAACGTCGATCGCTCGAAGTGACGAGGAGCGCCCGTGGCCGGCCGGACGTACCTCTTCGCCATCAGCCTGGCGGCCCACGCGGTCCTCGGGGTGGCCCTCGCCGCGATTCCGGCCCGCGCTCGCCGAGAGATCATCGCCATCTCGATGGCGGAGACGACGAAGCGGAAACCGGTGGAGCACTCCGAGCCACCGCCGGTGCCGGAACCTCCGGTGCCGGCCGCGCATCCCGTGCGCGCGAAGGCCGCCACGCCGCAACCAAAGCCGGTCGATGTCGCTCCCGCCAACGCGGCGATGCCATCGTCACTCGATGCGTTGCCGGACTTCGGCCTCTCGCTCTCCAACGGGGCGGGCCCGGGAATCGCGGTCGCCGCAGGCGCGCGCCCGGTGGCCGCAGCCCCTGCGGCTGCTGCGACCAAGACGCTGTCGCGCACGGGACCGGCGGAGGCTGACGATTGCGGGGAGCCGCCCTCGAAGCCGAAGGCTCTGTCGCGGCCGACGCCGGCCTACACCGAGCAGGCGCGGGCGGCCGGGGTCTCGGGGAAGGTGCGCGTCGAGATCACCGTCGACGCGCGGGGGCGCGTCGTTGCCGTCCGGGTCCTCCAGGGACTGGGGCACGGTCTCGACGAGGCGGCGGTCGCCGCCGCGCGGGCGATGACGTTCGAGCCCGCCGTTCGATGCGGCAAGCCCGCCGCCGCGACGTTCAAGGTCGCCTTCAACTTCGCCCCCGTGACGCCTTGAGACGGCGTCGCATCGCATCGTCCCTCCTGCTTCTCGCCGCCATGGGCTCGGCGCGAACCGCTGTCGCCACGCCGCCCGCGGAGGACCCTGCGTCGACCGCGCACAAGCTCACGAGGCCCCCCAGGCTCGTCCACTTCGTCGAAGCACCCTATCCCGAGAGCGAGAGAGCCGCGGGCCGCTCCGCCACGGTGGTCCTGGAGCTCACGATCGACGCCGTGGGCTCCGTGCAGCAGGCCCGGGTGACCGGGTCCGCCGGGGTCGCGTTCGACGCCGCCGCCCTGCAGGCCACACGGCAGTTCGCCTTCGCGCCGGCGGAGATCGACGGCAAGCCGGCGGCGATCCGGATCCTCTATCGATACGAGTTCGTGCTGCGCGCCGAGGCTCTGACGACCGCGGAGTTGACAGGACAGATCCGGGATGCGCGAACGAAGAGGCCCCTCGCCTCCGTTCACGTGAGCGTCGACGGCGGCGCCTCGGCGACCACCGACGCCGAGGGGCGGTTCCACTTCGACGCCGTCCCGCCCGGCCCGCGGACGATCACGCTCTCGGGAGTCCGGCTCACCGAGGTCCAGACCACCGAGTCCCTCGAGGCCGGACGGCGCACCACCGTCACCTACGACGTCGAGCCCCATGACCAGAACGTTCCCGCGGACGAGAAGGACGACCTCGAGATCGTCGTCGCTCCGCCCGCGGTGGAGAAGCAAGTCGTCTCCACGCAGGTGTCCGCCGACGAAGCGCGAAGGGTGCCGGGAACGCAGGGCGACGTGCTCAAGGTGGTCGAGAACCTCCCGGGCGTGGCCCGACCATCCATCGGCTCCGGGCAGCTCGTCGTCTGGGGGTCCGCGCCGCAGGATACGCGCGTCTACATGGACGGCGTGCCTCTGCCGAGCCTCTACCACCAGGGGGGCTTCCGCTCGGTGATCCACTCCGACATGGTCCAATCGGTCGAGCTCGTGCCCGGCGGCTGGGGGGCGGAGTACGGCCGCGGGCTCGGCGGGCTCGTCGGCGTGCATCTCAAGCCGCTCGAGGGGGATGGCGTCCACGGAAGCGCTTCGGCCGACATCCTCGACGCGTCGGCGGACGTGCGCGCGCGCGTGATGGAGCGAGTCTCGGTCGAGGTCGCGGGGCGGGAGAGCTACCTCGACTCGCTCCTGCCGCTCTTCACTTCGCGCAACGTCGGGGAGTACGTCCCGATCCCGCGCTACTACGACGGGCAGGCCCGGGTCGTCCTCGACGCGGCGCCCGGAGAGACGCTCGAGCTCGGGGGCCTGCTCTCCGGCGACTCGGTGGACGACAACGTCCCCAGCGATGATCCGACGAACGTCCAGCGCCAGACCCATTCCACCTCCTTCGAGCGCGCATGGCTGCGCTGGCGGAAGCAGACGGCGGACGGAGCGGAGATCCTCGTTGTGCCATCCTTCGGCGTCGATAGGGACTCGCTCGTCGATCAGTTCGGCCAGGTGCCGACCGCCCTCGAGGTCGACTCGACGCTGGGCAGCGTGCGCGCCGGCTGGCGCAAGCGGATGGCGACGTGGGTCACGCTCGCCATCGGAGTGGACGGGCAGATCAGGAGTAGCCACTTCGTCCGGACGGGCTCGAGCACCTCTCCGCCGCGTCCCGGGGACGACTACGTCTTCGGCCAGCCCCCGAGCGACCGGATCGCCCACGACGACGGGCGGACCATCTCGGCCAGCGCAGCTCCCTACGCCGTCGCCGACTTCGCGCTGGCCGACGGCAAGGTCCACCTGGTCCCCGGGCTGCGGATCGAGCCGTATCTCCAGACCGCGAGCCGGACGGCGCCCCCGGTCGGGAACACCCCTCCCGCGGGCCTCTTCGCGGAGTCGACCGAGGTGGAGCCCCGCCTCTCCGCGCGCTGGAGCCCCGTGCGAGCGCTGACATGGAAGGTGGGCTGGGGCCTCTACCATCAGTCGCCGGCGCCGGCCGATCTCTCCTCGGTCTTCGGGAACCCGACCCTGGGCATCGAGTCCGCGCAGCACCTGCTCTGGGGAGTCGAGGTCGGCTCACCGGACATCCTGTCCTTCGAGGCGACGGCCTTCGAGACGACCTCGAAGAACCTCGCCGTTCAGAGCCCGCTGGCGTCGCCGCTCGTGGCGCAGTCGCTGGTCGACACGGGGATCGGACGGACGCGCGGGATCCAGGTTCTTCTTCGCAAGCAGATCTCGAACAGGCTCTTCGGCTGGCTCAGCTACACGCTGTCGCGGAGCGAGCGGGCGAACGCGCCCGGCGCCCCTTACTACCTCTACGACTACGACCAGACGCACGTGCTGTCGGCCGTGGCCTCGTACGATCTCAGCCACGGCTTCGTCGTCGGTAGCCGCTTCCGGTACGCCACGGGCTATCCGCGGACACCCGTCACGGGCGCGTTCTTCGACCAGCAAACGGGGATCTACGAGCCCCTCTTCGGCGCGCTCAACTCGACGCGCATCCCAGCCTTCGTGCAGTGGGACATCCGCGTGGCCAAGAGCTTCGCCATCGGCAAGACGTCACTCGAGACGTACCTCGACGTGCAGAACGTCACCGACCGCGGCAACCCGGAGGAGATCGTGTACTCGCTCGACTACAGCCAGCGTCGCTACATCACCGGCTTGCCGATCCTGCCCGTCGCCGGCGCGAGGCTCGCATGGTGAGCCGCGCCATTCTCGGTCTCACGCTGGCCGGCGCCTTCGCGTCGTGCACACCCACGTTCAGCGACACGACGTCGACCGTCGGCGCCCCCCGCCTCCTCGCCGTCCAGGCCACGCCGGCGGAAGCGGCTCCGGGAGGCGCGTTCGAGATGACCGCGCTCTACGTCGGTCCGGCGGGAGCCCAGGATCCGTCGTCCATCGACTGGGCCATCTGCCTCCTCCAGAAGCCCCTCGGCGATCCCGACCCCATCTCCTCGGCGTGCTTCGTGGGTGCGTCCAGTGGCCTCACCTCGCTCGGGACCGGTGGCTCGGTCTCCGGAACGGTCCCCGCGAACGCCTGCGAGCTGTTCGGCCCCGAGAGCCCTCCCCCCGCGCCGGGACAGCCCGCGGCCCGGCCGACCGATCCCGACGCGACCGGCGGCTTCTACCTCCCGGTCAGCGTCGAGAGCGGCGACGACCAGTGGTCCGCCTCGCTCGAGCGGATCGCCTGTCAGCCCGGTGGCGTGACGCAGGCTGTCTCCACGGCTTTCGCGAACGGATACGTCCTGAACCAGAATCCCACCATCGCCTCCCTCGCCAGCGTGGACGCCCATGGCGACACGACCGCGATCGCCCCGGACGTGCCTGGCGCAGGACCGGTCCTGACAGTGTCCGCGGGCGAGTCCCTGTCGCTCGAGGTGGCGTGGCCCGCGTGCCCGTCGGTCCCCGCGGCATGCGGCGGCGCGGAGACGTACATCTCCGTCGATCCCACGAGCAAGCAGATCGCAACCGGGCGGGAGTCGATGGTGGCCTCGTGGTACGCGACGGCGGGGACGTTCGATCGGGATCGCGTCGGCCGTGACGGGACGGACACCGCGACGACCGTCGACAACGGATGGACGGCGCCGACGTCACCCGGGCCCGTTCACCTGTGGGTCGTGCTTCGCGATGCTCGCGGTGGTGTTGGATGGGGGAGCTACACCCTCATGGTCGGCCCCTGAGAAGGTGAGGAGGGAGCGGATGGCGATCACCCAGATGACAATCCCGGGCTGCAAGTGCGAGCGCTGCGGGCACGAGTGGATCGCGCGAAAGTCGCGCAACCTGCCGCCTGGCGAGGTCCCGAGGGAGCTCCCCAAGCCGCGCATGTGCCCGAAGTGCAAGAGCGCCTGGTGGGACACGCCGCGGGTGGAGAAATACCGGGTCGCGTCATCGGAGGGGTGTTGAAGGTAGTCACAGTGCCCGAGTAGAGTCCGCCCACTTCGTGAAGCCAACGGAACCGAACGGAGAGTCCGAATCATGACCGATGTCGTCCACCCCACGCTCGGCGCGGCCGCCGCCCGCCAGCTCGCCAACACGACGAAGACGCCCCCGCAGTGGGTCGGCGTCACCCCCCGCTGGATCGTCAGCCTCCTGCCGTGGGTCCCCGTCGAGGCGGGGACGTATCGCGTGAACAAGGTGAAGGCAGGCGGCGCGGACGACATCCGCATCGAGTGCAGCCCGAGCGACGGCGAGGACATCCCGACGGCCTTCGTCGACTACGAGGACCAGCCGCGCGAGTACACGCTGAGCACGGTGACGACGACGATCGACGTGCAGACGCGCATCTCGGACCTCTACCGAAGCCCCATGGACCAGGTCCGCGAGCAGCTCGGCGTGCTCATCGAGATGGTGAAGGAGCGCCAGGAGAACGAGATCATCAACAACGCGAGCTATGGCCTCCTCAGCCACGTCGCGCCGTCGATGCACGTGAAGACGCGCGCGGGTGCGCCGACGCCGGACGATCTCGACGAGCTCATCGTGAAGGTGTGGAAGGAGCCGGCGTTCTTCCTCGCGCACCCGCGCGCGATCGCGGCGTTCGGTCGCGAGTGCACGCGCCGGGGCGTCCCGCCGGCCACGGTCACCCTCTTCGGCTCGCCCTTCATCACGTGGCGCGGCCTCCCGGTGATCCCGACCGACAAGCTGGGGGTCAGCGACCACGGGAAGACGAACATCCTGCTTCTCCGGACGGGGGAGAAGAAGCGCGGCGTCGTCGGCCTCTTCCAGCCAGGCATCCCGGGCGAAGCCAGCCCGAGCCTGTCCGTCCGGCTGATGGGTATCAACCAGCGCGGCGCAGCGCAGTACCTCATCTCCCTCTACTGCTCGACCGCCGTGCTGACCGAGGACGCGATCGGCGTCCTCGGTGGCGTCGAGGTCGGCCGTTACCATGACTACAAGTGATCTCCCGGCGCCCAGGCTGACGACGCCCGGTTCTCCGGGCGACGAGCTCGCGGTAGCGCTGGGCAAGCAGATCGAGCAGCTCGCCAACCAGTACTTCGCGGGCGTGCCGGGTCCGGCGCTGAATGCGCCGCCGGTCATCGCTCCCTCGCCGCCCGTGGGGTCTCCCGTGCCGATCGCGCCGCCCAATCCGTGGCCCAGCGCGTTCGCCGTGGGCGGGGGAGGCGCGTCGCCCGCAGTGACCGCGCCGCCGGTGCCGGGGATGGTGCACAGGCCGCCCCTCGCCGCGAACCCGATCCCCAAGGAGAGCGATCTCCGGACGCTGCCGGCGATGTTTGCGGACACGCTGGGCACGACGCCGCTGGCGCTCGCGATGGGGACGCAGGATCCGGGCGCTTCGACCCCCTACTTCCTCGACCTCGCGGGGATGCCGCAGTCGCCCCCGGCTGCGCCCACGCCTGCGGCACCCGCACCAGCGGCACCCGCGCCCGCCGCGCTCGCAGGAACACCCGCGCCGGCCGTGGCCCCGCCGCCTGCTCCGGCCCTCGACGTCACCTCCTACGAGTTCCGGCCCGAGGTCGTCCCCAACGTCGACGCCGGCGTCCGTCCGTTCGACCCCAACGTCATCAAGCGCGACTTTCCCATCCTCCAGGAGCGCATCCACGGCCGCCCGCTGGTGTGGCTCGACAACGCGGCGACGACGCAGAAGCCGCAGTCCGTCATCGATCGCGTCTCCACCTACTACGAGCGCGAGAACTCGAACGTTCACCGCGGCGCGCACACGCTGGCCGCACGCGCGACCGACGCTTACGAGGCGGCGCGCGACAAGGTGCGGCGTCTCCTCAACGCGCCGTCGGCGAAGAACATCGTGTTCGTCCGGGGCGCCACCGAGGGCATCAACCTCGTCGCCAAGAGCTGGGGCGGACGCAACGTCGGCGCCGGCGACGAGATCGTCATCACCTGGCTTGAGCACCACGCCAACATCGTCCCGTGGCAGCAGCTCTGCTCGGAGAAGGGCGCGCGCCTGCGCGTCGCTCCGGTGGACGACCGCGGGCAGGTGAAGCTCGACGAGTACGAGCGCCTGCTGGGGCCCAAGACGCGGATCGTCGCGCTGCCGCAGGTCTCCAACGCGCTCGGCACCATCCTGCCCGCGCGCGAGATGGTGCAGATGGCGCACCGTCACGGCGCCCGGGTGCTGGTGGACGGAGCGCAGGCGGTCTCGCACATGCCCGTCGACGTCCAGTCGCTCGACTGCGACTTCTACGTGTTCTCCGGTCACAAGATCTTCGCTCCCACCGGCATCGGCGCCGTCTTCGGCAAGCCCGAGGTGCTCGAGGCGATGCCGCCCTGGCAAGGGGGCGGCAACATGATCAATGACGTGACCTTCGAGAAGACGACCTACCAGCCCCCGCCGCTTCGCTTCGAGGCGGGCACCGGGAGCATCGGGGACGCGGTGGGGCTCGGCGCGGCGATCGACTACGTGACGGCCATCGGCCTGGAGACCATCGAACGATACGAGCACGAGCTGCGCGTCTACGCCGAGGGGGAGCTCGCGCGCGTGCCGGGGCTGACGATGATCGGGACCGCACCGGAGAAGGCCGGCGTCATGTCGTTCGTCCTCGACGGCGTGCGCACGGAGGACGTCGGCGGAGCGCTCGATCAGGAAGGCATCGCCGTACGCTCGGGGCACCACTGTGCTCAGCCCATCCTCCGGCGATTCGGCCTGGAGAGCACGGTGCGGGCATCGCTCGCTCCCTACAACACCCGCGAGGACATCGACGCGCTGGTCGCCGCGCTGACGAGGCTGCAGGCGGGGCGTCCGCCGCAGCGCGTCGTCTAATCGCCCGGGTGGGGGGGCTTGCGGGGCTGGAGGCGTTCGTTATAATGAACGTGTGATTCAGTCGCTGACCCCCCAACAGGCCCAGGATCTGGTGTCCCACGGTGACGTCGAGATCGTCGACGTGCGCGAGCCCCGCGAGTGGTCTGGCGGGCATCTGCCGGGCGCTCGCCTGGTCCCGCTCGACAGGCTGCGCGCCGCCCCCAAGGCGGCTCTGCCTCGCGACGGAATTCTCTTCGTTTGCGCGGCGGGCGTGCGTAGCCAGACGGCCGCCCGCCTCGCCGAAGCCCTCGGGCTCACAAAGATCTACAACCTCCTCGGCGGGACCCGCGGGTGGGCCAACGCCGGCCTCCCGCTGGTGAAGGACGCCGTCGCCGCCGGCTGATCGGCGGGGGGACCCGCCGCGTTCTCGCCCGGCGCCGGTGGTGTTCGATAAAACGAAGGGCGACGCCTCGCCATGAACCACCAGACCCGCGTCTACGACTCGATCCTCGAACTCCTCTCCAGCGTCGACAACCCGACTCCGCTGGTGCGACTGCACCACGTCGTTCCCTTCCAGCACGCGAAGGTCTACGCGAAGCTCGAGTGGTATAACCCCTTCGGGGCCGTGAAGGACCGGGTCGCCGCGAACCTCGTGCGAGACGCGGAGGAGCGGGGGCTGCTCGCTCCGCACACGAGGCTCGTCGAGCCGACGTCGGGCAACACCGGCATCGGGCTCGCGATGATCGCGAACGCGAAGGGGTACTCGCTCACGGCGACCATGTCGAACAAGATCCCGGCGGAGAAGCGCGCGTCCCTCCGCCTCTTCGGCACCAACCTCGTGGAGCTGGAGGACGAGCTCTGCCCGGCCCCCGGCGCTCCCGAAGGGGCGATCGCCCTGGCCGCCCAGCTCGGCGAACGCCCGGGCCACTTCCACCTGAACCAGTACAAGAACCCGGCGAATCCCGACGCGCACTACCGCACGACGGGGCCGGAGATCTGGCGGCAGACGTCCGGCGAGATCACGCACTTCGTCGCGGGCCTCGGCACCTGCGGGACCATCACCGGGACCGGGCGCTTCCTCAAGGAACGACGGGCCGACGTGAAGGTGCTCGGCGTGTATCCGGACGAGGGGCACGACATCCCGGGCGTCCGTAGCCTCAAGCAGCTGAAGCAGACCGCGCTCTTCTTCCCGAAGGAGTACGACGGCCTCGTCGAGATCCAGAACGAGGCGGCCTTCGAGCTGTGCCGCCGCATCAACCAGGAGGACAGCATCATCGCCGGGCCGAGCTCGGGGATGGCGCTCGCGGGGGCGCTGAAGCTCGTCCCCGACGAGCCCGGGGTCGTGTGCGTCGTCGTCTTTCCCGACAACGCGTTCAAGTACGCCTCGTCGATGCGCAAGCACCTGCCCCAGCTCTTCGCGGGCGCGAAGCCCGAGGGGGGCGCGAGCTCCCACCTCGCCAACATCGCGGACATCGCCCGCGCCTCCGACGACGTGATCGAGCCGGCGTCGGCCCGGGCGCTCCTCGAGGGCGCGGGGCACGCGGCGCTCGTCGACGTGCGCTCGCCGGAGGAGTTCGCGGGGGGCCACGCACCCGGAGCGAAGAGCGTCCCGCTACCGGATC
>Ga0182030_10020237_pt1 | contig 12576 bp, 7 predicted proteins | sample 812S3MmetaG_FD_121299 | JGI IMG/M metagenome (GOLD analysis project Ga0182030, IMG submission 121299) | Permafrost microbial communities from Stordalen Mire, Sweden - 812S3M metaG (Illumina Assembly) | ecosystem: Environmental > Terrestrial > Soil > Wetlands > Permafrost | place: Sweden... | reverse complement strand
TCTTTCCTCCGCGCTGGATGGTCGCCGAACATACCTTCCGGCCGCCGTGGTTTCATCGTAACTTCATGAACGAGTTCATGGGGCTGATTCGCGGGCAATATGACGCCAAGGCCGAGGGCTTTTTGCCCGGAGGCGCTAGCTTGCACAACTGCATGAGCGGTCATGGACCGGATATGACAAGCTACGCTCGGGCCTCGACGGAGGAACTGAGGCCACAGTATCTTGCCGATACACTGGCGTTCATGTTTGAAACACGTTTCGTCTGCCGGCCCACGCGCTTTGCTATGGAGAGCGCCGAATTGCAGCACGAATACTACAGCTGCTGGCAGAATCTGAAACGCAACTTCCGGCAGAGCTGAACGATCATGCCCACTCCGTTCCAAGGCTGGGTGGGTACGAGCGTTTCCCGCTCGAATCCTCGATTACACAGGCGTTTTTGCGACTGCGAAGCCGTCCCCCGGCAGACCTCTCCCGAAGCTAACGAAAGCAAAGAGCCACGTGCCTTGCGCCTTGAGAAGAGCTCGTCTGCGTGATAGAACGTTGCTATAGCTCGGGATGAGATTTTCGAACGGTGTTTGGATTTGAGCTGCACCGCGGGAGGCAATTTGGCTGGGTATCGCGAATGCTTTGAGGAAGCCGTGGGCGCAGCGCTTGCCGGAACAACGGTGCTGACGGCGAATACCCGTTCCGCACGCGCTATCCAGGCGGCAGCCGAACGGCAATTGCGAATCTCCAACTCCGCATGGCTCACGCCCGATGTGTTGCCTTTTGGAGCATTTGTGGAGCGGCTGTATTCGGATGCGGTAGTCGCCGGTGCCGTAGACGTTCAGGCGTTACAGCGGGAACAGGAGCTCCAGCTTTGGCGGCAGATCATTGAACGCTCTTCGAGTGGGCGGGAGATGTTGCTGCCGGAGTCTGCCGCCGCGCTGGCATCCGAGTCCTTTCGGACGGCCATGGAACACAAAATAGCGCTCGATTCTCCGCTGATGACCGCTTCCAGTGACACCCGGGCGTTCTCCGGATGGGCAGCGGAGTTTATGCGTCAGCTTGCGGCGCATCGATGGACGTGTCCCGCGCTTTTCCTGCGCGAAGTTGCTCCACGGCTTTCCTCGTTGGAGCTTTCGGTACAGGTTTACGCGTTTCTCGCCGATGCGACGCCTGCACAATCCGACTTCCTCGTCGCGCTTTCGGAAGCGGGGGTGCGGCTTTCGATTGCGCCGAAGCACGAAGACACAACCGCAGGCATCGTGGTGCGATATGAATTCGACGGCGTTGCGGATGAGCTGCGAGGAGCGGCGCAATGGGCGCGTCAGCTGTTGGAGACGTCGGACGAGGCGCGTATTGGGATTATTGTTTTTGACCTGGAGCGGAAACTTTCGCAGGTTGAGAACGCGTTTCGCTCCGTGCTTCATCCGGAGCAATTGCTCGGAGAGCCGACGGCCTCGGTATATGAGATCGCATCGCCGCTGGCGCTTGATGAGTATCCGGCTGTGCGTTGCGCGTTGGATTTGCTTTCGCTGTTTGCCGCGCCTGTCGAGTTTCACTCCTTTCACTCGATGTTGAGTTCGCCTTACCTGGCGGCAGAGCCGGAGGCGGTTGCGAGGTTCGTCGCCGAGGTGAGGGTGAATGCTCGCCGGGAGGTAAGTTGCGAGAATTTCGCAAAGTGGCTGCAAAAGTCGCGTGAGTTGCCAGGAGTGCGCGCCGCGCTGCAAGCGCTGCCCAAGCACTCGCCATTTTCCTCGGAGCAGACCGCTGCCTACTGGGCCGATATCTCGCGGAGAATACTCGAAGCATTCGGCTGGCCGGGTGTTGCATTGGAGAGCGAAGAGTTCCAGGTTACAGAGAGCTGGCGAGAACTTCTCGCCTCGGTTTCGTCCTTGGAGTTGCTCGAATGGCGCAGCGATTTTCGCGGTTTTGCCAAGAGGCTGGAGCACGCTGCCGCAACGCAGAAGTTCAAGCCCGAAACGTTGAATGCGCCGGTGCAGATCATGAGTATGGTGGAGGCTGAAGGCTCAGTCTTCGACGCGCTATGGATCGGCTCATGCAGCGACGAGTTATGGCCGGACTCGCCGAGTCACTCGCCGCTGATTCCGACTGCATTATTGAAGGCGGCAGGCGTGGCCGTTGTGGGATCGAAGCAGGCGGAGGCGCGTATTGCGCGCATAACGTCGCGGCTGCTGCATTCGGCGCCACGAGTTGCGCTAAGTTTGGCGCGGCGCAGCGATGACGAACGCGAGCAGCGCTGGAGCCCGCTGTTTGCGCAGCTTCCGCCAGCGGCTGCACTGCTCGAAAAGCCGCTGCTGCCGGCACAGCGATTTGATTCTGCGATGCTGGAAACAATTTCCGACGCAACGGCTCCGGCGCTTTTACCGGGAGAGATTGCGCGAGGCGGCACCTCACTGCTGCAGGAGCAATCTAATTGTCCATTTCGGGCGTTTGCGATTCGCCGCCTGCTCGCCAGGGAGGCTCTGGGACCAAGTGAGGCGATGTCGGCCATGGAAAAAGGCAACATCGTCGATGCGGCGTTGCAACTGATCTGGGAGGAGTTGAAGGACAGCGAGGGATCACGGCGTGCCGACCGCGCCGCAATTATCGAGAGCTCCGTGGATGAGGCAATGGCGCGGGAGTGGCCGTCAAGCGACGACCAGTGGAGCAAGCGTTTTCGCACGCTGGAGCGGCAGCGCATGATCGAGTTGCTTACGGAATGGATCACGCTCGAATCCAGCCGCAAGCCCTTTCATGTGCTTGGCCATCAGATTGCGGCCGAGGTCAACCTTGGAGGGCTGAGCCTGCGTGGCCGCCTTGACCGGCTCGACGAGATTGACGGCGCCCATGTCGTAATCGACTACAAGACCGGATCGTGCGCGGTGAGTGCATGGCAGGTTCCGCGCCCGCGATTGCCGCAGTTGCCATTTTATGCGTTGGCGATGCTGCAGCAGAAGTTCGACCTTGCGGGCATTTCCTTTGCCGTCGTTCGCAAGGGCGAGACGGCGTTTAAGGGTTATCTGCGCGAAAAGGATCTGCTTCCATGCACGGACCCGGCCAAGCGCAGTTTTGAGGGATTGACGTTTGATGAATACACCGGAAAGTGGGCGGAAGAGCTGGAGCGCATCGGCAAATCGTTTGTTCAGGGCGACGCGGCGGTTGATCCGAAGATTCCGCCCGGAAGGAGTGGCTCGACTTGTGAGTATTGCCACCTGACGCCGCTGTGCCGCATTGGTGAACTTGCAGCCAGCGGTACGGATCGCGAGGACGAGGACGAGAGCGATGAGTAGCAGCATTAATCGGCGCGCAGTGTCCACAGACGCCAACGTGCGCCGCGAGGTTCTGGATACCACGCGGTCGTGGATGCTGCAGGCTCCTGCGGGTTCGGGAAAAACCGAATTGCTGATGCAGCGATTTCTGGCCTGCCTTGCAACGGTGGAGCAGCCGGAAGCGGTGCTTGCGATTACGTTCACACGCAAGGCCGCGGCAGAGATGCGTGGCCGCATTATTGGCGCACTTCAAGGTGCGGAAAAAGCCGACGAGGGAAAGATTGAAGAATCCGCGGAACACAAGCGGCACTCGATGCAGTTGGCGCGGGCGGTCCTTAAAACTTCCCGCACACTCGGCTGGAACATTCTCGACAATCCCGCGCGCCTGCAAGTTCGCACGCTGGATTCTTTCTGCGAAGCCGTAGCCCGGCGCGCTCCCTTCAAGGGGCTGCTCGGAGGCGTGGCGCAGGTGACGGAGGATGCGCAGCCCTTGTACGAAATGGCGGCGCAACGTGTCATCGATCAGCTTGCGGAGCCGGGACGGCGCGGTGATGCGGTAGCAAGCTTGCTGGTGCATCTGCAGAACGACGTGCGCGGGGCAAGAGATCTGCTGGCCGCGATGCTTGCCCAGCGCGACCAGTGGCTACACTTTCTGGGACGCTCCGATGCGTTTGACGCTTCGCAGCGGCAGAGCCTGAGAGACAAGCTCGAAGCGGCGCTAGCGTTTTCGGTGGAGGAAGACCTGGCGCTGGTTCGCGCACACACCGCGACTCTATTGAGCGGTGCGCAGGCGACAGAGCTTTTTGGGATGATGCGCTACGCGGCGGCTCAAAGAGCGGAAGCAACTTCGACCGCTCCACCGGCGGTGATTGATTCGATTGCAGCCAGCGCCGAGGTACTTTCGATCTCGTCCAGAGCGGCGCATCCATTGCGTGACATCGCAGCGTGGCCCGCGGCAAGCGCCGGAAACCTGGCGGCGTGGCGCGCGATATGCGAGTTTTTCCTGACAGGAAAGCAGGAGTTGCGCAAGACGCTGAATCGGAACAACGGCTTTCCGCCGGATACGGCAGAGGGAAAAGCGCGGCGCACGCGCTGCATCGAGCTTCTTAAAGAGATTGCGGAGCAACCTGGCGCGGGGCAATTGTGCGAGTCGCTGGGCCGGCTGCGGCGTATGCCCGATCCGCATTACTCGGAGGCGCAGTGGGAGTTCATGCGTGCGCTGCTGGAGGTTCTACCGCTGGCGGCGGCCAATCTCAGGGTTATTTTCTCAGAGCAGGCCACCATAGATTTTGCGGAATACGCGCAGCGCGCGCTGGACGCGATCGGTGAAGAGGGTGATCCGACGGAGTTGGGGCTGCAACTCGGTTATCGAATCCGGCACATTCTGGTTGATGAATTCCAGGACACGAACCGCGTTCAGGTTGAACTGCTGGCCCGCCTGCTTCGCACATGGGAATCCGACGAGCAGTGTTCCACCTTTTATGTTGGCGATCCCATGCAGTCGATCTACGCATTCCGGCAGGCCGACATTGCGATTTACCAGCAGGCGCGCACGGAAGGCATAGGCGGGCACGGGCATGGCTTCGGCTACCTGAGAGAGAACTTTCGCTCGCAGCAAAATCTGGTTACGTGGTTTAACCGAATTTTTCCGGAGATTCTTTGCGAAGACAGCAATTTGACCAATGCGGTTAAGTATGCGGCGGCGGAGCCTTCACGCCCGGCGCTCGACGGAGCGGCCGTGCTCATCAGGGGTTTCAGCAAGATGGAGGGTAAGGGTGAGTCACAGCATCTGGCGGAGTGCATCCGGCGCGAGCTCGCGCTCCGCACCCCCAGCGGCGAGAAGCCATCTACCATTGCGGTGCTGGTGCGCTCGCGAAGCCACCTTCCAGAGTTGGTGGAAGCGCTGCGCGCGGCGGGAGTTGACTATCGCGCAGTAAAGACCGACCGGCTATCGGACCGGCCGCTGGTTCGCGACTTAGATGCGCTGCGGCGGGCGCTCACGAATCTTGCCGACCGCACAGCGTGGCTGGCGATTCTGCGCGCGCCATGGTGCGGGCTTACGCTGGCGGATATGCTCGGGTTATGCGCGGGAGATGAACGCTCTACGGTCCGCGAACTTTTGCGGCAGCGTGAGGCGCAGCTTTCTGAAGCTGCGCGATTGGCGCTGGCGCGGTGCGTTCCCGTGCTGGAAGCAGCACTGGCGAGACGCGGGCGGGTTGCGCTGCGCGGCTTAGTGGAGTCCACATGGCTGCAGCTTGGCGGGCCTGCCTGCCTAGCCGATCAGGAGCAGGGAATTCGCGACGCCGAAGCATACTTTGCTCTACTGGACGCGCAATCGGCGGCGGGGACACTGCGCGATCCGGAAAACTTTTCCAGAAAGCTGCACGAGCTGTTCGCACCTGCCGACACACGCAGCGGCATTCGCGTGGAGATCATGCCCATTCATCAGGCGAAGGGGTTGGAGTGGGACGTGGTCTTTCTGCCTGCGCTGGAGCGCCGCACGCGGCAGGATGAGAAGCGTCTGCTTTATTGGCGTCTGCGGCGCCGGGGTGAGCAGGAGTTTTTTTTGCTGGGGCCGATGGAGGCACCGGGAAAGAAGAATCGCAATGCGGCCACAATCGAAGGATATCTGCGCGATATTGACGGAGACTGCTCGCGCGAGGAACTGAAGCGCCTCTTCTATGTTGCCGCAACGCGGGCGGCGAAGCGGCTCTATCTCTCGGCGGCGGCGCCAGCGGAGCGGCAGCCGCACGCGAACTCGATTCTGCACCTGCTCTGGAATGTTCCGGGAATGCAGCAGGAATTTGCGCCTCCCGCGGAACAGGGGAGCGATGCGCAAACGAAAGAAAAGCAGCCAGAGTTATTGCTGCGCCGCCTGCCCGCGACATTTGCCACCCCTGAACTGCCTGCACCATTGCAATGGAGTTCTCCGCAGCGGAAGGTCTCCGAAGAGAAGCACAGCTTTGAGTGGGTTGGCGACCTGCTGCCACGCATCGGCGTGGTCACGCACGGCTTTCTGCAACGAATTGCCTTGGAAGGCGCGGCGCTTTGGGACGCGAAGCGCGTGGTTTCGGCGAGGCCCGCGATAGCGGCTGCACTGCGGGATGCAGGAGTGATGCGCGGTGAACTGGAGCAGGCCATTGCGCGTGTTTCGGAGGCGCTGCTCAGGACGCTCGAAGATGAGCGAGGCCGTTGGCTGCTTTCGCCGCACCCGGAGCATCAATGCGAATTGGCAGTCTCCGCGGTGGTTGGTGGCAAGGTGGAGCACGTGCGCGTCGATCGCACATTCATCGAGGAAGGCACGCGCTGGCTGATCGACTACAAGATCACGGAGCAGCTTGGAGGAGACCCGCGCCGCTTTGTACAGATGCAGGTAAATAAGTATCGCCCGGACATGCAGCGCTACGTTCGCGTTCTCCGCCTCTTTGACCCGCGTCCCGTGAAGTGTGCGCTCTATCTTCCACTGATCGGCGAGTTCTGCGAGGTCGAGGATGAACTTGCATAGTACACGGTACGTGATCCTCAATCGTGAACGCTGGCGTGAAATGCCACGCGCAGCGGGTTAAACTTCTTTGAGTCGCATGAGCCAGAGTCGATTTGCCGTCACCGTTCTCCTTGCCAGTTTGTGGCTCTGGGCCTGCGCGTCCGCATGTGCCGCACAGAGCGCGACTATGGCTGTCCGCCCCAGCAATAATGCGCTTGCGGCGCGCGGCTTCGACGAGCTTTACAACATGGATTACGGTCCGGCGATTCGCGATTTCACCACCCTGCGGAACGAACATCCGGACGATCCGTTTCCCACAAACTATTTGCTGGCCGCCGAACTGTTCAAGGAACTGAACCGGATTGGAGCGCTGGACACCGAGACCTATTCGGGCGAAAGTTTTCTTACCAGCAAGCCACGGCGGCCGCTGAATCTGGCGGTGCAGAAGCGAATCTTCGATCTGGCGACGCGCGCGGAATCGGTCTGCAATGCCCGCCTGCAAGAGAATCCCACGGACACGGATGCACTGTATGCGCGCGGCGTAGCCAGAGGCTTCCGCTCCACATACATGGGCCTGGCGCAGAAATCCTGGCTTCCGGCAATCCGCTCGGCGCTGGCTTCGCGGCGTGATCATGAGCGCGTGCTGGAGCTGGACCCCGACTATGTGGATGCCAAGATGACGGTGGGAATCCACAACTACATCATCGGCTCCCTGAACTGGGCGGGGCGCGCCGCCGTGGCGCTGGCGGGAGTGACAGGCAATAAACGGAAGGGACTGGATTACCTGCGCGAGGTGAGCCGCTCGCACGGCACCTCGCGTAACGATGCGACCCTGGCGCTCAGCTTGTTTCTGCGCCGCGAGCAGCGCTATGCGGAGGCTCTGGCGCTGGTGGGCGGAGTTTCGCGCGAGTATCCCAGAAACTTTCTTCTTGCCGTGGAGTACGCACATCTGCAGAACGCCGCCGGCCACGGGCGCGAGGCCATTGCGCAATACAGCCTGGCGCTGGAAAAAGGACGCGAAGGGAAGTATTCGACCTTTCAGCCGGAGATGGCGGCGTGGGGATTGGCCATCGCGTTGCGCGGGCAGCGTGAGTTCGAGCAAGCGGCCGACGCCTTCGACCTGGTAGCCACCATCGGCGGCATCGAGCCCTCGCTGCTGGATCGCGCCAACGTTTCCGCCGGAGAAATGTATGATGCGCTGGGCCGCCGCGAGCAGGCTCTGGAGCGCTATGGCCGTGTGATTTCCGCCGGCCGCGACGGCGATTACGCGGCGGCGGCGCGCAAGCGCATTCGCCACGCCTACCAGCCCAACGACACGCCGGCTTCGCCGCACTAAACGGATGCGCGAGCGGCGCACCCGCGGCTTTGGAATCTGCAATGATCCCGTGTAGGCTAATGTTTGGAGATTCTGTACGGTCCTATGTATTTTCCACCTGAAGCTGCCCGCATCCACTCATTCTTCACATCCATGAGTTCGTTTTCGTTTGTTGCGTTTTGTTCGATTTTTTTCCTTGTAGATCCCTTTGCCGCCGTCCCGCCCTTTCTTGCGATGACAAGCCGGGCAGATTCCGCGGCGCGCCGTCGCATGGCTGTCCGCGCCTCCTGGACCTGTTTCATCGTGCTCAGTCTTTTTGCGCTCACCGGATCATTCATCTTCAAGTTGTTTGGTATCACGCTCGCGGCCTTCGAGATTGCCGGCGGACTCATCCTGCTTCTGATCGGTTTGGAGATGCTGCAGGCGCGCCGCTCCACCCAGGAAGGAGTAAACGAGACCGAGGAGGGTGCGCATAAGGAGGACATCAGCATCACGCCTCTGGGAATTCCGCTGCTTGCCGGGCCGGGCGCGATTTCTACGGTTATGGTCTTGATGGGGGCTTCTCCCACCTGGCAGCACGCGATACCGATCTTCGTTGCCATCGCGGTCACGGCTCTTGCGAGCTATCTGATTCTGGCCTCGGCGGATCGCGTGCGCAAGCGCATGGGCGAGACCGGCATCCGAATCATGATGCGAATCATGGGCCTGATGCTGACGGCGATTGCGGTGCAATTTGTCATCAACGGGCTGGCCCGTTTGAATATCATCACCATATCGCCACAGTAGCTGTGCCGGATGCAGATAAAACGGGGCGTGGCTAAGCCATGCCCCGTTTTATCTGCATCCGGCAGACTAGAAGCGGACGCTGAAGTCGGTGTCTGGTTCGATGTGAATCGCTTCCACAAAGCGAACTTTGCGAGAAGCCATCTTCATGATCACCGAGGATGTCCGTACGCCTTCGCCGAAGAAGCGAACGCCCTGCATCAGTGCGCCGTCGGTTACGCCGGTGGCCGCAAAGATGATATTTTCGCCCGGAGCCAACTCCTCGGCGGTATAGGTCTTATTCACGTCCTTGATTCCATACTGGGTCATGCGTTCGCGCTGCTCGTCGGTATAGCCGGTGAGCCGGCCCACCATATAGCCATTCAGACAACGCATGGCGGCTGCGGTAATCACGCCTTCCGGCGCGCCGCCCGTGCCCATCACGGCGTGAACGCCGGTACCGCGAACGGCGGCGGCGATTCCTGGAGCCAGATCGCCATCGCCAATCAGTTTAATGCGCGCACCCGCCCGGCGAATCTCGTTGATCAGCGTCTCGTGGCGGGGGCGATCCAGCACGATCACCACCAGATCCTCGACATCGCGATGCAAAGCCTTGGCGATCATTCTGAGGTTTACTCCTGTGGGCGCGTCCAGATCCACGGAGCCCTTGCAAGCTGGACCGACGACGATCTTCTCCATATAACAGTCGGGCGCGTGCAGCAGTCCGCCGCGCTCACTGGCGGCCAGCACACAGATCGCTCCCGGCGCTCCGGTGGCGCATAGGTTGGTGCCTTCCAGCGGATCGACTGCAATGTCGATTTCCGGGTAAACGATGCCGTCCTTTGGCGCGCGTCCGACCTTCTCGCCAATGTAGAGCATTGGCGCTTCGTCGCGCTCGCCCTCGCCAATCACGATGGTGCCTCGCATCGGAACCGTGTCCATGACGCGGCGCATTGTTTCGGTCGCGACCTGATCGGCCTTTTTGCGGTCACCGGTTCCCATCTCCCGGGCTGACGCGATGGCTGCAGCCTCCACCACTCGCAATAATTCCAGCGCAAGATCCGATTCCAAGTTCGACTTAATGTTGTCTTCCAGATGAACTGGCCTGTTTTGAGACTGTGTTGCCATAATAGCTCCTGATTTTACCGACCGCGGCTTCTGTTTCCCACTTGCTTTTGGCCTTGTGCCGTTTTCCACTGTTTCCTCTCCGAATAACCATCAGCCCAATTTCTATTTTAGCGGGCCAAGTTTGCTACCGAATTCAAAACGCGTCAATACCCGTGATCGCGCTTCCCAGAATTAGCGTGTGGACGTCGTGGGTTCCCTCGTAAGTCTTCACCGACTCAAGGTTCGCCATGTGGCGGAATACCGGATATTCATCCGCAATTCCGTTTGCGCCGAGAATATCGCGCGCCATGCGGGCGCATTCCAGCGCCATCCACACGTTGTTCCGCTTGGCCATCGATATGTGGAAGTGCTGGGCCTTTTCCCGATCCTTGAGCCGGCCCACCTGAAGCGCCAGTAGTTGAGCCTTGCTGATTTCGGTGATCATCCAGACGAGCTTTTCCTGCACCAGTTGGTGGGAGGCAATGGGCTGGTCCCGGAACTGCTTGCGAAACTTCGCATATTGCAGAGCCGTGTCATAGCACGCCATGGCCGCGCCCACTACTCCCCAGGCGATTCCGTATCGAGCCTGGTTCAGGCACATCAGCGCCGATTTCAGCCCGGTGCTCTTGGGCAGCAGGTTTTCCTTTGGAATCCGCACGTCCTGCAACGACAGCGATGATGTAACAGAGGCGCGCAACGACCACTTTCCATGCACGTCTTTGGCGACGAAGCCGGGACGATCGCTCTCAACGAGGAATCCGCAAACCTTTCCGCCATGCTCCTCGCTCCTTGCCCAGATCACGGCAACGTCGGCGATGGAACCGGAGGTAATCCACATTTTTTCGCCGTTGAGCACGTACTCATTGCCGTCGGATACAGCCCGCGTGCGCATCGCTCCCGGATTTGAGCCTGCGTCGGGTTCGGTCAGTCCGAAACATCCCAGCTTTTCTCCCTTGGCCATTGCCGGGAGCCAGCGCTGCTTCTGCTCCTCACTGCCAAAAGTGTAGATCGGGTACATCACCAGGCTGCTCTGCACGCTGGTAAAGGAACGCAGACCGCTATCACCACGCTCCAACTCCTGCATCATCAGGCCGTATTCCACATTATTCATGCCGGCACAGCCGAAGCCTTGAAGGCTGGCTCCAAAGAAGCCGAGCTGAGCCATGGGCGCAATCAGTTCGGCTGGAAACCGCTCCTGGCGGTTGCATTCTTCAATAATGGGGATGAGGTTATCTTCTACAAACTGGCGGGCCGTAGCGCGGACCATGAGCTCGTCTTCAGTCAGAAGGGAATCGAATTCGAGGAAATCAACACCACGGAACTTGAGCGCCATAGGAAATGCCGACAACAGCGCTGAACCCGTTGCCGGGACTGCGCGAACGCTTGACAGTATCAAAGGCAGAATCCGCAGGTCAATGATTCTTTACCGTGACTGCCCGTATTTCACCTGCACTTCCATATGGTTGCGACCGTGCATTGCGCTTTCTACCACTGGTTTCGCTTGCGCAGTCCGGTGATGTGCGCCACATGGTGCGCGCCGTGCCAGGCGTAAAGTCCGAGCATCAGGTCCAGGGACATTGGCCCCACTTCGGGGTGCATCACCTTTCGCTCCCATTCTTCAGCTTTCATGCTGCGGAGCAATACGACCCAGCGGGCGTGCAAATTATCCACCAGCGCCAGGCTCACGTCGATGGGAGTGACCCGGCTGTCGGCCAGTTCAGCCCAGGCGGCCTCCTGGTACGGCTTGATCGTCGGATTATCCTCGGTCAGCGCCAGTTTGAATCGAATGTAGGAGTTCATGTGACTGTCTGCAAGGTGATGGGTCACCTGCCTGACTGTCCATCCGCCTTCGCGATACGGAGTGTCCAGTTGCTTTCCATTCAGCCCGGTCACGGCCTGCGTCAGGCGTCCAGGCGCTTCGGCAATGGTGTCGATCAGTTTCTTGCGTTCCTCGGGCGTGTTGGTCGCTTTGCTCCAGTCAAACTTCCCGGTCGGGAAGCGTAAATCTTCCATGTCACTCCTCCGCTCGCTCCTAGCTTGTCATCAGAATACAACTTCTTGATGCTGAGGCGGTAGGAGGAGACAGGTGAAAGTCCCACTATTGCGCAGCGTCGGGGCCGCAAATATGCCGGCGGCCAAGGCCCTGCGACCGGGACGAGGCGAAAATGTTCTGTTGCGCACACAGGAAGGACCTGTTTATAGTGAGCTGCTACCGGCTCCACGTCCGGTGAGCGTGCGTGCGTGATGCCCGAGAGTGGATCCAGAAGGACGCGCTCAAAGGTCAGCGGGAAAGTCCAATTGTCCGAGCCAACAGCGGCTTCTATTTCGTCGCCCGTTTCGCCCTCCGGCGTATGCCGGCGATTATTCTCGTTTCCCACAGTCCTGTCAGCTTCGCTCGCCTATCTGGTATTCCTGCTTTCCAGACGCAACATCGCCGATCCCGATTTATGGTGGCATCTGCGCAACGCCCAGCATCTGTTGACGACCGGCCATCTTCCAGTCGTGGACTCCTACTCCTATACTGCGCCTGGAGCCGAGGTTCTGCCCTTTGAATGGCTGGCGGAGATACCGTATTATCTGGCCTACAAGTGGGCGGGCCTTGGCGCCGTTTTCGTGCTCGTATTCCTGCTATGCACCGCCATTATTCTTGGTGT
>Ga0182030_10020236_pt1 | contig 12576 bp, 17 predicted proteins | sample 812S3MmetaG_FD_121299 | JGI IMG/M metagenome (GOLD analysis project Ga0182030, IMG submission 121299) | Permafrost microbial communities from Stordalen Mire, Sweden - 812S3M metaG (Illumina Assembly) | ecosystem: Environmental > Terrestrial > Soil > Wetlands > Permafrost | place: Sweden... | reverse complement strand
CGGAAGTTTTTATATAGGGGCAACCACAACGGCTGCTCAGAGTATTCCTATTGATTTACGCTTTTATAGAACTTCAATTGATGGGGTGTATACCTTTTGGTTTGGCTTTGATCCTGCTTTTATTACTCCCGCATTAGCTGCAGCAAATTTTGATTTACAATTGGATACTGTTCCAACCTTTAATTCACCAAATCTAGTTACTTTTAATTCATCTGGGCTATACGGTTTTCCTTCTCCAATTACTTTTCAAAATGGTAATGTGAGAAAAGGACTTACTGTTCCTGTAGCAGCTCGTATTAATGCAACCGTTCAAACTTGGTACGCTCAGGTAAGAACACATACAGGTTCTTTTATCTCAGCTTGGTCTGCTCCTTTGACTTGGACTATTCCTCAATCAGTTCAACAGTCCTCAGCAGAAGCTTTAATGGAATCTTTGCCTGATTATCATGTGTATGGTAAGGGAGATTTACTAAAGCCTGTTTCTCAACGTAACACCAACTTATGGCAAGTTGAGAATATGTATGGAAATCAATTAGACCAAGTATTTTATGCCAATTTTCTTACTCAAACAGATAACTATGTGGATATGTGTGTAGATGAAAATTTAGCTGAAAATTTTGGTGTGATGTTCAATTTCCCTAAACCAAATAGTATGCAGTACGTAGATTATCGTTGGATTTTGATGAATTTATATTTAGCTTCCTTAGTTGGTGGGACGAATGAAGCCGTTATTTTAACAGTACAAGCATTTACTGGTGTTCCTCCAATCATTACAAATATACGAGATCTAAATAATTTTGTTCTCACTACAACTCAAGATGGCCCAATAACTCAAACACTTAATACAACTACAATTATAAATGTTATAGATGGTACTCATTTAGAAGTAGGAAGTACTATTGGTTGGGTAACGGGTTCGGCTTTAGATACAACTGCTTCCATTCCTTTTACTGTCACAGATGTAGAAGATAGCATCCATTTAATTGTTTCCTCCACTGTTGGCATGTCAAATGGAAACACAATTGAAGAATCTGTATTTTATACTTCGTCCCCCTTTATTGATAGCACTTTGGTTGTTGAGAATATAACTCCAACTGCTTTACCTTCTCTTCTCGGTACAGCTTCTACCTATGCTGTTCTAGGTGATACTGCAGTAACTAATACTGGATTCACTATTCTTACAGGAGATTTAGGTAATGTAGCTGCATCTTCTATTACAGGTTTTCCTCCAGGCACGTATTCAGGTATATTGCACAGTGGGGATGCTGCTGCATTACAAGCTCATGTAGATGCTACTACAGCAGCAGCAGCTCTTCACGCTATGGGTCCTGGTACTGACATTAGCTCTACTGATTTAAACGGATTTGTAGCCACTCCAGGAGTTTACAGTGCTGCAGCAGCAGGAACTTGGTCTGCAACAGGAAATCTTACTCTTAACGGAGCAGGTACTTATGTGTTTCTATTTGGAACGGCTCTTACAGTGGGCGCAAATTGTAATGTAATTTTAACAGGTGGAGCAACAGCAGATAACGTTTACTTTGTAACTGGCACAACCTTTACCTTTGGGGCCAATGATACAATTAATGGGACTATATTAGCTGGAACATCTATTACCTTTGCCTCTAATAGTATTCTTAACGGTAGAGCCCTTACGTATGGACCATCGGGAACTACAGTTACATTCCCAAGTGCAGGAACAGTAGTTGTCCCTGCTGGTGGTATTACCCCAGGTCTTATCGTTCCACCCAGTACCTATACAACGAATGGAGCATTAGGATATTGGACCATGCTTGTTCCAACAACAGATACATTACAAGCTATATTTGATACAGGTAGTCCTATTAAGATATTTAATGCACTACAAGGGGCTACTACATTATCAGGTATTGTATCTTTTGTAAATGGGAGCACCGCAGTTAGTGGTGTAGGAACTTCCTTTTTGTCTCAGTTATCTATCGGGAATCAGATTACAGATCCAAATGGTATTTATTTAGGAACAATTCTTTTAATTGCAGATAACACTCATCTTACATTAGCCTCACCATGGGCAGGACCTACAGAAGTAGTTACAGCAGATAGGTTACAGTACACTGAAACTCAACTTCCAATTCCCATTTTATGGGATTCAGCAACATTAGCATCAGGTGTGCTTATCACTATAGTAAATCCAGGAGAGTTCGCTTTATATTAAACTTAGGAGACTTATATGACAGAATTGAATAGTAGTGTAAAATTAACAGGTAGTGTAAGAAAGCAACTAATTGATGAAAATGGTGTTGTCAAATATGACCATACAGATCATAACCTTGTGGTAAATGTAGGTCTTGCTTACGTTGCTACTTGGCTTACCGCAGCATCACAAGCTGGATATTTTATGCAATATGTTGGATTGGGAACAAGTGCTACTGCTCCTACAGCTGGAGATACAGCTTTAAATGCTGAATTTTCAGGTGGTGGGTATTCTCGTCAGGTAGGTACTTTGACAAGCCCCTCTTCTGCTGTATGGCAAAGTGTGTCCACTTTTTCGCCTGGAAATGCTACAGGAGCTATTCAAGAAGCTGGACTTTTTTCTACTGTCACATCTGGAACTATGTTTGCTCATACTCTTACTGGCACACTTAATAAAGGCCCATTGGATACTCTTGTTTTGACATGGCAAGTAACCTTCGCTGCTTAATTATACTGGAAAGTTTCTTTAGAAAGAGGTAAGTTATGGTAAGTATTTTTGAATATATTGTTCCCACTGGTTCCAGCCTACCTATTGGCATATGCTTAGGACCAGATGGTAATTTATGGTTTACTGAATCTGCTGGAAATAATATTGGTAAGGTAACTCCTTTCGGAGTTTTTACAGAGTATCTTATTCCAACAGCTGGTTGTGATCCTCAATATATTTGCTTAGGACCTGATGGTAATTTATGGTTTACTGAATTAGTCGGTAATAAGATTGGGAAAGTAACTACTTCTGGAGTTTTTACAGAGTATGTTGTTCCTACAGCAGGTAGTCACCCCATCGGTATTTGCACAGGGCCAGATGGCAATGTCTGGTTTACTGAAAACGTCGGTAATAAGATTGGGAAGGTAACTACTTCTGGAGTTTTTACAGAGTATGTTGTTCCTGCTAGTGCTAGTTCTCCCTTTGGCATATGCTTAGGACCTGATGGTAATTTATGGTTTACTGAATCTTCCTTTTTTGCTGGAAACATAGGTAAAGTAACTACTTCTGGATCTTTTACAGAGTATCTTATTCCAACAGCTGGTAGTGAACCTATTGGCATATGCTTAGGACCTGATGGTAATTTATGGTTTACTGAATCTAATGGTAACAACATTGGTAAGGTAACTACTTCTGGATCTTTTACAGAGTATCTTATTCCTACAGCTGGTTGTATACCCTACTCTGGTATTTGCACAGGTCCAGATGGTAATATATGGTTTACTGAATTGAGCGCAAATCAAATAGGTAAAGTAACTACTTCTGGATCTTTTACAGAGTATGTTGTTCCTACAGCAGGTAGTGGTCCTCGCGATATTTGTTTGGGTCCTGATGCTGGTTTATGGTTTACTGAAACTAATGGCAACAAGATTGGTGTTGCTTATACACCTCGTACCCTAACTCTTACATTGACGGATTCTGTTATTTCAACAGATGCAACAGTTAAGAGAGATGAAAAGATAATTCATGATTCTATTATTTTAACTGATTTTGCATATAGTAATTTTACATTGTCAGCATTTCTTTCCGATAGTGTGGTGTTATCTGATTCATACCCAAATTCATTTTCAATTCAAAGCAGCTATTTAGCTCCAGTTACAATTCCTATAGTTGAGCAATTAGTAAATCAGCTCGTGCCAGCTACAACGAAGACTTATTTTATCATAGAAGAGTAATAAAGTAGTTGGTAAATTAATGTTAATATGATATACTTATGATAGAGGAAAAGAATGGCAAAATTTAAAGATTTAAGTGGGCAAAGATTTAGTAGGTGGCTAGTTCTTTCTTATGAAGGAAAGAATAAGCAAAAACTTTCTATTTTTAAATGTAAATGTGATTGTGGTGTTATAAAAATTCTTAGAGGAACAGAGTTAGTTCGAGGGCATACAAAATCTTGTGGCTGTTCAAGTGAAGATTCTATTAAGGATTTAATAGGAAAACAATATGGAAAACTTGTAGTTTTAAAAATGACATCACAGAGAAAATACCGATCTGTTGTTTGGAAATGTAGATGTGACTGTGGTAATATAGTTTATGTTCAAAGCGGTGCATTACAAAGTGGTAATACTCAATCATGCGGTTGTCTAAATCTTGGAAATCTAAAACATGGTATGTCCAAATCTGTGGAACATAGAACTTGGAGAGCTATGATTGACAGATGTACAAATCCTAACAATAAAAAATATCTGGATTACGGGGGAAGAGGTATTACAATTTGTGAGAGATGGTTAGGTGAAGATGGTTTTATTCATTTCTTTGAGGATATGGGGCCAAGACCAAGTAATAATCATTCTATAGATCGTAAAGATAATGATTTGCTAATAAATGGTTATTCTAAAGATAATTGTGGGTGGGCAGATAAGACTATTCAATCTAATAACACTCGTTCAGTTCCTCATTCTAATAATCTCATAGAGCATAAAAGATGGAGACAATTGCTTCAAGGATCTTTAGTTCATTTTGTAACGGGCCAAGCAGCAACTTCAATATATGAGAAATATTTGGGATGTTCCGTTGAGGAATTTCTCAGATATATAGAATCCCGTTTTGAACCATGGATGAATTGGGATAATTATGGTAAAGCATCATTTAAAAAACAAACTTGGAATTTGGGACATATAAGAGGATGTAACACTTTTGATCTTTCAAAAGAAGAAGATAGATTAGTGTGTTTTAATTATAGAAATTTAAAACCGATGGATGCAAGAAAAAATGCTCAACAAGCTAGAGCATATTAGGAGATACTAAAATGGGTGTTATATTTTCGAATGGACAACGCATAGTTGCACAAATTTTTGACTGGTTGCAGACTAGTTTAGAAGATCAGATAACAAATTTTATTACAGATACGTTTTCTTCTGGAATAGATAATTCTACAATTTCAGGAGAGGGATTTCTTGTTGTTCCTGGTAATAATAACACAAGCTTAACCCCTTCCGTTAATATTACCCTTGGTGGGATTGCTTATGATCCATTAGCAAATCGGATCTATATTTCTCCTTCGGATACTACTCTCTATAATCCAGCAAATGTCACTGCCACTACAAATGATGGGATCGGAAATTTCATCAGCACTCCCCAAAGTACAGGAGTGATAAATATTCCTGTTACCCAAGGTTCACAGAATTATATTTGGGTAGATTATCTTCCTATTATTAATACAGCAGCTTTTACTACAAACGAAATCACAAATGCTAAAATTTTCTATGAGGAATTGGGAGGCTATAATATCAAAGTAACAACAACCAATGTACCCCCTGATGCTAATTCTATTTTCTTAGCTTCTATTAATATGACTGGTGGTGGTGCTGTTGCTCCTTCCAATATTTCTCAAATTGGACGTACTTATATGTCCATCGATCCCAAAATGGTTCCCATAACTACACCATTTAATAATGGATCAAATCGTACTCCTCAATATAATGAGAACACAACATATACTTTAGATGCTCATATTAAATCAATTGGTACAGGAACGGGAATAAGTCCTTTCAATCCCCATAACATGTCATTGGCAGATTTGGGTATATCCACATTAGATACTGTAGTTGGTCGAAGTCAAATTGAAGGTAATAATAATGTTATTATCACTACAAATCCTAATCCAATTACTTCTGCTATGGCTTCCTACATTAATTATGTACTACCTTTTGGAAGTGATACTCTTACAATTTATGCTCTTTCATCTTATGGAGGTATTCCTGAGTATGCCATTGTAAATGGAGCAGCTTATAGTGCCAGTGATATTTTTGGTGCTCTTTTAAGCGTTACAGTGACATTTCCAAATACAACAGGAGTATATAATGTATATTGGAATTCAAGCACACGGTCATTTGGTGTCACTACAACTGATATTTCGTCTAATCCTGTGTATCTTTGGCTTGCTACCGTCACCTATACATATGTCGGATCACCTGTATCAAATAATAATCCTCTTACTGATCTAATAGATCGTAGACTGATTGGAGGTACAAATAGCTTATTGCAACGTTGGACTACAATAGGGAGGCCAATAAATCCTGTAGTAGGAGAATTTGGTTTTAATATTACATTAAATACCTTTGAATACTGGGATGGAACGGCATGGCAACAGGTTGTTACTGCTTCTTCCAATAGTACTGTTCCAACGGGTTCATTGTTGCCTTTTGCAGGATCAGTGGCACCCCTTGGATTTTTGTTAGCTAATGGGGCATCCTATCCCACGGTTACTTATCCAAGTTTGTTTGCTACCATTGGATATAATTATGGAGGAGCTGGGGCAAGCTTTAATCTTCCTAATATGGTTAATAATGTTCCTGTTGGTATAGGAGGCAGTATTGCTCCTACATTCTCACCAACTCCAGTAGGATCTGATACTCATACGTTAACTGTTGCAGAAATTCCTGCTGGTCTAACAGTTACTGATCCAGGGCATAATCATTTTGTAACAAATGATCTTGGAGCTTCAGGATCAGGTGGAAGTGCCCTGTTAAGTACAAATACTGGAAGCCGTAATTATCGTACTGGTAATTCAACAACTGGAATTTCGGTTGGGGGTGATGGTGATGCTCATAGTATTGTACAACCTTCTTTAGGTGTCAATTACATCATCAAATATTAATAAGGAGAATTCCTATGGGCCATAAACTGAACTGGAAGCCAGATTTACCAGACTTCCGTGATCTTACCTACAAAGCTATTCATAGGTACAGTGTTCAAGATCTTCCTCCCTCTGTGGATCTTCGTCCTAAATGTTCTCCTGTGGAAAACCAAGATCAGCTTGGGTCTTGCACAAGCTTTTCTTTAGCTGGGGCTCTTGAATTTTTGGAAGAGCAATCTCTTGTGACTAAAATTGCTTCTCCTGAGATTCTTACCCCCAATTCTTATACTGCCTTTTCCCATCTTTTCATTTATTATAATGAACGAGATGCTGAAGGTGATGTATCTGAAGATGGAGGGGGGCAACTAAGAGACGGTATTAAAACTTTGGCCACATTAGGTTGCTGTGCTGAGAGTGTATGGCCCTATACTGAATCTCAAGTATTTGTAAAGCCCTCTGAACAAGCTTACCAAGAGGCTCTTAATCATAAGATCACATCATATCAAAGTCTTTCTTCAATTTCCGATATGAAGCACTCTTTATCTGAGGGATTCCCCTTCTGCTTCGGTTTTACCGTTTACAATTCCTTCGAATCTGAAGAGACAGCTCAGACTGGTATCGTTAAGATGCCTTCCTTTCTGGATAGCTGTGTTGGTGGACATGCTGTGTTAGCAGTTGGATATAGTGATGCAGAGCAGATGTTCATCATTCGTAATTCTTGGGGCTCGGATTGGGGTTTACAGGGATATTTTAAATTGCCTTATTTGTACATTTCAAATCCTAATCTTGCCTCGGATTTTTGGACAATAAGACGTTAGAGGAGATGAATATGGATTGGTCAAACATTATTAATCAAATCATAAGTGTATTTTCTCCTTCAGGAAATACTCCTGCTCCTTCTCCTATTGAACCTAAGTTTGATGGTACTCAGTTAGATCTGGTACGGGATACTTATTCTCAATTTTCTACACAAGGGAATTTTTTTATTAATAGTTCTTGGGAATGTTTCACGATAGAATGTCCGAAAGAATCTTATGAAGGTTCTCATGTATGTATTCCATGTGGAACTTACGAAGTCGAACTTGTTGATAGTCCTAAGCATGGCCCTAATACGCCACAGTTAGAAGAAGTCCCTGGGAGGTCACTGATTCAAATCCATTCCAGCAATTGGGCCATTAATCCCGAAACAAAACAAGTTTTTCTTTTAGGCTGCATAGCTCCAGGAACATCTAAAGATCCTAATGTTGTATATAATTCTAAAGTAGCTATGGCTGCTATTATGCAAAAAGTAGATTGGACGAAAAAAGTTAGAATTACAATTTCAGAACAATAAACTCTCCCCTTCTGCGGTTCCCCCTTGACATTTCTCCTATCTTGATGTATACTTCTCTTGTGCAGACCTTCAACTTCAAATGCATATCGTGTGACAACCAACTCTTAGAGACTGGATTGCTGCTATCTAGTTCAGGGCAATGCCCATTTGTGTGCTGTGATGTCTGCAGGACGCTCTATTATATTGATGTCCTAGAAAATGCTGAGGGTTCCCCTGTAATTGTTGTTGAACCTGCTAATCTAGAACCTGAAGACGAGTTTGATATTATACGTAATGCCCAAAAGCGCACCCCCCTTAAAGAATATTTAGCAGAACCAGAAGATCAGAATATTAATCCCCATTTCCAACAGCAAGATTTAAGAATTTCGGAAGAGAGAGATTTGAAAAGTGCTATAGAAGAATCGGTAACTCCAAGTGATCTTATAAGAAGGATTAAAGCCAATGATTAAATGCCATAATTGTTCCAAAAATGATTTACACGAATTTTCAGATTGTCTCAGCGTAGAGTGCCAGTGCCAATGTGTTCAACAGGTATATACTATGGGTCCGAATCCTTATATAGATGAGGCTAGTGAGGAGCATCCTAATTTTCTAAAGATTGATAACGTGGAGATAAAGGATTTACCAGATGTATCTGTAGCGATAACTGAATTCGGAAAAATACGAAAATCAGAATGGCTATCACGTAAGAGGGATAAGAGATTTAGAAAGAAATAAAATTGATTACAATTAAGTCTGCAGAACAAATAGAACTTATTAAGAAGGCAGGAAGGATAGCGGCTGATACGTTATCCCTTCTGTCTTCTTTTATTGTACCAGGGAAAACAGGTCTTGAGGTAGATGCTTTGACTGAGGAGTATATTAGAAGTATGGGAGGTATCCCATCAACCAAGGGATATGGAGGATTCCCCTATTCCCTTTGTTACGCTCGGAACAGTTCTGGGGTCCACTGTTTTCCTGATAATGAGCCTATAAATGAAGGTGATTTGATTAAGTTGGATCTTGTCGTTTCATATCAAGGTTGGAATGCAGACACAGCAATTAGTCTAATTGTACCTCCAGCCAGAAAAGAGGATCTGAATCTTTGCTATAACACGTACAGAGCCCTTCAGCTTGGCATTTTACAGGCTAAAGTGGGGAATAGGATCACAGATATCTCAAAAGCTGTATTTGACGCTAGAAATGGCTGCGGTGTAGTGAAACCATTTTGCGGCCATGGCATAGGTAGAGATATTCATGAAGGACCCTCTATTCCTAATTATGTGGTGCCAGAAAAGGATGCATTATTGGTTGAAAATATGGTAATTTGCATCGAGCCCATATTCACGAATGGAACTGGAGAAGTTTATTATAAAAAAGGTGAGTGGCCTACTTTTACAATTGATCATAGCCACCTTGCACACTTTGAACACACGATCCTAATCACAGAAAAAGGTCCAGAAATTCTTACATTGAGGAAAGAAGAGGTAATTTAATGAATACTTACTATGAATGGAAATGTCCAATGTGCGATAGAAGGATATGGCATAAGGGAACATCATTGCATTGTCCAGTTGAAGGTACTCTTATGATAAAGCAGATTAATGGTGATACTTTAGTGCAAAATGACTCAAAAGATATAACTGGTTGTTGTGGAGTTCCATTGGAAGAGCTTAAAGAATGTGATCTAGATCCTAAAGAAAATATAAATTTGCATTTAAATTCAGAAGATAATTAATATTTCTTAGCATTCAAAATAATCCTTGACAATAGTAGATAAGTATGTTATACTTAGAATAGAAAAAGGGAGGATAATTATATGAAACATGAAGATTGTATTTGTCTTATGTGGTGTTTGGCAGCTTTAGTATTTGTTCTAGTATTTGGATTTGGCGGGTGGTATTTAACAGGATGTAATTAGCCCTTGACAAGATAACAATGTTCTGTTATACTTAGAAGGTAACAAGGGAGGATTTAAAATGACCAGAGAATTCCTGAAGTGTACATTCTGTGAAAGACCACTCTCAGTTAATGTTGAATCGAGAGAAGAGCTTGGTTTCGTTTTGAAGCAAGCTTGCCCCCTTTGTGGAGAATTGGCTCTTCGTTATATGGGCCAAGTACGAAAGACAAATATTGTTCGTGGTGGAGTTAAAACAGCTTGTGATTTGCGTTGTACGAATTCTGTAGGACCAAAATGTGACTGCGTTTGCACTAATGAGAATCATGGTACTCATCGTTTAGTTGTATTTGACAAGATTGTTGGTAAGCTGGAGGTCGCAGAGAAAGATCTTTTGAATGATAACGAAAATTATTTAGCCAGGATTAAGCGCATGGCTGCAGCTAAGAATAGAATTAAGGTGAATGTGATTACTTTCTTGAATTATAAGAATCGTGATGTTATTGCTGCTGTTAAACAGCGTGGGTATAATTATGAAGTGTGGCATAAGTACGATGTTTATCGCAAGATGCTCCAGAAAATTGACAAAATAGAGGATCTGAAATCTATCCAGAGGAAGATTAATTCTCTTACTGGGCTCATTAAGCAAATTGGGACTGGGCTAGACTATCTGGAAGCTCTTAGTTTGAAGAAAGAACACGAGGTGACAGTATGAGATCTAAAACAGATAAGAAGCTTAAAACTTTAAAAGAATATTGCGCTTATTGTGGAAATGAGGTTTATACCCAAAATGGAAAATGGGTTTACGCATATCCAGAGGATATTTATCAATCACCTGTACATGTTGAATGCTTAGAGAAGGAGGCAGTATGACTGAAATAGATCCAGCAGTTCAGTTAGCTACTGAAGTTCTTTCTTGGTGGGAAGAGCATCAATATGATACAGATACAGATGGATGTGGAGAAGAATGGAATGTCTATGATAAGGAACCAACTTTTGTAACGTTAGCAAAAAAGATTGCAAAATAAAATGAATAATCTCCTCACTCCCCAAGAACGTAAAGCATTGATTGATCAATTAGTCGCTCATGATATTCTGGAATTTTTTAAGATTGCCATTGGAGAAGGAGTAGGAGATACAGGTAGGATTAGAAAGAATATTCGAAAGATTTATAATAAGTGTGATGATGCTAAATTGTTGAGTATTAAGATATGAACCAAGAAGAACGTAAATTGTTGGTGTGGGAAATGATTGATATCATGCATGAGCTTAAAAAGAAATGCAAGCATCAAGAAGGTAAACCTTGTAAATGTAATGAAAAGTGTAACGATGTAGTTAATTGTCGAAAATGTCAAGTAGTCCAACTTCTTAGAAAGGATGTAATTTTAGAATAATATGAAAACTAAACTTTATAATTTCTTGAATCGAGGGGATGTGGCTTTTCCTTTAATTGTTATTGTAACTGTCTTATTCTTTAAATGGGCATTTTGGATGGTAAAGGCATCAGGTAAATAGTAGATTGTTTGGACCCATAGTTTAACAGTAAAACAGCAGCTTTATACACTGCAAGCTCCAGATAAGAGCGTGATCTCAGTGCGAATCTGAGTGGGTCCAGAGAATTTATTTATGTTACCTTGTTATTGTGGGCATGAAGCCGAGAAGCATAATAGATATGATTGGGTTTTTAATTCTGATCATGGGGTGGAAACTGTTGAATTCTGTGAGGATTGTAAGGAACCATTTTTCTATTGTAATGGTGTATATAATCCTATGACTAATTTAGAATATTTGGAATGGAAGGCTAATGAAATACACAATTGAGATAAACAATGTCAAAAGCCGAGTGGTGGAAGCTCTTCCTGAGAATGTAAACAAAGCGTTACGGTCTAAACTCTCTGCAGAGATGGTCGGGGCCTTTTTTGCTCGTCGAGCTAATCCCTATGCAGGGATCAGATACTTTTTCACTCCGAAGACTCAAATGTTCCCTACAGGGATGCTGCATCTTGTGAGAAATATTCTGGAGAAGCACAATATCGAATATGAGCATGTAGATTTAAGACCTCAAGTGCAGCTAGGTCTTGAATTGCCTTTGCATAATGTAGTGTTACGTGATTACCAACAGGAAGCTGTTGATTTGGCTATACAGAAACAAAGAGGTTTGATCAGGGCTGGAACAGGAGCAGGAAAAACTTCCATCCTAGCGGGTATTATAGGAAGACTTAATGTAAAGACTCTTATCCTTATTCACAAGCAGGATATTTTTTACCAGCTTATTAGAAACTTTGAACGGATATTGCAGATCCCTATAGGGCGAGTTGGAGATGGTGAGTGCCAATTTGAAAATGTAACTGTTGGACTTATCCAAACTGTGGCCCATGTGTTTGATCCTAAAGTTAAAGTACTAGCCAAAGATAACGAAATTATAAGGGAGAAGAGTGAATCCATTAAACAATTTCTTTCAGAAGTAGAGTGTGTGCTCGTCGATGAATGTCATCACGTAGTCGCTGATACCTTCTGGGATGCAATGCAGGGAATTCCCAAAGCGTTGTACCGTATTGGGGTTACAGCAACTG
>Ga0182030_10020234_pt1 | contig 12577 bp, 8 predicted proteins | sample 812S3MmetaG_FD_121299 | JGI IMG/M metagenome (GOLD analysis project Ga0182030, IMG submission 121299) | Permafrost microbial communities from Stordalen Mire, Sweden - 812S3M metaG (Illumina Assembly) | ecosystem: Environmental > Terrestrial > Soil > Wetlands > Permafrost | place: Sweden... | reverse complement strand
TGATCTGCGGGAGGTCGGGCTGAAGCCCGCCGCAGACTGAAGTCTGCCCCACAGGTCGGCAATCAGGAGCGCTCATTCATCGCGCGGGGCGCGGACGGGGGCGGGACGGCGTATTGAAGATCCTGGACCAGGATGTAGAACTGACTCATGTCAGGGCGAACGCGGAGGCCGGCGATTATTAATGGCGACCTGCACGTGGCCGATCGGCAAGCGAAACGTTGGCCCACTCTATGATATTGACATTCGATATCGAGTGCCAATACAATGACTCTCATGAAACCTGTGGACCTCCTGCAAGGCACCTTGGACCTCCTCATTCTGCGCACCCTGGAACTGCGTCCGCTGCACGGCGTCGGCATGTCGGATCGCATCCACCAGGTAACCCACGGTGCATTCCTGGTAGGTCCGGGCTCTCTGTTCCCCGCCCTGCATCGCCTCGAAGAAAAGGGTTGGATCGAGGGCAAATGGGGAGAGCTGGAGAACGGGCGCCGCGCCAGGTTCTACGCCCTGACCGCTGCCGGCAAGAAGCAACTGGCCATCGAGAAAAAGAACTGGCAGAAGGTGAGCACGGCCATGGATCAAGTGCTGACCGAGGAGGCCTGACGGCGTGTTGTGGGTCCGGGTCAGACACTTTCTACAGCGCGTGCTGCACCGCCATCGCGTGGAGCAGGAGCTCGATGACGAAGTCCGCGCTTACTACGAAACGCTGGCCGAACGGGGCATGGCCAAAGGTCTGTCGCATGACGAGGCGTTGCGGGCGGCGCATCTGGCGTTCGACCGTCCGGAGCAAGTGGAACAAAGCGTGAGGGAGATCCGTATGGGCGCATCCATCGAGACGATATGGCAGGACATTCGCTACGCGGCCAGAGTACTTACCAGGAGCCCGGGCTTCACCATTTTTGCGGTGCTGACAATCGCTGTCGCACTGGGCGCGAATGCCGCGATCTTCACCCTGGTCGACGGGGTGCTTCTCAAGTCGACTGGGTATCCCAATGCGGACCGCATTGTTGAGTTGTGGGAGAAGCCGCCCGGCGGAGAACGCAACGGCATTTCGGGCGCCAATTACATCGATTGGGCTAAACAAGCGCACTCCTTTGAAGCCATGGCCGCGCGCACTGGCGGCTCCCTGGCCTACACTGGGGGCGGCGAACCCAAATCGCTTACGGCGGGATTCGTTTCCGCTCCGTTTTTCGATGTATTTGGCGTCAAAGCGGCGCTGGGCCGGACGTTTCTCCGCGACGAAGATCAACCCGGAAAGGAAAGAGTCGTCGTCCTCACGTACCGGGTGTGGAGCACCCTGTTCGGTGGCGACCGCGGATTGGTCGGACGGTCAATCCTGCTCAACGGCGAGCCTTATACGGTGATCGGCGTGTTACCCGGCGCAAGCGAGTTCGACCGGCACTACAGCGATGTCTGGGTGCCGCTGGCATTCCCTCCCAACCCGGCCCGCGACTATCACTATTTGACCGCCGTTGCGCGGCTGAAACCGGGCGTATCTTTGCAGCAGGCCCAAGCGGAGATGAGTTCCATCGCGAACGGGATCGCGACGCTTTATCCCAACATAAAAAAGGATTGGGGTGCCACCGTCGACCGCTATATCGATCGCCTGGTGGGGCGGGACTTGCGCCTGTCGCTGAAGATTCTGATGTGGGCGGTGGCCATGGTGCTGCTCATTGGGTGCGCGAATCTGGCGAATTTGCTATTGGCTAGGGCGACGCTGCGTTCTCGCGAGATCGCCCTCCGCATGGCCCTCGGCGCGCGCCGGCGGCGCATCGCGAGAATGCTGCTGACCGAAAGTCTTCTGCTATCGCTGGCCGGAGCGGCGGCCGGAATCGGTCTCGGGTACGGGCTCTTGAAGTGGATTCAAATGTTGCTGCCGCCGTTCTATCTCCCACCCGAAGCGAACGTCACCATGGACGGCCGGGTGCTGTTGTTCCTGGCGGTGGTCACTGTCATGACGGGCGTTGCCTTTGGACTGGCGCCCGCCATCCAGGCTTCGCGGCGCGATTCGGCTGAGGCGCTGAAAGAAGGTGGGCGAGGGAGTTCGGCGAGCCGCGGCAGGCTTTTCGCGCGCCACGTGTTTGTGGCGGCGCAAGTGGCTGCCGCGTTTATTCTGCTGGTCGGCGGCGGATTGTTGATCCGCAGCTTCCAACGACTGATGAGTGTGGACACAGGCTTCAATGCCGAAGGCCTGGTGGCGGGCTACCTTCCGCTCCCCATGGAGCGCAACCCGGAGGCTGCCAGCCTGACGCGCTACGTCGACCGGGTTGTCGAAGAGGTGCGGTCCGTACCGGGTGTGCGCGACGCGGGAGTCGCCAGTGCCCTTCCGTTGCAGGGTTGGGGCGATGGAATGCCGTTCCGGATGGCATCGAAGCCCCAGGAACGAGTGGGAAGCGGATTCAAGATCGTCACCCCGGGATACTTCCGGGCGCTGGGTCTGCGCTTGCGGGCGGGCCGTTTTCTCGATGAACGCGATGTCGCCGGCATGCCGTTTGTGGTGGTAGTGAACGAGTCGTTCGTGAAGCGCTATTCGCCGAATGAAAATCCGCTCGGCAAACGGATTCTGGTGGAAAGAATTCTGCCGACCAGGCGCGGACTCGGGCCGGACACAGCGTGGGAGATTGTGGGAATCGTGGCGGACGAAAAGGCTGACGGATTGGAAGACCCCATGGACGTCGGTACCTATGCGAGCTTCGCGCAGAATCCCGTGGTCGGACTAGGGCTCGTCGCGAGGGGTAGCGGCGACAGCGGGGTGTTGATTAAGTCCATCGAACGCGCGCTCTGGAGGGTGAATAAAAATCAGGTATTGGATCACGCGGAACCGGTGGCACAGACGAAATCGGAGTCCATGATGCAGCGGCGATTGACCACTTCGCTAATAGGCGGCTTCGCGCTCCTGGCGATGCTTCTGGCGTGCGGGGGGATTTACGGCGTGCTCTCGTTCGTAACGGCGGGGCGCATGCCGGAAATGGGAATTCGCGCCGCTATGGGAGCATCGCGCAGGGATCTGATCTGGCTGGTAATCCGCGGCGGCTCGGTTCCTGTGCTGGCCGGAATCGCCATCGGCCTGGGCGGCGCGATCGGGCTCGGGCGGTTCATTCAGTCCATGCTGTTCGCCATCAATCCGCTGGACGCGCCTACGCTGGTGGGAGTGAGCTTGCTATTTCTCTCGGTAGCGCTGGCTGCTTGCCTGGTGCCTGCATGGCGGGCGGCGAGCGGCGATCCCATGTCGGCGCTGCGGCAGGATTGAAGAAGAAGTCAAGAGTCAGAAGCGGCCTCTGGCAGGTCCGTGAAGTCGGAATGAGCGCCGTCGGCTAGGCGGTACTTTCGCAAAGCCAGAATAGTCTCATTCGTTGAGGGGCCTTAAATATTGGCTGAGCTGTGATCCACAAACTAGATGAAACATCACGTCGGGAAACTGCGCGTGAAGTATTGACCATCTTTTTGCAGGCCTTGAGCTGAATTCGGGAGGTTGGTATTCGGCCGCAGATAAACGCAGATGAACGCGGATAAGAACGGCAACTCTTCCCATCGGCGTTCATCTGCGTTCATCGGCGGCCCATTTTGCTCGTCGGCGGAGTTGCCATAGATCGGCTCGACCGACGAAACAAGGCGCCAACATATGACCTGCATCACGAGCATCACCACCGGGACCGCTCGTTCTGAGAAGCCTGCGGTGCCTCGCTGTTAACAAACTGATCTGCTCGATTTGCGAAGCTCGGGCTAGGGCCCGCAACGTTGTTAAAACAGGCGGGGATTTCGAGTCGGCCCGGCGGCCTGAAAGGCGGCTCGCGGGGTCGAAAACCTCCCGCTCTGCCCAGGGCCAGCTTGAGCGGAGGGCTCGGGTTTTCATCCCCCCTTGGTGGCGTGCGAAGCGCCATTCGGACAGCCAGGATCGGCTGCCACACGACGCGCTATTTGCTAGCCCTTGCCACCTGCTCTACCTGCCGCATCACGCGCAGCGTATTGCCGCCCAGAATTTTCAGAATGTCTTCGTCGGAGAAGCCGCGCTCCATCAGTCCGCGCACCAGATTTGGAATTTTGGAAATATCTTCCATGCCTTCCGGCAGCATGTCGTCCACGCCATCGAAATCGGAACCGAGTCCCACATGGTCGACGCCGGCGACCTTCGCGGCGTGCTCGAAGTGATCCAGCAGCTTACTGAGCGGAATGCGCCCCAATTTCTTCAGCCGCTCGGCATTGATCTTGCGCACCGCGGGACCGTTCTGGCTGCGGTCGCCGAATTTCGGCGTGTTGTCGTCAATGGCGTCCTGCTGCTTCTCCTCGTCTTTTAAGGCACCCTGGCGCTGCGCGAAATCGTTGTCGAGGAAGCCCTCGAAGTAATTGATGTGCACTACCCCGCCCTTGGCAGCGAGCGAGCGCAGCATGTCGTCCGTCATATTGCGCGGCGCGCTGGCCAGCGCCCGGCTGGAGGAGTGCGACGCGATCACTGGCGCGGATGAAGTCTCCAACGCGTCGTAGAAAGTTTTGTCGGAGACGTGCGAAATATCCACCATCATGCCCAGGCGATTCATTTCGCGCACCACCTGCTTGCCGAAATCGGTGAGCCCGTTATGTTCCGGCGGCTTGCTCGAAGTGTCCGCCCACGGAGTGTGGTTGGTGTGCGTAAGTGTCATGTATCGCGCGCCGAGTGTGAAAAATGTACGCAGGACCGCCAGATCGGAATCGATCGCCTGCCCACCTTCCACACCCATCAGGATGGCAATGTGGCCGCGCTGGTGGGCCGCCGCGATCTCGTCCGCGGTGGTGGCGAGTTCCAGGTCCGCCGGATGGCGTGCCGTTTCGCGCCGCACCGCGTCGATCTGTTCCAGCGCCCGGCGCACGGACTCGGCAGGTGTGTAGCGATCGGGGTCCGTCCAGATCGACATGAAGACGCCCGACACGCGGCCGGCACGCATGCGGGGGATGTCCACTTGTCCGAAATCATGCTTCTCGGCGAGGTTGTAGCCCTCGTCGACAATCATCTGGGTGGTGTCGTCATGCAGGTCGACAATCACCGCCCGTTGCAGTAAGCGCGTGACGCGCGCGGGATCCACTGCGGTCTGGCCGAATGCGGAGAGCGCGAACGCTACCGCGAGCAGAAGAGCGAACTTTGCCATGAAGCTCCTTGTCAATAGACAAGGATAGCCCAACCGCGATGACGGAAATAGAGTGCGTCTGTGGGGCAGATTGGAAAATCTACAGCAGGGCGGCAGGAAAACAGCCTGCCCCACAAACAAAACTCTTCGTGTAGGACTGTTGAGAAATAACCGCTCCTTTTAGTCGCGGCTCGGAAAAGCGCTATCCCGATACTGAGCCGCCACCAAAGGGAGGGTCGCCACGGATTGAACAGGTTATTTCCTCACGGTCCCTTAGGCGTCCTGCCGCAGCCACTGCTGCATAGCGTCGCGATACATCACGATGCCGCGGCGCGAGTATTGCAAATAGCCCTTCCGGCGGAACTGGTTCATATAGTGGGTAACGATCTCGCGCGACGTCCCCACATATTGCGATAGTAATTCGTGCGTGAATGCCGACATGCGGACGGATCCGTCACTCTCCACGGTACCCAGCCTTTCGGAGAAACGAATCAGCGAGCGCGCCAGCCGGCGGGCAATGTTGTCGGCCGAGAAACTCTCGATTCTCTGCGTCATATCGAGAGTGCGTTGTACCTGGATCTGCAGCAGCGCCACCGCCAGGCGGGGACGCTTCATCACGATATCTTCGATTTCCTGCGTGCCCCACGCCATCAGTTTGGCATCCTCCAACGCCGTCGCCTGTTCGGAGCGGTGCGGAAGACTGAGGAACGCGGATTCCCCGAAGAATTCGTCCGACTGGTAGATGTCGACCACCACCTGGTGGCCATCGTCCGCCAGGCGGACCACTTTTACCTTGCCGTCGATCACCAGATAAAGACTGGTGGAGGGCTGATCCTGGTTGTAAATGGTTTGGCCCTTGCGATACTCCACGATAGTCGAGCACGGCAAATGCGCTAAGGGATCTTCGAGCGATTTGTGCGGCGCGTACGCCGTAGGACTAGACGCCATTATGGTCTCCTCCAAAGACTCTCAGCACCCGGATTTTACCGGGCTGCGCAGGTTTCGCTGATCGTTTTGATCTCGCGAACCTTGAATGCGGGACTCGAGCCGCCCGAGCTTGCGGTCCCTCGGACGTTGACTTTATGCCCCATATATTTGGCGAAGCCTTCCATTGGGAAGCCATCCGCCGCCAGAGTTGCGATGACCGCCATCGTCTGGTCGTTGACAAGCACCCATTTCCCGTCTTGTTCGTCTACGCACCCCGTCAACGATGCCATTTGGCCCTTCGGATCGGCTTTGTCCTTGGGCTCTGTCTTGGGCTGTTGATCCTGCGAACGATTCACCGCGAGATTCGATTGGGCGTAGCACACGCTAAAACATGCGAGAACCACGATTAGCGAGATCGCCCTTCGAACCATCATTTTCGTTGGACTATTTAGCACTTGGGGTGCCAATTGGTACCGCCCCCTAAATAAAGCCGGTGAATGTCCCTTAACCTGCGGATGCTCCTTGGGATACCATCTCCGGCTGTTTTTTTCCGTACATAGTAAACCCTACAGTGTATGTAAACTCTCGGTACAATTATGTACCACCCCCCGGCAAAGATTACCCATATCCTTTGGTTATGATGGAATGGTGCCGGTCTCCTGGCGCCATGTTCTGGCGTCGCTCAGCTTTGGCAGCGCGCTCATCGCGCAATCCTATTCCCCGCCCGCCGGAATTCGTCCGGCATTGCGCAAACCAGCCAGTTCCATTCTGCCCGGTGGCCGCATTATCGCCCCGTTGGGTGAACAGTTTGCAACTGGAGCTGGCCCCTTTGGGCTATTGATAGGTCCATCGGCGCGCATCGTTGTCACTGCCAATGGTGGACCGGGACCGAACTCCCTGACGGTCCTCGACCGCGAGCGCAATGGCCGATTCAGCGCGCAAACTCTGGTGGCGCGCTCTTACGACGGCGCGGAAGAATTCGGCCAGGACTGGAAAGGTCTTTTCATGGGCTTAGCCTATGTCAATGACCATGCGGTTTGGGCGTCGGAAGGGAATTCCGGCAAGGTCAGCTTGTTCGACTGGTCGGCCGCCCGGCGGCGCGCCATCGATGTGAATCAGGGAGAGTTCAAAGACAGCTACACGGGCGATCTGGCGCTGGACGCCGAACGAAACATTCTTTACGTGGTCGATCAGGCCAATTTCCGTGTGGCGGCTGTCGACCTGCGGACACGTATCGTCGTCGCCTCGGTGCGAGTGGGCCGTCTGCCGTTCGCCCTGGCGCTTTCGCCCGACCGCAAAAAGCTCTACGTCACCAACGTCGGGATGTTCGAATATAAACTGATTCCCGGAGCGGACCCGGCACAGCCGCGTGCCACCGGCTTGCCCTTCCCGGCCTTCGGATTTCCCAGCGCCGATGCTGCGGCGGGCGCCAAGCGGCAGACTGAAAAAGGCGAAGTCGCTGTGCCCGGCTTGGGCGACCCCAACGTGCGCGAGTCCAACTCCTTGTGCGTGGTGGACGTCTCCAACCCAGCGGCGGCCAAGGTGGAGGCCTTCATCCGCACTGGCCTGCCGTTCGGCGGGAACAGCTACGGCGGCAGCAGTCCCTCGGGAGTGGTGGTCACTGCCGGCCGTGTATTTGTTTCCAACTCCGGCAACGACAGCATCACGGTCATCGACCCTAAGACCAACACCGTTACGGGGGAAATCCCTATCCGCATTCCAGGGCTGGAAGCGCTGCGCGGCGTGCTGCCCATCGGCATGGCGTATCACGAGAAGAGCGGCTGGTTGCTGGTGGCGGAAGCGGGTATCAATGCGCTCGCCGTGATCGACGTGAAGGAAGGGCGGGTACTAGGGCATCTTCCGGCGGGCTGGTTTCCCACCCGCGTGGGGCTGGACGGCGATACGGTCTTCGTGGCGAATGCCAAGGGCAACGGTACTGGGCCGAACGGGCTAGCCGATCGGGCGGGGACAGTTTACATGAGCCGCGTTCGCCAGGGATCGGTCTCCGTTTATCCGCTTCCCTCCGCAGACGGCCTGGCGCAGAACACCGCATTCGTGATGGAGGCCAATGGATTCACGCCGCGTCCCGCGCCGCCGCCCTTGCCCGCCGGCATCCGCCACGTAATCCTGATCGTCAAGGAGAACCGCACCTACGACGAAGTGATGGGCGACGAGAACCAATCGTCGGTTGGGCCGCCGATGGGTGCGCCGCTGCTGGCGCGCTTCGGAAGCCGCGGGTATGTCGATGGCCACAAGCTTCGGCTCAGCATGAAGGATGTGGAAGTCACGCCCAATCATCATGCCATCGCCGAACAGTGGGGTTTCAGCGACAACTTCTACGCCGATTCCGACGTCAGCGTAGACGGCCACCACTGGCTGGTAGGGGCCTATCCCGGCGTGTGGACGGAGAGCTCGTTGATGGCCGCGTATAGCGACCAGAAGAAGGACTTTCGGCCGGGCACGGCGGCCGGGCGGTTGGAATTCGCCGGGTCGGATTCGTCGGTGCAGCCCGAGGACCAGATGGAAGGCGGCACCATCTGGCACCACTTCGCGCGCCACGGCATCGGCTTTCTGAATTTCGGGGAGGGCTTCGAGTTGGCCGGCGTCGAAGAAGAGAAGGATACCGAGCCCACAGGCGCGCGCTTCCTCACCAACGTGCCGATGCCGGAGCCGCTCTTCAGCCACACCTCGCGCGAATATCCCGGGTTCAACATGAATATTCCGGACCAGTATCGCGCTACGCAGTTCATCCACGAGATCGACGCAAAGTTCGTGAAGACGGGCGCGGACCTGCCGCAGTTCATCTATATCCATCTGCCCAACGATCACATGGCCGATGCCCGTCCGGAAGATGGCTATCCATACCAGGAATCTTTTGTGGTGGACAACGATTACGCGCTCGGGCGCATCGTCGAATACCTGTCGGGCACGAAGTGGTGGAAGGAGACGGCGGTATTTATTACCGAGGACGATCCGCAGGGCGGCGTGGACCACATCGACTCCCACCGCACCGTGCTACTGTGCGCCGGTCCGTGGATGAAGAAGAACTACGTGTCGCACGTGAACACCAGTTTTCCCGGGTTGCTGAAGACGATTTTCGGTTTGTTGAAGCTGCCGCCGCTCAATTTGTTCGATGCGTCGGCGGCATGGTTGGGCGACTGCTTCGCGGCCAAGCCCGATCCCGCTCCTTATAAAGTGGTGGACGTCGACCGCCGCATTTTTAATCCCGATAAGGCGCGGCAATCGACCAATGGGAAGCCCTCGCCGAAGATGGACGATCCGAAAGAAGTGAAGCGGTAGCCGTCGGCTCACCGGCGCGGCGTGGGTGGATGGAATCATGGCATTTCGAAAGGCGCGGCAGTCGACCAATGGTGGCCAGCTTGTGCAGTCGGATCGGAGCGCGGACACGGTTTTCAGATGGTGGAACGGAACTCGGGTCTAGCCGGGTCCAAAACCAAATCGGAAGCCATCAATGCTGCAGGCAAAACTGAAGAGATGTACGCAACCAGCACCTAGGGGATGGGCTCCGCCAGGACAAGCACTGGCCGCATCTTCATCCCCGCGGTATCGCCAAACGGGAAACTCGCGAGCTTCGCAAATCTGGCAGATCGGGGTGTTGACGGCGAATCTCCGCAGTCCTCTCAAGCAAGCGGTTCCGGCCGTGATGCTCGTGATGCAGGTCATAGATGAAACCAATAGTGCAGGCACCTCGTTTCGTCGGACGAGCCGATCTATGGCAACTCCACGGACGAGCAAAATGGGCCGCCGATGAACGCGGATAAACGCCGATGGAACGAAAAAGCTGTGCTGATCGGCGTTTATCCGCGTTCATCGGCGGCCAAACACCGACCTTCCGAATTCAGTTCAAGGCCTGCAAACAGATGGTCAACACCTCACGCCCAGTTTCCCGAACGTGATGTTTCATCTAGTTTGTGGATCGCACCTCAGCCAATGTTTAAGAGCCCTCAACGAATGAAACGATTCTGGCTTTGCGAAAGTACCGCTCGAGGCAGAGCTCACCGGGACGCATCTACCGGTTGGCCATCCGCCAGAGTGTAGAGGTCCTGCCGCACGTCGCCTAACTCGTCACTCCAAGCCTGCGACAAGTCCCAGGGCCAAAAGGCGCCAGCCTCGTCTTCATCCGGCCGGACGACAATCAACTGGACCCGCCCGGGCGGCAGGTCCCGCGGTACTTCAGCGCGGATGTTGTGGTCTTCGTCGATTTCGCCCACGATGCCGATCGCTCGCATACGGTAGAATTACCTGGATCATATCACTTAGCGCCTGCCGGCATTGAGGGATCGCGTGGCAAAGTGCGGCTCCGCGCTCTCCCGGATGGCCTTGCGCTGTGTCCAATTGGAACTTCCCTCGATTGGGGCCTTGCGACACCAGATCCACCTTGTGCCCGACGATCCTGGAAGGCGAATAGGTGTTTCTGGCCTCGACCCGAAGCGGCTAGATTGCGAAGTCCTCGCTGCAGGAGCAGCATCCGAAGGTGTGCATCGCGGATTTTCCGCTGTATGCCTTCCGGCACACCTGCCTCATGCGATGAGCGGCGTTGGACGCTCATCGGTCGCGTAGGAAGCGCGCGGCCGCGGAAATCCGCGCACCATGCCGAAAGGCCGGCTGAGGACTGTAGTGCTCTGAGGCAAACAGAATGCGCATGATCCAGAACTGCATATTTGCGGGATATTCGGGAATGAACAGCAACTCGACGGCACGATCCAGGACTTCCCGTGCCATTCATAACTGTCAGAAGTTCGGACGCACTACACTACCAGCGCTACTGCAGACTCCGGGCCAAGCGATGATGTGGATTGTAGACCAATTGTCGAGAAGAGATCGAAACGGAAGGGATAAGTGGTCGGGGCGGAAGGATTCGAACCTTCGACCTCCTGGTCCCGAACCAGGCGCTCTACCAGGCTGAGCCACGCCCCGACAAGTCACCAGTATACCATCTGTTGCGCCCCTCAACGCCCTCGCGTACTATCGAAGTCGTGAATGGAAGCGAAAAATTGCGCGCGCTGCCGGCGGTTCACGAGATTCTCGACCGCCTGCCCGATCTGGCCGTGCGGTACCCGCACGCGCTATTAGTCACCGAGATCCGCGCGGTTGTCGACGAAATGCGCGCGGAGATTCTCGATGGGCGCCCCAACGGGCGCGGCGTGGAAGACCGAGTGGCGGGGCGGATCGCGGCACTCGAACAGCCCTCGCTACGGCGCGCGATCAATGCCACCGGCGTGGTGCTGCATACCAACCTGGGGCGCGCGCCGCTGGGACCGTGGACGCCGCTCGCGGGCTACTCCAACCTGGAATACGACCTCGCCACCGGACGGCGCGGCAAGCGGGATACCCATGCCGCCAGCCTGCTGGAGCGCTTGTTGGGTGCTCCGGCGATCGCCGTCAACAACAACGCCGCGGCCATTTTTCTAGCGCTGGCGGAATTAGCGCCCGGCGGCGAAGCGATTGTCTCGCGCGGAGAGCTCATCGAGATCGGCGATGGCTTCCGCATTCCGGATATCATGGCGCGTTCCGGAGCGACCCTCCGCGAAGTGGGTACCACCAACCGCACCCATATCGACGACTATCGCGCAGCCATCAACGAACGCACGCGTCTGCTGCTGCGCGTGCATCCGAGCAATTTTCGGATGACGGGGTTCACCGCACGCGTGGAACTTCGCGATCTCACGGCGCTGGGGCGCGAGCGCGGTCTGCCGGTGTATGAGGATCTGGGCAGCGGCTGCCTGGTGGACCTGCGAGAATTCGGTATCGACGAACCCCTGGTGGCGGATAGTCTGAAAGCCGGCGCGGACCTGGTCTCTTTCAGCGGTGACAAATTGCTGGGCGGCCCGCAGGCTGGAGTTCTCGCGGGAAAAGCTGAACTCGTGACTCGTCTGCGGCGCAATCCGCTCTTCCGTGCGCTACGGCTCGACAAGCTGATCTATCAGTCGCTCGAAAATACCCTGCGGAATATATTGCTGGAACGCTGGGACGCAGTGCCGGCGCTCGCCATGATCCGCCTGTCCGCCGGCGAGATCCGCGCGCGCGCGGAAAGACTGATTGCGCTTGTGCCGGAGATGCGCGCCCAGATGGTGCCGGGGAGTTCGGTAATCGGCGGTGGCGCCACGCCCGAACAGGCGATTCCGACATGGCTGATCGCCATCGCGTGCGACGACTTGGCGGCGGCCGAAGCGCGCTTGCGCGGCGGGGATCCGCCAATCGTCGCACGCATCGAAGACGGTCGACTCATTCTGGACTTGCGAACGGTGTTCCCGGAGGAGGAAGGGGAGTTGGCGAAGAGGCTTTCAGCTGTCAGCTCTCAGCTGTGAGGCTCTCAGCTGTGAGGCTTTCAGCTGTCAGCTCTCAGCTGTCAGCTGGATAAGTGGGCGTACGGCGCGACGGCCTTTGCCAGCCGGAGTTTGGTTGAAGCCCGCGGCGCATCGCCCCAATCAAAGCGGAGAACTGAACGCTGACAGCGTACTTGCGAACGGTGTTCCAGGAGGAGGAAGGGGAGTTGGCGAAGAGGCTTTCAGCTGTCAGCTCTCAGCTGT
>Ga0182030_10020233_pt1 | contig 12577 bp, 11 predicted proteins | sample 812S3MmetaG_FD_121299 | JGI IMG/M metagenome (GOLD analysis project Ga0182030, IMG submission 121299) | Permafrost microbial communities from Stordalen Mire, Sweden - 812S3M metaG (Illumina Assembly) | ecosystem: Environmental > Terrestrial > Soil > Wetlands > Permafrost | place: Sweden... | reverse complement strand
AGCAAAGCACTTCCATGGTTTGAATCTGGGAATCATCAAGATCGGTGTTGACGATCGTGGTTCGTTTGCTCTGGGCGTGAATGTCGGTATCGCTCACGTCGACACCAGAATCGGAGCTGTAATGGGAGTTGATGCCGGAGCCGGTGTCGGACCAGTCGGTGCTCAGGGTGGTGTCGAAGTCGGTATCAAAAAAGATGGTCTTCACGCAAAGGTCAAGGCTGGGGCCTCGGCATCGGAGTTGGCCGGTGGCAGTCTCGATTTCGGTGCCAGTGTCGGTCCGAAGACAGGAGCCGAAGCCGCGGTTGAAGGGAACGTTGGTCCGGCTTACACCAAGCACGGAGCCAGCACTTACGTCGGTGAAGATGGCTTCAATACCGGCTATCAAGGTAAGGTTGCTGTTGGTGACCTGGCTGGTGTCGGAGCGCGCGGTCATTTGGGCTTAAATGACAATTCTTCTGCCGGAGCCGAAGCCGGTGCACATTTAGGGAAAGCCTCGCTCGGATCTGGTGTTGATATCAAAACTGATAACAACACCATGGTCCGTCCTGAGGTCAACATAATCAAAGCGAAGGTTGGCAATGATGAAACCCAGTTGAATGTTGGCGCCCAGGTTGGACCCAGGGCCGATGCGCAGGTCGGAATAGGCGTCGACAACATCCACACAGACGGTGAGGGGGCTCACATCGACGGTAATGTTCTCTCAGCTGGAATTGGCGAAAGTGGTATCAATGCTAGAGCCACTCACAAGACAGATGCCGGTCGCGATACTCGCGGCTATGGCTTCGGACCGGAGCCCCTGGACATGTAGTCTATCGGCGTTCAGTTTTCCTCTCTTTCACTTTCTTTTTTACTGAATAAGTTTCGGTTGGAGCCAAACTTCGCGAAGATCTCAGAACAATGGATCACGACGCATTTATGGTTGAACTTCTATCCCATTAGCTAAAGCCGACCTAGGGTTGTCCCGGTGTTCATTTAGTCCTCTCTTTCATAGACTTACCTCAGTCCCGAGTCGCAGATGTGGACGTTCGGTCAGTACTAGCGACGCTCTAATGAGATCAAAAAAATGCTGAAACAAAACACCGCTCTGCAACCTTATCTTGGGCATCGGCTACGTGAAAATGTCTGTGCCGAGAGATTGCTTCCCCTGCAACAACGAAGATTATTTTCGAATGCGATTGCCTCCCTCTGCGATCTAGAGCTCGATGCAGACGGTTGTAATCGGCGAACCATCGGGCTCTTGCCGCTGCCATCGATGAGGCAAGAGCACGAGATCGTGGAAACTGATAGCCTCAAGCTTAAACAACTGCTGCTCTCACTTGAGGCGCGAAGCATTTCATGTTGCATTCGAGTGTTTTCGAACAATGCAAAGTCTCGCTCAGCGTTGCTCATTTATCGCGGAAGGCTTATCGGTTGCGTTTTTGGTAGAAGAGACTTATCTGCTCAAGTTTATGGCAAGCCGGCCTTCGAAAATATCATGGATGATCTGCTGGCTCCAAGCAACGTCATTGATGCGTATCCGTTGAGTGACGAGCTCGTCCTCGCTTCCGCATCGCTTTTCCACGGCGGGCTCAACGAATTATTCGATGGTGCCCATGCTTTGCAGATTTATCCGAACTGTGCTCGCATGATGCTGAACAATCGCAGGACCGGTTGCATCGTCATTAATAGTGACGATGATTCGACCGTCTGCATCACTTACATCTTCGAAGGAAGAATTGTTGGAGTCTACTCCTTCTCTCAAGGCTGGCTAACGAAGACGGTGGCGGCTGCTCTCGATTGCATAGAGTCAAGAGTCAACGTCAGCATCGCACTCAGTGTGCTGCCGGTCGAGACTGAATTTGCCGGTGCGCTGACTGAGAGCCTGACAGGTTTGAACCTGGAAGAGACAAAGATTTAGCTTTTAGCTTTTAGCTTTCTCATTGCTATCTACGGATCTAGTGTATAGCCCACTCCATGCACTGTCCGGATCATGGAAGGTTTGCCTTCCACATCGATTTTTTTCCGCAAGCGCCCGATGCATGTGGTAAGTGCACCAGGGGTAGAGTCTGATTCGTCGGACCAAGCATGATTGAGCAGGGCCTCGGAAGGAAAAACTCGACTGGGATGTCTCATCATAAATTCTAGCAATGTGAATTCTTTCGGCAAAAGTCTTATCTCTTCTGCACCTCGTTTGACCACATAGTTCGTCAAATCAAGCGACAGGTCGCCAACCTGCAAGACCGGACCGGTCATTGTTTGCGGGCGTCGCAATAACGCTCTAACTCTGGCTTGAAGTTCTTTCGCGTGAAAAGGCTTCGTCAAGTAATCGTCGGCTCCAGCATCGAGACCGACTTCTTTATCACCGATCGTACCTCGTCCTGTAAGCATCAGAATCAGAGTCGTGCCACCACGTCCACGGAAATCTTTCAGGATTTCCACTCCGCTGGCTTTCGGCAACTCCCAGTCGAGAATTATCAAGTCGTAGCCGTAGACTTTCAAGCGCTGAATTGCTTCTTGTCCATCGTTGACGAATTCAGTCTTGTGATGGTCGAGCGCGAGATAATCGCCAATCGCATTGCACAGAGAAACATCGTCTTCGACCACTAATATTTTCGCCACTATGAATCAGCCTCTTTTAGATCCAGTCTGTCCTGACTCTTCTGTAGAGAATTATCTTTGCCCACGCCTGTTTCTGCAGCTATCTTAGTACCAGGCTGCGCGCCAGGCGAAGCATTTGGCAAACTAAACCAGAAAGTGCTGCCTTTTCCAGGCTCAGACTCGAGACCGATAACTCCGCCATGTTGCTCGATTATCGCTTTGCAGATTGCCAACCCCAATCCTGTGCCGCCCTTTTGCCGCTCGTCCGATTTTTCAACCTGTTTGAATCTTTCGAAGATGGCTTCTTGCAACTCTGGTGGCACGCCACGTCCTTCATCGATTATTGATATTCGGGTCGATTGATCGAGTTGTTCCACGTTGATGACGATTTTTCCACCCTCCGGAGAGAATTTGATGGCGTTGCCTAGCAGATTCGAGATCACCTGTCCGATTCGCTCTTTGTCCGCATTTATAACCTGATTTTCGTGCGGCATCACTTTTATCTCGACGCTGTGTTTTGCGGCTACACCGGCGACCATGGCAAGGGCTGGTTCAATGACTTCGCTGACCGGCATTTGCATCACTGACAGTTCAAGCATTCCCGATTCCATTTTCTCGAGAGCGAGAAGTTCGTTTACAAGCGCAATAAGCCTCTCGACGTTTCCCTCTGCCTCTCCAAGTCGTGTATGTCCGGTGGCTGATATCTCGCCATAGGCTTCTGCTTGCATAAGGGCGAGAACCATTTGGATAGAAGTAAGTGGCGTTCTGAGATCGTGGCTGACCATCGCCACAAAGTCACTCTTCAGTCGTTCGATACTTTTGCGCAGGCTTATATCGTGCACGACACAAATCAACGACTGTTCGATGTCTGACCACTGCGCCGAAAATGCCACATCGACCACGCTGCCGTCATTTTTCAACAGCCTTGTTTCGAATGAGCCTTTTGTTTTTTCAGTCGCTATCTTTTTTGTTTCGTTCAGAGTGCGTTCTCTGTCTTCCGAGAAAATCAGGTCATTTAAATTTGCGCCCAGACATTCACTCTGCTTTCGGCCTAAAATTGGCTCACACGCAGGATTAACGTTGGTCACGCGGTTTTGAATGTTCACCGTACAGATCATCTCGGCAGCATTTTCTACGATCGCACGCTCTTTTTGTCGTGCCCGCGCCAGCGAGTCGGACATGGTCCGAAACGTTTGATCGAGATATGCGATCTCATCATTTCCAGTAAGAGCTGGAATCAAAATTTGCCCCGCAGCTAAACGTGTGGTGTTATCAATGAGTACCTGAAAACGTTGGGATGTTCCGCGATTGAAGTACAAAGCCAGGCACACTGCTAACAGGATATTGAATCCGACCCCAAAATAAAGCAAAAGTTCGAGATCCTTTTGATATCCAGCTTGGGCTATTCTGCGCTCGTGTTCGACCTGTTCGTGCTGTTTGACGACCTGATCGTAATTTGTACGAAGCTCTTCCATCGCCATTTGAACTTTTGTCCACTGCTCTTTTGCTTCTTGCAGATTTCCAGCTTTCATCCAATATGCAGCTGCGGACAGATTGTCGCGACAAACCGAATTTAGTTTAAGCAGTCGAACTGTGGCTTCTAGCTCGAAAGGGTTGTCGCGCACCAGATCGAAGAGCTGTCTTTCTTCCAGGTCGGTCTGTTTCTGACCTTCCAAAAATCGCCTGTGGAATACTTCACTCTTTGCCAGATAACTGAAGACGAGAGAAGAACCTCGATCGAGCAGAATTCTCAAGAGATTGTTGAAGTGCATGGCGACTTCCCGCGCGTGAGCTTCTTTCGCGCGTTCGTATTCAACCTGATGCTGCAACGTAACCAGACTGGCGACGAATACCACTTCGAACGCGAGCGGGATCGACACGAGCATCAGGGCTTTTCTGGAGAGGCTGAGGGTCATTGTTCTCTCAACGTACGTTCAAACTTTTGCAAGACTACATCTGATGGGGAGTAAAGCGGATGTTTCGGATGTCCCGACTTATTCGAACCTATACACCATAGATCGAAATCACTCAATAGTTCCAGAACTTCTTCGTTTCTTGCGAGCCAACTGCCATGGTTGCCCCAGGCCAATATGACTTTTGCCGCATCAAAGGCGTTGCTTTCGATATGCCTGTCGTTTTCTTTCCCCACGGGTCTCGCGATCTTGCGCAAATGTGCGGGGCTGCTTGTTCTATAGGCAAACAGATTCACAACATTAATACCCCCGAATCCCCAGAACCTGGCAAGGTTGATGCATCTGGTGATGGTGGGATCGTTTTTTAAATGGTCGGCGGTGCTTGGATTGAGCATTACAAAGGTGGCAAGCTGCAACTCCGGCTGCCAAACTCTGTGTAGGCTGAATCGATAGCGCCTTGTACGGTCGAATTGTGCCGCCATTTTCATCTTATTTGCCGTAACCGGGCTATCTCCACTATTCGATATTCTGACAGACCGCCCGAGGGGCTGATAATTCGACGGGCGCAAATTTAAATATGTGTGAGCGAGCGGTTTTTGCCGATTGTCGAAACGTCCAAGGGCGTTCTGTCGGCTCAATTGCTGGCATATTGAAGGTGGTGCCTCGTCAATAAATTCCTCTTGCGTGGAAAACTGCTGTATTGCGCGTCTATAATGGTCAGACAGTAAACTTTTCCAATAAGAGAATAAATGGACGACTCGACCTCGACTACCTCGACAGCTATCAAACGCCGAACCGTTAGAGACTTTTCTCGCCGGAACTTCGTTCTGCTTTTCCTTATTTTGCTCCTGATTCCCACACTGTACCTGCTCTGGTATCTGGCGAGCATGGGCAGCGGCTCAATTGTTCCGAGCCCTGACCTCGGGCTTCCGCAAGCGGGTGCTGAGCCCGGCGGGCAAATGACTTATTATTGGCGTGTTCTGCAAACTGCCTGGAGATCTACGATAAGCCTGGTGCCTTATTCAATTGGCCAGTATTTGCTAGGTTTGCATTGTGACCTCGATCAGTATTTCCTCTGGGCCAGCGGCTCGCTGCTCTCCATAGCAATTTTGACCCTGGTCCAAATATTCGATGCTCTTGTGAACCCTGAGTTGCAGACGAGCGGAAAGCTTGTCTGGACTATATTGATGGCTGCTTTCGCCGTAATCGGAGTGCCGGTACCACACCTGATTTACTGGTTTCAGTACATGTGGACGGAAGCCGATCGCTCAATATCTCCTCCCGACAGCACTGGTTCTATGCCCGCTTCGGCTTGACGGGGAGTACCAGAACCTGCGCGCAGATATCCGCAAGATATTTGCCGGAACGTCTTGCACCATTGCCGCTGTTACTCGGGGACTTAAATACCAAACTCAAGATTGCCGTTCTGACTCTTCAGCCGATTAAAGTTATCAAAATAGAAGACTTTTTTGTAGTGTGGTTTCACTACGGGTAACCACTTTGCTCCCGGGATGTCGGAAGTCAGGCATTTCTGGTCTTTATTCCAGATATAAGTCCATTCGTGGTCTTTCAAGTAAGCGACCACGTCTTTAAGTTGAGTGCCTGCTTTCAGTTCGGCCCGCATTTCATGATCGATTTTGTTGCCATCCGGCCCAGCCAGGCCTATCAAACATATAAATCCAAGAATGATTGAACCGCCAATAAGCAGTACCGTCTGTTTTGTGTTGTTACCCTGTTCGTCCATAAATTTGATTACCGTGGCCCGACTAGCGTGCTCGTGCTTCGGCTCACATTCTAAACGCCTTTAGCCCATACTTTGTCTTTCGGTAACGCTGACTTACGGTTTTTGACGAATTTTTATTCTAAAAGCCCGAGTTTTAGCTTAGTTGCCGAATAGTACGGGTATAAGTTGAGCAGTTGGATAAACTCAGTGGTGGGGTAATTGAGTTATCCGGTGGTTGAAAAAATTTGGGCTAACAACATGCTTTTAAATAACATTCGAGATAAATCGAAGAACGTTCGATTGCCTAAACAAGATAGTTTACCGACAGCCGATCAGCTGCGCACCATCTACAACGATGCTATGCGAAACCCTGGTAAAACGATAGAACTTCCATTTGGTCAGTCATGTTTATTGACGATTAGCAGGAAAGCTACTGGAGGCACCTGTAGTTGGAATTTAAGTGTCTGGCAGGGAACTACTTCGTCAATCGAATTTGAGCATGATTCAAATGATCCACGTTGGGTTCAGCAGCAGCTCTCCGAATATTTTCCGAAGTATAGCCACAATCGCAGATAGCGTTTCTAAGAACAAATTCGCGTCCAATGCAATCTAAAGTGTCGCATCGCAATTAGCATCGCAATTGAGCTGCGATAGTATTTTCAATAGACAAACAGAAACCGAAGTGGCGAGCACCACTTCGGTTTTCTTTTTTATCCACGTTCTCGGGGGAAGAACGTTGCGCACATACGGGGGGGCGGGGGCGCGGGACACTTTGTTGGGCGGTTGCGATTAACGACGCTTGTATTGGATTTTTAATCCAACGATTGGATGCTTTGTAAATCAGAGTTGTATTGGGCGTTGCTTGCTCTATTCTGGGCGATGGTGTTCCAGGTTGCACCGTGTTTTTTGGCGTATTTCGTCATCGAGTCGACAGTTACGACGCGTTGATAGTCACCATCATATGTAGGAACGGTCTGGGACATCTTGTTGAAGTGGTCATCAACATAACTGAGTGCATCCAGCTGGTTGTAACTGAGATAAGGTAGTCTTTCGGAAGGGGCGGCACCAGGATTGATAGTACCTTCCAGCTGTGCTTTGTCTAGACTCTCTGTGCCCGTGCGGTAGTCGGTGCCGCCTGTGATTGAGTCAAATTGATATGGTGTCGCGACAGACTTTAAAACATTTTCGGAAGCTGCCTTGTCATCTTCCTTTTGATCGAATGAGCTGAGACGTTTGCGGTCTATGCCATGTTTATGTCCGAGACCGAGGAAGACTCCCTCGTGTTTTGACTTTTCTATTGCTGTTTGTTGGTCACTCAAATCTTCAGTGAGGCGCTGCTCGATGGAACGGTTCATCATGCCCAGTTCTTGAGCTTTGCCGTCGAGATCTGCAGTCTGTATGCGCTTTTTGCCGTTAGACAGGAAATTGAAATTTTCCTGGGCGAATTCGTCGAGAACTGCGCCTTTCTTTTCGTCAGCATCGAGCTTACGGTCTAGAAAATCTACGAATGCTGCTTTGTAATCTGCTGATTTGCCTTTGAGGGCGGTGCCGTAAACTTCGTTCAAGATTGCGTTGACGCTTTCAGATTGTCCGGCATTGTTCTGGTGATTTTCGAGATTGTAGGCTGTTTTGGCAACAGCGTCACCGAGTCCGGCAAATTCATTTGTTTTTGGTGCTGGTACAGCTTTGGAAGATTCCTGGCATTCTTTGGACATTATGGTCACCCCGACTAGTATATTTAAAGTGGTCTGTTGTCTGGCGTTATGTTCCTCTTCGTTGCTTCCAGTTTGAATGTGCAATTCGTTCTGGAAGGCGGTGAATCGGTACCCCGTATCGCCTTGTGTAAATAGAATAATCGCGACTCGAATAGGAGATGTTATCGACTTGCTAAATAACGTAGTCTTACGAAACCAGGCATGGCTCTCGAGCCAATTAAGCATGTGAAGTGCGAAACGATGAATCTGCATATATGGAAACGTCGGTGCGCTACAATCAACCGCTATGAATAACACCGTAACAACTCTCCACCCGTCGGTGCTGGCAGGACTTGACCGCTGCGGCATCGAATATCGCGTTTTCGAATGCGACCCTGATTTCGCCGATACAGCCGTTTTCTGCGAGAAATATGGATACAAGACATCCCAATCTGCCAATGCCATCATCGCAGCGACTAAAGCAGAGCCTGTGAAGTTCGCATGTTGTATCGTGCTGGCGACTCACAAGGTAGATGTGAATAAAAAGGTGTCTCAGCTTTTAGGTACAAAGAAAGTTTCTTTTGCCAGCGGTGAACAAACCGTCGAGTTGACTGGAATGCAAATTGGCGGAGTGACGCCGTTTGGTCTCCCCAATATCCCGATTTTCATCGATGCAGCTGTTTTCGTCAATGAAGAGGTAGTGCTCGGTGGTGGCAACAGGTCAACTAAGGTTATTTTGAATCCACGCGAACTAGAGAAGCTGCCTGGTGCACAAGTTATTGAGGCACTTGGCATACTTAAGTAGGGCGGCCGATGTGGGTTACTGGAGGCTCTAATTAGATACAGCCATTTGGCGGACCAACTGTGGCTTCTGCCAGAAAAAATAAGCGCACGCGATTGCTGCTGCGTGACAGGCGATGATCAGATAAACACAAGCGTTCCAGCCGCCGAGGTTCCAGAAAAGGCTCGGCAAATAACCGCCGAGACTTCCACCTGTGTAATAGAAGAATACATATAATCCCGCGGCTGTTGAATTCGCATGCGGTGCGAAATTTCTAAGCGATGTTGTCGTGGCCGATTGGCAAATGAAGAGGGCTGCAGAGGTGGTGGCTAATCCAAAAAGGATCACTGGCAGAGTCGACGATAGGCTCATCAATAGTCCGCAAACAGATATGCCGAGTGCTGAAAGTAGTGCTGTGCGGAATCCCAGCTTGTCTATAAATTTCCCTGCAAATGGGGTGATGAAAGCGCCTACCAGGTAAACGCTGAACAGCCAGCTCAAAGATTTCGCGTCTAGGTTGAAGGGGGCTTTACTGAGGTGAAAGGTGACATAAGTAAACGCTGCTACAAGTGAAAAAAGAATGTTCGAGCCTACTGCAAAGCTTGCTAGCAGCTGTTTGTTTCGTAAAAGTCCGATTGAGGAGTTTATGAAACTCTGGGAATTTTTCGTTTTGAGGAATTTCTTAGAACTCGGCAAAAGTAGCCACGCTAGCAATCCACCAATCAAATTGAGCGCTGCCAGCACAAAAAATGCCTGTCGCCAGCCGAAATTCGCTGCCACCAAACCTGATACCAGTCGTCCAAGAAAACCGCCTACTACGTTACCTGAAACGTACATCGCCATAGCGAACCCGAGCCCGTATTCGTGCCATTCTTCCGCGACATAAGCCATTGTTACTGCGAAAATTGCGGGCAAAATAAGCCCCTGGGCGAAACGGCAAATTACCAGCTGCCACACATCCGACGAGAATCCAGCGAGTATGGTCGGTATCATCAAAAGGAAAATTGCAGGAATGATGATTTTCTTGCGCCCAATTCCATCGCTGAACTTTCCTATGAAAGGAGCTGCCAGAGCCACTCCAAAGCTTGTTGCACTGACAGTCAAACTGACGTCGCCCTGGTTGGAATGAAAATATTTAACAAGCAAAGGCAGCAGAGGCTGTGTTGCATAAAGATTTAAAAATGCGCAGCTTCCACAGATCGTGACCGCTAGAAGCCCTGTCCAGGGAATTCTGCCCGACTTTCCTTCAGGTCTGACAATCTTGGACTCAACTTCGGAAAATCGAGCGGTCTCAATTCTCCGTCTTGTCGCAACCGACAAACTTGGACTTTCAGTGATTCCCTTAGTGATGGTGATTCCTTGCATAACAGATATCCCTGACTATCTTTCAATTATTGACCGCGTACTATAATATGTCCAATATATAGATAGTCGTTTTTGAGATGTTTTGAGTATATTGTGGAAATTCGCCATCTTCGCTATTTTCTGGCTGTCGCAGAAGAACTCAATTTTTCTCGCGCCGCCGAAAAGCTAAATATGGCTCAGCCTCCGCTCAGCCAGCAGATAAAACAGCTTGAGAGCGAATTGGGCGTGCGCCTGATTGATAGAGATTCTCGACCTGTGCGGCTTAGCGACGCCGGGCGGTACTTCAGCGAACACGCTCGAACGCTGGTTCAGCGCTTCGATCTCCTGAAGAAAAATACCCAGAGGCTCGGCCGAGCTGAAGAAGGTACCCTGAGCATCGGATTCGTGGGGTCTGCCACCTGCGAGGTTTTACCAAGCGTTCTTCGTCAGTTTCGTACTGAGTACCCTGGCGTGGAGCTGACCTTGAATGAAATGTCGGCACGCGAGCAAAAAGAAGCGCTGCTTGAGCGGCAGATCAACGTCGGTTTCCTTCGCCCATCAGTCGATGACGAGTTGATAATGATCGAGCCTCTTTTAGAGGAAGACGTTATTCTTGCCTGCCCGGTCTCGCACCCTATAGCCCAGAAGACAGCAGTCGCATTAAGCAGTCTCTTTAACGAGTCCTTCGTCTCGTTTCCCCGAAATCCTGAGCCGAGTTTTGGCGCTTATCTCTCTGGATTGTGCCGAGATGCAGGATTCGAGCCTAACGTGACGCAGGAAACTCATGAGCTGAACACTGCTTTGAGCCTCGTTGCCGGTGGAATAGGCATTGCGATGATGCCTGCTTCAATCCGTGCCATTGAGAGAAGTGGGGTGGTTTATGTCCCTTTCAAAAGGCCCGTTCCTACAACTGTAATTAATGTTGCTTATCGCCGGGATGATAGTTCACCCGCTCTTAATGCTTTTCTTGCGATAATGCGGTTGGTGTTAGGAATTTCCGCCCCGAAGGGTCGTAAAGGGAATGCCTGACAAATCTTCGCCCTCCGGAATCAATATGGAAAAAGTCCTGAATAAATGCGAGACGCACTCCGAACTACACGAGGAGTGGGACGATCTCGACGATGTGGAAAAAAAGGAGCGCTTCGAGAAACTGCTCCCGGCTGACGCTGAAGAATTTTTCAGGGAGCTGAGTTCAGAAGATGAAGCGCGTTTGATAGCACAGCTTCCTGAGCGCGATCAACGCTTATGGATAAGAGTTTTAGATCCAGATGACGCGGCCGATCTTATTCAGGAATTGCCTGAAGAAAAACGCAATGATATGTTGTCGTTGCTCGACGCCATCACTCACTTTGAAGTATCTGCACTTCTCGCGTACAAAGAAGACGTCGCAGGCGGCTTAATGAGCCCGCGTTACGCTCGTATCCGCTCAGATATGACTGTGCAGGAGTCGCTTGCTTATTTGCGTAGACAGGCGATGGAGCAGCTTGAGACTATTTACTATGTCTATGTCCTCGATGCCGAGCAGCGTCTTCTGGGGCAGGTCTCTCTGCGTAAACTGCTTGCTGCTGCTCCGTCCGCGCGCATCGAAGAGATCATGCGCACTTCACTTATAACTGCCTCCGACCATTCCGACCAGGAAGAGCTAAGTAGATTGTTTGCCGAACACAATTTGATGGCCATCCCAATTGTGGACGATCAAAATCGTATGAAAGGTATCGTCACAGTCGATGACATCGTAGATGTAGTCGAAGAAGAAGCCACCGAAGATATGCAGAAAATGGGTGGTACCGAGGCTTTGCAGCAAAAATATCTGCAGATTGATCTTCGTTTGATGCTGCAAAAAAGAGCTGGCTGGCTGATGATTCTTTTTGTCGGCGAAATGTTGACAGCCAGCGCTATGGGTTATTTCGAAAAGGAGATCGCTAATGCGGTCGTCCTGGCACTGTTTCTTCCGCTTATTATTAGCAGTGGCGGCAATGCCGGTTCACAGGCATCGACACTGGTCATACGCGCGATGGCGTTAGATGAAGTAAAGCTGCGCGACTGGCCGAGAGTTTTGCGCCGTGAGATCGTTACAGGAACTGGGCTGGGTCTGATTCTAGGGGCGATAGGACTTCTGCGAATTCTGGTATGGCAGGGGTTATTTCACAGTTATGGTGAGCACTCTGTGCTGATTGCCCTGACGGTTATGTTTAGCGTCATTGGTGTGGTGCTGTGGGGCAGCATCACAGGATCGATACTTCCGTTTATATTGCGTGCTGCCAAATTCGACCCTGCCAGCGCGTCGACACCATTCGTTGCCACGCTTGTAGACGTGACAGGGGTGATAATCTACTTTGAAGTTGCCAGATTTATATTGAAGGGAACGTTGCTATAGTTTTAGTTTTGCTTAGCGCTGTTTGAGGGTCTTGCGATTGGAAAAAATAGCCGAACAAGCGTTGGATGTAGCACGAAAGCTTGGCCTGCAATACGCTGATATTCGCATTATCGATCAATCTAGAGAGTCGATAGAAACAAAGAATCACGACGTCGCTGCGGTCGATCT
>Ga0182030_10020232_pt1 | contig 12578 bp, 2 predicted proteins | sample 812S3MmetaG_FD_121299 | JGI IMG/M metagenome (GOLD analysis project Ga0182030, IMG submission 121299) | Permafrost microbial communities from Stordalen Mire, Sweden - 812S3M metaG (Illumina Assembly) | ecosystem: Environmental > Terrestrial > Soil > Wetlands > Permafrost | place: Sweden... | reverse complement strand
GAAAGTCGTCAATACCTGACGTCCTAGTTTATCTAGGCCTAAGGTAGGGGAGATGATTGGGGTTAAGTCGTAACAAGGTATCCGTACCGGAAGGTGCGGATGGATTACCTCCTTTCTAGGGAGAATACTAAGCCTCGAGCAATCGAGAGCTATGGTCGATCTGAATAACTAGTGTAAGCTTAGTAGTTATTTTTAGCACTTCGGTGACAGATTAAGTTTAATGTTTGATATAGAGGCTGACGTTGTTTGTACTACATAGATTTTTAAAGAATAATGGGCGCCTAAAAATGGGCGTCCGTTTGTTTTTAAAGATTATTTGCACCTTAGGACAATAACTAGATACAATACTAAAGATCTATTGATCAAGGTTTCGGGCTTGTAGCTCAGTTGGTTAGAGCGCGTCACTGATAATGACGAGGTCCCAGGTTCAAGTCCTGGCAAGCCCACCATAGAATAGCTCGGGGATGTAGCTCAGTTGGTTAGAGCACCTGCTTTGCAAGCAGGGGGTCCAGGGTTCGAATCCCTGCATCTCCACCAAAATATTTTATTTTTATAAAACTTACGTATTTATTTAAAAATGCCTGTGGATAAGTACTTAAGATCATAAGAATAATTGTGGAAATACCAATTAAAATATAAAAAATTACAATAGAGTGAGCTCACTTTTAGCTATTTTTAACAGATTAAAATGTCTTAATGATGTAAATAATATAACATTATTGCATAAAAAAAATATAATTTTGCTTCGAATACATTTTTTAAAAAATACCCCTTGATTACATCTGTTGATAAACATATAATTCTAGAGTAATAACAAAAATAAAAATTACAAACAAAAACAGTGAAAATCAATATACTAAAAAGTAATGCTTTGGCACAGATATTTCTATCTGTTATTTGTATTTTTACGATCTTTGCATTGAACAGTAATAGTGCTCATGCGGTTTCTAACACTACTACTTTAAATTTCCAGGCGAGGCTACTGACTGCTGCGGGAGCTGTTGTACCAGATGGTAGCTATAACGTCGATTTTAAGATTTATAACACTTCTACCCCTACAGCTGGCACCGTTGGAACTTGTACTAGCCCATGTCTATGGGAAGAAACTTATGCCTATGGTGGATATGCCGGAGGTACTGCTTCGATAGGCCCACAAGTTACTGTGAAAAATGGCTATGTCAGCGTAAACCTAGGGGCATATAGTACCTTTGCAACCTATGCTTTAGCCAACTGGTCTCAACAGCTATATTTGAGTATGAACATTGGTGGAACCACCTCGAGTGGTGTAATTACTTGGGATGGGGAAATGGGCAATGGTGGCCCGCTTAGTACCGGCCATAGTCTGTTGGCATTAACCGCTGTACCAGTAGCTTTTACTGCCAATCAGTTATCTACAAATAACACTGGTGGTCAGCAAATTCTACAATTTGCTAGCGGTACTTCGGCGGGAACAATTACGCTTCCAGATGTAGCTGGAAATGTTGTCATTGCACAAAGTGGTACTCCAACAGCTGCAACCGGTAATGACGCTATTTCTGGATATAGTTCGGCAAATAACTTCGTTGCAATAGCTGGATCAGACGCTCTTGATACTTCAACGGGAGGCGCACTGAATATTGGAACAACTACAGCTACTTCCATAGTCTTAGGACAAAGTACCTCAATAGCTTCCACCAACAGACTTAGTGTAGGTACAACTGGCACTGCCACCTCCCAGCTCTACGTCTCAGCTAATATCCCGACTACTTATCTTGGTAGTGTAGCAACAGGTAATTCACCAAATTCCGTCTACGTCCAAGGAAACTATGCTTACTCAGTTAATTATGGTAGCAACACTCTTCAAGTCTTCGATATCTCAAACCCAGCCAGCCCTGCACTTATTGCCACTAGTGCGACCATCGGCCTCAGCGGTCCAAGATCCGTCTACGTCCAAGGCCGCTACGCCTATGTAGTAAATGGAACAGGGTCGACTTTACAAATATTCGACATTTCCAATCCTCATAGTCCGAGCAGTTCCGGTAGTGTAGCTACCGGAACTAACCCATATTCCGTCTACGTCCAAGGTCTTTACGCTTATGTAGTTAACAGCACCAGTAATACCCTCCAAGTGATTGATATCTCAAACCCAACTATACCAACAATTACTGGCACTAGTGCGACCACCGGCCTTAACGGTCCAGAATCCATCTACGTCCAAGGCCACTACGCTTATGTTGCTAACAATGGCGGTCAAACTTTTCAAGTCTTCGATATCTCAAACCCAGCCAGCCCAACTAGCGTCGGTAGTGTGTCTACAGGTGCTAATGCTCCAGATTCCGTCTACGTCCAAGGCCGCTACGCTTATGTAGTGAATTTTAGTGGTAATACCCTCCAAGTGATTGATATCTCAAACCCAACTATACCAACAATTACTGACACTAGTGCGACCACCGGCCTCAGCGGTCCAAGATCCGTCTACGTCCAAGGCCGCTACGCTTATGTTGCTAACAATGTCGGTTCAACTCTTCAAGTCTTCGATATCTCAAACCCAGCCAGCCCAACTAGCGTCGGTAGTGTGCCTGCAGGTCCTACTCCAGATTCCGTCTACGTCAAAGGCCGCTACGCTTATGTAGTCAGTACTTACAGCGGAACCCTCCAAACCTTCGATCTAGGAGGTAGCTACATCCAACAGCTCGAAGCCGGTGGTGCCGAAGTCGGTACACTGACAGTGGATTCTAATTCTCAAGTTAACGGTAGTGAATCCATATCGGGTGGCTTATCTGTTAGTAGTGGTGCGGAAATTTCTGGTAGTGTAGGAATTTCTGGTAGTGTGAATACTGCAAACACTCTTCAGGTAATGAATTCTACTGGTGTTAGTATTCTTAATGTCAACACCTCTAGTTCAAGTGTTAACCTAGATCAACTTCTTCCTCCTGGAACGGTTACTACGGTTTCACCTCCAGTTATATCTAGTCTTACGACTAGTGGTACAGCTCAAACTACCAGCTATACTTATGAGGTGGTAGCGGCTGTAACAAATGGTGCAATTACTAATCCTAGTTCAACCGACACTATCACAACTGGTAATGCCATACTATCAGCGACTAATTACAACATTATTACATGGGGAGCTGTCACAGGCGTTACTAACTACTATGTATATAGAACAGCCAGTGGTGGCACTCCAAGTTCAACAGGGCTTATTGGGGTTATCCCATCAGGAACCACGACTTTACACGATACTGGACTTTCTGCTGCTGGTACAGCTCCATCTACCCCTGGCTCGCTAACTAACAACACTACATATTATTTTCAAGTCACCACCATAGACGGTACAGGCGGTCAAACAATACCTAACACTGAAGCTAGTCAATCCATTGGCGGCATCGGCCCGACCGCTACCACTTCAGGTAGCGAGACAGGTACCACTTTAACTCTTGGTTATGCATCAACCCCAGCATGGGTAGGTCAAGCAGGTCAACAGGTTACTCTATCTGGATATAACATGAATACAGGATCAGTTAATGGCACTTGGACAATCCTAACGGCTAGTGCAACCAGTATGACGATCAATATAGTCGGAGGCGTAACTTCAACAATTAGTACACCAGGCACCGCTAGTCTCGAATATAGTGGTATCAATCTATCCTGGGCTCCCGTAACTGGAGCCAGAGGCTACAACGTCTATTATGGAACTTCTAGCCTTAGTGAGTCTAACTACTTTACAACCTATACCAATAGCTATAACTTTTCCAGTCTTATATATACACCAACTTCAGGCAGTGAAACCGGAACGGCACTAACCCTTAACTTACCTTCAACACCATCAACATGGGCAGTTGGACAGGCATTAACACTATCTGGCTTTTTAATGAACACTGGATCAGTTAATGGTACTTGGCTAATTAGTTCAGTTACAGGCACTAGTGTGGTTTTAACTATCACAAACGGTGTAACCTCAACTGTAAGTACTATAGGTATAGTAGCTGCTGGTGCTATAGGAGCGGGTACTCCTCCAACCGTCTCAACAGCTTACAATAACACTCTTAGTACAACTGGTAACTCTCAAATAACTCTTGGTAATACCACTGGATCAGCCTCAGGTGCCCAATTAGATGTAGCTGGTAATGTACCAACAACAGCTGTTGGCTCGGTGAAGACCAACACAAACCCTACATCTGTCTATGTCCAAGGCAACTATGCTTACGTAGTTAACTCTACCAGCAACACTCTCCAAGTCATCGATGTCTCCGTTCCTGGCTCGCCTGTGGTTATTGGTACTAGCTCTACTTCTGGGCTTAATGCACCTTATTCTGTTTATGTACAAGGTGGCTATGCTTACGTAGCTAATGGTGGTGGAACCCTTCAAGTCTTCAATGTTTATAACCCTGCCAGCCCAATTAGTGTTGCTAATGTTACTACTGGTGGTCTTCCAGCCGCTGTCTACGTCCAAGGAACCTATGCTTATCTAGCTAACAAGAATAGTAATACTCTCCAAGTCTTCAATGTCTCTAACCCTACTTCTCCTGTAATTATTGGAACTAGCGCTACTACTGGACTTAATGGTCCAGACTCGGTCTATGTCCAAGGGAACTATGCTTATGTAGCCAATGCTGGTGGAGCTAACCTCCAAGTCTTCAATGTTTCTAACCCTGCCAGCCCAACTTCTGTTAGTAGCGTTACTACTGGGACTGCTCCATACTCAGCTATCGTCCAAGGCCGCTATGCTTATGTTGTTAACAATACCAGTAACACCCTTCAGGTGATCGATATCTCTAACCCTGTTAGTCCAGTAGTAGTTGGAACTAGCGCTACCACTGGTCTTAATAGTCCAGCCTCCGTCTTCGTCCAAGGCCACTATGCTTATGTGACTAATTCTGGTGGAGCTACTATGCAAGTCTTCGATGTCTCCAACCCCGCCAGCCCAATTAGTATTGGTATCACAGCTACAAGTAGCGCTCCAAACTCTGTCTACGTCCAAGGCCGCTATGCTTATGTAGTTAATGCTGGTTCCACTCTCCAAATCTTCGATCTAGGAGGTGCTTATATCCAGCAACTTCAGGCTGGTGGAGCTGAAGTCGGAGCACTAACAGTAGATACTAATGCACAGGTAAATGGAAGTGAATCCATATCTGGAGGATTATCTGTCGGTAGTGGCGTACAAGTAGCAGGTAGCGTAGGAATTAATGGTAGCGAGATCATTACTGGTGGATCAAGCGCTGCAGTTGTCCAGCAGGCAAATAACGCCGGTACTGGAACTGTTGCAGCTACCTTTGGTTCCAATACAGTTGTTGGTCATACTATAGTTTTAATGGCCCAAGTAAGTTCTGCTAGTAACACCGTTCAGTCTGTCACTGGAGCAGGTGTCAGTAGTTGGACTAAAATCTCAAGTGCAAGTATAGACACTGGTGGCTATGACACTGAAATGTGGTACGGCAATGTAACTAGCAGCGGATCAAACGCCTTAACGGTTATTGAGACTGGTGCTGGGACTGATACTATCCGTTTAATTGCAGCCGAAGTCTCTGGATTGTCTAGCTCACCTGTTGATCAAGCCGCCACTTCTACTTTTAGTAGCAGTACTACTCCAACCAGCCCTACCATTACTACAACTTCCAATAACGAAATTGTATTTGCCTTTGCTAAGGACGGGGGAATAGGGGCTAGTATTACTACACCAACAAATGGCTTTACTGCCTTAACTTCTCCAGTTGTATATAATGCTCTTGCATATGAGACGACCAACTCAGCCGGCGCCTACTATACGAGCTGGACAGCTAGTCCTTCAGACACTGGTACAGTAGGCACTGTATCTTTCTTTGATAGCTCTGCTAACCCAACATCCGCTTTCCAAGTTCAAAACGTCAGTGGAAGTATTGCTCTTAACGTCAACACCGCTAACTCTAGTGTCAATTTAGATCAAATACTAGCTCCTGGAACAATCACCGCTACCTTGCCTCCTACTATCTCTAACACAACTACGTTTGGAACTGCTGGAGGTACTACATATACCTATGAAGTAGTAGCTGCAGTAGCTAATGGGTCGTTCACTTATTCGAGTCCAGCTAGTGCAAACACCTTATTTGGTAATCCTACCCTAAGTGGCTCTAACTACAACATAGTTAACTGGGGAACAGTTACAGGAGCTACTAACTACTATGTATATAGAACTGTCGGAGGTGGTACTCAAGGTTTAATTGGTGTCGTAGCAGCTGGTACTACAAGCCTTAATGACACTGGTCTTACCGCCACCGGGGCACTCCCATACCAGCCTGTAGCCTCACCTCCTCTAACTAACTCACAAGCTTACTACTTCAAAGTAACAGCCATAGACGGCACAGGTGGTCAGACAGTGGCTTCAGGTCAGGTGACTGCTACTGCAACAACTGTAACAAACCTAGAAATTAATTTGTCCTGGGCTCCAATAACAGGTGCCAGAGGTTACAACGTTTACTATGCAACTACAAGTGGTAGTGAAGCTAACTACTTTACGACTTATACTAATAGTTATAACTTCAACACTCCAACTGGCTCTACTGCAGGTACTCCTCCAACCGTCTCAACAGCTTACAATAACACTTTAAGTACTACTAGTAATTCGCAAATAACTTTAGGTAACACCACAGGATCTGCTTCATCAGCACAGCTTGATGTGGCAGGGAATGTACCAACAGCTGCTATTGGTGCAATTGCCGGCGGTTATACTTATATTTCAACTCAGGGTAATTACACGTATGCTACTAATCCTACAAGCCTAGTGGTCATAGACGTTTCAAACCCAGCTAACCCAGTAGTTGTCGGTACAACTACTAGTGGTCTTAGTGGCGCTGGAGAGTTAAGCGTCCAAGGTAATTATGCCTATGTAATTAATGGCTCAGCCGACTCTATTCAAGTTTTCAATATTTCCAATCCTGCCGCCCCAGTTAATATAGGCAGCGTGTCCACTGGTGCCAACCCTGCAATCTCCTTGAATGTCCAAGGTAACTATCTATACTCGGTAAGTTATGGAAATAATAATCTTCAAGTTTTCAATATTTCCAATCCTGCCGCCCCAGTTAGTGTAGGCAGTACATCTGTAACAACTCCTTGGAGTATAACTGTCCAAGGTATCTATGCCTACGTAGTAACCAGTGGGACCAATCTTCTTCAAGTTATCAATGTTTCCAATCCTGCCGCCCCATTTGTTGAAAATTTTATTGGTGTCGATCCGGGTCCTTATAGTGTCTATATTCAAGGCAGCTATGCTTACGTAGCAAGCGATGCCGGAACTGCTTTACAAATTGTTAATATCTCCAATCCAGTAAATATATACATTGTTGGTACTTATTCAGATTCTCTTAATAATTACGCTATTTACGTCCAAGGTCATTATGCATATCTAACTACCTCCAATAGCCTGCAAGTTATTGATGTATCCAATCCAGCGACCCCAACACTTGTTGGCAGTGTATCAATGCAAAACTATGCATATTCAATTTCAATACAAGGGCGCTATGCCTATATTGCAAATACTAGCTTAGTCCAGATTTTTGATCTTGGAGGTGCTTACATACAACAGCTCCAAGCTGGTGGAGCGGAGGTTGGTACTCTAACAGTCGACACCAATGCTCAGGTTGATGGCAGTGAGATAATCAGTGGCGCTCTTAATGTTAGTTCGTCGCTTGAAGTAGCTGGTTCTACGAGTCTAGGAAATCTTACAATTTCATCAAATGTAACAACACCTACTGCACCAGTAGTTACTCCAACTGGAGGAACTGCTTCAACTGCGTATAGCTATGCTATTGTTGCATTTAACTCATCAGGCCAATCAGCAGCCTCAACTGCCACACATATTACTAATGGTACTGCCTTTGCTAGCTTAAGCTCTACTGTCTATAACGCTATTAGCTGGTCATCTGTTGCTAATGCAACTGGTTATGATGTCTATCGTACAGTAGGTGGTAGCACTCAAGGTTTAATAGGTGTTGTATATACCGGGGCTACCTTGGCTCTTAGTGATACTGGCTTGGCTGCAAGTGGTGCTACCGCACCAACAGCTGCTACAACTGGCACTATCACCGACAGTACTAACTCAACATCAGCCGTGACAGTTCAAAACGTCAGTGGAAGTATTGCTCTTAACGTCAACACCGCTAACTCTAGTGTCAATTTAGATCAAATACTAGCTCCTGGAACAATTACCGCTACATTACCTCCAACTATCTCCACGCCAACTATAGTTGGTGCAACTGGAGGCGCAACTTATACTTATGAAGTTGTAGCTGCAGTAGCTAACGGTGCAACTACTTATCCAAGCCCAACTGCTACAGTTACTACTGGTAATGCGACTCTAACAGCTTCTAACTACAACATCGTTAACTGGGGATCAGTTACAGGAGCTACTAACTATTATGTCTACCGAACAGCTAGCACTGGTACACCAAGCTCTACTGGACTCATTGGTGTAATTCCTTCTGGGACGACTACTCTTAATGATACTGGTACCACGAAAACCACCACCACTTCAGGTAGTGAAACCGGCACAGTGCTTACCTTAGGCTATGCATCTACTCCAGCCTGGGTAGCCCAAGCTGGTCTACAGGTAACTCTAGTAGGCTATACGATGAACACTGGGTCAGTTAATGGTACCTGGACAATACTATCTGCCACTGCTACTAGTATGACTGTTAGCATTATTGGTGGCGTAACTTCTACTATTTCTACACAGGGTACAGCTTCACCAGTTACAATCTCATTAAACTCAGCCACCGGGACAGCTCCATCACAACCGGGTGCTTTAACTAATAGTACTAACTACTATTTTGAAGTTACAGCTATAGATGGCACGGGCGGTCAGACAATACCTACAAGTGCCTTATCCTACACTACAGCTACAACTGGTACTAACTTAGCCATCAACCTATCCTGGGTTCCAGTCACAGGAGCAAGGGGCTACAACGTCTACTATGGAATTGGCAGTGCAACTTATACCAATGGTTACTTTACAACCTATACCAATGGATATAACTTCTACACAACTGCAGGCTCTACTGCAGGTAGTCCGCCAACTGCCTCTACTGCTTACAATAACACTTTAAGTACTACTGGTAACTCTCAAATTACTCTAGGTAACACCACAGGGTCAGCCTCAACTGCCCAATTAGATGTGGCTGGTAATGCTAGTGCGATTGGAAGTGTTACGACTGCTACTGATGCTAACGGTGTCTACGTCCAAGGCAGCTACGCCTACGTGGTTGATAGTACTGGTAATAGCTTTCAGGTAATAGATATATCTACTCCAACTAATCCGGTAGTAGTGGGGACTATTACGGGTCTCAGTGATCCAATTTCTCTCTACGTCCAAGGCAACTATGCCTATGTTATTAATAATTCTAGTGGAACTCTTCAAATAGTTAATGTCTCTACTCCAACCAACCCTGTTAGTGTTGGTTCTGTAGCGACTGGGACTTCTCCAAATAATGTCTACGTCCAAGGCGACTATGCTTATGTTGTTAATGGCACTAGTAATACTCTTCAGGTAATAAATATCTCCAATCCGGCTGCCCCAGTAGTTATTGGTACTAGTGCTACCACAGGCCTTAATTCTCCAGAATCTGTCTACGTCCAAGGTCGCTACGCTTATGTAGCGAACGGTGCAGTAAGTGGAAGCCTCCAAGTCTTCGATATCTCTAACCCTGCAAGCCCAACTACCGTTGGTAGTGTTACTACGGGGAATAAAACCTTTAATGTCTACGTCCAAGGCGACTATGCCTATGTTGTTAATTATACTAGCAGTACCCTTCAAGTGATAAATGTTACTAATCCTGGGTCACCAGTAATTGTTAGCACTACAAATACTTCTGGAAGCAATCCTGCGGCAGTCAATGTAGAAGGACATTATGCGTATGTAATTAACAATATAGGTAATAGTCTTCAGACTTTCGATATCTCTAATCCCGCATCTCCTGTCAGTGTTGGTTCTGTAGCCACCCTGACTGGTCCACAGTCGTTCTTTGTATCTAGTCGCTACGTTTACGTAGCTGACTATAGCTCTACTCTTCAAGTCTTTGATTTGGGTGGAGCCTATATCCAACAACTCCAAGTTGGTGGTGAAGAGACGGGCACTCTATCAGTAGATACTAATGCCACTGTAGGTGGCGGAGAGAGCATAACTAGTGGTTTAACTGTTGGAGGTTCAACCGAAATTTCAGGTAGTCTTAGTGTTGCTGGACCGACGATTTTTGAAGATATGACTGATTCTACTACTGCATTCCAGATTGATAATAACCTTAATGAACCAGTATTTATTGTAGGTACATCTTCGCAAGGTAATAACTTACTGTCTTATCCAGGATTTGAATCAGGTAGCTTTACAAGCGCAAGTGCTGGATGGGTAGAATCTGGTGGAACAGGTACAATAGCTCAGAACTCGATACTTGCAAATACTTATAACGGTCTATACTCATTAAAGCTAACAGTAACCACTGCAACTGTAGGTGCGCAAACATCCGCCTTCATTCAATCTGTTACATCTGGAACATATGTTGCTTCATTCTACATTGATCCATCAACCTCAGTGAACGCCACAACTTTTGGCGTTACAACAAACTCAGGCTCATGTACTCCAGCTTCGCAGGTTCTTGTTGCTTTAGTCTTCACAAGACTATATTGTAGCTTCAGTTTAGGTGCGACCCTAACTTCATTTACTATTACAGATGCAACATCAAGTTCCACTGCCTATCTTGATGCAGTCCAACTACAGAGTGGCTCTACTCCCACCGCATATGAAATTGGTACCGTTCAGATAAGAGGTATTCTTGCCAACCCATTAGGTATTCAAACTCCATCTAATTCAACAACTGAGTTCCAAGTTCTTAACTCTTCAGCTGTCAGTCTACTAACTGTAAACTCAAGCTCAGGTCAAATAGTCATCGGCAATGGTGCAACAGGTGATGCAACTGGTTATGTACTGACGTTAGACTCAAAAACTGGAGCCATAGGTGATCCTACCTATATACAGGGTGCAATGTATTATAATGTGACATCAGGTACCTTTAGGTGTGGCAATGGCCCAGGCAGCACTTATCAAGATTGTGCTGTAGGCTTTGATTACTCTAACGTTAGTACAACTGCCGTCAACGGTAACACCACCGGAATACAATTATTATCAAGTGCAGCCACACTACCTGCAAACTATTGTACTTCTGGTAGAGATGTACAGATTATTGCCAACGGTATCTATTCAACTACTACAACAGCACAGCCGCTTAGCTTTAATATAGAGCTCGGCACAACCACAATTGGAGTTTCATCAACGGCATTTACACCGGGGATTAGCTTAACAAATGCCGCCTGGACGTTACAGTTCCAGATAATTTGTAACGCTGCACCAGGGGCTAGCGTGGCTGTTACAGGTGAAGGTTATGCCACTATCTTCCCGGCTGCCTCAACTAACACAGCTGCCTTAGAAGTAATACCAATGGAGACAACCACAACAACCACCACCAGTGCTATAGCAACGAATGGAACCTTGGCCGTAAAACTTGGTGTAACATTTACTGGTACTGCAAGTACATTAAATACTATTCAGGTCAACCAGTTTATAGCTAAGGGTGAATAGATTTAAAAAATTTACTTCGCAAGTTCTATAGATGATAGAACTTGGTCTAGATCATTTTGGTTAATACTTTCAGGGCTGGTGATTATTAGCCAGGAATCGGAGTTAGTTGGTAAACTGACTACTGTTTGGTTTTTAATTGCTCCTATGGTTGCAGTACCTACACTAGTGGAGAAGGTGGTGTTCAACGGTATATTGTTATTAACAAATGATAATAATTGGTTATATGTAGGCTTAGGTTGATCACTAAATACAATTTTTTGGTTTCCGTAAGATACGCTATATATTAAAACCTGACTGGTACTTGAAAATGAGCCTTTATTTAATATATATCCAGATGGGAGTAGCTTTGAATTAGGGTAGTAGATATTAAATCCAAGTTGCTCAGCAGCTTGTTTTGAGATTGGGTAAGGTAAATAGATATTATCATGCTGTTTAATGATATATACCCCAAGTCCGATCAGTATAATTATAATGATAAGTGAGCTAAAAATTGAATATAAAGTTAGCATTTTGTGCTTAGGTCTGGTCTCTTTTAGCTCATCCATACATCTTATGCTAAAACAATAAATTTAATTTGTAAAAACTTTACTCTTGATACGATACTTTCTTAAGATGTTAGTGGAATATTATCTAATTTTTCCAGTAAAATTAAAAAACATAAAAATATCCCATCTTTAACTGATACTGTATTGTAGTAATTTTAGCTTCATAAAATGCTTTACAACCTCTGTTAAAGTTGGTAGACTTCTATAGCACCTTTGAGTTTAAGTAAGAAGCTTAGAAAGCAACCCTAAACTTTAAACGTAAACTCAAGTTTTCATCGGTGGCAGAATTAGTCTTTTGGGAAAGTCTTTGAGTTTCGTAACTTAACAATTTGAAATGAGATAAATAAGGCAAACGGCAATAAATTATTAAAGACTATTGGAAGTACCAATAGTTAGTCAATTGCATAAAATTAAAAAGTTACTCAAGCGCACACAAGGGATGCCTTGACAGATTG
>Ga0182030_10020229_pt1 | contig 12579 bp, 12 predicted proteins | sample 812S3MmetaG_FD_121299 | JGI IMG/M metagenome (GOLD analysis project Ga0182030, IMG submission 121299) | Permafrost microbial communities from Stordalen Mire, Sweden - 812S3M metaG (Illumina Assembly) | ecosystem: Environmental > Terrestrial > Soil > Wetlands > Permafrost | place: Sweden... | reverse complement strand
CCCGCGCCGCGAAGTCATCAACGAACAAATCCATTTGCGCGGCGAACGCTACAACTTTTGCGCGGCCACCGTGGGCAATCCGCATTGCGTGCTGCCGATGCCGCGAATCAGCGCCGACCTGGCGAGACAAATCGGCCCGCTGCTGGAAACGCACCTGCGTTTCCCAAACCGCACCAACGTGCAGCTCATGAAGGTGCTCGACCGCCGGAACATCCAGATCGAAATCTGGGAGCGCGGCGCGGGCTACACGCTGGCGAGCGGCAGCAGCAGCAGCGCCGCGGCGGCGGTGGCCCACCGGCTCGGTTTCTGCGACCGCGAAATTACCGTCCACATGCCCGGCGGGAAAATTGAAATCAAGATCGGCGACGGATTTGCGATTGAGATGACCGGGCCGGTGACGAAAGTTGCCGACGGAGTGATTTCCAAGGACATGTTTACCACGGCCATGGCAGCCTGACCGTTGTCAGTTGGTCCAAGCCGTGTTGGATTTCCAGGCGACTATTGGATTACTGTAGCACGGCGTGCTTCTTTTGATTGCGAATCAATTTGAGGTGGCCGTAACCCACCAGCTTGTGCCGTTGCTCATCCCAGAGACGGAAGGTGAATGACTTGAAGCTGGAAAATAATGTGATGGCCTTCACCGTTTGAAACAGCGGCTCAGCCTGATGACATTTTTCCAGGTGATAATTCGGAATCCGCGGGCTGAGATGATGGATGTGATGAAATCCGATGTTGCCGGAGAACCATTGCAGGACCTTGGGAAGTTTATAAAACGAACTGCCCTTCAGCGCCGCCGTCGTGTAATCCCAACCCTCGCTGCGTTCCCAGTAAACCCCCTCGAACTGATGTTGGACGTAAAACAGCCAGACCCCCGCCGAACCGGCCACGGCCATGGATGTCAATTGGATCACGAGGTACGCCTTGATGCCAAAAATCCAGCTCAGTCCGGCGGCCATGCCGAAAATCGCCAAGTTCGTCCAGTACACCGATTGCCGGTCGCGGGTGCTCGCCGCGGCGTTGGGAAACCGCTGCCGGATCGCAAACAGGAAAAGCGGCGCAATGACGAACAACACCACCGGGTTGCGGGCCAGCCGGTAGGCAAAGCGTTTCCAGCGGGAAGCTTCCAGATATTCCTGCACCGTCAACGTCCAGATGTCGCCCGTCCCCCGGCGATCCAAATCACCGGAGGTGGAATGGTGGACGGCATGTTCCCAGCGCCAGTGATGGTAGGGAGTGAACGTCAGCACACCGGTGATGAAGCCCAAAACATCGTTTGCCCGGCGCGATTTGAAAAACGAGCCATGTCCGCAGTCGTGGTGAATGATGAACAACCGCACCATGAACCCTCCGGCCAAAACCGCCAGCGGTACCGTGAGCCACCATGACACCGCCGTGGTGAAATACATCAAAACCCAGAGCGCTGCGTAAGGGACGAGAGTGTTCACAATCTGCCAGACTCCCCTTCCGATGGACGGCTTCTGGTAACGGGCGACAATCTCCTTCCAGTCCACGCTTGAATGGTGCTGGTCCGTTGCCGGTTCACGGGACGCCTGCTGGCCGCCTTTAGCTTCAAAATTCAACAATTCCTGGGCGGCCGCTGCACGCGGCTCCGTCGCGCCGGATGCTTGCGGATCGGGTTTGGCGAAATTCAAATCATTTATCATAAAAATGCTCATTTCTCCAAGCGCACCAGCAAACGGCGAGCCATTGTAGGAGAATCAATAATCAATTATACTCCTTATAGAAGACATCAGCAACACTCAAAGACAAATATCTTTGAGAACAGTTGCCAAACTTCTTTACGCCCGTCCGGATGTTTCCGGTTCCTGGGGTTTGGGCGATGGCGGGTCGGGCAACGCCTGCCGGAAGTTCAGCTTGATGCCGAAGTTGCCGCGCTCGCGCCAGCCGAAATAAAATTCGAACCGGTCGTGTTTGTAGTCCCAGAAAGGCAGATAGACAATGCCCCGATGCGAGACGGCGAAGTTCCAGCCGCCGTGGGGATTGGAAATCTGGGTCGGATACCTCCCGCTCCGCACCGATCGTTTGTCGCTGATCCCGATCACGTAATTGCTGAAATCCTCGAAGGGATTGCGCAGGTGCCAGGCAAGATTTCTGAACCGTTTGTTTGGCCGGTACCACGCCGGGGCGCGCGGCTCGTCGCAATTTCCAAACCACCAAATCGGATTCAATTTGTCGTAAAAGTGTATGACGGGCTGGTTGGTTCGCACCAGCATGACGACGCTGTGCCATTTGGGCTGTGCCTCATTCGCTCCGACCAGCATCGGCTGGTTCGCCGTTGCGCAGGTTCTCGCCTGGAGTGATGCGGCAGTGACAAACAGCGACAAACATCGCAGGATGACAAATTTCAGCCGCCGGATTTTGGCGCTTCTCCCGCCGGTCTCCTGGTGGAGCATGGTTCCCATATCTCTGAGACTCATCTGACGGGAGTTGGTTCAATCTGGCGGCGCCGGATTTCAAGCCGGCCCGCACGCGCTTGTCCTGCCGCGCAAACTACCGGCCGGTATATTCGGGATACCAGATGAATTTATCGAACTCGGCCCGCAGTTTGGCGTCATCCAACTTGCGGCCAACCCCCTCGTCACGTGCGGTCTGTGCCACCTTGAAGCCAATCGCGCGGCTGATTTCCCGCAATTGCGACAATGACGGAAACAACGAGCCGCTGCCATTCGCGTCGGCGACCGCAAATTCCGCCAAGGTCCGGGCGGCGACGAGGAACATCGAGTCGGTCACTTGCGCCGCGCCGGAAATCAGCGCGCCCAGGCCGACGCCGGGAAAAATAAACGCGTTGTTGCATTGACCGATGACATGACGGCGGCCATTGAACAATACCGGTTCAAACGGCGAGCCGGTGGCAACGAGCGCACGACCGTCGGAATTTTTCAAGGCTTCGGTGGGTGTGCATTCGGTCTTGCTGGTGGGATTGCTCAGTGGAAAAATCAGCGGGCGTTCGCAATGTTTGGCCATGGTGCGGATGGCCGCCGGGGTGAATTCGCCGGGCGTACCGGTCGTGCCGATGAGCACGGTCGGGTGGAACGCCTCAACGATGGTTTCAAGCTTGGTGGGCAATGGTTCGGCCAGTCCGGCGGCGGCCAGTTCCTTCGCGGTCCAGGCGACGGCGCGTTTGTGCGGATCCATGTCCACGCGACCGACGTGAACAATGCCGCCGGAGTCGAGAAAAAGCTTCCGTTGGCGGATTTCAGTTTCATTCAACCCGTCGGCCTTGAACGCCGCCGAAATCAGATTGCCAATCCCGATGCCCGCCGCCCCGGTGCCGACAAATAAAACGCGCTGGTCGCGCAGTTTCTGCCCGGCTTGATGCAGGCCGGACAAGATGCCCGCCACAGCCACGGCCGCCGTGCCCTGGATGTCGTCGTTGAAACTGGGCAGCCGGAGCTGATAGCGTTCCAGCAGCCGGAGCGCGTTGTTTTTTTTGAAGTCCTCCCACTGCAACAACGCGTTCGGGAACACGGTTTTGACCGCTTCGACAAATTCCTCCACAAACGAGTCGTAATCCGCACCGCGCAGCCGCCGCGCCCGGTAACCGAGATAAAACGGGTCCTCCAGCAACTCGGCGTTGTCCGTGCCGACATCGAGGCTGACCGGCAGGCACAGCGACGGATGAATCCCCGCGCCGACCGAGTAGAGAATGAGTTTGCCGACGGGAATGCCCATGCCGCCCATGCCTTGATCACCCAGGCCGAGGATGCGTTCGTTGTCCGTGACCACAATCAGACGGATGTCGCGCCGGGGGAATTCGCGGAGGTGCTCGACAATTTGACCGCGGTCATCCGGCGTGATGAACAATCCGCGCGGGCGCCGATAAATATGGCTGTAACGCTGGCAGGCCAGCCCGACCGTGGGCGTGTAAATGACCGGCGTGAAACGCTCCAGATTTTCCAGCAGCACCCGGTAGAACAGCGTCTCGTTGCGGTCCAGCAAGGCGATGAGTCCGATGTATTGCTCCAGTGGTTCGCTTTTGGCGAGAATCTGGCCAAGGCTCATCGCAACCTGTTGCTCCATCGTCAGCACCGCCGGCGGCAGCAGGCCTTCGAGACCGAGATGGTGCCGTTCTTCGCGCGTGAACGCCGCGTCCTTGTTGAGTGTTGGATCGCGGAGAATCGCCTCGCCGCGCAACGGATGAGTTTTTGTGGTTTCCCGGGTCGCCATATTGTTCCTGTCTTTTTTTGTGAGCCATCAAGACTGTCACTAATACGTTACTGCGTCTGGAAAATCACCACCAAGCACCCTTTGTCATTCAATCCGCATTTTTTGCAGGACGGTATCGCGACCACGGGCAGGTCAAACGGGACATTTGTGTGACCCGGCCATGGCCGGCGCGGGTCAAGCGGGCTCACCCGGATAGCTTGGCAGTTGGGTCACCACCCGCCAGCCATTGGCGGTTTCGGCGGCCAATATTTGTTGCCTTAAAAAACTTCTGTCTGCCCGCAGCGTGATCTCGCTGACCACCACCACTCCTTCGGCAAAGGGTTCGCGTTTCTGGAAATATGATTTTGCCCCGTCCCAATGCACCGGCCAACGGTTCGCCATGCCGTCGCGAAATGACTTTTCCATCGTCCTGGTCACTTTCGGCAGCATCTCATCCTTCAACTGCTGGCTCATGTCGCGTTCCTGAAGCCAGAGCCTGGCCTCGGCGGCAAAATTCCGACAGGCCACCGCCGCTTCAATATCCCGGCGTCGGTAGGTTTCCTCGAGGCAAAGGATCGCACCCTCCGGTGTGGAGAAGTCCGCCTTGACCGGCGGCAGTGCTTCCAGTTCCGCGAGCAATGCCTTACACTTCCGGCGGTTCTCCCGGCGGGCAAGCACTTCGTGGTAGGCGTAATAAATTGCACCGGCAATTCCAACCAGCAGCAGGATGACCATGAGGAGCAATTTCATGAGTTTGGCAACGGAACCCGACCGCAAATCCGAGATTATTAATGGTGCCGGTCGGATTGATTTCCGCCCAGTTGACCCCATCGCCGTCATGGCCGTCAATCCGAAGTTTTGGCTGCCGGGCCGGGCCTGGAATTGATTCGGACTCGTTGTTGACGGAGCACATTTGAGTTGCCACGCGAAGGCGGCGGATTAAAGTGTGCATGTTGATATGAAATTTTCATTGCCCCTTGTCGGCCTGACGTTGCTGACGTTTTTCCGCGCCTCGGCACAAGTCACCGTGGATTTGGAACTGGATCAGGACCAAATCCTGCCCAGCGAATCGTTGCTGGTGGCGGTGCGCATCACAAACCGTTCCGGCCAGCCACTGCATCTGGGCACGGACAACTCCTGGTTGACCTTCAGGGTGGAAGCCCTGGACGGCTCCTTCGTGCCCAAGATCGCGGAGCCGGATGTGCAGGGCGAATTTGTCGTGGGTTCATCACAGATGGCCACCAAGCAGGTGGACCTGGCACCGTATTTCAAACTGACGAAACAGGGCAATTACCGCGTCACCGCCACGCTGCATATCCGGGATTGGAATGAGGACGTTGCCAGTCCGCCCCAGCCTTTTGACGTGATTGACGGCGCAAAATTATGGTCGCAGGTTTTCGGTGTCCCCGTATCCGCCGGAGCGACCAACACAGCGCCGGAAGTCCGCAAATACTCATTGGAGGAGGCAAATTACCTGCGTTCACAGCTGCGCATGTATGTCCTGGTGAGCGACGAATCCGGCGCACACATCTTCAAGGTCCGCGCGATCGGCCCGATGGTTTCATTCAGCCAGCCGGAGGCACAACTGGATCGCCTGAGCAATTTGAATGTGCTGTATCAAAGCGGCCCGCAAATCTATGCATACACGGTCATCAATCCCGATGGCGATCTCGTGCGGCAGGAAATAATTGATTATATCAACACCCGCCCGCGTTTGCACACAGATGAGGATGGCAAGATCACGGTTTTGGGCGGTGTGCGCCGGTTGAAGCCCGACGATGTGCCCGCGGTGAAATCACCCATTGACCCGTACGTTCCCGCGCCGCCAAAATCCTGAGCGCCCCGATTTCATTGCACCAAATCTTCCCGGGACGTGACCTGTGACTGGATATCCTTGACGATCATTGAGGCACGTGTGATGGCCGTATTCTGGGTTTCCCCAAAAAATGAATCCAGTTTCACCCGGATCGCCGCCACGGGATCACCGTTCCGGTCGCGCAATGGCAACGTGACCGTGATCGTGCCCTTGCTGCGTACGATGTAAATCTTGGAGTCCGTGATGACGGCCTTTTCCGCTTCGCTGCCGGGCTGGCCGATTTCCTTTTCGTCCTCGCTGGCGGTGATGCGCGGCTGCCCCGTGTCGTCCAGCGTGTAAACCTCCAGGCCGAGGATGCGCGACTGTTCCTTCAGCAGGTTGCGGATGACCGCCTGCACCGCCGGAACGCGCGGCGTGTAAGTGATGGTCGTGTCGCCGAAATAGCTGACCGCGTCGGACTTGGTGCGGAACCCGATTTTGCCGGTGGCGAACGAATTGTCATTCAATGGCGGCATCACCAGCTTGTCGTCCAGCCAGAACATGATCTGGTTCCCCTGACATTGGACGGCCAGCGCATGCCAGACCCCCGTGGCAACATCCAGGGACGGGCCGATGGGATCGGAACGCAGGCCGTTCACCACCTTGTAAAACCGCACGTTGTGTCCCAGCGCACTCGCGCGGATGACGTAATAATTGGATTCGTTCAGGAAACGGAACACGATGCCGGCCATTTGTTCGACCGTGCCGCTGACAATTTTAAACTGCGTCGCGAGCTTGAAATCATCAAACGTGGCGCCGTCATAAATCAGCATCGGAAACCGCTCGTCCGTCGGGTCGGCGCTCGTTTGCGCCAGCACACCGCGGCGGGTGACCACCGGCGCCTGGGGGGAAAGCGGCGCAAGCAGCGGTGCCACCGTGTCCATGACGATTTTCCATTCGCCCGGCCGGCCGCCGCCCGCCAGCACGCTGTGAAAATTGGTGGGACTCTGACCCGCGCCAAAATCGCCGAAATCTATTTTTAATTCCGCGCCGCTGGCGGCCAAAGCCAGCGCGAGGCACAGGCCCGTGAGAAACTTTCGCATTCCGCGCAGCGTAACAAAATTTGCCGGGACGACAAGGAGAGTGTTCAGGCGCAGCCGCATTTTTCCGGGAATACGGCGCATTCGCCGGCGCCGGTTCAACAAATCCGGGGCAGCTGCTCGCCACTGGGCATGTCGAGAATCCGCCCCACGCCAATCGCGCTTTGTAAAATGACCAGTGGCGAGGTTTTTTCGGCCACCTGACCGATCACCGCTGCGCCCGCTCCAACCGCGTGGCCGCGCAGGATTGACAGCGCGCGCTCCGCATCCCGGGCGGCAATGAACGCAATGAAGCGTCCTTCGCAGGCGACGTGCAGCGGGTCGAGGCCCAGCATCTCGCAGGCAGCGTGAACGTCTTCGCGCACCGGAATGGATTTTTCCACCACCTCGATCCGCACCCCGGCCGCTTCGGCGATTTCATTCAACGCGCTGGCCAGGCCACCGCGCGTCAGGTCGCGCAGACAGTGAATTTCGATGCCGGCCTTCAAGAGTTGCAGCACGACATCGGCCACGGGTGCGGAATCGCTTTCAATCTCGCTTTCAAATTCCAGCCCTTCACGCAGGGCCATGATCGCCATGCCATGCCGGCCGAGATCGCCGTTGATCAGGATGACATCTCCAGGCTGCACGTTTTGCGGCACAATCTGCTGCTGATGTTCAACCACCCCGATGCCGGCGGTGTTGATGAACAGGCCGTCGCCCTTGCCCTTGTCCACGACCTTGGTGTCCCCGGTGATGATTTGTACGCCGCAAAGCCGCGCCGCATCGCGCATCGAGCACACGACCCGCCAGAGTGTTTCCATCGGCAGGCCCTCCTCGATGATGAAGGCGCTGCTGAGGTAAAGCGGCCGCGCGCCACTCATGGCCAGGTCGTTCACCGTGCCGTGGACCGCCATTGAGCCAATGTCGCCACCCGGGAAAAAAATCGGTCGTACGACATAGGAATCGGTCGTGAACGCCAGTTTTCCGGCGGGCATCCCGACCACCGTCGAATCATGCTGGGTCCCCAGCAACGGATTGCCAAACGCCGTCAGAAACATTTTGCCGATGAGCTGGTGCATCAGCTTCCCGCCGCCGCCATGCGCCATCAGGACGTTCGGGTACTGCGAGATGGGAACGGGGCAGTTCAGGCTGAAATCGGAGGCGGGCTGCATAATGGAATCATTTCCCAGCAACCGCCGGCTGCCTCCGATAGCGGTAATACGCCGCGCAGGCGCCTTCGCTCGACACCATCGTCGCGCCGAGCGGATGTTCGGGGGTGCATTTCGCGCCAAAGGCCGGACATTCGTGCGGTTTGATCTGGCCCTGCAACACTAGGCCGCTGAGGCATTCGGCAGGTTCATCCACATGATGATCAGCCAGGCCGAATTTCTTTTCAGCGTCAAACGCCGCGTAGGTGTCGTTCAAGCCGAGGCCGCTTTGCGGAATTTCGCCAACGCCGCGCCATTTGCGCGGCATGACCTTGAAAACCTTGCGGATGAGTTCCTGGGCCGTGGAATTGCCTTCGCGGCGGACGGCACGCGTGTACTGATTTTCAACCTCGGCCCGGCCGGATTCCAGTTGCTGCACCACCATCAATATGCCCTGCAAAATATCCATCGGCTCAAAACCGGTGACGACAATTGGCACATGATATTTCGCCGCGATTGGCGGATATTCCTCGTAGCCCATCACCGCGCAGACGTGGCCGGCGGCAAGAAAACCCTGCACCCGGCAGTTCGGTGACGACATCAGCGCCTCAATTGCCGGCGGCACCAGCACGTGGGAAATGAGCATGGAAAAATTTTCCAATTTCTTCTGCGCGGCCTGGTAAACCGCCATTGCCGTGGCTGGTGCGGTGGTTTCAAACCCAACCCCGAAGAAAACAATTTCCTTCGCCGGATTTTGTTCCGCGAGTTTCACCGCATCGAGCGGCGAATAAACAATGCGCACATCGCCGCCCTTGGCCTTGACCGCCAACAGGTCGGTTGTGCTGCCGGGCACGCGCAGCATGTCGCCGAACGAGGTGAAGATGACGTCCGGGCGCGCGGCGATTTCGAGCGCCTTGTCGATCATTTCAAGCGGGGTGACGCATACGGGACAACCCGGCCCATGAATCAGGGTGATTTGTTTTGGCAACAACTCGTCTATGCCGAATTTCACGATAGCGTGGGTCTGGCCGCCGCAGACTTCCATGATGTTCCACGGCCGGGTCGTGAGGCGGTGAATCTCCCGGGCGAATTGCTGGGCCAGATCGCCGTCACGGTATTCATCGAGGTATTTCATGTCTGGCCCGGCTCCGGCAAAGGCGCTCCAGGATTGTCTTCCAGTTCGGCAAGTTCCTCCATCTGCTTCAGGTAACCGAACACCTTGTGCGCCTCCTCCTCGTCCACCACACTGAGGGCGAAACCGACATGGACGATGACGTAATCGCCAACTTTGGCCTCCGGAACATAGGCAAGACAGGCCTGCTTGTGGATGCCGCCGAAATTGATCTTGCCCATGCGTGACAGCGGGTCGTCGCCGCTGATGCTTTCAATCTTTCCTGGAATGGCCAAACACATCTGGTTTCACTCTAACCGTTTGTGCGCAGCGCAGCAATGACTTGTCCCAACGCAATTCCACCGTCGTTTGGCGGCACGCGCTGATGCCAGTACGGTTGAAAACCTTCCGCCTGCAAACCGCGGACCGTCCGCTCGGTGAGATAACGATTTTGAAAACAACCGCCGGAAAGCACCACGCGGTTCAGCCCGACGTGCTTGGCCACGGCCACAATCGCCCCGGCCAGCGCATTGTGGAATTTGGCGGAAATGCGGCCGCCGGAAACGCCGCTGTCCACGTCCGCCAAAATCGCCTCCACCATCGGCGACCAGTCCAAAATAAGTGCGGAGTGCGGAGTGCGGAGTGCGGAATTCGGAGCCGTGGTGGGGCGAGCGTCTCCGCGAGCCGCCAGCGGCAATGGATAGGCCTCGTCGGTTTCAATTTCATCCAGCAGGAACTCCAGCTCCATCGCCGCCTGTCCTTCAAAACGGATTTTTTGCCGGAGATTGATGAGCGAGGCCACGGCATCGAACAGCCGCCCGACGCTGGAAGTCAGGGGCGAATTCAGTTTCTTCGCCAGCATCGTTTTCAAGGTGGCCAGTTCCCTGGCTGAAAAAGCCGCAAGGGTTGCCGATTTTTTCCCGTCCGCAATCCTGCCGTCGGACATCAGCAGCCCGAGCGCCGTGCGGCGCGGTTCCTTGACCGCCTGGTCGCCGCCCGGCAACCGGAACGTACGCAAATGGGCAATCCGTTCGACCGCTTTGCCAGTCACGAGAAAAAATTCACCGCCCCAGACCGTGCCGTCGGTTCCGTAACCCGTGCCATCCCACGAAACCCCGAGTGCCGGCGGCCAAATTTCATTTTCCGCCATGCAGGATAGAACATGGGCGATGTGATGCTGGACACTAATTTTGGTAGGGCGCGATGTCCCCATCGCGCCGCCGACGGCGGGCGGAGGACTGCCCGCCCTACCTGCCAATTCATCCGCAAATTTGGTCGAAAGATAATCGGGATGCAAATCAGCGGCGATGATTTGCGGCCGGGCGTCGTAGAGTTTTTCGAAGTCGGTGATAACCCGACGGAAGGCGGCGTATGCCGGTTCGGATTCCAGGTCGCCGATATGCTGGCTGATGAAGACCTGGTTGCCAACCGAAAGCGCGACGGAGTTTTTCAAATGCGCCCCCACCGCCAGAACAATTTCGGATTTCGGATTTCGGATTTCGGATTTCAGGGTGATAGGCAATGGCGCGTAACCGCGGGCGCGGCGCAGGACGAGTTCCCGGTCCAGCATCACGCGGACAATCGAATCATCCACATGCCGGACGATGGGCCGGTTGTGAACCAGAAAAACATCGGCGAAGCCGCCCAACCGTTCAAGCGCCTCGCCCTCATCCGTGCAGATCGGCTCATCGCTCAGGTTTCCGCTGGTGGCGACGACGGGAAAACCGAGCCCGGCCAGCAGCAAACAATGCAAGGGATTCGACGGCAGCATCACGCCGAGATTGGGATTGCCCGGAGCCACGACGGATGTGATTTCGGATTTCGGATTTCGGATTTCGGATTTAATGCGACGGAGCAGCACTATTGGAGCTTCGGGCGAACGCAATGACCGTTCTTCCAGCGGCGATACTTCACAGGCAAGCTTCACGCTTTCCAATGACGGGAACATGAGGGCGAAGGGCTTTTCCTCGCGATGTTTTCGTTCGCGCAAAAGCCGGATTGCTTGGTCATTGCGCGCGTCCACCATCAGATGAAATCCGCCCACACCTTTCACGGCAACAATCCGACCGCGACGGATGGCGCGAACGGTGGCGCCCAAGGCCTGATCTCCACCAAACACGGCTTCACCATCCGGATTCCACAATTCGAGTTGCGGACCGCACACCGGGCACGCATTGGGCTGGGCATGGAACCGCCGGTCGCGCGGGTCGTCGTATTCAGCCTGGCAGCGGGGACACATCGCGAACGCCTTCATCACCGTGTTCGCCCGGTCGTAAGGCAGCGCCTCGATGATGCTGAAGCGCGGACCGCAATTGGTGCAGTTGGTGAACGGATAATGATGGCGCCGGTTTGCGGGATCGAAAACATCGCGGAGGCAATCGGGACAGGTGGCGATGTCCGGCAAAACGAGCGCGGTCTTGCCGCCGCCGGTTGCGCTGGGCCGGATTTCAAAATTCCCGTAACCCACCGCATCGAGCCACGCGGCTTCGAGGCTCTGGATGAAGCTGCGCGCCGGTTTTTCGGTTTCGAGGCGCAGCAGGAATTCTTCCAGGGCGGGACGCGGTCCCTCGGTTTCGATGAAAACGCCCTGCGGAGAATTGTTGACCCAGCCGGCGAGTTTGCATTCCGTGGCCAGCCGGAAGACAAACGGACGGAACCCGACACCCTGCACCGCACCCCGCACAGCCAGTTTCAGGCGCACGCGCCGGTCGGCGGGTCTGGGTTTGTTCACGCCGTGATTTTGCCCGAAACTACTCCTAAATTCAAAGCCGAACACGGTCTCGGAGCCGCTGGGCGGCAACCGGCACTCCAAGAAAGGCTGATACAATGGCAATTCACGGTTTGATTTCCGGGGGAAAGGCAGTCAGCTTGATGATGATTCGCTGTAAAAACGGTGACGGACACGATGCACGAGGTTTCGATCATGGAAGAAGCGGTGCGGATGGCGGTGGAAACGGCGAAAACGGCCGGCGCCAGCCGGGTGCTCGTGCTGCGTCTGCGGGTGGGCACGTTAAGCGGCGCGGTGCCGGACGCGCTGCGGTTTGCGTTTGACGTGGTTTGCCACGATACTATGGCCGAGGGTGCGAGCCTGGAAATGGAAACCGTTCCGGCCGCCGCCTGGTGCCCGGAATGCCGCGCGGAATTTGAATGCGCGGATTTCATCAGCCAATGCCCCCGGTGCCAAAACCTGAGCGGCGAGTTGCGACGCGGACGGGAACTGGAAATCGCCTCGGTGGAGATATCTTGATATGTGCAAAGAATGCGGATGCGGTCTGG
>Ga0182030_10020227_pt1 | contig 12581 bp, 10 predicted proteins | sample 812S3MmetaG_FD_121299 | JGI IMG/M metagenome (GOLD analysis project Ga0182030, IMG submission 121299) | Permafrost microbial communities from Stordalen Mire, Sweden - 812S3M metaG (Illumina Assembly) | ecosystem: Environmental > Terrestrial > Soil > Wetlands > Permafrost | place: Sweden... | reverse complement strand
TGGACGAATACGGCACCGATGCCCTGCGCTTCACCCTGACCGCGCTGGCGGCCCAGGGCCGGGACATCAAGCTCTCGCCGGCCCGGGTCGAGGGCTACCGCAACTTCGCCACCAAGCTGTGGAACGCCTCGCGCTTCGCCGAGATGAATGGTTGCGCGCGCGTCGCCGGCTTCGATGCGAAAGCGGCGCGCGAGCCGCTCAACCGCTGGATTCTCGGCGAGGCCGCCAAGGCTGTCGCCGAAACCAGCGCGGCGATCGAGTCCTACCGCTTCAACGACGCCGCCAACGCCGCCTACCGCTTCGTCTGGAGCGTGTTCTGCGACTGGTGCCTCGAGCTCGCCAAGCCGGTGCTGCAGACCGCCGAGCCATCGCCGGCCAAGCCCGAGACCCAGGCGACGATCGCCCATGTCCTCGACACGGTCTACGCCCTGCTGCACCCGTTCATGCCCTTCGTCACCGAAGAGCTGTGGACGATCAAGGGGGAGGCGGGACCGCCGCGCGACGGCGTGCTCGCGCTCGGCCCGTGGCCGGGGGCCGATTTTCCGGTCGACGCCGCCGCCGAGGCGGAGATCGGCTGGGTGGTCGATCTCATCTCCGAAATCCGCTCTGTGCGTTCGGAAATGGGCGTGCCGGCCGCGGCCCAGCCGGCGCTGACGCTGGTCGCGCCGCCGCCGGAACTCGCCGCCGTCGCGCGCCGCTGGGCCGAGACGATCCGGCGGCTGGCGCGGGTCGGCGACCTCGCCTTCGCCGACGCGCCGCCCTCCGGCTCGCTGCAGATCGTCGTGCGCGGCGCGCTCGCCGCGATTCCCGTCGCTGGCATTCTCGACATCGCCGCCGAAAGCGCGCGGCTCGGCAAGGAGATCGCCAAGGAGCGGGGCGAAGTCGCCAAGGTCGACGCCAAGCTCGCCAACGCCGACTTCCTCGCCCGCGCCCCCGAGGAGGTCGTCGCCGAGCACCAGGAGCGGCGCGAGGCGGCGCTGGCGCGCATTCACAAGATGTCGGCGGCGCAGGAAAGACTGGAGCGAATCTGATCCTCTAGACCGGGTCAGCAGGCGGCCGCAGCGGGATTCGTTGCAATTGAGCAACAGGCGCTTGGCAAAGTGAAACCGCCGGGATTCCAACCCCCTTGCGCCCAGATTGCGCCATAAACCCCGAGCTATTTGCCTGCTGCGGAACAGGCGAAAGCCAATTCCCCCGCGGCGAGAATTCCGGGGGTCGCGCCGTGCGGGCGGGCGAGGTTGGAACAGAATGCGCGTGTGGTCGGTACCCGAGATGAGAACCGCCCGGACCGGATTCGGCGCCGATTCCCAGCGCTCCTTCACCATTCTTGCTCTCGCGATCGGCCTCCTCGGATGGCAGGGCGCGACGGCGTTCGCGCTTGACGGCACGAAACCGAACGGCCCGGCTAAGATCCCGGTCCAGTCCTTCACCAGCGTCGAGCAGGCTTTCCAGGCTGGCGTGCAGGATCTGATGGCTGGCGACGCGCAGTCCTCGGTCCAGGCGCTCACCTATGCCGCCGACGGCGGCCAGCCGCTGGCGCAATGGAAGCTCGGACGCATGTACGCCCGCGGCGAGGGCGTGCCGCGCGACGACGCCAAGGCCTACGCCTATTTCGAGCGTCTGGTCGAAAGCTATAACGAGGACGATCCCGACCGGCCGGACGTCGCCGCGATCTCCAACGCTTTCGTGGCGGTCGGCGTTTATTGCCTTAACGGCATTCCCAACAGCGAGATCAAGCCGGATCCTGAGCGCGCGCTGGAGATGTTCCAGTTCGCCGCGACCAATTTCGGCGACTCGGATGCGCAATACAATCTCGCTCGCATGTATATGGACGGCGCGGCGGGGCTCGCGCGCAACAATATGCGCGCGGCCCAATGGCTCGCGCTCGCCGCCGACAAGGGCCATCATCCGGCCCAGGCGCTGCTCGGCCACCTGCTGTTCGTCGGCGAGGGGGTGCCGCGCCAACGCGCGCGCGGCCTGATGTGGCTGACGCTGGCCAAGACCGCGGCGCAGGGTCCGAAGGACGAATGGGTCCGCGACCTCTACGGCAAGGATTGGAATGCGGCGAGCGACGACGACCGTCAGGTCGCCGCCGCGCTTCTGAGCGCGCGCGGCAAGGACGCGCGCGGGCCCGAGATCGCCTCAGACGCCAAGCCGCGCGGGTTCATCGCCGGCTTCGTCGAGCTGCCCGGCATGCTGCGGCCGTTCACCGGCGCGCCGCCGCCGAGTTTTGCTCCCTCGGACGGCGAGCCGCCGCTTCAGTAGCGGCATTCCCGCAGGCGCTCGGCGCGGATCGCCCGCTCGCGGTTGGCCGCCTCATAGGGGGCGCCGAGGCACCAGCCGTAATGAACCCCGTAGTCGCGATTCCAGCGCGCGTCGAAGCCGCGGAAGCAACCGGGGATCGTCATATTGACGTTGACCTGGCGCACCGCGTCGCGCGCGTATTCGGCGCAGAAGTTCGGATCGGCCGCCCAAGCGGGGACGGACAGCGTCGCAAGGGTCGCGGCGGCGAGGAGGAACGTCTTCATCGGGATGATCTCCTAGTCGGCTGAGCCGCCGCGACAGAACGCGGCGGCATGGGACGTTTCGTTATCCGCGTTGAATGACGGGCGAAAACAAATCAAACAGGTTTAGCGCGTTTTTTGTCGCCCAATCGGCGGAGGTCGTCAAACCGCCGTCGGTTTTTGCTTAGGCGGAGCGGCGAGCCGATGGGCTCGCCGCGATGGTCGTCATGGGCACCTTGGCTGGCCGGGGCCGCCGCAGTGTGGGTGCGGTGGGGGCGGGTTGGGAGCCCTCGGCGGCGCCATGCGCATCGGCCTCTCGATGACGGTCGGCGCCATCGTACGGACGATCACCGGCGTCCTCGGCGTCACGAGCGGCGTACGGACGATCTGCGGCGTGAACTTCGGCGTTGGGCTCGGCGTCGGAGTCCTGACCAGCGGCGTACGGATGACCGGCGACGTCAGCGTCGGCAGCGGCGTCGGAGTCAACGTCGGCAACGGCGTCAGCTTCGGCGGACGCAGCCCCGTGGGGGTCGGCGTCGGCGGCAGCGTCAACGTCGGCAGCGGCGTCAGGATTGGCGGACGCGGCCCGGTCGGCGTCGGCGTCGGCAGCTTGATGATCGGCGGCGCCAGAGTCGGCGTCGGTCCGGGGATGCGCAGCGGGATGCACACGCCGCCCTGACGCGACGGGATGAATCCCGGCGGGCAGGGGCCGGGTCCGATCGGCGGGCGCACGACGCCGCAGATCAGCTTGCCGAAATTCCACTGCGGCGTCTGGCCGGGCGGGCAAGACGGCGGCGGCGGCGTCAGGCAAGACCATTGGCCATTGAACCAGTTCGGCCGACCGTCGCGACACGGCGGGGGCGGGGGCGGATTGCCGCCACAGACGTAGCCGGCGCCGTTCCAAACCGGGTGAGTCCCGAACGGGCAGATCGGCGGCGGCGGCCCGTTGCGCACGCAGACGAGCACGCCGTCGTGCCATGTCGGACGCAATCCCGGCGGGCAGAACGGCGGCGGGATGTCGGGCGCGCAGAACCGTCCGCCGACGGGGTGGAAGCGCGGCGGGCAGATCAGGACGGGCGGCGGCACGAACGGCCCGCAGGCCAGACCGTCGTCGGAGACCACCGAAACGAAGCCGGGCGGACACACCAGCGTCGGCGGCGGGGCGAGCGGCGCGCAATAGGCGTCGACATAGCCGCCCTGGGCGTAGAACCCGTCCGGACAAGCCGGACCGGAGATGATCGTCGGCGGCGGGGGCGGCGCAGCGCTCGCCTGACATTGCGGATTGGGTTGCAGCAGCAGCGCGACCAGGTTCTCGATGATCGCTTTGCGCTCCGGCGCCGCGCTCGCCGCGAAAGCGGCGAGATAGGCCTGATAGTCGGGAACGGCGTTGCGCCACACCGCGGCCCAATAGGCGCTCTCCGGATCGAGCTCGCCAATCGGCGTCGTCGAGTTCGGCAGGGCGGCGACCGCCGCCTGAACCTGCGCCGGGTCGGGGTTGAGCGGGAAGGTGAACGGCGGCTGGGAGGGGTTGGTCTCCTGCCACGGCGTCTGCGCTCCTGCGGTCGCCTGATGGGCGATGACGCGCGTTTCGCGCATGACGCTCTCGATGTCGGTGAGCGGCAACTGCGCTGCGGCGACGAAGGCCGGCGCATAAGCGTCGTCGGCGTCGCCGGGTTTCGGCGGCGATTCGTAATCGTGGATTTCGGCCGAAAGGCCGAAGGTCGTCGCCGCGGGCGGGTGCAGAGGGATCAGGCCGCGCGGGAAAGCAACGGCGCTGACGGAACCGGGAACCGGCCGCGCGCCGTCGAGCATGACCAGACGCAACTGCGACTGCGTCTGCGCGAGATCGTTCATCACCCTTGTCATGCTGAGCGCGATCCGCGGCACGTCGGCTTCGGTCGCGATCTGGGCGTCGATCGGCAGCAGATAGTCGTCGCAGCCGACATTGACGCCGAGGCCGGCGAAATAGACCGTCACCGCAGCGCCGGGCGGGGCGGCGCCGACCTTGGCGACAAAGGTCTGGTATTGCTGGGCGAGATCGGCGGTTCCGAGGTCGTGCAACTCGGTGACGTCGAAGCCGTCGCCGGCGAGCGAGCGGGCGATCACCGCCGCGTCGGCGCTTGCGGTCGGCAGGGCGTCGCCGCTATAGGCGGCCTCGCCGACGACGAGCGCCAGGCGGTTGGCGGGCGGGGCGCCTTGGGCGGCTGCGCCGGTCGCCGCGGCGGCGACCCCGAGCGCGACCGTCATCGCCCATATGCGTAGAGCGCGCGTGAACATCGGACGCCTCCCTTGCGCGGTTCCGAAGCCGCCGCCGCCGACTCCGCCGGCGCGGCTCATCCGAACGCGCTGACGGCGCCGTTTTCGGCGCCCTGCGTCGGGGCGCGTTCGGTCGCTTTGACGCAGTCAATTCCTATCACGGTCTGCTCGATCGGGGCAGGCCCACGACGTTGCGTCAATTTGCGCCCGGTCAGGGGGAGCGGGCCGCCTCAGCCGTGGACGCCGGTCAACAGCGCGCGCGTCGACAGTTCGACGTCTTTTTCGCGCATCAGCGCTTCGCCGACGAGAAACGCCTCGATGCCGATCCCGGCGAGGCGGCGGCAGTCCGCGTGCCGCGAAATGCCGCTCTCGGCGACGACGATCCTGTCAGCGGGAACGAGCGGCTTCAGCCGCTCGCAAACTTCGAGCGAGGTCTCGAAGGTCTTGAGGTCGCGGTTGTTGACGCCGATCAGCCGGCCTTCGAGCCCCAGCGCGCGCTGGAGTTCGAGCTCGTCGTGGATCTCGACCAGCACGTCGAGGCCGAGGTCGTGCGCGGTCTTGTTGAGCGTGCGCGCGGTCTCGTCGTCGACCGCCGCCATGATGACGAGGATGCAATCAGCGCCCCAGGCGCGCGCCTCCAGCACCTGATAGGGATCGAAGAGGAAATCCTTGCGCAGGATCGGCAGCGCCGTCGCCGCGCGCGCCTGGATCAGATGCTGCGGATCGCCCTTGAAAGACGGGGCGTCGGTGAGCACCGACAGGCAGGTCGCGCCGCCCGCCTGATAGCCGCGGGCAAGCCGCGCCGGCTCGAAATCCTCGCGGATCAGGCCCTTGGACGGACTCGCCTTCTTGATCTCGGCGATCAGCCCGAACCGTCCCGCCTCGATCGAACGTTCGAGCGCCTTGATGAAGCCGCGCGGCGGCGACTGGTCGCGGATCTCGCGCTCGAGCGTGCCGCGCGGCACGCGCACCTTCGCCTCGGCGATCTCCCGTCGCTTGTAGGCCTCGATCTTTTGCAGGATGTCGGTCATGCCCGGACTTGATCACGCATTGGAGACGCCAACAAGCCGGTCGAGAACCCGCTTGGCCGCGCCCGAGGCGAGCGCGTCGCCGGCCATGGCGACGCCCTCGGCGAGTTCGCGCGCCTTGCCGGCGACCACCAGCGCGCCGGCGGCGTTAAGCATCGCGATCTCGGCGTAGGCGTTGCGCGCGCCGTCGAGCACCGCTTTCAGCGCCTCGGCGTTGGCGGCCGCGTCGCCGCCCTTGAGCGCGGCGAGATCGACGCGGGTGAGCCCGACCTCTTCTGGCGCGATTTCGAAGGCGCGGATGGCGCCATCCCTGAGCTCGACGATCTTGGTCGTCCCGGTGGTCGACATTTCGTCGAGCCCGTCGGCGCCGTGGGTGATCCATACCCGCTCCGAGCCGAGGTTGCGCAGCACTTCGGCCATCGGCAGCAGCCAGGCGGCGGAGAAGACGCCGATGAGCTGGCGCTTGACCCCGGCCGGATTGGCCAGCGGCCCAAGCAGGTTGAAGATGGTGCGGGTGCCGAGCTCGGCGCGGGTCGGACCGACGTGGCGCATCGCCGCGTGATGGGTCGGCGCGAACATGAAGCCGATGCCCGCCTCGCGGATGCAGCGCTCGATCACAGCCGGCGCGACGCCGATCTTGACGCCGAGCACGGCGAGCGTGTCGGCCGTGCCCGACTTCGACGAGGCGGCGCGATTGCCGTGTTTGGCGACCGGCACGCCGCAGGCGGCGACGATCAGCGCCGCCAGCGTCGAAACATTGTAGGAGCCCGAGCCGTCGCCGCCGGTGCCGACGATGTCGATCGCGTCAGGGGGCGCGACGACCCGCAGCATTTTGGCGCGCATCGCCGTCACCGCGCCGGTGATCTCTTCGACAGTTTCGCCGCGCACCCGGAGCGCCATCAGGAAGCCGCCCAGTTGCGAGGGCGTCACTTCGCCGGAAAGAATGGCGTCGAAAGCGGCGGCGGCGTCGGCGCGCGAAAGCTGCGAACCGGCGGCGACCTTGGCGATCAGCGGCTTGAACGATTCCATGCCTTTCGCGGCGCTCCCCTAGTACTTTCCGCCCTCGCCGAAGGCCCGCGCGAGGTCGAGGAAATTGCGCAGCACGGCATGGCCGTGCTCGCTCGCGATGCTCTCGGGATGGAACTGCACGCCGTAGATCGGCAGGGCGCGGTGGGCGACGGCCATGATCAAGCCGTCGTCGCTTTCGGCGCTGATCTCGAGCGCTTCGGGCGCGCCCTGGCGCTCGATGATCAGCGAATGGTAGCGCGTCGCCTTGAACGGGCCGTTGAGGCCGCGAAACAGGCCGCGCGCATTGTGGGAGATGCGCGACGCCTTGCCGTGCATGGGCGCCGGCGCCCGCTTCACCGTCCCGCCGAACGCCTGGCCGATCGCCTGGTGGCCGAGGCAGACGCCGAGGATCGGCGTCGTCCCGCTCGCGGCGCGAATGAGATCGAGACAGATCCCCGCTTCGTTGGGCGTGCAGGGTCCGGGCGACAGAACGATCGCCTCGGGGCGGGCGGCGAGCGCCTCGTCGACGCTGATCGCGTCGTTTCGCCACACCGACACCTCCGCCCCCAGCTCGCCGAGGTAATGGACGAGGTTGAAAGTGAAGCTGTCGTAATTGTCGATCAGGGTGACGCGCATGGGCGCTCGGACTCCGCTGGCCCCGTCTATTCCATTGTGACGCCGGCCGCGTCAAGCTACGAGGGCGGAGCGGAATTCCCGGCCGGCGGAACCGCCGGCGCGGCGGGTTCGAAATCCGCTTTCCACGCCGGCTCGCCTGGGCGAGGCGGGCGTTCGCCCTTCCGGCGGGAAGCGTCTATTTCCGGCATGCGGCAAGAGGCGGGCCGCGCCGCGAACGCGTCGGCCGCCGAGCGGCGTTCGTCACAGCTTCTCGGCCGGTTCGTCGGCCCAGTTCTCTTCGCGCGCGAGGTCGCCGGCCAGCGCCCGCGCGAAGCAGGCGTAGCCTTCGTCGTCCATGTGGAAGCCGTCGGGGGCAAGCGCGGCGCGCAGCGTCGCAGTCGATTTGGCCGCCCAGGCCTTCATCATCGCGAAGCGCGAAAAGACGGGAACGCGCTTGGCGGCGCCGACTTCGCCGATGATCGTCACGTATTGCTGGAAGCGCGCGAGGTTCTTGATGCCGAAGTAGAATTGCGGATCGACGAGCACGATCGGCACGCGCCGGGCCCGCGCCGCGGCGACGCCCGTGGTCAGGTTGGCGCGGAACGCCTCGGGATCGACGCCGCCGACGGCGTCGTTGGTGCCGACCTGCCAGACGACGAGGTCCGGCGGATTCCCGGCCAAGGCGGCGACGAGTCGCTTCAGCGTCGTGTCGCTCTTCTCGCCGCCGACGCCGGCGTTGACGACGTCGGCCGAAATGCCCCAATCGCCCGAAAGACGCGCTTCGAGCTGGGCCGGGTAGGTCGCGTCGGGGCTGGAGGCGCCGACGCCAAGGGTCGAAGACGAGCCGATCGCCAGGATTCGCAGCGGATGGCCGGCGCTGGGCTCGGCGAGCGCGATTTCGGCGCCGTTGTCGGCGAAAGCGGTCGGCGCGGTCGCCGGACAGGTCGCGGACGCGCCAGCGCGCGCCTCTACTGGGCCAAGGCAGATTGTGGCGGACGCCGCAACAACCAGCGCGAGACAGATTGCGCGGCGCCGCGAAGCGAAATTCGACATTCCATCCAGCTCGCCAGAACGATCAGGGCTCCAATTGAGGCGAGGGTGTAACCGAATTCAATTCCGTGCGCCATCCGGTCGTCTACGGCGCCGGTCAGCACGCCCGCGCCGGCCTGTCCGAGGGCGCAAAGCAACGAGCTGACGGCGAACACCGTCAGGCTGCGGCGGCCGAGGCTCTGGATCGCTTGGCCCGGCGCGGTGCGGGCGAGCGCGCCGAGCAGCGGCGTCGTCGCCAGCAGATAGGCGAGGGCGAGGAAGTTGACCAGCCGCGCCGCGCCGAGGTTCTGCTTGCCGACATCGAGCGCGGCGTAGGCGTGGTCGCGCAGACCCGGCAGGAGGCCGAAGCCGTCGGTGACGATCAGGGCGCCGGCGGCGGTCAAGCCGAGGCAGAGGACCTGGACCAGCGCCGAGCGGCGCGGCGGCTTTTCGCTCCAGCGGACTCCTGACAGCACTCCAAGGGTGAAGACCAACTGCCAGGCGAGCGGGTTGAAGAACCAACCGCCCGGCTCCGGCCAATTGGGCAGGTCGAATCCGAGCCATTTGACTGCGCCATAGGCGCCCAGCGCCGCTGTCAGCGCCGCCGTTGGGCTGAAACGCGCCAGCGCCAGGACAAGCGGGGCCAAGGCCATCAGCGCCACATAGAGCGGCAGGATATTGAAATAGCCGAGCTGGTGGCTGAGCAGCGCGACGCCGATCGCGCCGCGCAACGGCTCGTGGAAGACGACGGCGCGCCCGTGCGGGGCGATCAGCGCGTCGTTGAAGCCGCCGAGCCAATAGGCGGCGGCGAAGATCGCCAGCGCCCCCGCCGTGGTCAGAATGTGCACGCCATAGAGGCGGCCGGCCCGCTTGAGGCACGAACGCGCGACCGGCGCCAGCCCGGCGGTGAGCGTCCGGCGATAGTAGACGAGCCCGATCGACAGCCCGGAAAGGAAGACAAACGCCTCCGCGCTGTCGGAAAGGGCGAAATTGCGCGGGGTGAAATGCTCCAGCAGGTTGCCCGGCAGATGGTCGATCGTCATCGCCACGAGAACGAGCCCGCGGGCGAAATCGACGGCGGCGATGCGAGACGCCACGGGCATGGGCCGCCACATTCAAGAAGCGCGCCAAGCCGTCTGGGCTGAGGCGCCGCGCGGTCAGTGACAGCTAGGGCGTGCGCGACGCGGCGCAATGTCGCCGACGCCGATCTCACGCGCTTGTTACGCCGCCGCTTTCACCGTTCCGCGAGCAGGGCCCGAAGTCCCGTTACGTCAGTGACCGGCAGGCTGCAGACCTGGCCGCGGCACAGCATCGCCGCCGGTTGAGCGGGCAGGCGCGGCCGGCCGCCCGGCGCGCCCCCGGGCCACAGCGTCGGATCGAGGCGCAGCGTGACAATCGTCGGGTCCGCGGCGGCGAGCGCTTCGCGCGCCAGCGCAATCGCGCGCGGGTCGTTGCGGCGCCCTTCGACTACCACTTCGCCGCCGCGCTCGAGCAGATCGATCGCCGCCAGCAGCAACGGCGATTGCGCCTGCGCGGATTCGCTTCCGGCGTGACGGCGCGCCGCGCGTTCGGCGGCTTCGCGCCAGCGCGGCGCGAGGCCGACGTGATGCAGTCGGACGAAAACCTCGACCATCAGCGACGCGCCCGACGGCGTCGCGCCGTCATGGGGCGGGCGCGGCCGCACGATCAGCCGGTCGCCGCCGTCGGCGGTCATGAAGAAGCCGCCGTCGCCGTCGCCGAACCGCTCAAGCGCTTCCTCGGCCCACCCCTCGGCGCGCTCGAGATAGGCGGGGGTTCCCGTCGCCTCGAACAGGCTCAGAGCCGCGCGCGCCATCGCGGCGTAATCGTCGATGAGGCCCGCCGCGCCCGCGCGCCCGTCGCGCCAGGCGTGAAGCAGGCCGCCGCTCGCGTCGCGCAGATTGGCGGCGACGAACGCGAAGGCCGCCTCGGCCGCGGCGAGGAAGTCGGGCGCGTCGAACACAGCCGAGGCGCGGGCAAGCGCAGCGATCGTCAGCCCGTTCCAGTCGGCGAGAATCTTGTCGTCGCGGGTCGGCCGGATCCGCTGCTCGCGTTCGGCGAGCAGAAGCGCGCGGCCGGCGGCGAGCCGCGCTTCGCTCTCCGGGTCGCCGCGCCGGGCGAGGCGGCGCAACACGTTGCGCCCTTCCCAATTGCCTCCGGGGCGCACGTCGTAGGCGGCGGAGAATTCGGCGGCCTCGGCGCCGAGAACGGCGTCGATCTCAGCGGCGCTCCAGACGTAGAAGCGGCCCTCCTCGCCCTCGGAATCGGCGTCGAGCGAGGCGGCGAACGCATCGCCGGCGCGCATCTCGCGCATCAGCCAGGCGAAGGTTTCGCGCGCGCGTTCGCCGTAGACCGGCGTCGGCGTCGCAGCGGCGGCGAGCGCGAGCAACTCGAGGATCTGCGCGTTGTCGTAGAGCATCTTCTCGAAATGCGGCACGCGCCATTCGCCGTCGGTCGAATAGCGGGCGAAGCCGCCGCCGAGGTGGTCGTAGATGCCGCCGGCGGAGAGCGCGTCGAGCAGCGCGCGCACCGCGCCGCGCAGAGCCGGCGCGCGAGCGCGGAACGATTCGCTCCACAGGAAGCGGAAGATCGGCGCGTTGGGGAATTTCGGCGCGCCGCTGAGGCCGCCGTTGACGGAATCGAGAATGCGCGTCAGCGCCTCGGCGGCGCGCGCGAGATCGGCGGGCGCGAGGTCGCCGCCCGGCGGCGGGGCGGCCTGCTCGGCGAGATGGGCGACGAGCCCGGCGCTCTGTTCGCCGAGTTCGGCGCGCTTGTCGCGCCACGCCGCGTCGACCGCATTGAGAACCTGTGCGAACGACGGCCGTCCCCAGCGCGGCGTCGGCGGCCAATAGGTGCCGCCGAAGAACGGCGCGCCGTCGGGCGTGAGGAACATCGTCATCGGCCAGCCGCCTTGCTCGCCCATCGCGTGCAGCGCCGCCATGTAGAGCGCGTCGACGTCCGGCCGCTCCTCGCGGTCGACTTTCACGTTGACGAACAGAGCGTTCATCAGCGCCGCGAGCGCCGGGTCCTCGAACGACTCGTGGGCCATGACATGGCACCAGTGACAGGCGGCGTAACCGACCGACAGCAGCACCGGGCGGTCGCGGCGCTTCGCTTCGGCGAGGGCCTGCGCGCCCCAGGGGCGCCAATGCACAGGATTGGCCGCATGCTGCAGTAGGTAGGGCGAGATTTCGCCCGCGAGGAGATTGGCTTGCTCGGGGATGCTCGAGTCCTCGGGGTTCGGAACTTGGAAAGGGCGACGGGTTTCGTCGTCCAAGTTTTGGCCCGGCCGCCCTCCGCTTGCAAGGCGAGCCACATTGACGCAACTTTGGACTTCATTCCGCTTCGGAAGAGCATTGGCGCGGACCTCCGGGGCCGCGGGCGCAAAGGCCCCTGCGCCACCGGTTGGGCGGCGCGGGTGAAGACGCTGAGATGAAGTCCGGACTGCCTATCCTTCAGTTCGACGGCGCGCCGGCTTTCGAGGCATGGCTCGCCGACAATCCGGATCCAAAGGGCGCGTGGGTGAAGCTTGCCAAGCAGGGCGCGCCAGAGCCGGCGCTGCGCCAGGCGCAAGCGATCGATTGCGCGCTCTGCCACGGCTGGATCGATGGTCAGATCGCCCGGTTCGATGACGAATTTTTCCTCACCCGGTTCACGCCGCGCGCGGCCAGAAGCCGCTGGTCCGCCGCCAACCGGAAGCGCGCGCAGGCGTTGATTGCCGCCGGTCGCGTCGGGCCGCGCGGCCTCGCCGCAATTGAAGCCGCGAAGGCGGACGGCCGATGGGACGCAGCCTATCCTTCGGCGGCGACAGCGGCGACGCCGGACGATTTTCAAATCGCCATTAAGGGTAAGCAGCGCGCGGCGCTGGCCTTCGAGCGCTTGGACGGCGCCAATCGCTATGCGCTGCTCTACCGGCTCCACCACGCGTCCGCAGCGCGGCGAGCCGAGATGATCGCGCACTTCGTCGCGATGCTGGAGCGCGGCGAAACGATTCACCCTCCGCGCAAAGGCCGCAAGGCGAACGAAGGCGCCAAGCGCGCCAAGCCGGATTGAGGCGGCGTCAGGTCAGAGCGCGCCTCAGCATCGCCTTGAACCGCGCGCTATCGAACGTCCAGCAGATGTC
>Ga0182030_10020226_pt1 | contig 12582 bp, 7 predicted proteins | sample 812S3MmetaG_FD_121299 | JGI IMG/M metagenome (GOLD analysis project Ga0182030, IMG submission 121299) | Permafrost microbial communities from Stordalen Mire, Sweden - 812S3M metaG (Illumina Assembly) | ecosystem: Environmental > Terrestrial > Soil > Wetlands > Permafrost | place: Sweden... | reverse complement strand
CGCCTCATCGCAGATACGCACGGCTACTTCGCTAGCAAAGAGTTTCGCCATCGAGGATTCGCGCGTGACTTTGCGGCCCGCGTCTTTGAGCACTGCGGCGCGCTGCGTGAGGAGGCGTGCGGCGTCGAGTTCGGTTGCCATGTCGGCAAGCTTCCATTGAATCCCCTGGAACTCGGCGATGGCTTTGCCGAACTGGCGGCGCTCCTTGACATATTTCAATGTTGCATCGAGCGCGCCGCGTCCGATGCCCAGGGCCAGCGCCGCTATGGAGATGCGGCCTCCATCGAGCACGCGCATGGCATCGATGAATCCTTCGCCTTCTGTGCCGAGCAGGTTTTCCGCCGGAATTTCGCAGTCTTCAAAGATCAACTCGCTGGTATCGCTGGCACGCAGGCCGAGCTTGTTTTCCTTTTTGCCGGGCCGGAACCCTTTCGTTCCCTTCTCGACGATGAACGCCGAGAGGCCATGTGTCCCTTTGCTCTTGTCGGTCACTGCAATCACGACGATGACGTCGGCGTAGCGTCCGTTGGTAATGAATGTCTTGTTGCCGTTCAGCACATAGCGGTCACCCTTTTTTGTCGCGGTGGTGCGTGCATTGCTCGCGTCGGAGCCCGATCCTGGCTCCGTCAGCGCCCATGCTGCGAGCCATTCACCGCTCGCGAGGCGTGGCACGTATTTCCGTTTCTGCGCCTCGTTGCCGGAAAGGAAAATGTGATTCGTGCCAAGAGAATTGTGTGCGGCAACGATGATGCCCATCGACCCATCCACGGCGGACAGTTCTTCAATTGCGAGCACGTAGTCCACGTAGCCAAGACCGGCTCCGCCATATTCGGGAGGGAAGATCACGCCCAGCAGGCCCATCGCGCCGAGCTTCTTTACGGCCTCAGCAGGAAACTCGCTGGCTTCGTCCCACGCCATCGCGTTGGGCGCAATCTCGCGCGCTGCAAAGTCGCGAATCTCCCGTCGCAGATGCTCCTGTTCCTCGTTCAGGACGAACGGATATAGGCTCCCTGTTGTTTCAAGCGATTGGCTCATGCAGACGCTCCTTAGCGAAGCTCGCTCATTGAGGTTCGTGCTTTCCCAGGTCTCAAAATCGAGACCTGGGGCACCCATTTTCGCGCCGATTGGTGCATTGCCCTGACAATTCGTGCCTCTGAGAACATCACTTCTTCTGAGATGCGACAATTCCTTGAACGAAAGAAAAGCAACCAGCATGTAACGTTCACGTCTGCAGAACTCCGGGGTTGAATCGGGCCACCTCGGGATTCAAGGCGCAGGCCTCCAGCGCCGCGATCAGCACGTCTCTCGTTTTCGCTGGATCGATGATGGCATCGATCCACAGCCGCGCGGCCCCATAGCGCGGATCGGCTTGCTCGTCGTATGTCGCGCGAATCTCTTCGTGCAGAGCGGCTCTCTCCGTGTCGGACAAGACCTTTCCACCCCGCTCCATCTGCTTCGCGCGAACCTCGGCCAATGTGTTTGCCGCAGAGGCGCCGCTCATTACCGCGTACCGCGCCGTGGGCCACGCAAACAGAAAGCGCGGGTCGTACGCCTTGCCGCACATCGCATAGTGCCCTGCGCCAAAACTCCCGCCGACAATCACCGTAATCTTCGGCACCACGCTGGTACTTACCGCCGACACCATCTTTGCGCCGGCGCGGATAATCCCGGACCACTCCGCATCTTTCCCCACCATGAAGCCGTTGACGTCGTGCAGAAAGACCAGCGGCACCAGACTCTGGTTGCAGTCCATGATGAACCTCGCCGCTTTTTGCGCGCTCTCGGTGTAAATCACGCCACCGACTTCGATGCGTCTCGCGCCCGCCGACGGTCCCATCGCGACCGTCTGGTTCTGGTTTGTCTTCTGATTCGCGACGATGCCCACGGCGTGGCCGCCAAGGCGCGCGTAGCCGCAGAGAAGGGTGCGCCCGAAATCCGCCTTGTACTCGTCAAACTCGCTGCGATCGACAATGCGCGCAATCACTTCGCGCATGTCGTATACATTGCTCGCACCCGGCTCGGGATTCAACAGGCCATAAAGATCCTCCGCGTCATATTTGGGCGAGTCTATAACGGGGTCATAGGCGACCCGAGAATACACTTCTACCGTCGGGCCTGGCCGCCGCTCACCCATCTTTTCGACGAGCGATCTCATGCGCGCGATGCAGAGATGGTCGTTCGGCTCCTTGAAGTCGACGGTGCCGGAGATCTCCGCATGCATGGCCGCCCCGCCCAGTTCTTCCGGATCGGTCTTTTGCCCAATGGCCGCCTGCACCAGCGACGGACCGGCGAGAAATAACCCCGACCCCTCGGTCATGAGGACGGTGTCGGTCATTACAGGCAGATAGGCGCCGCCCGCCACGCACATGCCCATGATGGCGGTGATTTGTGGAATGCCCAGCGAGCTCATCACGGCATTGTTGCGGAAGACTCGTCCGAAATCGTCGGTATCCGGAAAGACATCCTCCTGTAGGGGAAGAAAGACGCCGGCGGAGTCGACCAGATACAAAGTTGGGATCCGGTTCTCGAGTGCGATGGTCTGCGCGCGCAGCACCTTTTTCGCCGTCATTGGAAAGAAGGCGCCGGCCTTCACGGTCGCGTCGTTGGCGATGATCATGCACAGCCGGCCGCTGACGCGACCAATCCCGGTCACGACACCCGCGCCCGGTGCACTGCCATATTCGGCATACATCCCGTGCGCCGCCCAGAGACCGAGTTCGAGGAATTCCGGCCCTGGATCGAGTAACAGATTCAACCGCTCGCGGACGGTCAGGCGCCCCTTGGCGCGTTGCGCCTCCGCGGCTTTCGCGCCTCCGCCGAGACGGATCGACTCCTCTTCCACGCGCATCGCCGCCAGCAGCTCGAGCAGGGCCGTGCGATTCGCCTTGAGCCGCGCAGACTCCAGATCAAGCGCGGAGCGAAGCTGATTGTTGGTCTTCACGACCTCGGCCATGACACCATCCGCATTGACCGCAGACTATAGCATCTTGGACGATGTCGGCGTCTACGGACGAAACGGCCCTCCCCGAAGGAAGGGCCGTCGAGCCTCCTTTGGTTGACGATTAGTTGACAGTCACTGTGAAGGTGGTTGTGGGCGCAGGAGTCACGGCCGGGTTTCCAGTCCCTGTCACGGTGAAGGTGTAGGTGCCGGCGGTTGTGCCTGGATTGGTCGTTCCGCCGCCGCTGCTTCCGCCACTCCCGCCACCTCCGCCGCATGCCGACAGGCTGCCGAGAGCCGCCAACAGTACTAGAGCTCCAAGCATGGCCCGCCACCAGCGCCGCTGGGCGGGTATCCCAAGAAGCGCAAGCAGTGCGAACGCCGCGGCACCCAGGCTCGCCAGGGTCATCCGGTTCCGGCGTAAATCAGGCCGGACAAGGGCTCCGCTGGTGGCGGCTGTTGTGGTCACAGTCACAGTGGCTGTTCCAGTGGTCAAAGTTGAGCTGAGCGTGAGGGAGGCGCCGCCAGGAGCGCAAGTTGGCAAGTCCGAGGCCCCGGTTGGGGACGAAGTCAACGCGCACGTCAGCGTGACTGTCCCCGCGTATCCATTGCTCGCAGTCACCGTGACCGTCGAGCTTGCCGAAGTGTCGGGAGGACTCACGGCGGCAGGCGCGGATGCGCTGAGAGCGTAGGAGGCCGGTGCTGCCGGCGCGGTCACGGTAACGGTGCCAGTTCCAGGTGTTCCTGGAAGATAATTTCCGTCTCCGCTATAGGTGACGGTGAGAGTGTCCGAGCCCACGCTCAAGCTGCTCGCGGGGATCGCGATGGAATAGGCGCCGCCGCCGGAAAGTTCTGTGGCTGCGGAAGTGTAGCCGCCGCTCGTCAAGGTTACCGTTCCGCTTGGCGTGGGATCGGAAGCCGGGACCGAGACCGTGCCGGTCACAGTGAGCGCGACATTCGCTGCGATGCTGGTAGCGCTTGGCGTAACGGTGATGCCGGTCGGAGTTAGCTTGCTCACGGTAACCGTGGCCGTTGCACTTGCCGCAGCGAAATTTGCGTCCCCACTGTAGCTAGCGACGAGTGTGTCTGTCCCGCCACTCAATCCATAGGCAGGAATGGTGAAGGTGAAGGTATAGGGACTGGCGACAGCCTGTGAGCCCCCGTCGTAGCCCGGCCCGACCAGAGTCACCGTGCCCGTCGGTGTACCGCTCCCGACGCTGAGAGTTACCGCCACGCTAAGGCTCTGATTCACAGTGATCGCCGGCGGCGTCGGCGTCACAGTCACTGTAGCCGTTCCCGTGCCGGTGCTTGCTGTCCACGCATTCACAACATTGGCGATATTGAGCGATCCGAGACCGGTGGCCTGGTCATAACCCGTGATAGCGCCGTAGCCAGCGAGAGTGCCGACCACATCGCCGGAGTTGACTATGGAGCAGTTGGGCGAGGCCAAGCCAGCAGACGGAGTGGTAGTTTCCCAGGAGCCGCCGCTGTAGACAGCGCCTCCTTCGGATGCCTTGCCTTGATAGTCGCAGGGCATGGCATTAGTGCCCTGGTCGATGTCATTGAAGTAGCAACTGGTGGAAGTTGATAATACCGATTCGGCCGAGCAGCCGGAGTAGATTTGCCTGGCAGCGAGCGCGTAAAGCTCTGCGTTAGGGTTTCCCTGCACGCCGGCTTTCTGATTGATGAGGGCCATCACGCCGGCCATCTGCGGCGTGGCAACCGAGGTTCCGCCGACTTCTTCGGCTTCGCCCGTCGCGCCGCTGGCAGTTGCGCTGATGTTAGTGCAGGATGCGCCGTCATTGGAGACGCAGATTAACGTAGCGCTTTCGAGTGCTCCGTCGCCAGCGAAAAAGCTGACGTCGGGCAGGTCGCGCACGCCGTCAGCGGGAAGGCCCGGAATCAAGGCGTTGGTTTGCCAGCTTGGCTTGGGCCAGCCATCATTGACGAGGGTGAGGTTGTAGGGCGATCCGGTGGTGGTGTCACTGCTGCTGCAACTACCGAGTGTGCTGGAGGTGGTGCTGCTGACGACGCAGCCGCTGGCGCCTCCGGCACCGCCAACCGTGTCAACCCAGGGGGCAAAGACCAATTGGTCCTTTTGGCTTGTAGCAGTCTCCTCTTTCTGATTGATGGCGGCCCAGTCGTTGTAGATGAAGTCGCAAACGGCTTCGGCGTTGGGAGGTACGGGATAGTTAAAAAGGGACAGAGGCGCGACGCTTTGAAAGTACGCCGTCCAAATGGGGTTGAGACAGCTGTCGTTCCATGGAGTTTCTGCCACGTAGCCCTTGGCCGACGCCTGCTGGGCGGTGTTGCTGGTATTCCAGTAGGCGGTCGCGTTGGAGCTAAGGCAGCCCTGGAAGGTTCCGGCGGAGGTGTAGGAGGGTTTACACCAACTGAATTCCGTGCCGCCGACGGCCGTGTTGTAGGGTGTGGACGACAAGCCGCTCACGGCCGCGCCGTATTGTGCTTCGTAGGGATAGCCAGCGGCATCGCCTCCCTGATCGCAGCCGGCCGATCCCGCGTCTCCTGTCGCAACGAAGACGGCGATGCCGGCGCTGGCCGCAGTCTGCCACAGATTGTTGTAGGCGACGTTCGAGGCCGTGCCATTGAAGAGCTCGCACTGGCCGTAACTGATGCTGACGATGCGGGCCCCGTAAACGGCCGTGCCCTGGACATCGGCGTTGTCCACCACCCATTGGGCCCCGTCGTAGATGGGATCGTTGGTGGGAGTGGTCTGGCTGTTGTAGGCGTCGGTGACCAAAACAATCTGCGCACCGGGAGCAACGGCGCCGGACCACTCAACGTCCAGTGAATTCTCATCGAGGTCGCCCCCACTGCAGGCAGTGGTGCTGCCGGTGCAGATGCCAGGATCGCCGTCGGGACCATGCGCGATCACAGGCGCGCTACCGGCGGGAAGGCCAAAGGCGCTCTTAAAGGTGGAGACATCCGTGAGGTCGATATCGCTAGTGCCGATGATGGCGATGGTCTGGCCGCTGCCGTTGTTGCTGGTAGGCCAACCCGAAGGCAGGTTGTAGATGGCGGCGAAGTCGTACGGCGCCACGTCTTCTTCGACAGCTGTGGTACCGCTGATGGGGAAGTAGAAGTCAGGCGTTGGGGACGATACAGGTTTGGCCGCGGCGGAGAAGGACTGTGACCCGACTCGTCCGGCAGCTAGACTCGCACTCGGTGCATTCTGCACCTTGACCCAGCCGTGAACCTCGGGGCTGAACTGGACCCTGCTGCCCATGCGGTGCAACGGATGGGGGAAAAAATTGTGCAGCCCCTTGATGCCGGCGACGACGGGCGCCAGGGCAGCGGGGATCTGCGGATCGGACATGTTGGCGAAATGTTTCTCGCCGTTGACTGACAGATTATGAATCTCCGTATGGAAGGCGCCTTCAACCTGCGCAGCCGTGCCACCGCACCGGATCGACATCCTGTCTTTCGATACAGCCGCAACAGAAAGCCCGCGGCTCGCGAGCCAGTTCGAAATGGTTCCAATGTCGGCTAGAGACGGGCCGAACCGCTCGCCCACTTCCGCCGGTTGAAGCCAATGATGAAAGTTGGGCGAGGACGCGTCGTATTGGCCCGCAACAAACTCATCGAACGCTGCCTGCTGCTCGGGTCCGCGGCTCAGCACCAGGACGATATCGGTCATGGCGAGATCGGGCCTGACTGGCCCCATGTCGTTCCGGGAATTCGCCGACGGATGGACGTTGCCCTTGAGAGTTACGAGTTGATTCTCGTCGACTCGCTCAAGAATCCTTGGTCCCGGCGATGCACTTTGGGTGAAGGCTTTGGTTGCATTGATTAGTGCAACGATCGATAAACCGAAGAGAAGATTACGGAGGAGCCGCATTCTCTTGTCCCGGCACCTTTCTCGGAGGACGAGCCCCGAAGACTCCAAGAGTTATTGTCTAGCTGCGAACGAAGAATGTAGATTGCCGCCCACTTTATCACGAATGGGACCCGGAAATCTTATGGAAAAGGAGCGGCGACCTTCTTACCGATCCTTCTCATTTATTCTGCAGGAAAAACGCGGCGCCTCTTGGGCAGAGATTCGCGCCTTCGGTAACGGGGAGATCGCATTTCGGAGCAACTTTGTCGAAAAAGCAGACATCGCAGCAATCCGGCCTGCCGTTTCGACAATCAGTAGCTCGACAGCCTTCGATTGGCTTGCCGCGGGTCTCCGGTGTCCTTCATGTCAGGGGTAACCGGTTGGTCTTCGATAAAGAGTCACTTTAACTAGCCCAATGCGTTCCGCTAAAAATGAGCGAGCTTTCCCCTCGATGCGAAGGTCAATTTTTTGGTCTTTGTTTTGATAAGATCAGCGTCAGGCGCTGACGCCGCTGGCAGTCAGAGCCTGTCACTAAGTCCGTCGACCCAATCCCCACCAAGCTTTTTCACCTTCATCGTTCGGCCCTCGAAGGTCACTTGATACGGGCCGTCCGGTAAGTCCAGCGGTGCGAGATGAATGTCACATTTGACGTATTCTGCAATGTCAAGTTCCGGAAAGGAAACCATCACCGCGCTTACAGTGCATCCCGCCTCATGGCCCATGCCTTTTAGCTTTCCCGCCATCATCACCGTTTCACGACTTGACGTTGCCATTTATCCCTCCCCTGTTCCGGCTCTACGCGGACTTCAGCCGAATGCTCTTATGCTTACCAGCATTCAAAATGGCTGTCTGTCTTATTCCGCTCAAAACCGTCCGGCCCCGCGCATGAACGGGCGAACCCTTGCTCTGCAACTCAGTCTTGAGATCCTCGGCGTGCCGCAGGTCCCGCTCAATGGATTGGAGGTCAATTGGATCAATGGTCATCTCGGGCTTGAAGAACTGGTAGATATGCCTCCCATTCTTCTTGGCGTGATACATCGCGGTGTCCGCTTTCTTGATGAGAGTCTCCGCATCCTTGGCGTCGCTGGGAAAGACACTCAAACCAATGCTGGTTGTGACGCGAATCTCGTGTTGGTCGATCAAATGAACATCCGCCACCGCATTCAACAATCTTCCCGCCGTGGTCGCGGCATCTTCAGGGTGTTGTAATTCCCGAAGTAGCACGACAAATTCATCGCCTCCCTGCCGGCTCACCGTATCCGGGCCGCGCACACAACTCAACAAACGCTTCGCAACGGATTGAAGAAGTTTGTCGCCGATCAGATGCCCCAGAGAATCGTTAATTTCTTTGAAGCCGTCCAAATCCAGAAACAACACAGCGGCCCGGCCCTTCGTTCGCCGCGCATGGGAGATCGCCTGGCCCACTCGGGTGTTCAGAAGCATTCGATTCGGCAACCCGGTGAGAAAGTCGTGATGGGCGGAATGCGTCAACTTCTCTTCCAATGTCCGCGTCGCGGTTACATCGTGAAATACGATAACCGCTCCGGTAACCTGCCCGTCGCGGTCACGTATCGGGGCGACGGAATCTTCGATGAAAAGTTCGTTCCCGTCCCGGCGAATGAGAACACAATTCACGGGGAGCTTTCCCGCCCGATTTTGCGATGCAGCCTTGGCCATCGGATCCAGAATGGCTTTACGGGAGACGCCATCCACGATCCGGAAAGTCTCGGTCATTGCACGTCCGACAGCCTCGTCAAGCAGGCATCCGGTCATCCGTTCCGCGACGGGATTGAGAAAAGTGATGTTGCCCGAGGTGTCAGTGCAAATCACAGCATCGCCAATGGAATTTAGCGTGACTTGAGCCCGCTCCTTCTCAATGAACAGGACTTCTTCGATCATCTTGCGCTCGGCTGAATTAAGGAGGGCTCGCATCAGCTCGCGCGGCTCGATCTGGCCCTTGATCAGATAGTCTTGCGCGCCGTCTTGCAGGGCTAACACTGCAATCTCCTCATCCTTGGCGCTGGACAGCAACACAATCGATACACGAGGCGCAGCTGCGCGAACCCGCCTGACCGCCTCGAGCCCAGGTGGATCCACCATTCCCATATCCAGCAAGACAATGTCAACCGAATGCCTCGTGAGATATCTCTCGGCAGCGCTCATGGATTCAACATGAGTCACCTCAAAGAGGCACGAGATCGAATCGTTGAACATCCCTCGGATCAGGCGAGCTACTTCAGTATCATTTTCGATCAGAAGGATTGTTTTGGCTGGTCTTCCTGCCATTCATTGCACCCCTGCCCGGCCAACCTTACTCTCCGGAATTAAAAAAGACGTAAATGCTTGCTTCTTGCTTTCCACAAATACACTTCTGAAACCATCCCAACCTATACGCTGCAATCCGAGATGGTCAGACCCATGAGAAGCCGATCGAAATCACCGAATCCAAGGTGATCGATTCACCGCTGATCTAACTCGCCGACCTCGCAATGCATCTGGCGCACTGCGGATTAAACCGGGAACAACTGCCACGTCTCATTTGCAATTGCGAGAACCGGGGAAATAAAAGATCTGCTAAGAGTTCTTTCATAAATTGCTAATGTCGCCGAGAGCGATCTATTCGATCCGCGCTCTTCAACTTGCTTTCTAAATAACAAACGCATCTCCGTTGCGCATCTAGTTCAACCAGATGCAGGAAAAGATAGGTTAGCCTCGCATTCAATAAAAAGAAAATCTGTTCATTTTTGCTCATACCGGGAAATATGTCCTGAAATTCCTCCGCGCACAGGGGCCTCCCTAAGCCATTTCCGCCCCTGGATCATAGCTACGGCTTTCGCAAAGGTAGCTCCAACAAAGGACGACTGTTTGTCGATGCAGCGCCGACTGTCGATTCGAGAAATCCAATATGCTGCAGACTTTCAAGGAGGGCTAAGAACGCATCTAATAAGATACGGGCTCGTGAAGAAAGAATCGGGACGCTCGCATTAGAGGTTTGCCGTTATAACGCGACTATCTCGGGATTTACTAAGCCGCACAGTAATTAGTTGACTAATAACGCGAATGGATACTTCACTCGCGAATTAGCGCCACGATTGCAGCTAGAAGGCTAACGGATACGGATGCAAAGATAACCGTGCCGCCGTCATGAGATCGGGGGTAAGCTTCGTGCGGAATCGTTCCGGAGGAAGGGTTGGATTTAGCAACACCTACAAGCAATCCAAGATGTAGTGAAGCTGAGATCGGGAAAAGATAGCGGAGGAGTCATGCAAAGAAACCAATGCGAAGAGGGCCTTGGACTAGATAGGGCTTACATGGAAAAAGCCCGGATTTGGATAAGTGCGGAAGCCGACAAGCGAGTAGCAATCGGAGTGAGCAGAGCGGTCGGAGTCAATGAATGGAATGATATTGCGCGCCGCGCCGATGACGCAAAGACAGGGCACAAGGTAGCGCTTGGGGACTATATCGACCACACGATCAATTGCCCCAGGTGCAGAAATCGTGCGATTCAATAGGTCTTTTGCATTGACTACCTTGGCAATAAGTCGAGTTTATGGACGCTCAAGACCGGGCAACGCTTCGACCCTGTCGCTTCTCGCCTGCGGCCCGGCTCTTTGCTGTTACGCGACCCTCTTACGTATCCAAACGTAAAGCTTTGCCTGTTCTGGAAACGTAATTTTAGGGCGCTATCCTCTGACGCGAAGGGGACCTTGTTGCGTTTGGGACATTCGTCTGTCGCCATTTTGAAGGCCGCTAGGATAGCGGCGATCTCGTTTGACATTCAAACGTTCATTGTGCGGTTCGGAGAGGAAATTGCCCTTGATCGAGGCGCATCTTTCTTTTGGAATCGCTCCGCAAACGGGACAATTGAAATCTAGGGAAGGATTATGCTCGGCCATTTCCATCTTTTATCGCCGATTGGGAAAAGAATGATGGTCAATTCTGAACGGCACGTGCCGAAATCAACGTCACGCTAATTCGACACGATACGGAGAGCAGCAAGATCGTTTATTGAAATTAGCGCAGGTTATTGAGGAACTAATGGCAACCGAATCCGAAACCGATTTTCAGGGCCTTGCGGAACACAGCGCGGACGTGATCTGCCGTGTGGGGCTGGACAATAAATTCGATTATGTATCCCCCTCCTCATTCGATGTTCTTGGCTGGACACCGGAGGAGATGATGGCCATGGAGCCATTTGGCATCGTTTATGCCAAAGACCGCTCCATGGTTGCTGCCGCTGCGAGCCACCATTTAACTCTCGGCGTGGAGGCGCCTCTAATCGCCCCTCGTCTGCGGAGGAAAGATGGAACCCTTGTTTGGATGGAGGTCAGTGGCCGCGTAGTTCGAGACGCGGCTACGGGAGAGGCAACAGAGACCATCATTGTTATGCGCGATATGACGGAGCGCAAGAAACTTGAAGAGAGATTGTCAGCGCTGGCACTCACGGATAGCTTGACGGAACTTCCAAATCGACGTGCGTTCGACGAGACACTTGACCGCGAATGGAAGAGGACGTTGCGGGAGGGTTCTCAGATTTCTCTTCTGCTGCTGGATCTTGATCACTTCAAGGAATTCAATGACCATTACGGACACCAGGTAGGAGACGATTGCTTGCGTGCGGTAGCTGGCGCCGTGAGGAGCGCTGTGCGCACGACAGACATTCCGGCGCGCTATGGCGGAGAGGAGATAGCCATCATTCTTCCCTCGACCAATACGCCAGGTGCAACAGAGGTAGCAGAAAAAGTACGGTCTGCCGTCGAATCCCTTCAAATGGTGCATGAGGCCAATCCGGAGGGAGGATACTGGGTCACTGCTAGCGTCGGCATAGCAACTGCGCTTTCGCGACAGGGAGGAACGATGCGGATGCCCGAAAGCCTGCTCCTGGCTGCGGATAACGCCTTGTACAAAGCAAAGCGCGAAGGCCGGAATCAGGTGGCGACAGCTCTGCTTGTGGCCAGGAAGGAACCGCGAAGCAGCGCGCCCGAAGAGACACCCGCGTCAGCAGAAGAATCCTCCAAAATCGAGTGAGATATTTCGCGCCAATAGGACCGCCGCAATCCTATTCCCAGAGCTTGGCATATCGCCTCGGCCCACGCCCACCTTCATTCGCTTCGTTCGATGCATGATCTGAGCCTGAAACTGCCGGTCTCCGCAACAATCTCACAGGAATACGCCTCTCCGGCCGATGAGACAATTGAGAGTGTCTTCGTTGAGCTTGAATCGTAAAACCGAAAGACATCGGAGAGGCAAATGGCGACAATTAGCGACGTTTCTGAACAACCCACGTTTCTTGTCTCCACCTGCTTCGTGTAGACGTTCATTCAAAATCAGGGCCTGTAGCTCAATGGTTAGAGCAGGGGACTCATAATCCCTTGGTTGGGGGTTCGAATCCCTCCGGGCCCACCAGGTTTGCATCGCAGGTCCTTCGCGATGCTCAGGATTTCGCCTGCGGGCTCAGACGCCCGCATTACGGCTCAAGTTCGAATCCCTCCGGGCCCACCAGGTCAACGATGCAATTCCGGCCGAGCCCGCTAAACGCCGATCCCCGTATACTCATCGCAGTGTATGCTGACGCAACTCGACACCATTCTTCGATCCACGCGAGCCTCCATCGCTGCGGCCAAGACGTGCGTCTCCACTGCCGAACTTGAGCGGCAAGCGGCCTTGCATCAGCCACGAGGATGGGCCGCTTCTCTGCGTCGGCGCGCCCGTTCCGGACCGGCGATCATTGCCGAAATCAAGAAGGCGTCTCCATCCAAAGGTGTGATCCGTGCGGATTTCGATGTGCCATGGCTTGCTCAGAGCT
>Ga0182030_10020225_pt1 | contig 12583 bp, 23 predicted proteins | sample 812S3MmetaG_FD_121299 | JGI IMG/M metagenome (GOLD analysis project Ga0182030, IMG submission 121299) | Permafrost microbial communities from Stordalen Mire, Sweden - 812S3M metaG (Illumina Assembly) | ecosystem: Environmental > Terrestrial > Soil > Wetlands > Permafrost | place: Sweden... | reverse complement strand
TCATCGCCGCCTCGTCATCGCAGAACGGACAGTCCTCCTCGGGTGGATTGTGATCGCAGAAATCGTGATACATCAATCTCCCAGCGAGAACGTCCGCTATTCTCTTCCACTTGTCGCTCATTCTTCGCCTCCTAGTACGGGTGCCGCGCCATCTTGATTTTCGTTTTCTCGCGGTTCGTCACTTAGGGGGCCGGAAGGGGCGAGAACGTTTTCAAAGAGCGCGTCCAGTTCTTCACGGCTGTTGATTACGTTGTCTGGCTGCGGTCCAAACTCAATCAGGTCGGCGTATCGGCGTAGGAATATCGGGTCGGACCACAATGCATCAGCCGCTCTTTCGTCACGGCTCTTTGGCCCCTGACCGGAAACGGCTGGGCGGTTTTCAATCGCGGCGTGAAGTCGGCGCAGTTCCTGCTGTAGATACGCCTCCACGATGTTCGCGGCTTCGCACCACAGCCCTTCGTCCTCGGCTTGTTCGTCAACGAGTTTTTGTAGCGGGTCACTTAGGTTCTTCTTGTCGGTCAAACTTGCGATCTCGCGGAGTTCTTCGTAGTCGCGCTCTTTAGAGATTCGGGGCATTAACCACCACTCCGACCAGTTCTCCGAGTCGTTCCATTCTCGCCAAATCACACGCTGGCGCGATGTGATTTGTCAGGCGCTCGCACTCGTCCTGTGCTTCGCTAAGTTCGACCTCGATGTACTCCTTCTGGCTGTGAATCCAGTCGTGGTCGAGGTCTCGTTTGCGACTCGCGGCGGAGATTCGCACTCGCACAGTGTGTTGATGCATGATGTCACTGTCGAAGAGCGTCGTTCCGGGATTCGAGATTGAGGTTCGACTCGCGCCAATCATCCCGAACCCTGGATGGACTTCTCCACCCCATTGGTCAATTGTAGGTTCTTGCTCTGTCCTCATGTCTTTTTTCCGTCCAATCTCTTAATGGCGAACTCTGCGACGACTGCAAGCGCCAGGTCGTTGCTCTTCAAGTATTCTTTCAAGAACTCTCGTGTGGTATTGATGCGTTTTTCGAGTTCTACCCTGTCTGGAGGCGCCTTCGTCAGGAATTTCGGACATCGTCGAGTCGGAAAGTGATCAACGCGTTGAATTCCGCAACCTTTGCAACGACGCTTCTGGTAGTCGGAGATTTCGTTCGACTTCATGGCTTCTCCTTCAACGCAAAATTAGTACATGCATGCGTTTTATGTCGTGCTGGCCACTTATGCCCGTAGCCAGAGATGTTGCAATTACTGCATTTCTCGAGAGTATTTCGAGGGTCAGAGATTTCGTTTGACTTAGCCATTGAGTCTCGTTCCGCAGTCGGGACAGAAATTCGTATCATAAGGCTCAAAGTCGGAGACAATGCTTATGTACGTGTGATAACACTTAACTGGAGTGAAGTCACTCGATTCAGTATCGTGAGTGCACTTCGGGCAGCAAGGAGAGTGAAACTCGTCGAGGAAGAGTTGACAATTGATCTCATCATGCCCACACCAGTCGCAGTAAATTCCGCTCTTCGTCCTGGGAGAGTGAAACTTCCATCCGTCTGACTGCATGGCGCGAACAAAGGCGAGCACAGCAGACATGTTGCGATTGACGTCGGGAGAAGAGATGTTGACTTCATCCCAGGTCTCGACGCGGACTTCAGTTGTTCCCTTCTTCAGGGTCCAACGCGATTGAGAGGCGAATGTAGGCATTATCGATACTCCTCTAGGTACTTGTAGGCGAGCCCGACGTGAGTGTACGAACCCCAGTGAACTTCAGTGAGGGTGTCAAGCCACGCCTGAAGTTGAACAACATCGACAGGCAGTTGAGTGATGTTGAAAACCTGCTCAGTAACCATGTGAAATTGCTCGTGAGTGAGGTCTGCGCTCATTCCGAGTACTTTCCATCGAGAATGGCAAGAAACTCTGCGCCGATTGCGGCTGTTGCAACATTACGTCCGCGGTGCATTGCAGTGGCGAGACTTCGAACCTCAGCGAGGTGTTGACTTTCGTTTTGCTTTTTCGTTGCCTCAGCGAGAGCGAGAGTGGCGTAGACTTGAGCGCGATCGTGCCAGTAGTCTGGAACGTCAGTGCCGCCATAGGCATTGTCAAGACAGGACATTGCCTGATTGACAAGTTGTTCGTACGTCATACTTGCACCTCACTTGTCCAGATAGGGTAAGAAATCCACCCGAATTGCTTCGTGTAGAGCTTCATGTGTTGCGTGCACATTGGCCAACGCTTGTCGTCGTGACGCACCCACCAGTGAGGATTGCGAAGGCAGCGATTATCCACGCCGTAGGTGTCATCCACATCGACAGCACATCGCTCTCGAAGCGAAGTCTCCTGGGGCTCCTGAAGTGTCCTTGGTCCTTTTGCCACGAGATCAATTATATCATCTTTTTGCATAAGGCAACCACATTTTCTAGAAAATTTTTCTTGAATCTCAATCATCTTGTGTCCAATAACCGTACACGCATCTAGTTCCTTGACGAGATGGGTCATGAGTATCGAGGATGACGTGATCGTTGACGACAGAGAGATGCTTGCTGAGACGAACGATGATCATGCCAGTAGGAAGCTCATCGGCTCGCATATGGACAGTGCATCCCACTCCGAAGTGCATAGTGGGATGCCACTCAAAACCCAGACTCGTCAGGTAAGGATCATAGACTTGACGTGTAATCCCTGAACGTGAGGAATGAGTGTGATGAGCATCAATATCCATCGATGTCAAGTAATTGAGTTCATCATAGACAGTTTGATAGTCACGACCTGCAGCGATAGTGATTGCTCGCGTGACGCAATCACTTGTTTTGCCTTTGAAACCGGCAGCAGAACGACCTCCATCGCAGTACCAGAACTTTAGTTCGTTCATTGTTTTAAGCGTCCATTCGTCTGGGAGCGAAGCATTCTTGAACACCCAAGATGCTGAGATGGAGTTCGCGTATTTGTTTGCGAGCATCAGCCATGGTTGGAGCATCTTCGACCAGGGTGTTGTTGCCAGGCCACTTGGGTAGCCAGCGCAAGCGTGGGTCTTCACCTTTGAAATTTGTCGCCATGACTAGTTCGCACTCATCTTGTCGATAGACGTCCCAGCCCATATCATGCTGCCAGAAAACTGGTTTGCAACAGCGGAAAGCTTTCACATCATGTCCTTTGTCTAAATCCTTTGCCCATGTACATTATATCACGTTTATGCATATGCTGCTGCATTGTTCCAGAAAATTTTTCTGGTAAACACACTAGGCGCTAGAGCACAAGTACCTTATGTAAATAGGGCTATGTTTTCACACCTTCGCCATAAGATTTCGCCGGGTTTCTCACTCACGCGTACACCAGGGCCCTCGTTTCACGCAAAATGCTCAATGTGTGACAACATCGACATCATCTGCTTCCACAAACACTTGATTGTGGAAAACATTTATGCCTTGTGATGAGGACTTACAGGCAAAAGTGACTCTGGAATGTGTGTACTCTCACGTGCTCTCCCAGAGCGTGCTCTCGCGCTACACGCGTGGCGTGCGTGCGCTCGCTCAGGCGAGACCCAGGTGGGCCGGTCATATGAATTGAGCACAACACTCATCATGTACAATTATGTATCATAGAGCTATCTCTAGTAGTGATACGCTACTACATGTGTATCTCTAATAGAGATTCTGCCCCCAGTAGGAGTACATAGCCAGTACATTTTCTCTACCAGTAGCAGCAACCCACTCTAGCACAGGCGCCTCTGCTACTACGTGCCAGTGATACCAATTCACTAGTGGACGATTTTCTTTGTCCTCAGGGTCGAAGAAAAAAGTGCTTCTCACGCAGTTGCACATTGTTGCCACAGTCAAAATCATTGCAACTTGCTCTACAGTGAAAAGGGCCCAATCCTCAGGGGCATTTTTTCTCAAAGTGCTTTCTAGAGTGACAACTTTTTCACCGTACTTTGCGGCGTAAAAACGAGCCATTTCAACAGCTTGCCCTCCGTACGCATCAATGATTTCAGGAGTTGCAATAAAACCTTGCCAGTGCAAATCTTGCTGATGAAACACGTGGTCGACCCAAAGCACGTCTTGTTGAGAATTGGCAGCCACAACAGTGTCAGTTGTGACAACTTCTTGAAGTGATTCAACAGCAATTTTTTCTTTCTCTTTACGAGAGAGTCGATTTCGTTTTTGAATCGGATTTTCTCTGGCAAAAACCAGCTCAGCGTGTTTTTGAGCCAGCATCATTTTTCCAGGAGATGTAATGCTCAAAAAATCAACAGGTCTTCCTCCAGACCCTTTCACTTGCTCACAAATGAGCCAGCCTTCAGCGACACACTCAGACATTGCAGAAACGAGACTTTGAGTGCTTCCATTCACACTTTTCAAGACATCACTCTTGCGAACAGGCTCTTCAGCACTCCTCACAACATCAAGAATGAGCAATTGCCGATGAAAGAGCGCGTCATCAATCATGGAAATCACTATATCACTCTAGGCTTTATTTCTTTCATGATGACCTACTTTGTTTCTCTTAGAGCCTTTATTTTTCATCATTTGCTTAGAAATAAAGCAAGAAATAAAGCCTGAAACCCTTTGCTACATTAGAAAAACCTTTATTTCTCATCACTTCTTAGAAATTAACTCTCAAATTATTCACTTTTCACATCTTCAAAAACTTCAAAAACTTTAAAAGACCTCATCAGGATATTTATTTCTGGAGAAATAAAGCTTTATTTTTAACAGCAAACACAAACGTGACTTTTCGTTTGTTAAGATTTCGCCAGTCGCTTGCGCGCAGCAAAATCTTAACAAACGAAGTCATGTGTCACCAACTTGTTATAGAGATTCAATGCCTCGCAAGCGCAAGGAGAGCCCAATGGGGAGGCTCTCCTTGTACTCCTGACTAGATGAACATGTTTTGAACAATGAAATGAACAGGCAATACCGTCTTTCCTATACCTGAGATGATATACTTGAATCCGTTGCACAAAAAAGATGAAAAATGTGGTGACATGCCGTTCTAGACCCCGACGACGAAAAGAGTAGTGAAAGATGCCTCGAGGCCGCCCAAAGGGTAGCAAGAATCGCCCGAAGTCTATTCCATCAACACCCACACCGACGAATTCCGCCGATGCTCCTGTTGCTTTCGACCGCACAATCACGAACCGCAAAATACTCGACGTCCGCTCCGCTACTGACTTGCATCAATTCATCCCCGCAGATGCAAATGAATTCCGTGAGGACTTTCTCGACATCCTCTCGCGAATGGACTGCGGGTACTGGCCAGCGACGAATATAGGGAGAGGCTGGTACGGCCTGATTGCCCTTCTCAACCAAGAACTCCGTGAACACTGTTACGACTACCGCATCCTCAACATCAAACGTGAGAACGGCGCTCTCCACTACTCGATTCGTGTTCCGCTGAAAGACGAGAATCGACTCCCTCACATGGTCGGGCTTATCCGCGTCACTGCTGGCCGGAGTCGCTGCGTGTGTGAGATTTGCGGGCGTAACGGTGACGAAGCAATCGTCAATCATGAAATACGTGTCTTGTGCAATGCTCACATTCCTGTCGGGACAGTGAAATATGGCTGAACTCAAATTCAACATCAACGAAGACCCGCATTTCTACTTCAACTACAGGAAGTCACATTGGTGGAATTTCAAACTTCGTAGACTTGAACGTCGTCTTGCCAAAGCGTTCAAAAATGTCAACAACACGAAATTCAACGTAATAGCGGAGTACCGGCCAGGTCGTTTTGACCCTACTCTCAAGGTTGACACAACGAATTGCGGAATCACAACAGAGGAAGTTGCCGAAGCTCTCGGCATGCTCAATGACATCAAGAAAGAGGACGAAGTATGAACTGGCACAAGTGGGTATTCGTTGCATTTTGCACATTTTCAACATTTGCGACAATCAGCATGATAGGCAAGAAGCGAGAGCCACTCACACATGGGGTCGCAATTGTGACAATCATTGTCAATCTTCTATTCGTTGCTCTTGTAGTCACAGCATGAGGTATTTCTTCGATACAGAATTCATGGAAGACGGTGTCACTATTGAACTCTTGTCTATCGCAATTGTTGCGGAAGACGGTCGTGAATTCTATCGAGTGAACGCTGACGCTGATTTAGACAAAGCAAACGACTGGGTCATCGAGAACGTGTTCCCTGAACTGATGAAAGCAACTGACGAAGATCTTATGCACAAACAGATGATTGCGCGAGACATTCGTGAATTCGTTGGTGAGTATCCAGAATTCTGGGCGTACTACTCAGACTATGGCTGGGTGGTCATGTGCCAGTTGTTTGGGACGATGATGGATTTACCACTTGGCTGGCCAAAATTCTGTCTTGACGTGAAGCAATATGCTTTCTCACTTGGCAACCTTGCACTTCCAGAGCAAACAACGACTGAGCACCATGCTCTCTACGATGCTCGTTGGACGAAGGACGCTTTTGACTATTGCAGTCGAATATCAACATGGATGGCGATGCAATATGAACGCGAATGACCCGTTCTTCGAGCAGATGTACGAATCCGCAATCAATCAAGTAGACGAGGCCGTTATCGCCATTAAACATGCGCAACACATGTTCGAACTTGAGTTCATGCTCAAAGAAGAATGGGAGAACAGTGTCTGACGCGCTAGAAGTATTGTTCCCAGTCAAAAAGCGAGCAGCAGTCTCTCACGCAATCGCGATGCTCCACAAAATCAAACTTGTCGGACTCTGCTTCAACTCTGGTCTTAATTTCTACTCTCCCTCGATGGGTGACGTTCACCTCTGCAAGCAATTCTGTCATTCCTGTCCGCTCGAACAAGAGTGTCTTGACTACGCGTTGAGATATGAAAGTTACGGCATCTGGGGTGGGATGACAGAACGTGAACGCGTCAAAGAACGACGCAAACGACGAATTCCGCTTCTCAATGTCTACTCAGTGAACCTCCGATGAAAGGAACTCAACAATGGTGATGGATTTGATACTCGGCGAAGTGAAGTTGAAAAAAGTCAATACAGTCGTCGTCGTACGAGAACGTAAAAAGGGCTCTCATCACGACAAGGGATTCATCTTCGGTGTGTTCGCCAACATGCACTCTGCTCGCGCTGCGTACGGAAATATCGACCCTGAATATGAAGTCACATTTGACAAGTTAGATGTGATGCAAGCATGAGGAAGCCGTGGGGATTTCTCAACATCAAACGTGTCCGTGCTGGTGAGGGTAGACACAAATACGTCGTGACGTGCGGATTGCACGGAGGTGCAATTCATTACACTTCTGCGCATAAAAGTGCACAAATTGCCAATAGATACGCACTAAAACACGAGAAAGAGCACACTAGTGTCATACCAAGCGCCTAGCAAACATTCGCTGTTTGTCGACTTGCTTCTCACAATCCTTGGGATGTCACTTTTTCTCGTCTGTCTCGGCGGTGTGGGATTTGGTGTCGTGATGCTCGCATTCATCATCGCGTGGCATGGATGGTGGTTGTTTGCTCTTCCGCTTGTGCCAATTGAAATGAGCGCATGTATGCTTTGCATGGTGTGGATGATAGAGGGCTAGATGAAATTCACTGAAGAAGAAATCGACAAATTGCATACTTTGCTTTTTGAAGTGCATCATTGCCACGCAGAGCAATGCAAGACCGTCGTTCCTGAAAAGATGTTCATGTGTCGTCCTCACTGGTATATGCTTCCGAAGAAGATGCGTGATGCTGTGTGGAACGCGTACACTCCAGGGCAAGAAATTCGCAAAGACCCGACTCAACACTATCTTGATGTCACACGTGAGTGTATCGAATATGTGGCAAATCGAGAGGGTCAACGATGAAAAGAGTATTACACTCTAGAATCAAGAAACTCTGGTGCATGATTGTCGGACACGACATGAACATCGGAATGGGACGCAACAGTCGATGGATGGTGTGTCGATTCTGTGGTGAATTACTCAAAGTACCCAACAAGGATTCGTGAGCTACCAAGGAGAGGATGACGAACTTGACCAAAGTTGGCGAGAGCAAGCCAAGTGTCGAGATGTCAATCGCGATGTGTTCTTTCCTGAAGGCAGCCCAGGATTTCTCGTCAAGGATGAACCAGGGAATCCAGGACATTACTGCTTCAATTGCGTCGTTCGACGAGAATGCCTCGACTACGCTCTCAGCATTCAAAGCACTGACGGAATTTTTGGAGGAGTTAACGAGCGACAACGAGCCAAGATGATTCACGATCGCATCATGCTGAAACGACGCATCGCTCGAACAGTTCGCAACCGCCTGAAGGGTATTGACAGGTGATAAAATGATACCCCAACCATCATGAAGAAAGATGAGCATGATGCCTTTGCATTCCGACGAAACACCTCGAGAGTCGGTTAATGCGATGTTGGAAACTACCCTAGATTGGGCATTGTTCTACGTTTCAAAAGGATGGTCAGTTCTCCCAATCTGGTGGATAGAAAACGGACGATGCGCATGCGGAGATGCTGAATGTCGTAGTCAAGGCAAGCATCCTGCCGGTCACCTCGCGCCGCACGGATTGAAATCCGCATCAAATGACCCAGACGTAATTACACAATGGTATTCGCAAGCACCGAAGATGAATCTGGCAATCGCCACTGGTGCTGTCTCAAACTTGATTGTGCTCGACCTCGATGTGAAGGAGACAGATGATGACATCATCGACGGAGAATATGAGCTTAAGAATTGGCTCGCTGGAAAAGGAATTGACTTTCCAGACTCACTTGTTCAAGAAACAGGTGGAGGCGGAAGTCACATCTTACTTTCGTTTCCAGCAATTTCTGGCCCAAGGCCAGTCATCGCATCTCGAGCAAATTGGCTACCTGGCGTAGACATTCGAGCAGACGGAGGCTACATCGTTGCTGCTCCGTCACAGCACGTCTCAGGTAAATTCTACCATTGGCAAAGCGGACATGTTTTAAGTGTAGTCTCAAATGACATTCTCGCAGTTCTGTCAGAGAAGAGAAATACACCAGGAAGTTCACTCGGTCCCTCCTCCATAGGCTCAGTTCAACAGCTTATGGAGGAGGGATTTCGTTTTGGCGAACGTGACGACGGATTCATCAGACTGGCTGGAATTCTGCGCGGAAGAGGCGACTCACTCGAAACCGCAAAGGCAATTACCAAAGCAGTCTGGGAGAAAACTGACCAGACTGACAAAGACTTCTATCGTCTAGAGACAGCATACGAGAAAGTTGAACGAGGCTACAAGACGTGGGAAGCACCCGACGAATTGTCTCAAGCCGAGTTGCAATGGGCACTTCGTTCTGACGCGCGAGCATCAATCACTGCAGAACGAAATGCTGTCGCTGGACCTCTAACAGTCAAAAACGTACCCTCTCGTGGTGTAAATCCTATCATTACTGGTATTTCGGGGCCTGAGAGGGCAACGAACGAACCCTCTCAAGACGAAGAAGAAAATGAGGAAGATGATGAACCCGATAGAGACCCCACAGACCCATTCGACATTGCCGACCTCATGGAGGGCGTCATTCTTGAGCGCGAGTCACCAACGATGCTGGAAAGGACGGACGGCAAGTTCCTCATCTACCCCGGAAGATTCCACTCGATCTACGGAGAGCCAGGACACGGCAAGACGTGGGTCGCGTTGCACTTGGTACGAGAACAACTGCAACTCGGCCACACAGTCGCGTACCTCGACTACGACGAAGACGACGCGGGCAAGTCTATTGCACTTCGTCTACGTTCGCTTGGTATCGCTCCTCCTCTGGTTCGACATGGACTTCGCTATCTCAACCCGCAAGGCATGGGGAGGAACCAAGAACAATGGGCAAAACTAAAGCAACAACTCAAGCAGTGGAAGCCGACACTCGTTGTTGTCGATACAATGGCGCCAGCGTTAGTGGAGTTGGGATTGAACGAGAAGGACAACTCGGAAGTGGGTGCCTGGTATGCTCACGCACGATGGTTATTACGTGGGTTGAGACCACAAGCAGCTCTGGTCATCATCGACCACGTCGTAAAATCTGGCGAAGGACGAGGTAGATGGGCAAGAGGAGCGGGAGACAAACTTGGTCGACTACACGCAGCATATGGCGTCGAGTCAAGTGCTCCATTCGACCGACAAACACCTGGGTTCATCAAACTCACCGTAGCAAAAGACAGGGCAGGAGAAATCGGGCGTGAAGGTGAAACCGCATCGATTGTGAAGTTCTACCCGTCAATGGCTGGTGAGAAACTCGACATCGTCATTGACACGCCAGACTCTGTTGACTATTCGATGCTCACTCACGTCAACGAGAATCGACACAAAGTCATTGATGACAAACTCATCGTTGCGCTCAGTCGAGGTGGAGCAGAAGGATTCACGCGGAAAGAACTCAAGGTTGAGGCCAAAGGACTTTCTGCTAGAGAGATTGATGAAGGTCTTGAACGTCTCGTCAACAACGGAAAATTCACGACAGTGACTGACGCCGATGGCAATATTCTTCGATATGTCTATGACGCCTGACGTTCCACTTCCATTTGACTGGTATTCGCTCGGCTTCTTCAACATTCGTGAGTACGCGCACAAGCAAATGATGCAGGGACTCGCAGAGTTTGAATGGAATCTTCTTATGTACGGAAATCATGGGCTTCCTTATCCTCGCTATAATCACATGATGGATATGCTAAAAGAAGGGTGTATGATGAAATCATGAATGATGAGCACGGCGAAGAGTATCCGTTTCCGGATTTTGACCACATCTCGACAATTGCGAAAGAGATGTTCACTGCTGCCCTCAACGACTATCCGCCCATCATCGCGGTAGCAACTGTCGAGCAGATGCGCTCATCGATTCGTGACCACTTGGCTGGAGTTGAGTGCGATCCTCGCAATGTGAACCAGCTCAAGGCATTTGCTCTTGGCGCGATTTTCACAATCTATCGCCAAGGACAGTACACTCCAATTGGAGCAGAGACGTCAATCGTACCAGCCATCGCTGTTGACATGGTTGACAAGCCAGCGCTCGAAGCCGAAATCGTGAGCTACGAGCACATTCGCGAGATGTTCGGTCCAGAACCTGATGTGCAATATGAAGGAATCAAAGCGATTCCCAACCCTACGCCGCGGCGACGAGACCCATTCCTAATCGAGTGGATTCGACGTTGGCTCGAGCTCTGGGATTCCAGGAAATAACGCTACGCAGACTTCTCGACCGAGAAGTTCTACATCTTCAGAGAGTGGAAGCACGACAATCTTGCCAGTGTCGTCCATATCAGTGACCGCTTCAAGAACGAGAAATCCGATTCGCTTTGCGATATCACTTCTCGTCTCTGGAGTCCAATCCCATGAGCGTTCGACGATGACTGGAAGCTTAGAAAGTTCCATACTTTGCTTCTTGCGACGAAGAAAAGTGATCACACAATCCATCGAACAGCAAACGCCGCTGTAGCGTTCATCACGTTGCTGGAAAGGCGGTTCTTGAAGCGCAATGTCGACACCAACAGTAATCCATTGAACTGGCGGTATAAGTGCTAGATTGCCATCCAGAGGATCGCTCTCCGACCTAGAGCCACATCCAGCAGCACATTCCATTTAGTTTAGCAGCGCATCCGTCATGTCTGCCGCGGCGTACGTTTTGTCGTACGAATCTTCGCTTCCAGAGAGATGAGCAGCGGCAGCGTCTCGATGCGCTCCTGCCGCATCGAAATGCGCAGTTGCTGATTCAGTTTTGCCAGAACCTGTGTAAAGTCGTCCTATGATGTCGTGAGCATTCGCGGCGTCTGCGTGCGCTTGAGCAAGATGCTCGTGGTCAGCGCCTTCACCGTATCCTTGGACTTCTCGAGATGCAGCATCGGACGCACTTCGCGCTTCGGTTGCAGCAGAAGCGTACGCAGAGTTCTCGGCGCCAGAAGCAAATTCACCATTTGAATCTCGCGCTTGGTCTTCTGAATATTTCAAGAGTTCAGATTGCGCAGATGCGCCAGACTGCCCACCTTTAGCAACTTGCGCTTGAAGATACGCACGAAATTCTGGGTCGATTTTCTTCATGAATGCGTCGCGTATCGGTCCGTGTTCATCGCATCATTGAACTTCATGCTGAAACTCGTGCCACTGTTGTTCGGAATGATGTCCGTGAACGAACCGTAACCAGACTCTTTCAGTGTGTCAATCATGTCACTCACGACGCCTTTGTCCCCGACGTTGTCTTCAGCATTGTCCCGTTGCGTAATATTCAGCCAGTCAGTTCCAGCGCCTGAACCTGAAGTGACTGCTTGAATAGAAGCACCCCAACGTCCTGGATTGTCAGGTCCTTTGGGGTCTTCTTCGCCGTACTGCTTGCCGCGGTATATGTAGTCGCTCAGTGTCTCTTTCACTCCATCTTTCAGAGCAGCATACGCGGCAGTACTTCCGCCTTTTGTCTTTGCTTCTGCTTCGAGACAAGCAGCACGCACTCTCGCGCCGTCGCCTCCACGACCTTCGTCACTCACGTTTCCTCCGTCTTTACTTCCACCGCTTGAACCTCCGCCTCCACCAGAAGCAAATCGACCATTGTCGTCGCGTGCTTGGTCTTCTGAATATTTCAAGAGTTCAGATTGCGCAGATGCTCCTATTTGTCCACCTTTAGCAATTTGCGCTTGAAGATATGCACGAAATTCTGGGT
>Ga0182030_10020223_pt1 | contig 12585 bp, 9 predicted proteins | sample 812S3MmetaG_FD_121299 | JGI IMG/M metagenome (GOLD analysis project Ga0182030, IMG submission 121299) | Permafrost microbial communities from Stordalen Mire, Sweden - 812S3M metaG (Illumina Assembly) | ecosystem: Environmental > Terrestrial > Soil > Wetlands > Permafrost | place: Sweden... | reverse complement strand
GGCAAGGGGGTCGCCAACTCGATCAGCCTCAAGGAGGGGGAGGAAGACTTCCTCGCCAAGGCCAGGAACATCCGCCGCTACGGCGCGGGCGTGGTCGTGATGGCCTTCGACGAGAAGGGCCAGGCGGAGACCGTCGAGCGCAAGGTCGGCATCAGCCGGCGCGCCTACGACCTCCTCGTCGGGCACGGGTGGGATGCCACCGACATCGTCTTCGATCCCAACATCCTCGCCATCGGCACCGGTATCGAGGAGCACGCGGGCTTCGCGCGCAACTACATCGAGGCCACGCGCGTCATCAAGGACACCTGCCCGGGCGTCAAGATCTCAGGCGGCGTATCCAACCTCTCCTTCTCCTTCCGCGGGAACAACCTCCTCCGCGAGGCGATGCACTCGGCGTTCCTCTACCACGCGATCCGCGCGGGCATGGACATGGGGATCGTCAACGCCGGCCAGATCGTCGTCTACGAGGACATCCCCAAGGAGCTCCTCGATCACGTGGAGGACGTCATCTTCGATCGCCGCCCGGACGCGACCGAGCGCCTCATCACGCTCGCCGAGACCGTGAAAGGGCAGGGGAGGAAGAAGGAGCTCGATCTCGCCTGGCGCGACGCCCCGGTCGAGCAGCGTCTGTCGCACGCTCTCGTCCAGGGCATCGTCGAGTTCGTCGAGATCGACGTGGAGGAGGCGCGCCAGAAGGTGACGCGACCGCTCGAGGTCATCGAGGGGCCGCTGATGAACGGGATGCGCGTCGTGGGCGATCTCTTCGGCGCCGGGAAGATGTTCCTGCCGCAGGTGGTCAAGAGCGCGCGCGTGATGAAGCGCGCCGTCGCCTATTTGCTTCCCTTCATGGAGGAGGAGAAGGAGCGCCTGGGCCTCACCGAGCAGAGGAACGGCAAGGTGCTGCTCGCCACCGTGAAGGGTGACGTGCACGACATCGGCAAGAACATCGTCGGCGTCGTGCTCGGCTGCAACAGCTACGACGTGGTCGATCTCGGCGTCATGGTCCCGTGCGACAGGATCCTCCAGACGGCCATCGACCAGCAGTGCGACATCGTCGGCCTCTCCGGGCTGATCACCCCGTCACTCGACGAGATGGTGCATGTCGCCAAGGAGATGAAGCGTCGCGGGATGACGATGCCGCTCCTCATCGGTGGCGCCACCACGAGCCGCCAGCACACGGCGGTGAAGATCGCCCCCGAGTTCGACGGGGCGACGACGCACGTGCTCGACGCGTCGCGCGCCGTGTCCACCGTCGCCTCCCTCCTCGATCCGAAGCAGAAGGACGCCTTCGTCGCGAAGACGCGCGAGGACCACGAACAGCTCCGCCGCCTGCACGCGCACAAGCGCGCGAAGCCGCTCGTGCCCTTCGTGCTCGCCAACGAGCGTCGCCCACGGTTCTCGTTCGGCGAGGGCGAGGTGACACGCCCCACGTTCACGGGTCTCCGGACGATGCAGGACGTCCCCCTCCGCGAGATCGTGGAGTACATCGACTGGACCTTCTTCTTCACGGCATGGGAGCTCGCCGGCAAGTTCCCCGCCGTCCTCGACGATCCGCGCCACGGCGCTGCAGCTCGCGAGCTCTACGACAACGGGCGCGCGCTGCTCGAGCGCATCGTCCGCGAGAAGAAGCTCGTCGCGCGCGCCGTCTACGGCCTCTGGCCCGCGCAGACCGACGGCAACGACATCGTCCTCTACGTCGACGAGTCGCGGACGACCGAGGCCACTCGCTTCTCGATGCTCCGGCAGCAGCAGGACAAACCGGAGCCCGAGCCCTACCGGTGCCTGGCCGACTTCGTGGCGCCGCGTGGAACGGTGCCCGACTGGGTGGGCGCCTTCGCCGTCACGACGGGTATCGGGGCGGCGGAGCTGGCCACCGCGTTCGAGAAGGAGCTCGACGACTACCACGCGATCATGGCCAAGGCGCTCGCGGACCGGCTCGCCGAGGCGCTCGCGGACATGCTCCACCAGCGCGTCCGTCGAGAGTGGTACGCGCCCGCTGAGTCGCTCTCGAAGGACGACCTCATCGCCGAGAAGTACCGCGGCATCCGCCCCGCCTTCGGCTACCCCGCGTGTCCCGACCACACCGAGAAGCAAAAGCTCTTCGCCCTCCTCCACGCCGACACCATCGGCGTGTCGCTCACCGAGCACGGCGCCATGCTTCCTGCGGCGAGCGTCAGCGGTCTCTACCTCGGCCACCCCGAGGCGAGGTACTTCAACGTCGGTCGCCTGGGACGCGACCAGGTCGAGGACTACGCCCGTCGCAAGGGAATGACGATCGCCGAGGTCGAACGCTGGCTCGGTCAGAACCTCGGCTACGAGCCGGCCTGAGATTCACTGCCCGCAGAAGAGCGGCGCCACCTGCATGTAGGCCTGCTGCGCGGTCGCACCCGAGTTCGGCATGCACACGCTCGTGGGCGCCGAATCCAGGTCGCCGCACTTGGTGGGCACCGCCTCGGCGTACGTCTGGCACGTGGTGGAGCCGGCCAGCGTCTCGCAGTCCGAGAACTGCTGGAACGTCGCGCTCTGCCCCTGAGCCACCCAGCACGCGTTGCACGACGACTGGCGGCACGAGATGGCCGCGGCGTACGACGCCCCGCACCCCGTCGCCGTCGCGTCGCCGCTCGCCCGCGCGATGCACCCGGCGACGTTGACCGTCCAGTACTGCATCTGCTCGTGCCACACCACCGCGGCCGCCGTCGCATCCGTTTCTTGGGATTGCAGGCACGGTGCGCAATTCGCGTTCTGCTGGACGAACGAGTTGCACGCGGCGGCCGAGATCGGCGGCGTGAGGCACGAGTCGTAGAAGCTGGATATTTGCGCTGCCGTGCAAACGTTCTGCTTCCACTGCTCCGGCGCCTGCCATTCCGGCTGGAAGCTCGCGATGGCCGCCGGATCACACTCCGCCGCCGTGGTTGTGGTGCTTGCTTCGGGCCCGTTGAAGAGGTTCCCCGCGTCCCCGTTGTTCACGGCAGGGGGCCCTGCTTCGAGCGGCGTCGAGCCGAAGTTGCCTGGAGAAGTGCCGCTGCATGCGAACGACGTGAGCGCAACAGCAACCGGAACGACGGCGAGGAGGGCACGCATGGTGAGCGATAAAGCAAGAAGCACGCACGGTGGAATTCCGCTGTCGTCTTCACGATTCCCTTCTCCGATGAGGCGCCACGTTCGCGATTCTGGATAGCGGGCGATCCAACTGATGCCGAAAACACGCATCACGCACGAGGGCCTCGATGGCTCGCGTGCCTGCAAGTGCCGTGGATCCGATGTCACCAGCCGCTGGCCCCTCGCGTGCAGTGCACGTCGACGTCTCCCGGAGGTCGTCCCCATGAACAAGCGCGCGGTTCGAGTCGGCGTACTCGGTGTTGTGGTCGCCATCGGTGGCTTCGTCGCCTGCGGTGCCGACTCGAGCGGGAAGGAGGTCAACATCGCGTCGTCGGCCAACCCCGCCAACGTCGTCATCGATCTCCGCGACGATTCAGGCACGCACATCGGTTCCTGCAGCGGCATCCTCATCAGCTCGAGCACGGTGCTCACGGCCGGGCACTGCGTCGTCAAGGCCACGCAGTTCTTCGTCAGCACCGTCGGCGGCAAGCAGACCGCGAACGGCGCGCAGACCTTCACGACGTGGCAGGACTTCGAGTCCAACTGGAGCCACCCGCAGCACTCCGACATCGGCGTCATCGTTCTCGACCGGGAGATCTTTCTCGCGCAGTACCCGACGCTCGCGGCGTCGGTGCTCACCGACGGCACGCGCCTGTCGCGCGTCCGGCGTGTCGACCCCGACTCGATCGACGCCACCACGCAGTTCGAGGAAGTTTCCGCGCCCATCGTCGTCGGCGCGGAGAAGGGCTTCCCGCTCGCGTACGGCATCGACCCGTCGCTGGCCGAGGTGGCCACCGACACGGGCGGCGCGCTCTACGACCCCGCCTCGAACACGCTGTACGGCATCGTCTCGGGCAAGGGTCTGAGCACCGGCCGGTTCTACGTCTCGAAGGTCGACTACCTCGGCGACTGGATTGCGACGATCGGCAAGTGCGGTCCGTCACCGCGCACGGCCCAGTGCCACCCGTCGTCCAGCTCGAGTAGCAGCGGGAGCAGCTCTGGCTCGGGTAGCTCGAGCGGCAGCAGCGGCTCGAGCAGCGGTACGTGCAGCGGCTCCAGCAGCGGCTCGACCAGCAGCGGCTCGAGCAGCGGTACGTGCGGCGGCTCGAGCAGCGGCTCGGGCAGCAGCGGGTCGAGCAGCGGCACATGCAGCGGCTCGAACGGAAGCAGCGGTTCGAGCGGATCCAACGGAAGCAGTGGCTCCGGTGGAGGCAACGGCTCCAGCGGCAGCAGCGGTTCCGGCGGGAGCAGCGGCTCGAGCGGCGGCGGCGGTGGGTGCAACCCCCCCAGCCCCCCTTCGCCTCCTCCGATGAACATGGACGGCGGCTGCGGGAGCAGCAGCAGCGGCGCCAGCGGGTCGGGCAGCGGTAGCTCCGGCTCGGGAAGTGGCGGTACGCCCACCTTCGACGGTGGCCTGTCCGACGGCGGCATGGTCTCGCTCATCCCCGACGGCCCTGGGTGTTCCACGAGCCTCTGCGGGGGCTGCATCGACGATCCGAGCTGCGAGGACGGTCAGCAGGATTACGGCAACTGCGGCTGCACCCCCACTCCGCCCCCGGTGCGCGAGGCCGGCCCGAACCAGTAGGCGTCGCCTCGCTGACGCGGCGCACCACGGGGTCGTCCAACCACGGTCCTTTCGAGGAAGACGCGCACGCGCTAAGACGTGGCCCCGTGACCACGACGACCCCCAGCGAGACCGCCAGCGGCGCCGACGCCGAGGCCGAGGCAACCCTCGCACCTCAGCTTCTCGTGCGCATGCACGACATCATGGTCCGGGCGCGCTGCCTCGAAGAGCGCCTCATCCGGATGAACAAGCAGGGGGACGGCTACTTCTGGATCGGCGGCCCGGGCGAAGAGGCCTTCAACGCTTCCCTCGGCCTTCTGGTTCACAAGGGGCAGGGCCCCCAGTTCGACTACCTCCATCTGCACTACCGCTCGAGCGCCACCCTCCTGGCCATGGGCGCCGACCCGGTCGACGCTCTCCGGCAGATGAAGAGCACGGCGAGCGATCCGTACTCGGCGGGCAGAAACTTCTGCAATCACTACTCGGTGCGAAAGTGGAACGTCGTGCCCGTCAGCTCGCCCATCGAGGTGCAGTTCTCGATGGCTCCCGGCACCGCCCTCGCCAACAAGCGCGCGGGCGGCAAGGGGATCACCGTCGTGCAGGGGGGCGACGCGGGAACGGCGGAGGGGGACTTCGCGACGTGCCTCATCTGGTGCTCGCGCCCCGGGGCCGAGCTGCCTTGCCTGATGCTGGTCACGAACAACCACTGGGGCATCTCCACCCCGGCGTCCGAGCAGCACGGCGAGAAGCACATCGCCGATCGCGCCCGTGCTTTCGGCATCAAGACGGCCATCATCGACGGCAACGATCCGGAGACGGCTTACCGCGAGCTGAAGAAGGCGATGGAGTACGTTCGCACCGAGCGCCGACCCTTTCTCGTCGAGGCGATGGTGTCCCGGCTCTATGGCCACTCGTCCGCGTCGGGCGCGAACTTCGTCACCGACGAGTCCGACTGCCTGCCGCTCTTCGAGAAGAAGCTCGAGGACCGCAAGCTCCTCACCCGCGCGGCGATGGACGAGCTTCGTGCGCGCACGACGCAGGAGCTGCTGGAGGCGAGCAAGCGCGTGAGGGAAGAGCCGCAGCCGGCGGGAGCCCAGATCTGGGAGCACGTGTTCGCGGAAAGAGATCTCGTCGGGGAAGGCGCCCGCGGTACCCACGGGGCCGTCCCCGGGAACGGGGCGTCCTGACATGGCGACCCTCGTCCAAGCCATCCGCCTCGCGCTTCACGTCGGCGAGGAGCGCCTGGGAGTCACCGACATCTTCGGCGAGGATGTGGGGCCGCCTCTGGGCGGCGTCTTCACGCAGTCGCAAGGTCTCAAGACCGCGTGGAACTCGCCACTCGACGAGCGCGGCATCGTGGGCACCGCCATCGGCCTCGCGCTGGCGGGGCAAAGGCCCGTCGCGGAGATCCAGTTCTGCGACTACGCGTTCAACGCCATCGATCTGATGAAGCTCGCCGGCGGCATCTGCTGGTCGTCGGGCGGCGACTACAACTGCCCGATGGTGCTGATGACGCCCGTCGGCAGCGGCATCCGCGGGAGCCTGTACCACTCGCACTCGTTCGACGGGCAGGCCACGCGTCTCCCGGGGTGGAAGATCGTGATGCCGAGCAACCCGCTCGACGCGTATGGCCTGCTCCTGTCGGCCATCGTCGATCCGAACCCCGTCATGTTCCTCTCGCCCAAAGCCCTCTTGCGGGCCAAGGCCGGCCCCGACGAGCGCATCCCCGGCGAGCCAGATGACGAGCGCGCGCTGGCCAAGATGATCGACGCGCCGCTCGGGGATCGCTCGAAGTGGCGTCCCGAGTGGCCGGACGTGAAGGACCTCTTCATCCCCATCGGCAAGGCGCGCACGTGCCGCGAGGGCAAGCACGTGAGCGTCATCACGTACGGGCGGATGGTTCCGATGGCGATGCAGGCCGCGGAGCAGCTGGCCGCCGAGGGGATCCAGGCGGAGGTCATCGACCTCAGGAGCCTGCACCCCGTCGACTGGGAGGCCATCGAGGCCAGTGTGCGAAAGACCAACCGCGTGCTTTTCCTCAACGAGGACACCGAGGTGACGAACTTCGGCGAGCACTTGCTGAGACGCACGGTGGAGACGCTCTTCTACGAGCTCCACGCGCCGCCGAGGCTCGTGGCAGGGGCCCACGTGCCCGGCGTCGGGCTGGCCGACAACCTGGAGCGCGCGAGCGTCCCGCAGCTCGATCAGGTGGTGGCCGCGGTGCGAGAGCTTGCAGGGCACCTGGCGTGACCCTGACGTAAGCTTCCCGCCATGAGCTTTCTCCCCGGCCCCCTCCGCGTCGCCCTTTCCATCGCGCTGCCCGTTGCCCTTTGCTCGTGCAGCAGCAGCAGCGGCGGATCGCACCCGTCCAGTCAGCCGGTGATCGACGACCTGACCCTCCCCGCGACCTTCACGGCCAGCGGCAGTACGTATACCGCGCAGGGGACGATCACTTTCCACGACCCCTCGGCCGCGGTGACGGGTCTCCGCGAGAAGATCCCGAGCTACAACCTCGACTCGACCATCAGCCTCAGTGGCGCGGGCGAACAGGGGACCGCGACCATCGAAGTCGGCTTCGTGGCGCCGTCCGCCGTCACCTCCGGCACGCAGGTGGAGATTGACATCAGCCTCATCGACGCCAATGGCGGCGAGAGCAACGTCGAGGTCGAGCAGGTGTCGGTCCCCTGATCCCCGCGCGATGCCCGGGGCGCCGCGCTCACTTCCCGAGAAGCATGTGCATCTCGGTCATTGCCTCGTCGGCGCTGTAGCTCGTGGCGGTCCCACCGCCGTCGGTGTTGCCCACGATGACGTCGAGGATGGTCATGGTCGTCAGGTCGACGATGTAGGCCTGCTCGCGCCGCCCGAGCGTGTCGAACGTCACGGTCACCGTCCCGGGGTCTCTCACCGACGTGATCGGGAGCTGATACTTGCCGATCCACTGCTCCAGATCGGTCTGGGTCGTCGCGGCGAAGCCCGTGGTCTCGAGGACCTCGATCATCACGCCGCCCGCTTGGACTACGGCCGCCCCGCCGGCCTCGAGCTGGGTCGCCGCCATCTGGCACCCCGGGCACTCCGTCTCGGCCAGGTGAATCATCGCGTAGTGGGCGCCTGACGTGCGCGCGTCGTTCAGCGAGTACATGACGTACGGCTTGGTCGTCGCCACGGCGTTGGCCGTGGGGTCGACGTAGCCGATCCACTGCATGTCCTGGATGATGGAGCCCTTGGTGATGCCGTAGGGGCCCGCAGGGTACGCGGAGGGGACGCCCCCGTCGGTCCCGCTACCGCTCCCGGACGAGGACCCTGACGACGACCCCGAGGAGGATCCGGACGACGAGCCCGAGGACGAGCCCCCGCTCCCCCCGTTCGAGGACCCGCTGCTCGAACCACCGCCGCTGGACGAGCCGCTGCTCGACGAACCGCTGCCGCTCGATCCCCCGTTCCCGTTTTCGGGAGACCCCGAGCTACTGGAGCATGCGATGGCCAGCGCGCCGATCGCGCCGAGGCCCACGAAGTAAGTCGTCTTCATGATCATTTTCCGTTCGGGCGTACAGCAAGCCAGGTGATCTCGGTGATTCCCTGCCCGGGATCGGTCGCAATCGTCGTCCCGTCCGCGGAGACGTGCCCCGTCGCCTGAACGAGGAGCAGACCGACGTCGGGGGGGATGGAGAAGTAGTTGTCGCTCAGCACGAGGAAGTCGACGCCGGCGGAGGCAGGAAGGGCCGCCGCGTTCCGGAGGGTTACGCCCATCGGCAGAGACGGTGTCGCTCCGGATGGGGCCATGGCGTAAATAGCGGCGACGTTGTTGGCGGCGGCGTAGCTGGGCGCGCTGGCGAGCGGGACGGCTGCGACGCGCAGCAGGCGCCCGGCGGGGATGCCGTAGTCCTCGACATCGAGGTCGAACACGGTCCCTGCGGCGACCTGGAGGGTCACGTCGCCCATGGTGATGCTGGAAGGAGCCCCGGCGTCGTCCGGCGGGAGCGACACCGTGCTCGGCGGGAGCGCCGGGATATGCATGTCGACGTCGATGACCTGGGGCTCGCCGGGGCCGAGGCGGTGGTAGTCGACAGCGTGGTCGGGCCGGCCGTCGGCGTGGACGGCGTATTCCGATGTGACGATGAAGTCGCCGACGGGCACCGTGTAGACGCCAGCGTCGTTCGCGCGCGAGCCGTAGCAGATGGCCGGGCTGCACATCGTCATCACGAGGTCCGGCAGGGGCGTACCGGAGAGGTCTTCCACATTCCCCGTGGCCTCGAGGACGCACGTACCGCCATCGGGGCGCTCGTCCGGGGGGGCGCTGCAGGGAGCGGCGGCCTCGGGTTCGTCACCCGCGTCCGTGGTGGACGAAGCGTCGATAGCCGCCGCATCCGCCTTGGAACCGGCGTGCGAGGAGGAGGCGCTGCAGGCGGTCGAGGCGAACGCCAGCAGGAGCAAGTAACGACGCATGGCGTCGCACAATGACGCCGAGACGGCTTCGTGTCCACGTCTCTTGGCCGGCCCCAGCACATTCATTCCACGGGTTCCCGCGATGCCCGGGCGGTCCTTCACTTCCTCCCGCCCGTCACGGTGACGCATGCACCGACGACGATGATGGCCGCGCCCGTCCACTCGACCCCCGTCGGCATGTGGCCCGTGGCCGCGCCGATGAGGATGGCGCCCACGGTCTCCCCCGGCGACGCCAGGGCCACGAGGCTCGGGGACACGTGTCTCGCCGCTCTCTGCACGAGGGTGTGGCCGATGAGCGTCGGCACGAGGCCGAGCGCCGCGACGCCGAGCCAAGCCGACGCAGGGATGCCCGATCCGCCCGCGTCGAAGACGAAGACGAGCGGTGCCAGCGCGAGGGCGGCCACCGTGTACACGCACGCGGCATAGGGCGTCGTCGGCAAGACGTCGCGAAGGCCGCGCGCGAACGCGATGTAGACGCCGAAGACGACGACGGCAGCGAGGACGAGCGCGTCCCCCAGCAGCCGGTGCTCGCCGTGCCCCGCCCCCCGTGCAACGACGGCGGCGCCGAGCGTCGCGATGGCGATCCCCACCATCTCCCGGCCGCGTGGCCTCACCCCGAACGCCACCCACGCGGCCACCACCACCGCGATGGGTTCCAGCGACACCAGCGCAGCCGCCGCGGGAAGCGACGTCGCTTGCAGCCCCGCGAGGAACAGCCCGAAGTGCGCCCCGAGGAGCAAGCCCGCGCCCAGGAGGGCCAGCCTGCGCCGCGCGTGGAGTGCACCGACGGCTCTCCACGTCACGGTCGGCGACATCGGCGAGATCGCGAAGAGCGCCACCGCCGCGACGGCGCAGCGCCCGGCCCCGATGCCCGCGAACGACAGGCCGCCGATACTCTTCGCGATGGGGCTCGCGGTGGCGAAGGCGCACGCGGCCACGGCGACGAGAGCGACCTCCTTGCCCTCAGGTCGCACGGCCATTCCCGTTCTCTGTCCCCCTGCCTCCCCGGTCAATACCGCTCCTTCGGCTCCTCCGCCGAGAGCACCCGCATACGCGGCAGCAGGTCCGTCGCGAACCGGTCCCTCACGGCCTTCGCGCGCTCCAGCTCGTCGCGTGCCGGGATCGCGATGCCCATCACGATGCACGCCTTCTTCCACGCCGGGTAGGTCGCGTACGCGACGGCGTACTCGTCGTGCACCCCGAGCGTCGCCGTGCGCGCCACGAGGGCGTCGATGTCCACGATCTTCCCGTTCCAGGGGACCGCCTTCGGGGGCTCGTGCTCGATGGCGACCTCGAACGAGTCGACGTACGGCTGCGCCCACTGCTCGAAGGCCGTTCCGCACGCGCCCGGGGCCATCTCGTCGTCCACATGGACCACGAACGCCGCGACGATGGCGTGGTGGTCCTTGCCGTAGCGGTATCCGACCAGGCTCTTGACGCCCCAGAACTTGACCCGCGTCCAGTGCGTCGCGTCCGGGAGCTCGATGCGCAGACTCCCCTGACGGTCCGCGCGCCAGCTCGCCCGGGCCACGCGCAGCTGCTCCAGGGCTGCCGCGTGGGCCTGGCCGCCTTCGCCGCCCTCGGAGGCGGCGCCGTCATCCTTCGGCGGTGGGGCGGGGGCGACGGGCGTCATCGGCTGAGGCGGATGAGGCGGAACCGCGGCGCTGCAGCCGAGGCCGAGGCAAGCCGATACGAGGAGGGCGGGGAGGGCGGTGTTCGAGCCAGCCTCCCTGCGGGAGCCTGGCTCAGACAATCCGCTCGCAAGCTCGCGGGGTATGTTCACGGGGCCCTTCCCTTGGATGTAGCAGGGGCGCGCCGGCGTGGGGCACGCATGGGTGAGCGTGGGCTTGGCGGGTGCGTTCCCACGCGAATGGAGGTACAGCCATCGGGCAGGAGTCCACGTCGTTCCCCTTCTAGGCGCGCGAAGGAGCCCACCTCGAGTCATGCAGTCGCCCACCGACCAATCCGGCAAGCCCGTCACCAAGAACCAGCATCTCCTCCAGTGGGTCGACGAGATGGCCCGCCTGACCAAGCCCGACCACGTCGTGTGGTGCGACGGGTCGGACGAGGAGCGACACCGGCTGACGGAGGAGGCGGTCGCCAAGGGGATCCTCATCCCGCTGAGCTCGACGAAGCTCCCGGGCTGCTACCTGGCCCGGTCGAACCCGAACGACGTGGCGCGGGTCGAGCAGCTGACGTTCATCTGCACGCCGACGAAGGACGAGGCAGGGCCGACGAACAACTGGATGGCGCCGGAGGAGGCGTACAAGAAGCTCGGCGCGCTGTTCGACGGGTCGATGAAGGGGCGCACCATGTACGTGGTGCCCTACGTGATGGGCCCCGTCGGCTCGCACCACTCGAAGATCGGCATCGAGCTGACCGACAGCATCTACGTGGTGCTCAACATGCGCATCATGACGCGCATGGGCCGCTCGGCGCTCGGAATGCTGGGCGAGTCCGACGGGTTCAACCGAGGACTCCATTGCACCCTCGACCTCAACCCCGAGCGGCGTTTCATCTGCCACTTCCCCCAGGACAACACCATCTGGAGCGTGGGGAGCGGGTACGGGGGCAACGTGCTGCTGGGCAAGAAGTGCCTGGCGCTCCGCATCGGCAGCTACCTCGGCAAGAACGAGGGGTGGCTGGCGGAGCACATGCTCATCCTCGGGGTCGAGTCGCCCGAGGGGGAGATGACGTACGTCGCCGCGGCCTTCCCGAGTGCCTGCGGGAAGACGAACTTCGCCATGATGATCCCGCCCAAGCGCTTCAAAGGGTGGAAGATCTGGACGGTGGGCGATGACATCGCGTGGATGCGCGTGGCCGACGACGGCAAGCTCTACGCGATCAACCCGGAGTTCGGGTACTTCGGCGTCGCGCCGGGGACGAACGTGAAGACGAACTCGAACGCGATGAAGACCGTGTCGCACGACACCATCTTCACCAACGTGGCGATGACGAAGGACGGCGACGTCTGGTGGGAGGGCAAGGACGGCGAGGTGCCCGATGAGCTCACCGACTGGAAGGGCAACCCGTGGAAGAAGGGGTCGCCCGAGAAGGCCGCGCACCCCAACTCGCGCTTCACGGCGCCGGCCACGAACAACCCCGTCGTCAGCAAGTTCTACGACGATCCGCAGGGCGTCCCCATCAGCGCCATCGTGTTCGGCGGTCGGCGAGCGACCACGATTCCGCTCGTGATGCAGGCCTTCAACTGGCTGAACGGCGTCTTCTTCGGTGCGACGCTGGGGAGTGAGACGACGGCGGCGGCCACGGGCAAGGTCGGTGTCGTGCGCCGTGACCCGATGGCGATGCTGCCCTTCTGCGGATACAACATGGGCGAGTACTTCGCGCACTGGCTGGCGATGCAGGCGCAGATCGTCAACCCGCCGAAGGTATTTCTCGTCAACTGGTTCCGGAAGAGCAAAGACGGCAAGTTCCTCTGGCCGGGGTACGGCGAGAACATGCGCGTCCTCAAGTGGATC
>Ga0182030_10020222_pt1 | contig 12585 bp, 10 predicted proteins | sample 812S3MmetaG_FD_121299 | JGI IMG/M metagenome (GOLD analysis project Ga0182030, IMG submission 121299) | Permafrost microbial communities from Stordalen Mire, Sweden - 812S3M metaG (Illumina Assembly) | ecosystem: Environmental > Terrestrial > Soil > Wetlands > Permafrost | place: Sweden... | reverse complement strand
TTTCAACGGAGGTGGTGCCAGTCATCGGACGCCCCGCCCCCGAGAAGATTTGCACCAGCCACGTTGAAAGATAAAACCTCACCATGCGAATGCAGATTCGCAGATTCACCCGCCTGACTAACGCTTTCAGTAAGAAGTGGGAAAACCACTACGCGGCGCTCGCTCTCTGTTTCGCCTATTACAATTTCGTGAGAATCCACAGTTCAATCCGCGTCACTCCCGCTATGGAAGCCGGACTTACTGATCACGTGTGGACTTTGGGAGAATTGCTCGGCAAGATTGGGCAGTAAATAAAGGGTCGATTCGCAGTTAGACCTTTATCTTAATCTCAAATTTCGTAGGTTTCATCGAGTAGGTTTCATCGAGTTTGCATTCGGAGGCGCTCTATGTTAGCGTGTGGGTGCTACCTAAGGGAAACCCGTTCATCAAAACTCGGATTTCCCTTTTTGATTATTCGATCGTTTCCGGCATTAACCCGTAAGCATTCTTGGCGGAGGGTTTCGGGTTAGGCCAAATCGCACGCTGACGCACTCCCCTAAAAGGAGTGTCGCGAGGTTGTGTGCCAAAGTCAACTGATTTCAGATGCCAATCCTGTTGAGCGACGAAGAAATCGAGGAACTAGTCCTCGAACCAAAGTTGATGCCAGATGGACTTTGTACTCCCAAGATGGCCGTCAGAAACAGTCATCGTCACAAGTCCTACGAAATCCCATGCGACTCGGGTCACTTATTCGTGGTGAAGATCAGGGAATCCTGCGTCAATCCGATGAACTTCTCTGTCATTCTCGGGAATATGCTTCCAGGCGTGTATACGGTCTTCCGCCTCAAACGCTACAATGGCAAATCTCACTTCCATTCAAATCCTTTGGAGAACGAGAAGTTTTACGACTTTCACGTTCACCAGGCGACCGCCAGATATCAAAGGCCAGGGTTCAACGAAGATCACTATGCAGTCCCGACACAGCGTTTTTGCAATCTCCAAACTGCGCTCGGGTGTTTAGTAGACGAATGCGGATTTCCACCGCCGTTTAAGGGAACTCCGCTTTTCCCGCTCGATGATGACCGAAACTTATGAATGTTGATTCAATCAAAGATCAATTTAAGAACCGTGTGTGCGAACAGATCGAGATTAGGCCGGAAGGCCTCAACCGATTTTTGGTCGTGACACCATTTCGATTTGGGGACGGCGACCATTTCGGAATCGTTTTGAGAAAAGAAGGGGATCAATGGGTGCTCAGTGATGAGGCTAGCACGCTAATGCACCTATCATATGAACTGGACGAACAGGATTTTTCTGGAAATCGCGCGAGCATCATAGAAGGATCGCTTGCCGGTTTTTCAGTCGAGAACCGCGAGGGAGAATTTGTGATTCCGGTTAGCGAAGGCCGCTTCGGAGACGCGCTCTTTAATTTTGTTCAGGCGCTTACGAAAGTCTCGGACGTTTCTTTTCTGTCGCGCGAGCGCGTCCGGTCTACGTTCTTAGAGGATTTCAGAGCCTTCCTCCGGTCCCAAGTCTCCGAGGATAGATTGATGTTTGACTGGCGTCACGAGCGCGACCCGGAAGGAAGATACCAAGTCGATGCCAGAATAAATCATATGAAGCGCCCGCTTCTCGTTTATGCTCTGCCGGGCGAAGACAAGGTTAACGTAGCAACAATATCGCTTCACGTGTTTGAGAAGTGGGGACTCAAATTTCAATCCATTGGAGTGTTTGAGGACCAAACATCTATATCTGGCAACGTCCTTGCCAGATTCACCGATATCTGCGAAAAGACCTATTCCAACCTTGAGGGAAACAAGGAACGTATAGCTGATTACCTCAAGGATAAACTTGGCTCACACTAGACCTCCTTCAGATTAAGTTTTAATCATCAACGCAACTTTCCCCCACTACCGGACCCGGGGTAGTGTCCTAATTTGCGACGTAGCGCCGGGCTTTAGCCCGGCATGTGCCGCCCTAAAGGGCGGCGCTACATTCAAAATAGGACACTACCGGACCCGGAGCTACGTGGACGCGCAGAGGCGCTCTGTGGTAGACTACGGACTGCCGGAGAGAGCGTAATGGAAAATCTAGACTACTACGAATTCCTCCAAATCAGCCCCAAAGCCGAGCCCGAAACAATCCATCGCGTGTATCGATTTCTGGCGGGCCGCCTTCACCCGGACAACCCGGGCACCGGCGATGCGGAAAAGTTCCTCCTGTTGAAGCAAGCCTTTGACGTGTTGTCCGATCCCGAACGCCGCGCCGAATACGATGCGACCTACAAAAAGGAAGCGCCCCAGCCTATTCCCCTATCCACTTCCATTGATTTTATGGATAACATCGATGGCGAGTTGAACCGGCGGTTGGCGGTGCTGGCGCTGCTCTATATTCAGCGCCGCACAAACCCCTTCAAGCCGGAAGTTTCCCTGGGCGAGGTTGAAGCTCGCATGGGGTTTCCCCGCGATTATTTGTACTTCACCACGTGGTATCTCTCGAACAAAAAATACATCACTCAGGCGGACAACTCCGATTTCACACTCACGGCGCTGGGCGTGGACTTCGTGGAATCGAATCGCGCGAATGTCCCGGTCCTGAATAGATTGCTGACCAGCGGCGCGGGGCCCTCCAACAGAGATGAAGTGGCGGCGAACAAGGCCTTGATCCCTCCCCGCACGCCTCTCATTGTGCCTGCAGGCAACGGCGCATCCGAGCGGACCGGCGCAAACGGGGATAATGAGGATTGATGGATCACCTAGTCCGGATTTCTCATCACGACTCCGGAAGGGCGGGGCTTTAGCCCCGCCGTTGCAAAGCTATCCTGATTATTTCCAAGTCCCGCACCCCGCGCAGCTTGCAGCCGCAAGCTGCGCGGGGTGCGGGACGAATTGTGTGTGGGAGCCGCGAATTCGGCGGGGCTGAAGCCCCGCCCTTCCGGCAGCGTCCAACCTTGGTGAGAAGTCCGGACTAACCTTTTGCGCTTTCAGTCTCATCCGATTTTTGGACAGCACGGGAACGTCTTCCGTGGCCGGAAGCCTTCACTGCTTCCTCAAATCCTCGGGCTCATCCGTCAGTCGGCCCAGCATTTCGTAGATCCGGACCAGGGCCTGATTCAGCATGCGCTCGCCGGCTCCCACGGCGACGTAGGTGTCGGAGTCGGCGGCGCCATAACCGCCCTCCGAGGCCGCTCGGATGGTGGGGAAATAATCATAATAGCCGTTCGCGTAGCCGACAAAGAAAGCGCTGGGTACCGGGCAGCGCCCCCGCCAGTCGATTTGAAAATCCACGAAGGGCTCCCCGGGCATGCCTATCATAGCGATCTTCTTGTTCAGCAGAACCGTCGTCACATCCAGCGCCAGCTCGCGCCGAGGCGATTCGCTGTTCAGCAGGTCGGCGTGGTCCTCATAGATTTTTGGGCCGTACTTCGCAAGCATTCCTTGCCGAAATTTTTGGGCGTCCCAGCGCACGGGGAACGTCAGGTAGTCTTCCGTAAACTGCAGGCTGGGCTCCTGCACGGGTTCGGTGTGGATAGTTTTCGCCACCCGGGCGGCTTCGGCGCCAAGCTGCTCGCCGGTCCAGTCGCGCTTCTTGACAGCGTCATCAACCAGGGGCGTGGTGGCGTAGTAAGGATTGATGTCGCCGTCCCCGCCCTGCAAGAAGAAACACAGCGGCTGTCCACCCACGGGGTCGCCCACAGATTGCTCGGTGGTCCGGGCCATGACGCCGACAAAATCCGCCGAGTACTCAAGATTATCAGGCCCAAACACTACGGGGTGGCAGGCGTAGTTCACCAGGATGGCCAGGGGCTTGCCGCCCACCGTGTCGACGCGCAGGACCGACACGGTGGGATCGAGCGGTGAGGTCGGTACCTTGTCGGGATTCTGCCAGAACATGGCGACCGTGCCGTCAGCGTTGACGCGACGCCGGTTGTAGCCGATGTCAACTGCGCCGAAGCCCGTCCCCACCTGCGCTTCCACCTCGCGCTGGCAAGCTTCCCCCACGCCCTTGGCGATCTTGTCGAGGTCGGCAGTCTCCCAGGCCGGGGTCTGGTTGGCGGGGTATTCGTCCAGGATATTGGGCCCGGAATGAGTGTGCGAGGCGGTGGTGAGAAGATACGAAATCCCGCTTTTTTGGGCCAGTTGATTTCGCAGGCGGGTAAGAGAGGCCGGCCCGAACGTCCGGCCCAGATCGAGCGTGATTAAGGCCAGACGCTTTCCTTGCACCTCAATAACGAGGATGCGTGCGTAAAGAGGGTCAAGCGTGCCGGTGGAGAGCTGGGTTCGATCGAAATAGCCGTACATGGGCAAGCCCGGCGGTGGAGTGATATCTACTTTCGCAACACCGGCCTTGAAGCCCGCTCCCCAGGCGAAGCCTGTGGCCGCCCAGAAAAACAGCGCCAACTCCAACGTGCGTTTTCGACGCATAAGTCACCTCACTTCAGTTGCGCTTTCGCCACCGCGGCCACCTGGCCGAGCGTTCCAAACCACACTCCCGGCTTTGACTGCATGTAGGTCACCAGGCGGTCGAGCGCCGCTATTCGCGAGCGGTGCCCGGTCACGAATGGGTGCATCGTGAGCAGGAACAACGTGCCCTCCTCATACGCCTGGTCAAACTCACCCTTGTAGATCTCGTAAACGTCGCTGTCGCCCACGCGGTTGAATGCATTCGACCGCCCGTCGTAGCTGTAGTAAGCGTAGTCGTCGAGGATCCACTCAACCGGCAACTCAACGAGGCCCGTAGGTGTTCGGGCGGAGACAATTTCATAGGGACGGTCGTCGGCCATAAGGCTCGAATCATACACTAAGCCGAGGTCGCGGATGATGGCCAGTGTGTCGCCTGTGAAGTCCCAGGAGGGCGTGCGAATGCCTGCCGGCGGATAGCCCAGGCGTTGCGTCCACCATTGGAATGCCCGCGTCGTCAGTTCCCGCTCCTCGCCGGGCTTCAAGTTCGCGATGGGCTCGTGGATCCAACCGTGGATGCCGATTTCGTGTTTTAGCGGCGACTGCAGAATGGCATCGATAGCGTCCGGGTGAAGTTGGGCGTCCACGGCGGGGATAAAGAACGTCAGCGGGACTCGGTGCTTCTCCGCCATCTGGAGAATGCGCGGCACGCCCACGCGTGGACCGTACTCTCCCCGTGAGAGCGGCTGCGGAGAGTAATTCCCCGAACGCAAGGGGCCCGATTCGGCGTCAAAGTCGAAGGAGAGCCCCACGGCCACACGCGCCCCCAGGGGCCATTTTTGAGGGGTCAGGTCACGCCCGGCGCGGACCTTCTCAACCAGTGCTTGAATCCGGGGAAAATCCCACTCCCAAACCGGAGTCTGAGTCTGTGCCAGCAAAGGGACAACCCAAAATAGCACGCCAAGCACCGCTGCGATCCTCATACCAACTTCCTCCCTCCAGGCTGCCCGCCCGGTTCTTGGGCTCTGCAATTCCCGGGGGGCTTAGCCCGGATTTCTCACCACCGGTCTGGAAGGGCGGGGCTTCAGCCCCGCCGGAATCGCGGCTCCAACCCTTTGTCCGTCCCGCGCCCCTCGCAGCTTGCAGCCGCAAGCTGCGAGGGGCGCGGGACACGGGAATAATCAGAAAGGCCCGCAAACGGCGGGGCTGAAGCCCCGCCCTTCCGGCTGCGTCCAGCCGTGGTGAGAAGTCCGGGCTAAATGTCGTGTTACCAATCTGGGGTCCGTAGCCGTGGTGAAAAATCGCGGCATCCTGTTTCAAGGGGCCGGCGCGCGTATCATGGCCTCGTCCGTTATTCGGGAGGCTCAGCAGTTTGCGACTTCGAGATGCCGCCGGTGATTCCTTGGCGAATAGCCAGATTGACTTGATGCTGTTGATCATGGGCTTTCCGGTAGAGTGCGAGCTCCCTTTTGGCCTCTTCCTCACGCCCTAATCGGAGGTAGGCAAAGGACAATTGATAATGCGCCACGGGATCTGCTGGAGCGAGGCGCACGGCATTTTCCAGCGGCGCCACGGCTTCCGCTGCCCGGCCGGCAGAAATCAGCGACTTGCCCAGGCCGATGAGCGCATCGGAAAAATTGGGATCGATTTTCACGGCGCGCGCAAAGTGCTCAATCGCCTCGTTCCATTGGCGGGTCGAGCGGGCCATCTCCCCAAGTTCATATTCTGACCCTGTATCGTTCGGATTGATCTGCAATTCCTCCTCGAACTCCTTGTGCGCCGCGTCCGCCGTGACCGGGTCCATCTCGCCGGCTAACAGCAAGCGCCCAATGTGATAATGAGTCCCGGGCAAGCCGGGCGCCGCCTCCACGATCTTACGGTATTCGGCCATGGCCTCAGAATTCCTTCCTTGGATTTCCAGCGCATCCGCATCAACCTGCCGCGCTTGATAGGAACTCGGCGCAACGCGCAGCAGGCGTTGCGAGGTGAGAGTGGAGAGATCCGAAAAGACCCGTGTGCTGAGGTAGAGCACGTCCGGGTCATCGGGGAAATCCCGGTTCAGCCATTGGAGCCAGTTGGTGGTCTGGAAAGGCTCCGCGATCGTCATTGTGCACCGCGCACCATCGAGTCCCATGAAGCGCCTAAGCTGGGGATCGCCAACGGGCCCGTAGTCTTTCTGGAGAAGCGGCAGGGCCTCCTTGCACTCTCCGGTTTCCGCCAGACTGAGCGCCAGAAAGTAGCGGGCAAAAGCCAGCGAGGGTTTTAACTTCAGGGCTTGGCGGCAGGGAGCTATGGCATCTTTTGGTTGTCCGGCCCAGTAGTAGGACGTACCCAAGTTAGCTTGGAACTCGGCCACGTCAGGAGCCAGCCGGGTGGCCTTCACAAGGTTTTGAATGGCAGTGGCGTAATCGCGTCTGCCCAACGCCTGGGTGGCCGCGGTAACGAGGTCCTCTAGTTCGGGAGGTACGGTGGCGGAAGGCGGAGTGGTCCTCTTTCGCGTGGGCGTCTGGGCGTTTGCCACCATTGGAGCCAGAAGTGCGGCCAGGAAGATGGTGGCGAGAATTCTTTCCCGCATTGACTTGCCGTGCGTCTCCCCTGGATGGCTGGATCGGAGGCGGCCTTTTCGAGATAACAACATGTCCCACTCTGGCTTTTTCTTCCCTCGCGGTCGCAAGCCAAAAGGCAGTTTTACCGAGACAATCTTACCAGACGCGCCATGCAAGCAAAGGTAAATAAATTGGTTCGCCAGTCGGAAGGTCTGCTTGGCAGGGGATTGAATTATCCGCAAATTAAAGTCACGGTGGCGGGGCAAAAGAACAATGAGATGGCACAGGGGCTTTCCAGCGTGTGGAAAAACACCAAAAACTGTCTTCCTGAGGAGGCAAAGCCGGTCCTGAGCATAGCGAAGGAAGGCCCCCTGTATTTGATTTAGAATTCAAATACAGGGGTCCTTCGCTCCGCCCAGGATGACAGCCTTGGGGCATTGCTCTGCGACGGGTGAATCCTCACCCTTCCAGCCCGTGGTGAGTAATCCCGGTTATCAACTTTGCATGCCTTGCTCGTTCTGTTCCTCGGTTACTGACAGTGACAGGAGTGCATCTTCCCGGTCACCCTAGAAAATGAACTTCAGCGCCAATTGCATGATCCGAGGATCCCAGGCGCCGCTCACGTCGCCGTTGCCTAGATTGTATTGGTTGCCGCTGCAAGGTTGACCCGGCGGCGTCGCCCCGCTGCACCCGGCGCTGACAGACTTCCACTGGGTATGGTTGAAGGTGTTGAAGGTCTCCCAGCGGAACTGGACGGTCGAGTGTTCACCATTGAACCAAGGCGTACTGAAATCCTTGTGCAGGGCGATGTCCCAGTTGTTGCGGCCGGGACCCGTCAGCGTATTCAAGCCCATCCATCCGAACATGCCCGGCTCCCCGTTGGCGCTCAGTTGGGACACATTCAACTGGCCTATCGATCCCGGATAGAACCACCGGACCATGGGGCCGTAAATGGGGTTATCATCGATCCCTTTCGCGATTTTCACCGGGCCGAGCGAGTTGCACATGGCATTCCCGGCTATGCCTGTCCCCATGCCCGCAATGCTGCAACCAAAGTTGACCGGCGGCCCGCTGAAGAAGCTGGTGACACCGCTAACTTCCCACCCCCCTAATCCATTCCTGACATAGTGTCTCGATGCGTTCTTGAGGAAGGGCAATTTGTAAACATAGTTGATGTTCATGACCTGCGACCGATTCAGACTCGAGGTGGCGTAATAGCGCCGCATGTTGGAATCGTCTACACCCGGGTCAGCACCGTAGTTCGAGCCGTCGTCGATCATGTGCGACCACGTGTACGACGCCTGCAACGTCAGCCCGCGGCCAAATTCATGCCGAAACTCCGATTGCAGGGAGTGGTAATTGGACTGTGCGGACATCTCTCCCAGGCTGATGCTGGAGTACCCCTGATACGGCAAAAAGTAATTCGGCGAGACTGCCAGGTTGATCAGGGCCGCCTGCACATTGCAGACGCCATTCTCATTGCAATAAGGGTTGGTCCCGGCCAGGGCCGGAACCGTCTGAGTCGTACTCCCATCGGGGATTTGATCGAATTGCCGGGTGCGTGAGAGGTGTTCGCTGACATTCCCGACGTAGCTCAGGCTAAAGCGATTGTTCCCAGTGAACTCGTGTTGCACGCCCAGGCTGAATTGGTTGGTCTTCGGGTAAGGTTGGTTGGGATTGATCATCCCGAACTGGATCGGCCCGGAAGCTCCGGGAGCAATTGCCCCGTAACCGATGATATTGTAGCCTGTACCAACGGCATTAACAGGCACATTCCCGGCTACACCCTCCGCGTTGGGTTCGTTGTCGGTTAACTGGTCGAAAAACATCCCGTAGCCGCCGCGGATCACCGTGTTGGGGTTGCTGAACGGCTCATAAGCAAATCCGAAGCGTGGTCCCAAGCGGACGCCGGTAGGGTATTGACAGCCCTGTGGATACCCCCCCACTCCGCACTCAACGATACCATTGCCATACGTCGTGCCATTGTAAATCTGTCCCGTGGCAGGGTTCGGTGCGGCGATGTTGCCGCTCGCAAGCAGGGGTGCTTGCAGAGCCGCATTGAACTGAGTGGGCACAAACGCAACGTCCAAGTGGTTCAACGTGTCATGCGTGCGCGTCAGGTAATAGGCGCGCACACCCAGGTTTAGGGTGAGTCGGTTGGTAACCCTCCAATCATCTTGAAAGTAGGGCTCCAAACCCCACCACTGCCAGTCTCCGTGAGGGTAGCCGCCGATCGGAACTCCGTTCGCTGTGGCGGACACTTCGGCATAGCTGGCGATCCGGCCCAGTTCCATATCCGCGAGCGCGCTCCCAGTACTGATCGCGGAGCCATTGGAAAAGCTAAGCTCGCCTTGAGCCGTCGCATTCGTGCTCAGCACCGTATAAACATCATGATTGTTCTCATAGTAACGAATGTAGTGGAAGCCCAGCTTGAGGAAATGCTTCCCCCGCGTAATCGCCAGGTCGTCCCTGATCTCCATGTTAGCTTCGTTGGCTTTGTAGGGACGAGGGCCCCAATCTTCAGCGAAGCTCAGGGTGGGATCGCTTACGGAGATACCGGGCATAACCGGCTGTGCTTCGTTCGCCGGGAATATGGTTTTCATCGACCAGTCGGCGGGTTTCGAAGCGGCATTCGGACCCGCGTCAGGACCCGCGTAGTCATACCAGTTGTTGTGGAACATATCGTAGTGGAACATCACATCGTTCACGATAGTTGGCGAGAAGGAGTGGGTGAGGTGGAACACCCAGTTGTAACCCGGCCCCCCATAGACGCTGTAAAGGGCATCGTAGGAGGAACTGGTGTAAAAAACGGGCACCAGATTGTCCGTGAAGCCTTCATGGGTGAACCGCGCATAGACGCGCGTATCGGACCCGATGTTCTGGTCTACACGGACCATCTGTTGTTGCCAGTTGATCGGAACGCTGAGGGTTGATGTCCAGCCCACCGGACCGTTGTTAGGCAAGGGTACCCAAGCATTCAGCAAATCCTTCGCCTGCGAGCTCACGGGCACGGTCTTTCCCTCCACTGGAAACGCTATACCGGTCGCGGGGTCGATCGGCATGACGCAACTTGAGATCAGGGGGTTGAAATTGGCGGATGCCGGGTCGCATTGGCTGAAGTCGCCTTGCCGCATACTGGCGGTGGGGGCGCTGGCGCCGAGGCTTTCCCCTTGTCGCACCCTGCGGAATTCCTGGGAGTAGAACCAGAAAGTCTTGGACTTGTCCTTATTATAGTGTCCGGGAATATAAAAAGGGCCGCCCGCAGTAAAGCCGAAATCGTTCCACTTCAAGGGTACTTTCGGAGCATTGAAGGGCGCGTCGCTCGGGTGAAGCTGCTGATTGGTAAAGAATGGGTTGGCGTCCATGATGTCGTTGCGGACATAGTCGTACGCGTCTCCATGAAGAGCTCGCGTACCGGACTTGGTCGATATTTCCACCAGAATGCCGGCGCGGGTGCCTTGATCGGCTCCGTAATTCGAGGTCGAAATCTTGAATTCGCCAATCGCGTCCAGGCTGGGGGTGGTGTGGAAATTGCCATTCGCCTGGTTATTGTAAATGTTTCCGCCGTCCTGCCGCCAGTCGTTATAGTCGTGGCGGTTGCCGTCGAACTCGATGTAGCCCAGCAACTTCTTCCCCACCGCCGTGGGGTTGTAGCTGTTGTTTACGGCCGCCCCTGGAACCAGGGTGCCAAGGCTTACGAACTGCCGGCCATTCAGGTTCAGGGCCTGAATCTGCGTACCGGTAATGACGGACGATTGCACAGCGTCATCCGTCTGCACCTTGACCACGTTGCCCGCTACCGTTATTTCCTGGTTCGTGGTTCCAACCTCCATCTTCAGATCAGCGCGTTGGGTTTGGCCGATCTCCAGGATGACGCCGGTTTGCACGAACTTCTTGAAACCTGGCGCCTCCGCCGTGATCGAATAAGTTCCGATCGGCAGGTATCCCACTTTGTACGCACCGGCGGAATCAGACACGGTGGGGCGCTCGATGCCTTGCTCGGGGGAAGAGACCACGATTTTTACATCCGGCATCGCCGCGCCCGAAGCGTCCACTACCGTCCCTACGATGCTGGCCGTAGACTGCGCTCTTGCCGAAGGTGGGGCCATCAGGGGGAGCGACAAAACTAAAAGAAGAAAGCCGAGCCTTCTCATACGGACCTCCTTTAGAATTTTCCCAAGGGCGACGCTATAGCAACTTGCAGTTTTCAGTGGGTCGAGGTTGGCGCCTCTGGCACTCCAACCATGCGGTTAAATGCAGAGCGGAGAAAATCCGAGCGCTCCACCGTAGGCAATGTCCTTCCGGCCAATAAAAACCCACGCCGCCAGGGTAAAAAGGCGTGAATTTATCCGCCTAGCATTTAGATTGATTATCATTAAAGAACTTGGGTGTCAAGTGATTTCCTTCTCTATTTCTTCTTTCGTATTTTCTTATTTCGGTAAGTTATGTATGTGTATTGATTTTCTAATGAATGGAATGCGGGACCTTGAGAATGAAAATGCCATCCGGCGCGGGACGTTCCGGAAAGCAAGGGTAGCGAGGACCTGTTGTTTAGGTCCGCGGCCTTTCCTTGTCCATCGGGGACGAGCCGCGGACCTTAAAAACAGGTCCGCGCTACACCTGCCGAATTCCAAAGTAGCAGGATCACGTCATAAAGCGACTCGGCCCGCAGTGGTGTTATCGAACGCCACAAGCTACGGACGGACATACAAGAAGAGCTTGTGCAAAACGCCATCGTGGGAGAGGACTTCCACAGTTTTTGTGGGTTCCCAACCCGACACTGCGAAGTCATGGGAAACGACACGCGCACCGGAGCGGAGCTGCTCTTCCAGCATCGGACGCAACATCGTGTTGACAAAGGTTAACAGGTAAAGGGTGACGACCGTTGCCTCCCGGACGCTGACGTTGAACATGTTCTCATGGATGATTCGAGCCCGTTCTGTGAGCCCCAGCTCCTTAATGCGGTCCTCCGACTGGTTAAAGAGGTCCGAATCCAGCTCGACCCCCACCGCACGCGCTCCGAAATCCTTGGCTGCAGTAATCACGATGCGGCCATCTCCCGATCCCAGATCGTAGACAACGTCCTCCGGTTGGACCTTGGCCAATTCCAACATATTCACGACAATCTCCTGCGGGGTTGTGACGTAGGGAGCACTGTGTTCCAAGGAACTGGCTAGCGGCGCTTGCTCAGAAGCCGGCTGTCCTTGGGCAAGCCCGGCTTGGGCCGCTTCTGTTCTTCCCGGGGGTGTCAGCCCTGCCTTTACCGCCCCGACGTCCCATACTCTCACCGTGTGATCCCCGCTGCCTGTCGCCAGGCGCGTGCCGTCAGAACTCCAGTCCACGCTTAAAACGGAAGCTGTGTGGCCGCTCAAAGTTTGCAATACGCTGCCGCTCGCCGCGTCCCACACCTTCACCTCACGATCCACGCTTCCCGTCGCCAGACGCGTGCCGTCCGGGCTCCAGGCCACGCTCAAGACAAAGCCCTTGTGGCCGGTGAGAGTCATTAGTTCCTCGCCGCTGCCGGAGTCCCAAACCTCCACAATGTGCTCCTCATTGGCTATGGCCAGGCGCCGCCCATCCCGACTCCAGGCCACGCTAAAAAGGCGAGCATTGGTGCCGCGGAGAGTCAGCAAGGGTTTGCCGCTGCTCGCGTCCCACAC
>Ga0182030_10020221_pt1 | contig 12587 bp, 9 predicted proteins | sample 812S3MmetaG_FD_121299 | JGI IMG/M metagenome (GOLD analysis project Ga0182030, IMG submission 121299) | Permafrost microbial communities from Stordalen Mire, Sweden - 812S3M metaG (Illumina Assembly) | ecosystem: Environmental > Terrestrial > Soil > Wetlands > Permafrost | place: Sweden... | reverse complement strand
GACATCCGCCAGATCTTTTTTCACCGGGAACAAATCCGCCACCAGCTTCCGCCCGTCGCGCGTTGTGAGCAGGTAAATCAAATGATATGCGCCGATGAGCAGCATCACGATGCCGGCAACGCGATGCGTCCAGCGGCGGAACGGTTCGCTGGAGCCGAGCAGCGTGGCCAGGAACGAATCCGGAAATTTCAGCGCAAATCCGGTCAGCGCCAGCACGATGAAACTGCCGGCCAGAATGAAATGCTGCCAGCGCTGCGACGCCGTCATCCGCACCACGGGCCGCAACGATGTGCGGAGCCGCGCGGACATTTTTTTGAGGAACATCGTCACGTTGTGCGCCAGCATCCCGCCGATCGTGAGAAAAATCAGCGCGAGGTAAATCCGCCGCACCCAGTGGTTCAGCCGGCTGCCGAAATCCGTCCCGCCGGCCTGGCCGTCCGGCGCCACATGGATTTTGCCCAGGGAAAATTCCTGGTTCGCGCCCGGATGACATTTGCCGCAGGTCTCGACCAGGTGGATCTTGCTGATGGTCGAGTTCGTGTCCGACGACGGCAGGATTTTATGGAAGCCGTGGCAGCTCGCGCAGTTGGCCGCGACCGTCGAGCCGTATTGCCCGGCGAGGCCGTGGTAGCTTTCAAAAAAAGTTTTCACGCGGTCGTCGGGCAAATTGTATTTCGTGTTCAACCGTTCCGAGGCGTGGCAGCGGCTGCAAACATCCTCGGAAATCGTCATCGCGGAACTGCTCTTAAGCGACCGGATTTTATGTTCGTCGTGGCAGCCGGTGCAGGTCGGCGTGTCGTGCGAACCGGCCAGGACGGCCTTGCCGTGAACGCTCAACGCCCAGTCGCGCGCCTCCTTGTCGTGGCACGCGCCGCAGGTCTGCGCCTGCCGCGAAAAATAAACCGGCGACGTCGGCGAATCGGCGGAGACCATCTCATGCGAATCGTGGCAGTCCTGGCACGTCGCCGCGTCGTTGTGCCCGGCCTTGAGTGCGAGGCCGTGGACGCTGGCGTTGAAGCTCTCCGTCTGCCGCGCATGGCACGCCGCACAGTTCACCGGCGCGACCGGCTGGTTGTCGTCGGGATGTTTGGTGGTGAGGTCCGCGTGGCAACTGATGCAGGCATTGGTCGCGTGCGCGGACAATTTTAATTTTGCCGCGTCCACGAACAGCGAAACGGCTTTGCCGGCCGAATTGGTTTTGAACAGCGTATTGTCGCCGTGACAGTCGAGACAGTCGCCGTCCTTCAGGCCGGCGCAGGCGGGAACCGCCACGAGCAGCCACAGGGCAAACCACAGGCATGAACAGCGTTTCATGCTCCCATATTCCGCTTTAGGGCCGGAGAACACTCCACTTCTCTTGCCAACTACTCGCCAATTTTTGAAACGAAATTACGCGCCAAACACCCGGGTGGCACCCCAGGTCACTGTTTCAGCCGGAAAAAAGACTCCCCACCGGCGGCGTAATGGTGATGCTGTTCGTGCCGCTGGCGTGAGTAACGGTGTAACCGGTCGGCGTCCAGCCGGCACCGGTCGGCGTGGAATTTTGCAACAGCGTATAACTACCCGTGTCCGCCCACAGAATCTTCACGCTGTTTGGCCTGTTAGGAACGACGTGTAAATTTGGCCCGCCCGCCGTTTGCACCACTTGGATTAGCGACCAAAAACCGTCGGTCACGGAGTAGTTGACTCCGCTCATCGCGCTGCTGTCATCCGGCTGGCCGATGGTGCCACTGACGGAATAAACACCGCCGGTGCTCGTCCCGACGACACGGCGACAACACCAAGAATTGCTGCCAGGATGATTTTAGTAGTTTTCGTTTGAAAGACGTTCATTGATCATTCGCGTTCGCAGTCGAATCCTCTAACCCTAACGGGTAAGGTTTCCATCGCTTATGGCGTGATCCAGCATCCGTTGCGCAAGCTCGTCCTGCGGACGCAGCCGCAGCGTCTCGCGAAATTCCGCCGCCGCTTCCGCAAATCGTCCGCTGCGCGCCAGCGCCCCGCCGTAGTTCAAATGCGCGTCGGCAAAGTCGGGTATCATCCGCGCGGCCTGGGCATGCTCGCCCAGCGCTTCGGCGTCCCGTCCCAAGTCGGCCAGCGCGTTGCCCAGTTCGAAATGAATTTTGCCCAGCGCCTGCGCCGTCAAATCACGCCGCTCCCGCAGCGCCATCTGGAAATTCGTGACTGCCTCGGCGGGGCGCTTCTCCGCCGTCAACAACACGCCAAAATTGAATCGGGTAATGGGATTCTCCGGGTCCTCCGCGACGGCCTGCTCAAACAATGTCAGCGCCTCACGGCTTTGGCCGTGCGTGGCGAGGAGGTTCGCCAGATTGACGAGCGCCGTGACGCTGTTGGTTCGCCAACGAAGCGCCTCGCGGTATTCGGCGGCCGCGCCCGCGACATTGCCTTCCTGCTCCAGCAGCAAACCGAGATTCACGCGCGCCTCCGTTCCCCCGGGTTCAATCCTCAACGCCGAACGGAACTGTCGCCGCGCATTTTCGGTTTCGCCGACGGACGCCTCCAAAATGCCGAACTCAGTGAACGCATTAACCGAATCCGGTTGCTGCTTCAACGCCTCTTGGAGGAATTCTTTGGCGCGCGTGGTTTCCCCGGCAAGGCGGGCGACCCGTGCGAGATTGACCCAGCCTTCCGCCGAGTGCGGCATGAGCCGCGTGACGGCGGTCCACTCCATTGCGGCATCGGAAATGTTGCCGGCCGTCCCGAGCAAATTGGCGCAATTGGCATGCAACACCCAGTCTTCGGGCGCCAGCGCCACCGCCGCCTGATAATTCGAGATGCAATCCACCAATGGGGTCGCGGACAGCGCGGTAATCTTCGCGCCCAGGCGCTCATCCCGCGCATGGAAATTACTCTGCGCGGTGAACGGCGGCCGCCGCATTCGCGTGCGCATTTCCCCGGCGACACGCCCTTCGTCAAAACCGGTGTAGGCCAGCCGCCGTGCGACCTCGGCCTCGGTGAGCCACGGCAAATCGTTGGTTCGTCCGCCGGGCCAATGCCGTTCCACTTCCGCCGCAAAGAGCCGCGCCACGCGATAGTTGCCGGCAAAATTCAAGTGAACGTGGTCGTAAAACAAATTATCATCGCCATGGCGCGCCAGCTCCTCGTCGGCATCAATCATCGGAATTCCTTTCGTCTTCCCCGTTTGACGGATGATTTCGTTGATGCGCGAGTCGGCGCGAAAACGAAGCGTGTCCAAATCGCGCGCGAGCCGGAAGTCGTTTTCCGCCGCGTCCTGCTTCAATTCCATTTCGCAGCGGGCGCGCTGGAACGCGAGTTCCGCGAAACCGTCGTCTATTTCCGCGGCCTTGCGGAAATCGCCGAGCGCCTCGGCAAAATTCCCCACCGCCTGCGCCTGCGTTCCGGCAGAAAACAACTTCTGCCACTCTGCCAATTGTTCCGGGCGCAAATCCGGGCGATGCACCGACGCGAGCGGCGGAAAATCGCGCAGGTTGACGGGCATGGTGGCCAGCAGCACCGTCGCGCCCGACCGCCGGCCAAAATCGGCGATGTCGCCCAGGTTGGAGGCGAAGCTGTCATAAACCCGCTTCAGCCTCGGATCATCGCGCGTCAGTTGCGATTTAAGGAAAAGCTCCAACCCTTCCCACTGTTTCGGCTCATTCGCGCCCCGAAAGCTTTGCGCAAGCCACTGGCCGAGGCGCGTGGTTTTCAACGCCAGAACGAAGCGCACCAGGGTCAGGTTTGGCGCCTGGCGGCCAAAGACCGTGCCGGCGCCGAACGGGCCGATGACTTCGTTGTTGCCGGCATAGACGAGCCAGAAATCGCCCTCGCGCGGCGCGCAATCGCGCGCAATCTGGCGGATGACGTGCGAGTTGATGGCTGTCATCGCGGCGTTGACGACTTCGATCTTTTGATCCGGATGCCGCGCTTGGAGCAGCCGCTCAAGCTGGCGCGCGAAGCCATAAGCCGGTTCCGGGTCACCCATGGCGGCGGATTCGCCGAGCACGAAAATGCGGATGGTGTCCGGCGGCTTTTGTGCGGCCAGATACAACGGTTGCGGCGTGCGGGCGAGGGCCGGCGGGAAAAACCGCCTGCCGAACCAGGGATTGTCCGTGAGCATGGCGCTGCCCTGGTCGTTCATCGGGAGGAAGAAAGCTGTGGGATGGCCGTAACCGGAAAGGCGGAGCGTCAGTTCCACAAAACCCAAGGCGAGCAGCGGCAGGAGCATGGCGAACAGTCGAAAAAACCAGCGGCGGCGACCCGACGCCGCATTGCCATGCTTTGGCACGCCGCGAGATGAGACGGGAACGCCCGCCGCGGCCCGGACCTTTGGTTGCTTCGAAGTGTTCCGCTTGCGTTTCACAATGATTGCGGATGTGGATTATGGAGCCGCAGAATTTCCAATGAAACGGTGTGAGTCAATGATAATGTCTGTTTCTTCGACGTTTGTAATGGGTAAAAGATTGAGTGCAAGGAGAAACGGGGTGAAAATCGGGGAGATTCCCGAAAAAGTGTTTCAACAGATATTGGCGCTGGGCGAAGCCTGGCGTGTCGTGCATATGGATTATCAGGAAAAGGAGAGCAAGGTGCTGATCCGGGTGGAAGAGACGTCCGGGACGCCGGGTGAACTGGTTGCGAGTGGATCGTGCTGAGTGAAGCGGGAATTTCCAAGGACAGTGCGGCTGGGCGGAAGGAATTCGAGCGACGAATGGAGTTGCGACGATGGGAAGATCAACCGGAGCAGTGAAAGTGAGTGCGTCGGGGTTGGTGTTTTGGAGGTAAGGAATTTCGCAAGGAGTTGTTGAGGCAGATGACGGAGCGGTTGGGTGTAGAGCATTATGGGCAGGAGCGGCAGGAGACGGCGGAGGCGCAGGCCGAAGGGATTGTGAGGGAGAAGCTGAAGCGCCGGCACTGACGGGAGGAAGACTTGGGCCGGCGATCCAAAGGGGATGCGGTCAAGGTGGCATTGGCGATGCGGCTGCGGGCGGAGACAGTGATGACGGTGAAATGGATCGCGGAGGGTTTTGTAAAGATAACTGTGTAAATGGTTTTTTTGTTTTAGTTTTTTGTTTTGTTTTCCCGTGCATTGGGCACGAGATAAAATGAGCTGGGGGCGAGCGGCGAGCCTCCAGCTCGCGGAGCGATTGCAGATGGGTTCGCCCGGTTATGTTAATCTTCTCTTGTATCTCCAGCGGAATGGAATATGACAATATCAAGAACCGCCCCGTTAAAGATCCGGGGCGGCGATCAGGCCGGCTGGGTTTCTCTCAGTGCACCAACCGCGAGATCATCGCGTAGATGATCAGCGCCAGCAGCACGAGGCCAAGGCCGAAGAAGAAATAGCCGAACGATTTCGCGATGTTTTTCCACTGGAACCATTCGTCCTTGATGCGGAAATCGTCCAGCTTGCCGGCCTTGACCAGCCGGTCATACCAGCGCCGGCGTTCGTGCAGCATCTCCGCCTTGGAAACGCGGCCGGAGAAGATGACGGTGTCCATCGGGAATTTCTCGATGCGGAAATGCGTGTTGAAAAAATGGATCGAGAAAATGAATCCCGCCGCCAGCAGCGCCTCGTCCGAATGCAGGATGAGCGCTATGTTGATGGCCCAGCCGGGCAGGAAGCGCGTGAAAAATTCCGGGAACCACATGATCAATCCCGATGCGCCGATGATCGCCACGCCCCAGAACACGGCGAAATAATCGAATTTTTCCCAATACGTCCAGCGGTCGAACTGCGGCTTCGGGCCTTTGCCGAAGAACCATTTGTTGTGGTCAATCAGGTCGCGCAAATCGTCCATCGTCGGCACCATCGAGTCGGGGCCGAACACCACGGAGAAGAAGCGCTTGAGCTCGATCTTGCCGGTTTCGGGATTGCGCAACTTGCCCCGACCCTTCCACGACCGGCCCACGAGCGCACTCAAATGCAGCCCGAAATACAGGAACGTGATGATCGCGCCAAAGCGGTGCAGCATCCGCGCCGTCTCCGGTCCGCCGATGACGCTGAAAATGAATTTCGCCCAGTCGGTGTAATAAAATTTCAACGGCATGCCGGTGATGACCAGCGTCAAGAAACTCGTCACCACGAGGAAATGCAGGAACCGCTCGAACGGCTGGAACCGCGTGAACCATTCGTCGCCTTCCTGCGTCTTGATCTTGGCCTCGCGGAAGGTTTTGGAATCGTGCAGATACAGCCACACCGCGCGCACCAGCCACGCCAGCGTGTGAACGCCGAAGAAGCCAAACGTGCCGATGAGCAGACCGGTCATCGCGAGAAACACGATGTGCAGCAGCGGATAATTTTTGGCGTCGAGCGGGTTGGCGTGCGGCCGGTATTCTGTAAATTTCTGCGTCGCGCCTGGATGACATTTCTGGCAGGTCGCGAGAATGTTGTTCGTGGACAGGTGCGAAGCCGGATTGGAGATCGGCAGCACGTCGTGGAACCCGTGGCAGTCGTAGCAGGCGGCGACTTCCGGCGCGGCGTTCGGCTGGCCGAGCATCATCGCCTTGCCGTGATAGGTTTCGCGGTAATGTTCCAGCCGATCCGCATGGCATTTGCCGCAGCGGTCATCGCTGAGGGATTTGAAATTCTTGCCCGTCGGATTGACGATCTGGTGTGCGCTGTGGCAGTCAATGCACACCGGCCCGCGCGAATCACCCTTCGCCAGCAACTGGCCGTGGACGCTCTGGTCGTAGGTTTCCTCAATGCCGACGTGGCATTTGCCGCAGGTCTTGGCGACGTTGGCGTGGTTGATCGGCGAATCGCGGTCCACGCTGCGCTTGATCTTGTGCGCGCCATGGCAGTCGTTGCACGACGGCGCAACAATCAATCCCATCTTCAGCAGCGCGGTGCCGTGGATGCTGTCCATGTATTGGTTTGCCGCCTCGGGAAATTCAATCTGGTATTCCTTGGTGAGATTCGTGTTGCTGTGGCATTTCGCGCAGGTCGCCGGCAGATTCATTTTATAGACGGGCGAATGCACATCCTTCACCGGTAAAATTTCGTGGTTGCCGTGACAGTCCCAGCATTGCGCCGCGCCGGACGCGCCCATGGAATGGCTCATGCCATGGATGCTCGTCGCGTAATCCTTGCCTTCCTTTTCGTGACAACCGGTGCAGTTCGGCGGCGGCACGTTCTTGTCATGTTGCAGCTCCTTGATGCCGTCGTGACAGTCAATGCAGTCCAACTGGCTGTGGACGGATTTCGCAAAACCGTTCGTCGGAAACAGCGCCATCGCCTCGGCATGACCGTTGACCATGCGCTTGTTGGCGGGATCGGTGTGACAGTCGAGGCAGTCGGCACTGGCGAGCTTGGGTGCGTCGTTCGTGGCGGCAAATCCCGGTGCGACCCAAACCAACAAGGTCGCCAGCAAAATAAGGCCGGACAATGCGGATCGTCCTGAACAACAGCGGAAGCTCATGGCTGGTAAAATGGCAGGAATCGTAAAAACCGGCTCACCGGACATTGCTCTTTACTGGTCATTTTTTGACCGGACGAAAGCCGCGCCCCGGCAAGAAGGAACAGTCCCGGCAAATAACCGGCACCGGCCCGTTCCCGTTCAACCTTGCTTTCAGTCATCACCCATGCCACGTCGCGCCGGAGCCTCGACAGCCGGTGGCCGGTGACGCATACTATCCGCAATGTTCGTCCTCGCGCACCAGACGGAGCCGCCCCGCGTTTTGTTCATCCGTTTCAAGTCCATCGGCGACCTGATTTTCACCCTGCCGGCGGTCTGGCAGTTGCGGGAAAACTTTCCCGGGGCGAAAATTATCTTCCTGACGTCGCGCGAAAACGCCGGCCTGCTGCGGGGATTCAGCGAGGTGGACGAAATCATCGAGGTGGACCGCGGAATTTACCGGCGGGGCAATCCGTGGAAAATCCTCTGCGCCACCGCCGGGTTGATCCGCCGGCTGCGCCGCGAAAAATTTTCGCTGGCGGTGGATTTGCAGGGCTTCGTCGAAACAGCGGCGTTGACGTGGTGCAGCGGCGCGCCGCAACGCTGGGGCAATGTTTACAACAAGGGCCGGCGCTGGGCCTATACCCGCAGCGTGACGCGCGATTACGGCCTGCATCCGATTGACTGGAATCTGTTTCTTCTGCGCGAGTGCGGCCTGGCAACCAAAGCCATCCGCAACGAAATGATTTTGCCGGCCGATGTCCTCCAGTCGGCGCGGGATTTCTTTGCGGCGAACCGGCTGCGGCCGGATCAGCGCACGCTGTTCATCCAGCCGTTCACCAGCTCGCCCGCCAAGAACTGGCCGCTGGCCGGCTATCTGGCCGTGGCTGAACACTGGCGCGAGCGCGGCGTGCAGGTGTTGTTCGGCGGCGGCCCAAGTGAGCGCGAGGCGCTCGAACCGGCGCGGACGGCGGGCTTTGTCGTGGCGGCGGGCGTGCCGCTGCTCGTGTCCGCCGGGCTGATGAAATTATCCACCGTCGTGCTCGGCGGCGATACCGGCATGCCTCATCTGGCGCTCGCGCTTGGCAAACGCGTCGTGGTCATCATGCACTCCAACCAGCCGGGCACCTGCGTTCCGTTCCAACATGCCGACTGGACGGTTACGCCGGAAGCCGGACAGACGGTGGCGAACATTTCGAGCGAAGCCGTCAACGCCGCCTGCGCGAAGGCGTTTGCGGGACTGTGAACCGGATCGAGTGATTGATTCAGCGCACCAGCTTATAATGCCGTTTGCTGAACTGAAAACCAAACCATTGCTCCAGCTTCATCATCCGCCGGTGTTTTTTCTCGCGGGACGTCAGTTGGTGGTTTGGATCCGCCTGAAAAATTCCTTCGGCCGCCGGCAGCCAGTCCTGAACCACTTTCGGATGCGAGCCGGAAAATAATTTCAGCGCGGCGGAATCAATTTGCGTGTAGTCCACCGGCGCCGGCTTCGAGTCGTCCCAGTATTTTTGCACGCTGGCGGACTTCAGGTTCATCTGCGCCTCGCTGCGCACCCAGCCATAATGAAAAATCGTCGCGCCCGTGTGCGCCGCGCGCGGATAGCGCGATTTTTTGTGGCCCTCGACCACGTTGAAAAACAGCGCCTCGCTCGACCACGCCGGAATAGTGTTGCGGAGGATGCGCACCTCATTGCGATACCAGCCCGGCGACCACGCGATGGTGTTCTGGTTGCCGTAAAAATGCAGGTAGTCGAACGCCAGCGCCTCGACGCGTTCATCGGCCAGATGTGTTTCCATGGCCGCGCGGATTTTCGGCAAATCGTCTTCGTGCAGCACCTCGTCGGCTTCGAGATAAAACGCCCAGTCGCCGGTGCAGTTGAACAACGCGATGGATTTTTGCTGGCCATAGACGAAGCCGCCCACGCTGTAATCACCGCGCATCCGCTCGTTCCAGGTTGTCGGGATGATGCGGATTTTGGGGTCGCCGATGGCGCACACCATTTTTTCCGTGTCGTCGTCGCACGGGCCGAGCGCGATGACAAACTCATCCACCAGCGGCAAAATCGAACGGATGGACGCGACGAACGGATAGCCGAGCTTCTGGCCGTTGCGAAGAAAAGTAAACCCGCTGACTTTCATGGGCCGATATTAAGCAGCGTTTGGGAAGTTGAACAGTCCGCAGTGCGCGGTTGACGGACGGCGCCAGCGGAAAATGGCGGAGAACATCAGTCAGGGCCGGATATTTTGCCGGCGGCAGAAAGTATTTGCCAACAACGATGAATTGGTCATTGCGGCTCAAAAGCGCAATGTATTATTTTGGTATGAAGCATTTGTGATTCAATGCAGTCTAAAATTGAATTTTCAAACGGGTCGGCCGCCGTCCGGTGCTGGAAGAAGTTGAACCATGAAAAAAATTGCGATTGTCGCGCCCGAACTGGTCGGGCTGTTTAAAAACGGCGGCATTGGAACGAATTATTTCTTTCGCGCCCGATTCCTGAGCGGCTGCTTGAATCATCAATTAACCATCCTTTACACGGGGGATTGCTCCCAAGGCGCGGCGCTGAAGTGGCGGGAACAATATAGTCAAACCGGAATCCGGCTTGAGGTTTTGCCGAAACTTTTGGAGGACACGAACCAGGAGTTGTTCCAACAGCGGGCCATGGCCGTCCACCAGTGGCTGGCGGCGGAGGCGTGGGATGAAATCCACCTCCCGGAATATCTGGCCAATGGCTTTGTCTGTCTCCAGGCCAAACAGGCCGGACTGGCTTATCAAAATACAAAGCTGGTGGTATCCATGCACTCCTCCTCGCTTTGGGTGAGGGAAGGAATGCAGCAGTGGTCTGTGGCTCCAGTGACGGACGCCAAGCTGGATTATGCGGAGCAGTATTGTTGCGAAAATGCGGACATACTGGTCAGCCCATCCCGTTTTCTGATGGACTGGGCGGAACGCCGAGGCTGGCGCCTGCCGCCAAACCGGGTGGTGCTGCCGAACTTGTATGAACAATTGAGCAGTGAGAATGTGCCGGCGGCCCGGAACAATCCCCGGCAGCTCATTTTTTTTGGGCGGCTGCAAACCCTCAAGGGACTCGGAATTTTTTGCGAAGCGGTCGAACGGCTCGTCGCCGCCGGCAAAGCTCCCGAGCGGGTGGATTTCCTGGGCAAGGTGGGAGTTCACGACGGCCGGCCGGCGGATCAATATATCCGCCAAATGAGTTCGCGCTGGCCGGAAACAGAAACGCAAATTCATGGCGATTTGGACAACTTCGCGGCCATGCAACACATTCGCCGCACCGGCGGCTTGGCGGTGATCGCTTCGCTGCGAGACAACCTGCCGAACACCGTCATCGAGTGCATCATCAATCAAGTGCCGTTTATCGCTGCCAGTTCCGGCGGCATTCCTGAACTCGCCGATGCCCGCGTGCTGTTCGCACCCGATGCCCGATCCCTGGCGGCCAAACTCGAAGAATTTTCCAAGCTGCCGCCGGACGCCGAGTTCAACCACCCCTACCGGATTGAAACCGCCAGACAGGCCTGGAAAAAGTTCATGGAAACGCCGGTCGCCCCGGCCGCTGCGTCCGCCGGTTTGCCGCCCTTGCCCAAGATCAGCGTCTGCATTCCTTTCTACAACCTCGGACGTTATCTGCCGGATACGCTGGCGTCGCTAGCCCGCCAGACTTATGAAAATTTCGAGGTGATCGTGGTGGATGACGGTTCCACGGCGGCGGACGCGCGGGAAACCTTTGAAGCGATGCAAAAAAAATACGCCGGGCCACCGTTCCGTTTTTTCCGGCAAGAAAACGCCGGCGTCGGCGCGGCGCGAAATTTTGCCGTGAGCCAGGCCAGCGGCGAATTTTTGGTGTTTGTGGACGCCGACAATATTGCAACGGAACAAATGCTGGCTGTTTTCGCCCGGGCCATGCAAATCTCCGCCGCTGACTGCGCCACCTGTCATTTTGCCATCTTTCACGACGAGGCCGAACTTGGAAAACCGCCGGCCGACAGCTATGCCCCTTTGGGTCAGTGCCTGGAAGTGGGTTGGCGGGTGAATATTTTTGGCGATGCCAATTTCATCGTGAAGAAAAGTGTTTTTGCTGAACTGGGCGGATTTTCTCGGGAACGAAGCGCGCTGGAGGACTGGCAGTTTCTGGTGCGCCTCGCGCTGCAAGGTTTCCGCCAGATTGTCGTCCCCGAAATCCTGTTTTGGTATCGCTTCCGGCCCGACAGCTTGTTGCGGCAGGCCGATGAAGTCCGTTACACCCGAACCATTTTGGAATCGTATCGGGAAGGGTTGGCCGGCTGGCCGGCCAGCATCATTGAAAATTTCGCGTTCGGGCCGTATCATAAAAACCTCGCCGTCCAAAAAATCGGCGTCCAAAAACCTGGCGTTCAAATTATCACGACCGGCAACGCCACATTGGCCGTTGGCATGGCCCCTGTCGAACACCGTGGGCGCGGAAAATTCATCGGCAAGCTTCAAAAGTCCTGCGTCAAGCGACTGCTGGAATTCGCCGAAGTGATCGCCCGGCTCTGACCACGGCCACACCAGGTTCAGCGGAAAACGACAGCGCTGGAGGAGTTTTGAAATGGTCGCGAACCCTTTTGTTACGACCACCGCCAGCCAAAGCGGCCGGGAAAAGTTGCGGCATCATGGCGGCAATCAGGCGATCCGCTTGAAATGCACCGTGACACAACCGCGCGCGGCCAGATCTTTTTCAAGGCCAGCGCCAGCGTCGTCCTGCCCGCGCCCGGCTGGCCGGTAAACCAGTAGATCATATTTTTTGGAACGCCGATTCCACGGCAAAACCGCCCGCCGGTCAACCTTGTTCTGAATCAAGCACCCGCGCCGGAACAATGCGGGCATCAGTCGCCGAACAATTTATTCATCCGCTCGCGCGCCGCCGCTTCGCGGGAATTGATTTCGGATTTCGGCGTCCATTGCCGCCGGCTAAAATCAAAAAATTCGCAGAAATTACCGCCGGCCTTTTCCAGCACCGGTTCCGCGCGCCGCTCGCGGCACTGCTGCGCCACGCGGGAATCGTAGTGCGCGCAGTTCAGGCATACACGCAGGTCGGCGCGGCATTTCATGCAAACCTCGCCGCGGCCCGGCTGGCCGTCCAGCGTCCAAGGTTCGCCGCAGTTATGGCAATGACGTTTCATGCAAATCAAGAAGTGCGAAAGGCGAACTCGGAAATGTCCGCGACGAACCGCTCCG
>Ga0182030_10020220_pt1 | contig 12587 bp, 7 predicted proteins | sample 812S3MmetaG_FD_121299 | JGI IMG/M metagenome (GOLD analysis project Ga0182030, IMG submission 121299) | Permafrost microbial communities from Stordalen Mire, Sweden - 812S3M metaG (Illumina Assembly) | ecosystem: Environmental > Terrestrial > Soil > Wetlands > Permafrost | place: Sweden... | reverse complement strand
GGTCGCCGCCGCTGGAAATCCAGCCGCGGGCAGGGAAGTGGTGACGCCGGGCGGGCGGCATTGGGAGATGGAACGCACCTGGCCGTCGCACTATCGCCACGGCGTCTCCGACGTCGGCGCGCTGATTGAGCTGCCGGCGGACATTCTCAGTGAGCTGCTATCGGCGGGCAGCGGGGCAGAGCAAATAAACAGTCCGCCCGAGCGCTGGGCCTTTCTCGATACGGAAACCACGGGGCTCGCCGGCGGCTCCGGCACGCTTGCCTTCCTGGTTGGCATCGGTTCGATTACGCCCGCCGGGTTCGGTCTGAAGCAGTACTTCCTGCGCCAGCCGGCGGAGGAGCCGTCGCTCCTTTCGGCCCTCACCGCCGATCTCGCAAATTACGATGTATTAGTCACTTACAACGGCAAGGCGTTCGATGTGCCGCTGCTGGAGACGCGGTTTCTGATGAACCGCCAGAAAGCCCCGTTCGCGCGTCTGCAACATGTCGATCTGCTCTACGGCGCGCGCCGCTTGTGGCGGCTGAAGCTCGAAAGCTGCCGGTTGCAGGACCTCGAGCGCCGCATCCTGGGCCATGAGCGCGTGGGCGACGTCGGCGGAGGCTTCATCCCCAACCTGTACTTCGATTACCTGCGCCGGAGCGACCCCGGCCCGCTCGAGCCCGTCTTCTTTCACAACGCCATCGACATCCTCTCGCTGGCCTGCCTCACGGCGGTGGTCCCGCAGGCTTTCCGCGAGCCGGCGCGGCTGACACACGGCGCGGAACTGGCCGGCCTGGCGCGCTGGCTGTGCAACGAAGATCGCCTGGAGCAGGGCGTGGCGCTGATGCGCCTGGCGCTGGCGCGTCCGATGAGCGACGCTCTGGTGTGGGAGACGCTGTGGCGGCTGGCCGACAGCGAGCGCAAGCTGCATCGCCAGGCCGCCGCCGTGGCCGCGTGGAGTGAACTGGCCAATGTCCGCAACCCCTTCCAGGGAAGGGCATTGGAGCGCCTCGCAATGCATTACGAGCGCACCGGGAAGAACCCGGCCATGGCGCTCGAATGCACCCACGCCGCCATGGCGGTCGAGCGCACTCCGGAGTTGGAAAAGCGCGCCGCCCGGCTGGCCGCGCGGCTGTCGAAACCCCGCCCGGGCCGGTTGCTTTAGCCCGATTTTCACGCCGCAGAGCTGCCTCCTCACCCGTGCTTTCGCCCCTGATCGAGGATGCCCGTCTGCTCCCCGTGAGAAATGCGCTCTGGCCGCGTGCCGTGGCAATTCGTCGAGAGACGCGACACGCAATGCGGCGCGGGATGGGCCCACCGACGATCAGGGCGCAGCGCCGCGAAACGGTCCAATCCGACCCGATTGGGAGGTCTTCTTGAATGACATTTTTTGCGGACATCGAACACCAGACCGCTACTAGTAGCGGCCTCCATTTTCTAAGTCATTGATAATGGGCAATTTATCTTAACAACCCCGCTACGCTGTAGCGGCCCTTGCTTGCTCCATGCCCCCGATTGTCAGCCGTGCCGGACGCTGGACTGCCGGGCACCGCCGGGTCTGTCCAGTTCGAGCCGCCGCGGGCGGTCGCGGGCTGGGGAACGGGCGCCTGCGTCTCCGAACAGCCAGTCGCGTTGCCGCTTCTCGGCTCCCGCCGGTGGCCGAAAACCACCACCCAGGTGGAACGAAGCCACCGGGCCACTCCGCGAGAAAATGTAACTGTATCTAATCACGAGGGTTAGTATTTGGCATGGAACCTGCTATAACATGCGCGAAGCGTGGAGGCCAAGAGTATGAAGCGGCTCAATCGTTCACTGATGCTGGCGTTGCTGGTCACGGGGATCAGCGCACCGGCGCTGCTGGCGCAACCGGCGGACCAGACGGCGGGAGTTCCGCCGGGCCAAGCGGGGGCGGAGGAAGACGGACCCGGACGCGGCGTGGCACGGATCAGTTTGATGAATGGCGACGTTTCGGTGCGGCGCGGCGATTCGGGAGACGCGGTAGCGGCGGCGATCAACGGTCCGTTGATGGCCGACGACCGTGTCTTGACCGGGCCGGGCGCGCGCGCTGAAGTCCAGTTGAACTATTACAACCGCATCCGCCTGGCGGGCGACGCCGAAGTCCGGTTCCCGCAGTTGGATTGGCACAAATACCAGATCCAGGTGGCCAGCGGGACAGTCGCGTTTTCCGCACTGCCGGGCAGCAACGACCAGATTGAGTTCGCGACGGAGGCGGCGGCTCTGCGGCCGCTGGCGCCGGGCTCGTACCGCATCACGGTGCTCGGCGGCGGCGCAGTCGAGTTCACGGTGCGGCGCGGCGAGGCTGACATTTTCACGCCCAGCGGCAGCCGTCGGCTGACGCCGGGACACACCATGCGCGTGCATCTCGGGGAAGACAATGTCCCCGAGTTTCAGTTGACGGCCGAGATTGGGCGCGACGCCTTCGACGAGTTCAATGCGCGGCGCGATCAGGAGTTGAGCCAGGTCAAGTCGTATCAACACATGAGCCGCGACATTGAAGGCGGCGAAGACCTGGACAACGCCGGAGAATGGGTCGATCAGGCGCCGTACGGCTCCGTGTGGCGGCCCTACGTATCGCCGGATTGGGCGCCCTATCAGGATGGGCGCTGGATGTGGGAAGACTACTACGGTTGGACTTGGTTGAGCTACGATCCCTGGGGCTGGGGACCGTATCACTATGGCCGCTGGTTCAACAACGCCGGTTCCTGGTATTGGTATCCGGGCGGTTTGGGCGGGCGGATGTGGTGGCGGCCGGCCCTGGTGGGTTTCTTCGGCTGGGGCGGCTTCGGAGTGGGCTTCGGCTTCGGCGGTTATGGTTGGGTGCCGTTGGCGCCGTTTGAAATGTTCCACCCGTGGTATGGCCGCGGCTACTTTGGTGGCGGCCGGTGGGGCGGGTTCAACCAGTCGATGGGTCGCAACGGCAATATCGGCGATGTTTACCGCAATGCCCGGGTGGCCAACGGAGTGCACGGCACGAGCGCGCAGAACTTCGGACGCGGCTCGGTCGGGCGCGGTTCGACGGTGCCCGCTGGCGAACTAAGTCACGCCAGCGCAATGCACGGGCCGCTGCCGGTGACGCCGAGCCGGGAAAGTCTGCGGATGAGCGACCGGGCGTCGTCGAGCGCGCTCACCAGTCGCAGCGCACAGTCCGGCAATCAGCATTTCGTTGGTTCGCGCCAGACTTCAGCGACGAGCCGCACGTCCTTCGAACAGCAACGGCAGAGCATCTCGCAGGCGGTGCGCGGCAGCACTGCAACCGCCGCCGGCGGCGCGGCCCGGACGGCCGGTGCGGCAGGCGGGGCAGGGAACACGGCCCGGACTAGTTCAAGTGGCGTAAACAGCCAGGGCGGATGGCCGCGGGCGAATACGACAACGGGCACGGCCGGCAACCGGACTTCGACGGCGCAGAGCGCCGGCTCGGGTGCGGGCGCTGCGGGCCGCCAGACTACGAGCGATTCCCGCGGCGGGTGGGGTTCGTTTGGCGCGCCGGGCGGGACCCGGACTACGACGTCGACGGCCAACTCGGCGACACGCAGCAGCAGCGGCGGCGGATGGACTTCGTTCGGCGATCCCGGACGCAACGGCGGCGCCAGTGGGGCATCGAACTCCAGCGGTTACAGCACCAACGCCAACGGCAATGTCAGCGTGTTCCGCGGCGGCCAGAACTCGGGCGGCGTCACGGCGCATTCCAGCGCCGGCTGGAGCACGGGCAGCAACGGGACTGAGCGTGGGTACGGCAGCCAGAGCACCGGCAATACGGCTCCGCGCTCCAGTGGAAGCTGGAGCACGGGCGGCGGCTCGAGCCAGCGCTATTCGACGCCTAGCGGCGGCAGAACGTATGGATCGTCTGCCCAGCGCTATTCGGCCCCGAGCGGCGGGTCGTATGGCGGCGGCCACGCGAGCAGCGGCGGCAGCAGTAGCGGCCACGCGGCGAGCAGCAGCAGCGCCGGCCACGTGAGCAGCGGTGGTGGTGGCGGCGGCGGGCATAGCAGCGGCGGCGGCCACTCCGGTCACCGCTGAGCAGTCACACGTTTTCAACGGCCATTTCTTCTTCCCTCAGGCCCGTTCTCCTTGCAAGGAGGCGGGCCATTTTTTTTGAAGCATGGCCGAGGAGGATCCTGCCGATCTTGAGAGGAGCAATGATTCGCCTGCGATGATCGGATTCGTGCGCGCCGAACTGAGGCCAGGACCCTGGTGAGCTAGACCTGCATTTCTCACAAGTGTTCGGGCACCTCGACGTGGCGCAGGCACTCATGCCTGCCGCGCCGGCACTCTTGCCGACGCTCTGCCTTCGACACTGTGTCGTGCCCGCCAACAGGTGTCGAGACGAGTCTCGACACGGCAGACACGAGTGTCTGCGCCACGCCGGCTGGTGGAGTGTGAGAAATGCGGGCTAACCCCAGTGCATTCAGTGGATTGCGTGGCAGGAATCCAACTTCGGCGAAGTTCAATTCCCACAGCGTGAGTGGCCCAAACAGACCGAATTATTCTCGAAATGATCTCAACTTCGGACTTCGGGTTGAAATGATGCGCTGGGACGATGCCTGGGGCCGACTGCAAGACGATACCTTATTGCGGTGCGCCCCCGAACTCGTCACTGAAGATCAGCTTTCCGCCAGCATCCCACACCCGTACGTAATCCACCTGGATTGTCTGCGGAAAAGCGGCGGGGTCCGGCACGCCTCCTGCCCCGTCTTCGAATTCCATGCTGATGATCGGGAACATGGGACGATTCGGGATCTCCGTAGTGAATTTGGTGGTCGCTACGCCGTCGATCGAAAAGACGAGCGCGGATGCCGACCAGTCGAGACGGTAGACGTGCCAGTTCTGGCTCACGTCCGTGGTCTTGGCGTTCCCATCGTGCCATTTCGCGGAATCGTCATAGAAGTTCTGGTAGATCGTCGTCAGACCGCCGGAGGCGGGCTTCACTTCAGCGATATCGATCTCATTATTAGGATTCGGCCAGGTGTGATTGCACCAGTAGGCGTGCTGGTACATGATCGGCTGGCAGCCGGACCCCATCATCCACAGCGGACCGGCATGCACGCCGAAGCCGGCCGACTTGACCCGCGCCTCGATCGAGCCGTACAGGAAATTGAACGACTTCGCGTAGATCGAACCTCCCGTCCACTCTCTCTTCGCTGGCCCGTAGTCGATGCCGCCCTTACAGACGACGGTCTGATGCCTCGCCGTAAGCGTCAGCACGCCCCCCGCAACGGAGACCGCGGACGCCAGGTTGCAGATCTGGTCTGCGTTGGGCTTGTCGATCCAGCCGCCGTCCACCGCCGTCCACTTCGTCGTGTCGAGGCCGGACTGTGCGTGGACCAGGCAGGAAAACGATAAGAGTGCCAGAAGGCATTTTGTTGCCATAGTTGCCGCCAGTTTGGTTATATCACTTGCGTGACGGGTCTACTGCAAGACGACGCCCTTGTCGGCCAGCAGGGTGCCGAGGCGCTGCTGCAGGTTGAGCACGTTGCGGCGGTACTGCACGAACTGGTCGACCAGATTGGAGCGCGCGGTGGTCAGGTCGGTCTGCGAGGAGAGCAGGAAAAAGACCGTGATCGTCCCCAGGTCATAGCGTTGCTGATCGGCATCGACGCGCTTGACGGCATAGTCGACGGCGATCTGAGCGAGCTTCACGCTGGCGCGGCTGCTTTCGAGCTGCGTGACGGCGGTGAGAACGTCCTGGCGGATCTGCTGCTCGGTGGTGCGCTGGGTGAGTAGGTTGATGCGCTTGCCGGCAACGGAGTCGGCGAGGTTGGCGGCGCCGGCGCGGTCGCGCAGCGGCAGGTTCAGGGAGAGACCGAATTGCCAGGTGGGATAGCCGAAGCCGAACATTTGGCCAAAAGCATCGGTGATGCCGCCGGGCACAGGCGAGGCGCCGGCGGTGGTTGGATAATAGTCTCCGCCGATGCCGGAAGTAGTGTAGCTGGCACTGAGATTCAACTGCGGCTTGAGGCTTTCGACGGCGCTGCGGATCTGCAGGTCGTTGACCTCGCCGGCGACGCGGATGTTGACCAGATCGGGGCGCGACCGCAGGGCCAGATCGACCAGCTTGTCGCGTTCGATGGGCGTCTCGTCGATCTGCGGCGTCACGGATTCGGTGAGCACGATCGGCAGGTTGCGCAAATCGGGAACGAGATCCATGCCGATCTGGCGCCGCAGAATGTCCTCGGCCTGGCGGACCTGAAATTCGACCTGGGCCAGGTTCAATTTAGCCGTAGCGTACTGCTGTTCGGGCTGGAAGATCTCGAGCGGGGAAGTGGCGCCGAGTTCGACTTCGCGGCGTGAGCGTTTCAGCGCCTGGTCGGCCAGGTCGAGCGATTGCTGCTGGACCTTCACGTGTTCGCGCGCGCTGACCAGATCCCAGTAGGCGTTCTCGGCGGAGGAGAGCATGCCGATGAGCTGGCTACGAAAGGCGAAGTCGGCGGCACGGCGCTGCGCCTTGGCGATGGTGATCGGCAGGCGCGTGACGGCGATGCCGCGGCCGCGCAACAGAGGCTGGGTGAAGCCCAGCGTCAAGCCGCTGGAGAAGGCGGGGTTGTAAAAGTAAAAGCCGCTGTTGGTGGAACTCTTGGCGGTCGATAGAGAAGCGTTGACTTGCGTGCCGGTGGGGAGCGTTTCGGAGTAGTTGAGATTGAACGGCTGCACCAAAGTGGAGAGCACGCTGGCGCCCTGCAAATCGCTTGTCGTCGGAGATTTGGAACGAGTAGCCGAGAAACCACTGGAGAGGTAGGGGTCGAAGATCGCAAAGGCGCGCTGGATGGCGTCTTTCGGATATTCGAGCTGCAGGCGCTGGATTTCAATGTCGGTGTTGTTGGCCATCACCAGGTCGAGGTAGTTCTTCAACGACAGGTTCAACTGGCCTTCCACGACAAAGTCGCGCAGGCGAGTGGGATCGCGCAAAGTGACGTGCACGCTGTCATAGAAAAAGGTCTTGCGGAACCAGGCCGTCGTGCCCAGCCAGGGGGCCTTGGCATCGGCCTGCGGCCCCACGGCCGCGCTCTGCGACTGTGCCAGGGCCACGCTGACGCCAAAAATGAGGAGTGCCAGAGATCGAGTCGGATGCATGAAACGGACCCTTGTAATCAACTTCCGCACGGAGACGAAACGGCCCATTGACGCCGCGCCGTGCCACGGCTTACTCATAGCGCAGCGCCTCAATCGGATCGATCTGCGCGGCCTTAAAGGCCGGATAGATTCCGAAAAGCACGCCTACGGCCGCGGAAACTCCGAAGGCGACGACGACCGAGCCGATGGTGATGATGGTTTTCCATTCGGCGGCCAGGGCGATGCACCAGGAAAGAAAGAAGCCGAAGGCGATGCCCAGCAATCCGCCGGAGAGTGAGATGAGCACCGATTCGGTGAGGAACTGGCGCACGATGTCCGATTTGCGCGCGCCCATCGCGCGGCGAATGCCGATCTCGCGCGTGCGCTCCATGACGGTGGCCAGCACGATGTTCATAATGCCGATGCCGCCCACCAGGAGCGAGATGGCGGCGATGGCGACCATCACGTAAGTGAAGATGGTCTGCGTGCGCTGCTGTTGCGCCAGCAGCGCGGCCGGAATGGTGACCGTGAAATCGTCGGCGTTGCGGTGCGTGGAGTTGAGCACGGCGGTGACGATTTTGGCAGTGGTCACGCTGTCCTGGCCGGCCTTCAGACGCAGGTCGACGCCGTCGAGATCGTCCTTCATGTCGCTGTTGGTATCCCAGAAACGGTACTTGAAGGTATTCAACGGGACGAAAATCGTGCTGTTGAGATCGGTGGTGCGGCCGCCCTGCGCGGCGCCCTCGCTGAGTTGCTCGCCGAGCACACCCACCACCTCCAGCCAGCAGTCGTTGACCTTGACGAACTTGCCGAGGGCGCTGGTGTAGCCCAGCAGGTTGACCTTGGCCAGGGCTCCGAGCACGCATACCGGCGCGCTGGCGTCATCGTCGGCCGGGCTGATAAATCGTCCCTCGTCCACTCTCAGGTTGTGGATGATCTCGAAGGAAGAGCGCACGCCGAACAGCTCCGGAATGGGGCCGGTGGGCTTGGGCAGCACGCGCGCCGGGTGCAGCGAGCGGCGCGGCGAGAGGACTTCGAGTCCATCGATGTTCGATTCGAGCACGCGCACGTCGCGTTCAGTCAGACCCGGGCTGACCTTGCGCCGCTGCTGGCGTTCCTCGGGGCTGTTCATGGGGACGGATTCCACGAGGATGTTGCGCACGCCGAGGCGTTCGATGAATTGCAGCGACTGTTCGCGCGCGCCGGCGCCGATGGCCAGCATGCCGATGACGGAGCCGACGCCGAAGACGATGCCCAGCGCGGTGAGGAAGGTGCGGGTTTTCTGTGCGCGCAGGTTGCCGAAGGCCTCGGCCAGGTCGCTGAAGAGGCCGCGCGTGACGCGGCCGGACGAGGAAGGGTCGAGAGGATGAACTGGGCTGCTCACTTGGCCACTGCCTTGGCGGCGTTCGCGGCGCCGCCTTTCTTCGATCCGGCTTCCTGCTGGTCGGGGCTGGCGAGGGAGACCTCGTCGCCCTCCTTGAGGCCGGTCACGACGACTTTGCTTTCGCTGCGGCGCACCAGTTGCACATCCTTCTGAGTGAAACTCTTGCCGCTGCGCAGGTGGACAAAAGTGCGGCCGTCGCTTTCAAACAGCGCCTGCGCCGGTAGCCACAGGGCGTTCCTGAGGGTTTCGGTGGTGATAAGGATGCGCGCGCTCATGCCGGGGCGGAGTTCCGGAACGGGGTTGTCCAGCGACAGCTTGCATTCGAAGTGGCGTTCCCAGAAATTGCCCGTGGTGCCGCCCAGGTCCTTGACGTGGGCCTGGAAAGTGCGGTTGGGCAGGGCGACGACGTGGACCTCGGCCGGCTGGGCGATGGAGAGGTGGCCGCGGTCCGTTTCGGCGACCTCCGCGCTGACCTCCCAATGATTCATATCGGGGATCTGGGCGACGGCCATGCCCGGGCGCGTCTGGTCGCCGACCTGGTACAGCGGCAGCGTCATGCCGCTGTAGATCATGTTCTGATTCATGTTCTTTTCCACGTTCACGTAGCCGCTGGCGGTCGCCTTGACGCTCATCATGTCGATATTGCGGTGCGCCATTTCGACCTGAATCTTGGCCTTTTCCCGGGCGGCCTGCTGGATGTTGATGCTGGCCTTGGCGGCGGCTTTACGTTCGGGATAATCGTGTTCCAGCTTGGCCAGACGTTCGCGCGCGCCCTGCACCGCCAGCTCATTCTGGCGGGCAGCGATGGCCGCCAGCAGGGGATTGCGGCGGGCCTCCAGTTCGGCATCCGACAGCGTGCCGCGGGCGGTGATCAGCTCGTTTGTGAGCTCCTCTTCCTTGGCCGCGGCTTCGGCTTCGGCCTGAACCACCTGCTGCTCGGCCTCCTCCATGTCGGCTTCGGCTTCGCGTAACTTGTAGGTCTCCTCGGTGGTGTCGAAACGCGCGACCACGTCGCCTTCATGCACCAGATCGCCCGACTTGCCGAGCTCCGTGATGGTCAGCGAATTGTTGCCTGTCATCGGCGCGACCACCATCTTCGAATTGCCGCCCTGCAAACTGCCGTTGGCGTACACGGTAAAGGTGACGTCGCCGCGCCGCACCCGCGTGGTCGGCGTGAAGGCCGCGGAAGCCGGTGAAAGGAACTGTTTGAACCGGGGTGCCAGGAAAGCCAGCGCGATGAGGACGGCCGCAACGCAAGCCAGCGCGAGAGCTTGACGAAGCCGCTTCATCGGGCCTTCACCTCGAAGCCCTGGCCCTCGCTCTTCTTGTTCTGCCCGGAGGCCAGAGCGTCCACCAGGGCCACTTGCGTGCCAGCCTCGATCCCACGGATAGCCACCTCGTCGGGGTTGCGGGCCAGAACCTCGACGCGCACGCGCCGCAGTCCATCCTTGCCGGGGACCAGGACAATGGGCCGGCCGTCACGCGCGAAAACCGCTTTGGCCGGGACGCTGATCGCATCGGGGATGCGGTCCACGACCACGTCCATCCGTCCGTTCATGCCCGGACGAAGGCGCGCGTCGGGCGCGCCGAGCGAGGCCAGCACGCGAAACGTTCGCGAGGGGGGCCACTCAAAGGTCGCCTCGGCCAGCGGGGAGATGGACTCGAGCTGACCCATGAACGTCTTCTCGGGGAACGGGTCGAGCAGCACCCGAGCCGGCTGCGCCACGAGCATCCGGCCACGGTCGATCTCTTCGGCTTTGCCCTTCAGGCGCAGGCTCGTCAGGTCGGGAATCTCGGCAATCCCGCTGCCGGGCCAGACGTTGTCGCCAACCTTGAAAGGCTTGGCATTCATCCAGCCCTGCGAATGATTCATCAGCAGGTTGACGATGCCCGCGGCCGGCGTCGACAGCGCCATCTTGGCCAGACGGCTGCGGGTCAGCTCAGCCTCGTCGCGGGCCTTGTTGCGCTGGCTCTCCAAGGAGGCGATGTTCGATCGGCTGGAGGCAAGGTTCAGTTCCACCGTCGCCTGCTGCACCCGTACTTTCTCTTCCGCCAGGCCCAGATCGATCCGGTTCTCCTCGCCCTGAATGGCGCTGAGAATCTCCTTTTTCGAGGCTTCCAGGCGGGCCTTTTCCGCAGCCTGCTTCATCGCGGCGAGCTCGAGTTTGTCCTGCTCGGCCTTGATGTGCCCCTCGGCGATGGCCTGATCGAGCGACGCCTGGGCCTGCTTCAGAGCGGCCTCCTGCTCCTTCAACTGGCGCTCGGCGGCACTGGCATCGAAGCGCACGATCGGGTCGCCGGCCTTGACGGGCGCACCCTGTTGCGCCAGCCAGACGATCTGCAGGTTGGGGACGTTTAACGGCGCGTTGATCTGCACGGAACGGTCGGCGACAAGCTCGCCGCGGCAGGTGATGATCACCAGAAACTCGCCTTTGCGCGCCGTGGCCGTTGGAACGGCCGCGGCCGGCGTGGCCGCGCCCGGTCGCAAAAAGACAAACGCCAGCACGCCCGCCAGCACCAGCACAAAGCCGCCGGCCAGCCACCCGCCCCGGCGGCGCCGCACTTTGGGGTAGGGAACTGCGCCGCCGCTCATGGTTTCTGCCGGGCTTTCTCAACTCCGGCCGGCGCCCGTTCCGCCACGGCCGCGGCGGTCTCGATTTCCAGGGCGGCGGAGAGATCGGGCAACAGCCGGGGGTCCTGCTGGCGGATACGGAACATCGCGGTGAAGGCGCGGACGGGTGTGTCGAACCCGCTGGTCGCCACGGGACTTGCCGATTCCAGATCGGCGTCGAACACCGCGCCCGGATAGGCGTCGAGGAAAAGCCGCGTGTGCGCCGCTTTGCCCAGCCAGGCCACATCGGACTCGTTGACCGTCGCCTCCACCACCATGCGTGACGGATTGAAGATTTTGATCAGGGGCATGCCCGGATACAAGTCGTCGCCCTCGCGCGCGGGACCCATCGACCCGCTGCGCCAGGTGTTCTCCAGAGCCACCATGCCATCCTGGGGCGCGCGGATCTGCAGTTTCTCCAGGTTCGAGCGCGTTCGTTCCAGCGTGAGGCGCTGGCGTTCCACCTTCAGTTCCTGGATCCGCACCATGGCCGTCTCGGCGCGTTTGTGAAAATCGTCCGATTTCTTGAGGCTGGCCAGACTGAGCTTGGCGTTCTCGGCGCGAGCCTGATTTTTCAGACGGTCGATTTCGCTCAGAATCGGGCCTTTTCTCAGTTGCAGCTGAGCTTTTTCGAGATCCGCTTCAGCGGAGCGGATCAGGGCCTCGCGGGTGGCGCCGTCACTGGAGACCTGCGCTTTCTTCTGATCGAATTGATGCGACAGGTCGTCCAGCTTGGCCTTGGCGTCGCGTTCCGTATCCACAATTGCCGTGGGGTCGAATTGGGCCAGCACGTCGTCCTTGGAGACCTTGCTGCCGTTGGTTATGATCCTCGTCACGGTCAGACGAATCCCGGTGCCGGCGAGTTGGGGCACCCGGATCGACTGCGACTCCAGCGCACGAATCAGTCCCGTCGCGCGGATAGTGTGCGCTTTCTGGCCCTGCGCTGCTGGAGCCTCCGTCGCCGTCGAGAGACTAGCGGCGCTGGCCGGCGCACCTTGCGAGGCGAGGCCTGGTGTGGACCGCGAACAGCCCGCGAACGGGACTACGACCGTCAGGACCGCCAGCGCAGTCAGAAAAGTCCACGTCCTGGGCACTTTGAACGGATCAGATGCGCGAGCAATAAAACCAGTAGTGAGGATGACCAAACGCATTCATCGGCGTCCCAAGCCGCGAATCCCTATCGTAACGAGTAGACGCCGGAGACGGGGGTTTTGTTGGTGGAAATTTCAACTATTTACGATGCGGCGGTCCGATTTGGCCTCAGCCGAGGCCGGCGCAGAACAGGCGGCGCCGATACCGCGATTGCCAGCGTAGCGCTGCCGGGCCAGCGTAGCACTGCCGGGAAAGACCAGTAGGTCGGTGCCTGGCCTGGTCTGTAGTTCTGCACCGGAGAACTGCCATCGCGCCATAGAACGCGTGCACCGGAGCGGGGCAGTCGGGTTGGCGACGGCCGGTGGGCTTATGGGAGTGGACGACAAGCGGTCGGAGAGACCGGGGCTGGCGACGGCTCTCCCAGGTTTGATAGTTTACATAATATTGATTATC
>Ga0182030_10020219_pt1 | contig 12588 bp, 11 predicted proteins | sample 812S3MmetaG_FD_121299 | JGI IMG/M metagenome (GOLD analysis project Ga0182030, IMG submission 121299) | Permafrost microbial communities from Stordalen Mire, Sweden - 812S3M metaG (Illumina Assembly) | ecosystem: Environmental > Terrestrial > Soil > Wetlands > Permafrost | place: Sweden... | reverse complement strand
CTTCGTCGACTTCCTCAACGGTCGCTTCCCGGCTTACGTCGATACAGGACTCAATCTTGTCGATGTGAACGAGGTGGCGCGCGCCCATGTGCAGGCGCTCACCAAGGGAACGCCGGGCCATCGCTATATTCTGGGCGGCGAAAACCTCACCCTCAAGCAGATTCTCGACAAGATGGCGGCCATCACCGGACTGCCTTCGCCAAGGGTGAAGATTCCTTTCGCGGTTGCCGCTACCTACGCCTTCTTCGAGGAGTGGATCACGGGCCGCATCCGTGGCAAGGAGCCACGCGCAACGCTCGAAGAAGTGCGCATGGGCCGCAAAAAGATGTTTGCGTCGAGCGCCCACGCGCAGCAGGAACTCGACTTCCGCATCGTGCCCGTCTACCCGGCCATGCGCGCCTCCATTGAGTGGTTCCGCGACAACGGCTACGCGCCCAAGGGCGGGGTATGAAGCGCATCGCCATCATCGCCGCCATGGCAGGCGAGCTGAAACCGCTGGTTCGTGGCTGGCGGCAGGAACGCCGCAACGGTGTCGAGGTCTGGACCCGCCGATTCGACGACCGGGAGTGGATTGCGGCCTCCGCTGGAGCAGGGCAGCAGGCCGCCACGCGCGCTTTCGCTGCGATTGAGCAGAGTGGACCGGTAGATGCGGCAGTCTCTATCGGTTGGGTGGGCGCGCTTGATGACAAGTTCATGCCCGGCCAAGTGTATCGTGCCTCGGGCGTTATCGATCAGCAGACTGGCGAGCGTTTCCGTACTGGAGTGGCTAGCGAAGAAGAGGTTTTGAAAGGGTACGGCTTTAGCCTTGACGAAGCCGCATTTCTATTGATCCGGCAAGAAAACAGTGGCATCTTCTTCCCACCCTTTCCCGCAAAAAGCGCGAGAAAGGATGGGGCACCCTCACAGTATTTAGTTGCCGGATCAATAATATCCACCTGTTCAGGCTCTCAGGGGCTAAAACCCGGCGCTGTTAGGGAAGCTGATTGCGGCACGGCTGAAGCCGTGCCCTTTCAAAGCAAAGGTAAGAGCATCTGGCTCGTCACCAGCCCCCGCGTTGCCGACGAGGCAGAAAAGCAGCGTCTCGCCACCGCCTACGGAGCTGGCCTTGTGGACATGGAAGCTGCGGCCGTAGCCAGACTCGCAGCCATGCGCGGCATTCCGTTCTACGCGATCAAAGGCGTCAGCGACGGATTCCGCGACAAGTTGCCGGATTTCAACAGGTTTCTTGGGCCAAAGGGCGAATTTCAGCTCATACGTCTCATTCTTTTCGTACTTCCGCGGCCCTGGGTATGGCCCTCACTCGTCCGGATGGGCGAAAATAGTAAAAAGGCTTCCCAAAGCATCGCCTTGGATCTGTTGGAACTGTTGAATCTGCTGGACGAATAAGGAATTATCAGGAACCGGAATGGCAATTAAATCTGGAAATGCTCTGAGCCTGACCGAAATCGAAATCCCCACCACAATGCGCGCAGCCGTCTATCGCGGTGTCAACGATGTGCGGCTTGAGACCGTTCCTGTGCCGGAGATTGGCGCGGGTGAGTTGCTGGTCAAGATCGCCACCTGCGGTATCTGTGGTACCGACCTCAAGAAGATCCACATGGGCTCGCACTCGGCCCCGCGCATCTTCGGCCACGAGATGGGCGGCACAGTGGTCCGCGTGGGCGAAGGCGTTACCAACTTCAAGCTGGGTGATCGCGTGATGGTCTTCCACCATGTACCCTGTGGCACCTGCTATTACTGTCGCAAACAGGTGCCTGCGCAGTGCGAAATCTACAAGCGCACCGGCACTACTGCCGGGATGGAACCCTCCGGCGGCGGCTTCTCTGAGTACATTCGCGTCATGGACTGGATCGTCGCTAATCGCGGCGTCATTCGCATTCCGGATGGCGTGCCCTTTGAGCAGGCTGCGTTCATCGAGCCGCTCAACACGGTGGTGAAGGGCGTGAAGCAGTTGCATCTTGCTCCGGACGAGACGGTACTGGTCATTGGCCAGGGCCCTATTGGACTGATGCATGCAGCGCTGGCTGCACGCACCGGAGCGAGGGTTTTCACTTCGGATCTGTTTGCCCAGCGTCATGCCATTGCCGCCAAGTTCGGACTGCACCATCCACTCGATCCATCCGCCGAAGATGTGGTGGCGCGGATGAAGGCGGAGACCGAAGGCCGCGGAGCCGATGCCGTGATTCTGGCCGTTGGTGGTAACTCACTGATCCGCATGGCGATGGACGCGGCTCGTCCAGGCGGCAAGGTGATGCTTTTTGCCCAGACACAGCACGGGGAGGCTACCATCGATCCGGCTGCGGTTTGTATGGACGAGAAGACCCTGCTGGGTTCATACTCGTCTTCGTTCACGATTCTCGATGAGGTGGTTGAGCTGGCGCTCGACGGATACCACAAGGGTTTCGATCTGATCCAACTGATCTCGCATCGCTTCCCGCTGGAACAGGCGGTTGAAGCCATTCGGATCGCATCGCATCCCCAGGCTGACTCGATGAAGATTATGATTGAGCCAGTGCCTGGAGCGGGTGCACGTTAGGAGGAGTTGGATGGCGACGACGATGAGGGCCGCAATCCTCCACGGCCGCGAAGATGTCCGCATTGAGCACGTTCCCGTTCCCGAGGCTGGTCCCGGTGAGCTGGTGGTGAGCGTGGGAGCGGCACTGACCTGTGGAACGGATTTGAAGGTGTTCCGGCGTGGCTATCACGCCAAGATGATTGTGCCTCCCGCGCTGTTCGGCCACGAGCTGGCCGGCACTGTGGTGCAGGTGGGTGAGGGCGTAGAGAACTTTGTGGCCGGTGACAAGGTGGTGGCTCTCAACTCCGCTCCTTGTGGTCAGTGCTACTACTGCGAGCGCGGGCAGGAGAACCTGTGCGACGACCTACTGTTCAACAACGGCGCGTATGCCGAGTTTATTCGCATTCCCGCGCGCATTGTGGCCAAGAACACGCTGCGCGTTCCGGCGCATGTTCCCATGGAGCACGCCGCTCTGACTGAACCTTTGGCCTGCGCCGTGCATGGCTTTGAGGATTCGCACCCGCGCAAGGGCGACGTGGTGGCCATCATTGGCGGCGGACCGCTGGGGTTGATGATTCTGCATGTGGCCGCGCTGGCCGGTTACGAGACCATCGCACTGGTCAAGCACGACGGACAGGTGGAAGCTGCCAAGGCTCTGGGCGCTACGCATGTGGTGCAGACGGGCAACATCAAGAAAGCCATCAAGGATACGCGAGCGCTGACTCCGAAGGACCGCGGCGTTGACATCGCCATTGAGGCAGTGGGTGTTCCCGATGCATGGCAAGAGGCGGTCGAACTGGTGCGCAAGGGCGGCACGGTGAACTTCTTTGGTGGATGCGCGGCCAACACGCACGTCTCGCTCGACACCAATCGCCTGCACTACAACGACATCACGCTGCGCGCCACCTTCCATCACACGCCGGAGATTTGCCGCAAGGCGCTCGACCTGATTGCTGGCGGCCGTTTCATGTCCAGCGCATTCATCACCGGCCACGCGCATCTCTACGAGTTGAACCGCGTCTTTGAAAAACTGATGAACCGCAACGCCGAGATCAAGACGGCCATCGTCCCCTGAGGAACCTATGACCGCTGGAACTGCCCAGCCTGAAAAGACTGTGAACCCCGCGGGTGTTGAAGCTCTGGGGCAGGAAGAACTTGTGGCTCGCGGCTGGGCGGCACTGCCAGCCAGCTACCGCATTCCTGAGATTGCGCCCTCGCTGGCCGAGGCGCGCGCCTACTGCCAGCATCTGGCCAACTCGCACTACGAAAACTTTCACGTAGCTTCGTGGTTCCTGCCCGAGCCACTGCGCCCACACTTTCACGCCATCTACGCCTACTGCCGCATCTCCGACGACCTTGGCGATGAGGTGGGCTCGACGGAGGTGGCGCTGGCGCTACTCGATCTCTGGGGCAGGGAACTCGACGCCTGCTACGAGGGCCGCGCCAAGCATCCGGTCTTTGTTGCTCTGGCTGAAACCATCAAGTCATGCTCGATTCCGAAAGAGCCCTTCGCCGATCTGCTCACTGCCTTCCGTCACGATCAGACAGTTGCGCGCTATGCGTCAATGGACGAAGTGCTCGGCTACTGCCGCTACTCAGCGAACCCGGTTGGCAGGCTGGTGCTCTATGCGTGCGATGAGGTGAGTGATGAGAATTTCCGCCTCTCGGATGCGACGTGCTCGGCGCTGCAACTGGCCAACTTCTGGCAGGACGTGAGCGTGGACTTTCTCAAGGGCCGCGTCTACATTCCGCAGAACGATATGCGTCGCTTTGGCGTGACGGACGAGACAATCGCCGCCGGAGTAGCCACGCCGGAGTTTCGCGTGCTGCTGAAGCATGAGGTCGATTATGCGCGCAGTCTCTTTGAAAAGGGACTGCCTCTGATTGGCCGCGTGCGGCGCGACCTTGCGCTCGATCTGGATCTGTTCAGCCGCGGTGGCCTTGAGATTCTACACGCTATCGAGCTGCGTAATTACGACGTGCTCTCGGCGCGGCCTGCTATCTCGAAGCGCACCAAGCTGGCGCTGGCTCTGCGTGCGGTCAGCGGCAAGCTGCTGCCGTTTCTGCGCCTGGGCGGACCAAACACGGGGAAGGCCGCTTGACGCTCGAAACCACTTCCGCTGCAGTTCCGCTCGACCAAGCTTACAGCCTTTGCCGTGAGATTGCGCGGCGCGAGGCCAAGAACTTTTACTACGCATTTGTGGCTCTGCCGGAGCCGCGCCGCAATGCTATTTGCGCCATCTATGCCTTCATGCGCATGGCCGACGACTTGGCCGACGACGAGAACTTCCCGGTCGATGTGCGGCGCAAGAATCTCGAAGCGTGGCTTGCGGGCTGGCGTGCTGCATGTGAAGGCGATGCGAGCACCGATCCGGTGTTTGTTGCGGTGCGCGATGCGGTCGAGCGGTATGCAATTCCACTCAGCCTGCTCGATGAGCTGGTTGCAGGCGTCACCATGGATCTGAATCCAGCCGCGAGCGACGGGCCCGATACATACGCGACTTTTGACGACTTATATCGTTACTGCTATCTGGTGGCCTCGGTGGTTGGGCTGGTCATCATCCGCATCTTTGGTTACTCGGACCCGCGCGCCGAGAAGCTTGCCGAAGAGACCGGTATTGCCTTCCAGTTGACGAATATACTGCGCGATGTGGTCGAAGACGCCGAGCGCAATCGCGTTTATCTGCCGCTTGAAGATCTCGCTGCTTTCGGCGTCTCGCTGGATGACCTGCTCAGCCACAAAGCCGGTGCTCCGCCGACCGATGCGGAACGCGCGCTGCTGAAAGAGATTGCCCGGCGCGCGGAGAACTACTATTGCTCGGCCGATGCGCTGTTGCCCTTGATTGACCGGGAGAGCCGGCCTGCGCTGCGCGTGTTGGTATCGATCTATCACGAGCTACTGAAGCGTATTGAGCGCTCCGGCTGCGACATCTTCACGGAGCGCCATAGCGTTCCGACCGCGCAGAAGCTTGCGATTCTCAGTGTGGGGCTGACGAGGATATTCTGGGCGCGGTTGACGGCCTGAGGGGATGAAACCTGTGAGCAGCGAGGCGCAGAAAACGGTTGCGGTGATCGGCGGTGGTGTTGCCGGTATGAGCGCGGCTTGCGCACTGGCGGAGAGCGGTTATCGCGTGCGCCTGATCGAGCAGCGCGGCTATCTGGGCGGACGAGCTAGCTCTTATCTGCATCCGGGTGTGGGCGAGGTGATCGACAACTGCCAGCACGTGCTCTTCGGTTGCTGCACCAACCTTCTCGGCTTCTATCGCCGCATCGGTGCTGAGCAGCGCATCCATTGGACCAGCGATATGACCATGATCGAGCCGGGTGGAAGACGTTCCGCGCTTGGTCCGGTTGCGTTGCCAGCTCCCCTGCATGGGCTGCCGAAGTTGATGACGGCTGCGGCGTTCTCCATTGCCGACAAGCTGGCGCTGGCCCGTGCCTTCAGCGCCATGATGCTGCCCATTGCTGTCGATTCCACAGATTCAATGGAGTCGCTGGGTCAGTGGCTGCGCCGTCATGGGCAGACGAAGGGAGCGCTCGATCGCTTCTGGCGGCTGGTGATTGCCAGCGCGCTCAATGCGGAGATCGAAGAGATCGCCGTGCCCTATGCAGCCAAGGTGATTCGCGAGCTGTTCATGAACTCAGCTCGTGCGGGCTCGATGGGCATGAGCAAGGTTCCTTTGAGCGAGCTCTATGCGCAGGCGCCCGCGCTGATTGGAGCGCATGGCGGTTCGGTGGAACTGCTTTCGCATGTCGAGGGCGCATCGTGGGATGAGCGGGTGCGCGAGTGGACGGTCTACACACGCACTGGCGAGATAGCTGCCGATTTTGTGGTGCTGGCGCTGCCCTTTGAGGCCACGCACAAGCTGTTGCCGCACCTGCCTGTTGAAGAGGGCAGGGAACGGCTGGCGCGCCAGATTGAGCACCATACGCATTGGCCCATCTGCAGTGTGCATCTGTGGTTCGACAGGCCGATTACCGATCTTGAGCACGCCGTGCTGCTTGATCGCGAAGTGCATTGGATGTATAACCAGTCTCTCTTGCAGGGCAGGCCGGGGAACTACATCGAGTTGGTCGTCAGCGCTACGCGGGCCTTCGCGGCCCACGAACGCAAAGAAGCGATTGATCTGGCGCTCCGCGAACTAGCCGAGTTCTTCCCGCTGGTGCGCGAGGCGAAGGTGGAGAAGGTGGCGCTGATCAAGGAAGTGCGCGCGACCTTCGGGGTTGCGCCAGGGATCGATGCGGCGCGGCCAACGGCGCAATCTCCCTGGCCTCATCTGTTCCTAGCCGGCGATTGGGTGCAGACGGGGTGGCCTTCGACGATGGAGAGCGCCGCGCGCTCCGGACACCTGGCCGCCGAGGCGGTGAGCTATGCTTCCGGCGAGCCGGAACAATGGCTTGAAGCCGATCTGAAGCCGCAGGGGTTGATGCGTCTGCTGGGGTGAAAACTTCGCATGTCCACCACGTTCTACGGTGGGGTGACCTTCCGATTTGCTCGTAGTTTGCGCCGTGCCTACGGCACTCCCGTTTTCCTGGCGTTTCCATTCCCCACGTTGAAACGTGGGGCTAACATGCGGTTCGCCTACGGCGCGCGGGTGGCCGATGGGGTAAGAGGTGGTGCGCGTGGGACGGGACGTATACGCGGCAGCCGATCAGGAGATCGGCCTTGCTCTTGTGTGGTCGGCACTACGAGTAGAGCCGACCTATTGATCCAGCCTTTAAATACTGTCATGCCTTCCCACCCATTTCGCGATGAAACCTGCGAAATGGATGGGGCACGGTGCTTCCATTTGAGAGCCGGATCAATAACAGATTTCTAGTGGGCGAGGAAGTAGACGCCGATGCAGACCAGGGTGGCTGCCACCCAGCGACGCCGGTCGACGTTTTCTTTGAGGAAGAGTTTGGCGGCGATGGTGTTGGTGACCAGAGTGAGCGATGCGGTTGCTGGGCCCACCAGGCTCAGGTTCATGTGGTTCAGGGCGAAGAGCAGCGCGAAGAACGCCGTAGCCATGAAGAAGATTCCGATGAAGAAGAGCGGGCAGGTGACGACGGCTTTGATGGCGCCCTTCATGCCGGCGCGGGCGCGGATCTCATCGAGGTCGCCGATGGACTTCATGGCTCCAGCGGTGAGAACCTCGCCGCTGGACGAGGTGACGACGATGGTGGCGATCATGAGTGGAGCCTGCCAGGATTCAGAGGGCGTAAGCAGAATCATTGCGCCTCCTGACGGGTGCCCTCGCCGGCGTCGAGTGCGGCAGGGAAGTTGGAGGGCGGCGTGGTGTTCACCGGGCCTTGCGCCACAAAAGCCACGCCCACGGTGATGAGCGCAACGCCCAGCCAGCGCTGCCAGCTGATGGTCTCATGGAGCCAGAAGTGCGCCAGTAGGGCCACAATCACGTTGCCCATGGCCGTTGCGGGCATGACGTAAGTGAGGTCGGCCCAGGAGAGCGCGGTGAGATAACTGGCGAAGTAGCCAATGAGCAGGACGATGCCGAGCGCTATCCAGGGTGTAAAGACAGCGCCGACCAGCGAGAGGGGATGGGCGAGGGAGATGGCCGGCAAGCGGGTCATGCCGTGCGAAAGGCAGGCGTCGCCCATGGGCACGCTGACCGAGACAAATGCCAGGATGAGGAATTGCTGAAAGGTTAATCGCGGCTGGGACATTTGTTCGTACTTGCTCTTTCGCTATTGGAAGACTGGTTGAGTGGATGGTTTCTCTCTGGGGGTGAAGCCCGAATCCTTCTTTCTGAATTGACTCGATCCCTGGTCCCCAAGTGCGAGGGACCTGAGGCACCCTTACTTGGACGATCATGGTATCTGTTCGTGAAAAAACAAAGGAGGACGGGCGCTGTGGCACGTCCTCCTTGAGTTTCAGATTCGCTGGCTCGATCAGGCGCCGGCCGGAGTCTGATGGCTGCGTGTTTCCTTCACCAACTTGTTCCGTTGGGCGCGAAGTTTGAGGAACGATCTGGCCTCGACGTAGAGCCGGGGAATGTCGCGGTTGAGGATCGCCTTCCAGACCACGCGGAAGGCGGCCTTGGGACGAAAGAAATACTCGTCGTAGAAGCGATGTACCATCTCAAGTACGTAGTCGGAGGGAAGACCGGGGTACTCGATGTGGGCCAGCTGGTGACCACCCGCGTCGCTCATGGTGTCGGAGTTGGTGATGAAGCCGTTGGCATGGGCGTAATCGTAGAGCTCAGTGCCGGGAAGCGCATGGGCAACGGAGACCTGAATGGTTTCGCAATCCAGGGTCTTGGCGAAGTTGATGGTGTTGCGGATGGATGCCTTCGTCTCACCGGGCAGACCGAGTACGAAGTCTGCGTGAACAGTGAGGCCGAGCGAGTGGCAGTCCTTGGCGAACTGAATGGCCCGCTCGACGGTGGCGCCCTTCTTGATGTTCTTGAGGATCTGCGGATCGCCGGACTCGAAGCCCACGATGAGCAGGCGGCAGCCGGCTTCCTTCATGGCCTTTAGCGTGTCGTAGTCGGTGGTGACGCGCGAGGTGCAGCTCCAGGTCAGCTTGAGCGGTTTGAGCTTGGCGCAGAGTTCGATGGTGCGTGCCTTCTGGATGTTGAAGGTGTCGTCGTCAAAGAAAAACTCCTTCACCTCGGGGAAGTTCTGCTTGGCCCAGGCCATCTCGGCGGCTACATCGTCCGTAGAGCGCTTGCGCCATGCGTGTCCGCTGAGTGTCTGCGGCCAGAGGCAAAAGGTGCACTGGGCGGGGCAGCCGCGCGTGGAGTAAAGCGCGACGAAGGGATGGAGCAAAAAGGGCACGCTGTAACGCGTTACGTCCAGGTCGCGCTTGTAGATTTTGGTGGCCCAGGGCATGGCATCCAGATTCTCGTTTTGCGGACGGTCGGGATTGTGCACGATCTTTCCGTCGAGGCGGTAACTGATGCCGAGAATCTCATTGAGAGGTTTGCCCTGCGCGTATTCGACGACGTCGAACTCGAACTCGCGGCGGCAGATGAAGTCGATGGCGGGGCACTCATTCAGAGCGCGCTCGGGGTCAGTGGTGACGGGCGGTCCGACAAAGGCGATCTTCATGGAGGGATGAGCCGCCTTGATGGCCTCGGCCAGCTTGTGATCGCTCTGCCAGCCCACCGTAGAGGTGAACAGGACCAGGAACTCGTAGTCCTTCGCGATTTTAATGGTTTCGTCGGCAGAGACGTGATGGGACGGGGCGTCGAGCAGGCGCGATCCCTCCAGCAGCCCAGCCGGATAGGTGAGCCAGACGGGGTACCAGTAGGATTCGATCTCGCGCGTTGCGGGCCAGCGCGAGCTTGCGCCTCCGTCGAAGTTTTCAAACGAGGGCGGGTTCAGCAAAAGCGTTTTCAGGGGCATTGACATCCCTTTCATTTTAGCATTCCGGCCGTCTCAGAGCCGGTTTTGTGTGCGGTGGCTGCCAGTTGTAAAGGGGAAGGGCAGCCGAGGCTCAGATGGAGGTGATCGTGCTGGTTCTGCTACCAGATGGCGGAGAACCATAGAACGGGGAAGTTACTTTTCTTTCAGTTCATCGAGCCAGTCGGAGATGTGGCCGAGCGAGCGCAGAAGCTGGAGCCGGGCTTTGGCCAAGTCTAGGCCCGCATCCAGCGAGTCCTCGAGCTTTTGGCGTTCGTCGATGCGCGCCAGTTGCTCTGCCTTGGGGCTCAGCTGTGGCGCGGAATCGGAACCATTTCCAGTCTCCAGCTGGGCCAACACTGCTTTCAGCTGTTCTGCGGCAATCTGCTGTTTCAGGCTGGCAACTTCTGCCAGGGCATCTAGCTCGCGGATGGTGCCCCCGAGTTTGGCGATGGCGATGTCGTTTTCGTGCGATGCCTGCTCTGACTCTACTCTTGCTTTCAGCGCATCGGCGGAAGATTCGCGCGCTTTGGAGTGGCGGCTCATGTCAAACAATGGAACCTGGATGGAGATGCCGGAACTGAAGTTATTGGTGGGGATGGGAGAGGCGAAGTACTTGTTCACGTCATTGAGCAGGGTTGTGTTGCGGTTGTACTGCGCTCCGAAGCTCAACTGGGGAAGGTAATTGATCTCTTCGTCACCTTTGGCCTCGAGCAGCCGGGAATGAGCCATCAACCGGGAAGCTTCAATGCCGGGCAACGTGTGCGCGGCGGCATTGGCTCGAATCTGCGGAATCTCAGGAATGCTGTTGTGATCGGTCTTGATAGAAACAGGCGGCAAGCCGGTCATTGCCGAGATTTGCGCAGCCAGTGCCTCGGAATGCGCCTCGAGTTGAATCTGCTTGAGGCGTATCTGAGCCTCGGTGAGCCGGGCATCGAGCACATCGGAAAGGGGATCGACGCCGGCTTCGGCCCGCTGCTGCTCGATCTGAACCAGCCGGTTGGCGTACAGCTGCTGCTGGTGGACAATTTGAAGCTCATTGTCGACGGCGTCCAGCTCGATGTAAGCCGCCGAAGCGTCGAGGGTGGCCTGTTCGCGTGCCTCGATCAGGCTGGCATCTGCTGACTTGAGTGCGAAACCGGCCGAACTGATGTAGTGTTTTTGGGGAAAGCCAAAGACCAGTGACTGCACGGAGGCGCTCCAGATGGAAGGCGGCGTGCCGGTAAAACCGATGGAGGGAAAGGTGGGAAGGCCGGAGGAGAGTGAGACGGAGGGAATGACGGCGTCTCTGCTCTCAGAGAGCGAGGCGGCAGCTTTGTCAACATTGGCCAGGGCCAGATGGACAGACGAGCTGTTGCGCTGCGCCAGTTGCACCACGGTTGCGAGCGTGACCTGCGCCGATGCGGCTGTAGACACGGTTGCCAGAGACGCCGCAAGCAGCAGGCGAAGGAGAGTGAGACGCGGATTGTGGAGTTTTGCCACCAGTTCGGTTTCCGTCAAAATTTAGCTTCCAGGGCTGGTTTGTAGTCGTGTGCCAGGGCCAGTGCAGTGGCGCGCTCCCGTTGCGCGGTGGGCTGATCTCCCAACTGATGCATTAACCAAGCCAGGCGCAGATGAGCTTCAAAGCTGGGGCCCTCTTCGGTGCGCGTGTCGCTGGCCAGATACGCCACGAGCAATTTTGCCGCCAGGATGGGGTCTCGTTTAGCTTCGGTCAGTACGCCTGCGCCGTCGTAAAAAGCAATGGTCGCATGTTTGTCGCGGCTGGCCGCTGTAAAAGCGTTGTGAATGGCCAAATCCAGATCTTGCCAGCGTTGGCGGCGGCGAAAAAAGCTGGCCAACGTAGTCCAGTGCAGAGCGGGATGGGCGCTGACGGTGATGGCCGCCTTGAACTCACGCTCGGCAGTGCCATAGTCGCTGCGGCCTTCGGCGATTCTAGCGCGGAGCTGGTGAGCGCGCGCTGCATCCACGCTGTCCAACTGCTGGGCCACCTGCTCGGCCTTGTCGACGCCGCCACCCACAATGCCGGGAGCCTGCTGATAAAAGTCGCCCAGGTCGGCGAGGGCGTCTGCGTCCCGCGGATCCAGCCGTGCGGCCTGTTCAAACTCTTCACGCGCCATCTTGCCCAGCGAATAGGCGCTGAGGAACGAGGCGTGGTCTGCCTTCTCACCGTAAGCGCGCGCCAGCCAAAGGTGATAACGTGCGTTTTTCCGATCCAGTTGGACGGCGCGCTGGCAATCTTCGACAGCCGCATCCCAATGGTGAAGCATAACGTGCACGCGGCATGCCAGGTTTTGGGCTTCGGCAATGCCGGCTCCGTCCTGCGGCAGGGCGCCCAGTTCGCCAATGGCCTTATCCGCTTCGCCGGCCTGGAGCGCGGCATCGATGCGCTGCAATTGTTCTCGCTGGCCGGGCGCCTGCGCGGCAAAGGACAGAGCCTGGGTTGAAGCCCAGGCCAGAGTTAGCACCGCCAGCTGTATGTGGCAGATCGGATTGGAGAAAATCTTCACCGGATTACTTTGACCGGAATGCCCTCTTGCAAAGGCTGGCCGTTGATGCTGCCGGTGGCGACCCAGTCGCCCTCCCCTAAACCGCTCAGGATGGCAACCTGCGTGAGCGTCACGATGCCGGTGGTGACCGGCGTGCGCACCAGGCTATTGCCCACTACCTTGAAGACAAAAGCTTTGCCATTCTCAGAGTGCAGCGCCTGGCGAGGCACGCTGAGCGCATCG
>Ga0182030_10020218_pt1 | contig 12588 bp, 11 predicted proteins | sample 812S3MmetaG_FD_121299 | JGI IMG/M metagenome (GOLD analysis project Ga0182030, IMG submission 121299) | Permafrost microbial communities from Stordalen Mire, Sweden - 812S3M metaG (Illumina Assembly) | ecosystem: Environmental > Terrestrial > Soil > Wetlands > Permafrost | place: Sweden... | reverse complement strand
GCTGATGAAGCGGGCGTCGCAGCGCCAGCAAGAGTTGAGGCACCATACGAAGATCCAAGCAAAATGACTGATCCAAAGAAGATTGAGGAGTTTGTCAATAACAAATTTAGTGAAATGGGACCGAAAGAAGCCGGAGAATTCTTACAGGCAGCAGTTGAAAAAGGAAATGTCGCTAAAGGCTCAAGAGTGCCGTGGAGCGATGCAATTGCTAAGGCAAGAGGAAGGGGCCTGGAACCTCCCGCTGATGAAGCGGGCGTCGCAGCGCCAGCAAGAGTTGAGGCACCATACGAAGATCCAAGCAAAATGACTGATCCAAAGAAGATTGAGGAGTTTGTCGATAACAAATTTAGAGAAATGGGACCGAAAGAAGCCGGAGAATTCTTACAGGCAGCAGTTGAAAAAGGAAATGTCCCTCTAGAGTCAAGAGTGCGGTGGAGCGATGAAATTGCTAAGGCAAGACAAAAAAGAGAGGCCGTTATCAATCTGATGTTCCCCGCGTTCTCCCGAGTCTAGTTGAAATATTTGTATATCGGATTGCCTAGCTAAGAATTCGTACCATGATATGGCTTATTGCCTGATTTGAAATCATACTGTGGTTCGCGTGTCTGGACACCACATGCAGTGGCGGATGATTAGTAATTTATCGGTTAAGGTCTGCAGCTTGGTACGACTAAATCTTTGCGTGTGCGCCAAACGTGCGGTGGGTGAGGCTTCCGTGGCTGTCCGTTTTTGCGGAGCTTTTTTCCGTTGGGATTTCTCTTCGTGTCCGTCCGATCAAACACGTGGTGGCAAGAAATTGGCGAGCATGGTTTTCTAATTGGAGGTTGGATGTTCTGGAAGATTCAGGTTCAGCGCATTGGATGATTCAAACCATTCTTTTGCCGCTATAGCTTTTTGCAGTTGTTCGTCCGTATATGAAAACAGTTCTTTGGCTAATTTTTTGAGAGCAGTTTCTTCTTTTCTGTCGATGTTGTTTCTTTCATTTTTTGCGAAGCCGACTACAAAGAAAGCCTTTTCGTCAGATTGTACTACCCGGTAGGATAGCCGGCAAACCGTCAAGGGGCATGGCTTCTGTCGAAAATCTTGGCTGGCAGCACCGGCGGCGAGTTGGCAACGAGACGCAACAAGTTATACGACCTCGATAGAACGTTAGGAGCCGATTACTGCATGTTTACAATGGGAACAATGCTCTGTAAATACTCTTCATTTGGGATGGCTGGATTATGGCAGGACACGAAATCGATAAGCCAAAAGAAACAAGTACCCCAGCGGGTCATGAAGCAGCAGCAGCTCGTGAAGCTAATGAACAGTATGCTCCAGGAACCAGCAATGCAGCATTTAATCATGCAAGAGGAGCCGGCGGCGATACTTCAGCCAAGAGTGTCCCAGCGGCCCAAGCTAGTAACGAGTTTATAGTTTTCGCTGGTACTAAAACAGGGGGACCGGGTGGACAGAATGGGTCGACACACGAGTTCATAGAAGAGTTAAATAGTACGCCACAGGAAAAACCAAAGCCACCCGAAGAAAAGGGGGGACCAGCTGCACAGAATTGGACGATACCCCGGTTCATAGAAGAGTTAAATGGTACACCACCAGAAAAACCCAAGCCACCCGAAGAAAAGGGGGGACCAGCTGCACAGAATTGGACGCCACCCCGGTTCATAGAAGAGTTGAATAAATAGTACGATTTCTGAAGGTCGAGGCCTTGAAGATGTGATTCTGACCAAGACATCTGACAGAAAATGTTTTTACTCAAATTTATCCCGATAACGGATCAAATTTTGGAAAAAGAACTGAACCGATAACTGATCCAATTCATGTGACTGTTGGCTGTTTTAGTTCAACATCAGCCAAATATGCCGTGATGCTTCTATTTTTGTATCGACAATCTGATGCCGGTTGCTACTGCTGACAACAGAGGGCTATACTCAGTTGCGCACGGTTTGAGAGAATTTTGAGTATTTGAACGACCGAATTTGAGAAGGCTGGAATTATTGATGCTTGAGACTAAAGAAAGTAGTACTAGAACCACCGCTGATTTTAAAGATGGTTTGGAGAATAAACGTCCTGAAATTTCTGGTCAGCATGCTGAGAGACGTCAATTATCTGGCAGGCTTTTTCCTTCCAATAAGGACATTTGGGATAAAACTGCGGCGCTTGCGCCGATACTATCTGGCTTTATGATTTTTGCGACAGGATTTTATTGCACGTACAACTACAATCAGCAACAATTGAAGATTCAAGAAGTTCAGACTATCGAGAAATTTATTCCACACTTGATGGGGACAGAGCAAAGTAAGAAAGCTGCAATCATGGCACTTTCCAGTCTGACAAATACAGAAACGGCCGGAAAAGTGGCTCAAATTTTTGCAAGCAGTGGTACAGTGCAAGCATTGCAATCTCTTAGTCAAAATGGTTCCGAACGAGATAAAGCGGTTGCTACGCAGGCTTTGTCAAAGGCCCTCGAAAATTTAGCAGAGCGAGAAAATAAGCTCACCAGTATCGAAGAAGACTACAAGCGCGCTATTGAAGCCAGGGATAAAAAAGCTCCTAACGATACTCATCCAGACACGCCTTACAATTTAAATAAACTCGCTCAGCTGTACACGATACGCGGTCAATACGATCTTGCCGAGCCTTTACTGAAGCGGTCTTTGGCAATTCGGGAAAAAATCTACGGTGGTGAGAATCAAGAAGTTGCAGACTCGCTCAAAAGTTTGGCAGAGCTATATCAGTTAAGCAATAAGCGAGAACTGGCTGAATCAACTTTGAAAAGGGCCCATGGTATCGAGGAGAAACTCATTGCCAATGGCGGTTCAACTAAAAACGAGAACGCCGAGGCATATGCCAGAGAGACAGAGACCGCCCGGGCTGAATTCGAAGGCGCTGCACCAATGATCAGTGCTGAAGGTCGCACAGCTGGTCAAGCCGCTGCTAATGAGAATGTCCGTCAAACTGAGCAAAGGAAAACTGTCTCAGAGTGACTGTTTTCACGCAAGCAGCGTTGTCGGTGGTAGGCAAAGAATCGTACTAATCGCTTATGTAATTGTGCCAGTACTCGGTTCGTTCGCGCCAGTCGCATGGCTGATTTCCGCAGATCAGCGTGACTTTGACGCCTTTTGTTTCTAAGTTCGAATCACCGGCACCGTCCCATACTGAATCGGTCATCTCGACCAGTTTTTCGAATTCTTTGACAGGCTGTTGGCATTGCGGGCAGAGCATTTTCCTGTCGGCGATCGCCTTTTTTATGATTGCCTGAGACATATTTGAGTTAACCATCCTGTTTTATTCGTTCAGTCTTTGCTGTCTTACGATTACTTACAAGCTTACCAATCTGCGCGTTGATTAATTGTAGTATTAGACGTATTCTAATCATTGATTTGGTTTTGGTGACTGAATTGGCCTTTATGACACGTCACTACATTTATATAGTTCTACCGTTATACCGTCCTCCAATTTGATCATGTAGATTATCTGAGTGTCATCGGTTCATGATTTACCCAACTAAATCGGCTGGCAATGTTTAACCGATAGCGGATGACTTTTTAAGAATTTCTACAAAGTGAGGAAGACCGAAATGGAAAACAAAGACTTTCTTGTCATCAGCACCAGTTTGAACCCTGATAGTAAAAGTCGCATGCTGGCTAAACATGCTTTCGCGACGCTTGACGCGCAGGTTGGTTGTGAGTACGTCGATTTGCGAGATTTCGCACTACCAATGTGCGACGGCGATTCTGCATACGCCCACCCTGATGTAGCCCTTGTCACGAAGAAGATTATCAATGCCAGCTGTATCATCGTGGCCGCGCCTATTTACAACTATGACGTTAATGCTGCCTTTAAAAACCTGATCGAATTGAGCGGCAGAGCCTGGCACGATAAGGTTGTTGGTTTCCTTTGTGCAGCTGGCGGTAAGTCGAGTTACATGTCGGTAATGGCTGTTGCCAACAGTTTGATGCTAGATTTTCGCTCTGTGATCATTCCTCGTTTTGTATACGCAGAAGGATCACAGTTTAGTGAAACCGAAATCGATGAGACTGTACAGGAACGTATCAACGAACTGACCAAAACAGCCATACGTTTGACCGGCCTCGTGCATGTGACACCATAGGTTGTCTCTCGAATTCTCAAGAAATTGACTAGGCGGTAATTGCACGCTCCAGGAGACTGACTTTGATACGTCCTTTATCCGTTGATTTACCGATTAGCGTGCGTACTTACGATATTGATTCGGCCGGACACGTGTCTAATATCGTGTACATTCGCTGGCTCGAGGATTTGCGCCTGGAGCTTTTTGAAAAGCACTTCTCCCTGCAAGCTTTCGTGCAAGAAAACATCACATTAGTTCTTGCATCGACACATATCGAATATAAGAGGTCCATTTGCTTATTTGATCGAGTGACAGCCCAGATGTGGGTTGATTCACTGACCAATGCCACAATCAAACTGAAGGCTGAGTTTTACGTGGATGGGACACTGACAACCGAAGCCTGGCACATAGCCGTTTTTGTTGACTTGAGAACGATGAAACCAAGACGTGTGCCTGAAATAGTGCAAACTAAATTCAAAGGAAGTCGACCGCCTACATAGACGGCAGCTTCAAATAATCGCAAGAAATAATGATGTTGGCACCTAAATTCGTCTTGGATATGGGGACAGATCTGTCGCCACCATGCAATACTTATTTCAGGGCTTCTCGAAGGAAGCTTTTCAGTGCCTAAATTTAGACCGGAAGCACTGTTTTCTCTTAGGAATAAAATATGAATACGAAACTGTTTGTTGGAAATCTCTCGTTCAAAGTTACAGAATCCGAATTGGAAGAACTTTTCTCCCAAGCCGGCGCTGTAGTTTCAGTTGCAATCCCAACTGATCGTGAAACCGGGCGCAAGCGCGGCTTTGCTTTCGTTGAAATGCAAACACAAGCTGAAGCTGAAGCTGCTGTAAAGCAATTCAATGGCCAAACCATTGACGGACGTCAGATCGCTGTTAACCCTTCGCAACCTAAAGAAGGCGGAGCTCGCCGTAGCAATAACAAACGCTACTAAATCTCCGAATGGCGTGAACAGTTTCGACTGAACTGCCAACTTTTTGCAAGATTGAAGAGCAGTCAGAACTAAACTCCCCTGAGTTAATACTTAGCGGACAATAGTTCTGGCTGTTTCTGCTTGTTAAACTTCTAGCTTATACACTTTTTACTGTTGGCAGGTGACTTGCGGTGAATTTCTGGCGTCTCGAGTTTTGTCAGTATTTTGAACGAAAGCTTATTCCTTCAGTGGTATCAGTTTTACTATTGTCCGCTTCCGCTTCAGCTTATGCCGAAGACGAACACACTGTTGCGCCCAAATCCGTAATCGAATCAGGTGCCTCGACTGCTGTTTCCGCTTCTTCTTTAGTTTCAAGCTCATCTTCTGTTCTTACTGTCTCAGCAATTCCGGCTTCGTTTCAAAGTCTTGACAGTATCGTCGGTAATTGGTTGAAGCGACCTGATCTTGCACACAGCAGTATTGGTATCGAAGTGATGGAGCTACCATCGGGAAAAGTTCTTTATTCGCTCAATAGTTCGAGACGATTTGTCTCTGCCTCGACAGCAAAGGTATTAACGACTGCTTGTGCTTTTGATACCTTCGGCGGTGCATTCAAGTACAAAACCAGAGTTTACGCAAGCGGCAAAGTGACCGATTCTTCAGTCGGTGGCGATTTAGTTGTTGTGCCATCGCAAGATCCCACGTTTTCGCGTTCTGATTTGAATACGCTCTTTCGCTCGACGGTTCAAAAGGGCATCAAAAGTGTTTATGGCAAGATTTCTCTTTTGCCAGTTGCAGGTGGTTTTGATTCTTTCAACACAGGCTGGCTCAATGAGGATTGGGGCCAAGAATGGATGCCCGCCTCATCTAATTTGATTGTCGACCGCAATATAGTGCAAGGCAATTTCGTCTTGAAGGGATTCAAATCAAATAATTTTGGTCCAGATCAAGCTTATAACGCCGCCTATCGCAGCTTACTTATCTCGGGAAATTCTTCAGCGTGGCTGGAATGCAACCCGCACAGTCGAGAGTTGAATTTTTATCGCAGCCCGGGCATGTCTCTTGGTGCACCACTAGTAGTGGCAAACCCATCTGATTTTAATCAGGCATTAGCTCGTTCAAGTGCTGTTGACGCAGGCATTAAAGTCGCCGAGCATGACGCGGCAAAAGAGCGTGGCGGCTTGACGCTAATGGCTGAACATGACTCGACTCCCCTATGGACAATCGTGCAAATAACTTTGCACGAGAGTGATAATTTATTTGCCCAGCAACTTTTACGCAGTATAGGCGCCGGTAAGGCAGAATTGGAATCAGCTCCTGATGCTAATTTGATCGATACCGCAACCAGCTGGTCGAGTCAGAGCCTTGAAGATAGGGGTCTGGCTAAGCTGCATGCCTGGCTGACCAAAATTGGTGTACCACCACAAGAAGTCTTGCTTTACGATGGCTGTGGCTTGTCGAGAAAAAATGGCATTTCACCTCATGCACTTAATACGGTGCTCAAGTATATGGCTACACCAACTCTAGACGGACCGTATCTTTTGTTGTTGAAGAGAAGCAATCCGGTTGGCTCGCGTGGCTCCTTCTCGTTTAAAACGGGGACCATGGATACGGTTCGGTCAATTGCCGGTGTGCTTCAAACAGTCGGTGGACAAAAGTGCGCTGTCACTGTGATGGTCAATGGTCACGCTCAAAACGTGCGTAACCTGAGCGCCGAGGTCAATGGATTGATAGCTCTTCTTGACACTATCAAAACGATTAAAATAGCGAGAACCCCGGTGATAAAAGACTCTGCTAAAGCTCTTGGACCAAATGCGATGAAGACAGACGCTGAAGGTCCGGTGTCTGCCAAAGAGACAACTTATGTGGAGCTGGCTCGCGGTGGTTCAAGTTCGCGTGGAGCAAGAGCTGCCAAAGACTCCTCACAGCCAGCTCGAAGATCCCGTCATCGGCATTAATTCGGTTGAGATTTATTTGTATAAAATCGCGGTGCCAGCTAGTTCACACTTTGGCTTATCGTCTTTTTCTGAGCCGATAGAGCCTGCAGCAATTGTCTGAGTTTCTATTTTTTCTTTGTCTAAGACTACGGCGATTACTCGTTTTCGCACCGCCTCAAGCGTTTTTGGCAATTCTGATTTGACACGCCTTCGCGCATGAGCCACTGTGGTACGAAAAAACCAGAGAGCTTTGCTGCCTTTTTTCGCGTTTTTGCTGGGTTTGTTCGTTGAAATTGTCATGTGGCTTACCATCGCGCTCCCGGGCTCGATTTTGCCGATCTTAAATGGTTGAGAGGATTGAAAATGTGTATAATTTGAAGTCTATCCACTGAGTGGCATAGATTTCCTGTCAGTTCACATCGTCATTTTGAGAGTGAGGTCGCAAATGGGTCCCAGGAGTGGTAACAATGATCAAGCTTGGGTGGGAAGAGAATCTCTTTTCCGCCGTAAACTGAACCAATTGCGTACTAACGGCAACATCACGACAAATACGCCTGTAGATACCAATACGCTAAACAGAATCAAAGAGATAGAGCGAAACACTATTCTCGATAATCTGCACAGCAATATGGGCAAGATCGACCAGCCAGATGGTGAAAGAATCGCACTGCTGGATAATCTGACACTTCTTTATAACAATCAGACCATCATGCGCATTCTCTCTGACGAACTCAAGAGAGCCAAGCGTTACCGTTATTCATCCACACTGGTGATGATGACCGTTGATGGCATCGCCGATATCGCAATCAAATACAGCCCTCTTGCAGCCGACTCGATCATGCAGGGAGCGGCCACCTTCTTGATGAAAACTATCCGTGACGTTGACATTCCATCACGTTATGACAGCGAGACCTTCATGATTATTTGCCCTAACACCGATTCGACCGGAGCTAAAGTTCTGGCTGAGCGAATTCGCAACAAGATTTGCCAGGATCGTATCTCTGATATCGGTCAAAACTGGACTGTGACCGCAAGCGTCGGCGTCGTTGAATTTCCATCTCAGGGTACGACCGAAGAAGACCTTATTCGCTTGGCCTACACAGCCATGGTCAATACTCGCGAACAGGGCGGCAACGGCGTCGGAGTTGTTGAAGGCGCTGTTTAAAACATAGTCTGCAATACAACCGCTCAAAGCCCGCACTGGCTAGGGTGATTGTTTATCACGAATGGATGCGGCTCTCGTTTCAAGGATTCCCGCTTCGCTATTTCTTTGATGGCGTCTTAGGAATTTGGCATAAACATCAAGAGAGTTTGCGACGGCTGGAGCGTCTTTGCCGTAAAGTCCTTCACGTGAATTTAAAACCCGTTTAAGCAGCACCTCGGCTTTGTCTTGCTTGCCGTGCTCATCGTACAACCAGGCTAAATCGGTCATCCAGTCGATAAATTTGGGGCTTGCAGGTCCATATAGTGCTTCTAGATCGCGCATGCACAGCTCGTAGAGCCGCTCTGACTCGTCAAAGTGACCAAGCTTATGCTGGATTAAAGATAAACTGGATAGGCAGGTAACGACGCCTGGGTCAATCTGTTGTTGATTTTCGGCGAGCAAAAGAGCTTGCTGATAATCTTTGCTGGCATCTGCTAGATCACCGGCGCTCATTTTTTGATGAGCAACTTCTGCAAGGCTCGACCAGGAAACGCTTTCTGCCTGCTCGGCTATAGCTGTAGTGGGCAGACTAGCCGAGACGATTACCAAAAAAATTGCTATGGTGTTTCTACAGGCCTTTGTACAGGCTAATCGCACAGGCATTATTTTTTGCCCTGTTGTCCGTCTCAAAACATTATTCTACTGCTGCCTGGATACCGATCTGGTTAGATCTTGTGTGCCGTTTGGGCAAAGATAAATTAACAGTGGTTTTGGAGCAAGCATAGATGCCAGAATCTGACTCGATAGAGCGCTTGAATACCGTAAGCAGTTTCGATTCGGAACTGCAGCGTTTGCAGGCCAAAGTCGTGCAACTAGAGCAGCAAGTAGAGTCCAGTAAAAAGGCAGAGAGTGAGATTCAGCGGCTCAATCACGATCTCGAAGGACAGATTCTTAAGCTTGCAGTTCTTAATGCCCAGCTCAAATCGTTGACTCAGAGATTGGCTCGCGCTCGTGATCAGGCTGTTGACGCCTCTCGGGTAAAATCGCAATTTCTAGCCAATATGAGTCACGAAATTCGCACGCCAATGAATGCGGTGATTGGCATGAGCGACTTATTGATTCGGTCGCAACTGACCAAGCAGCAGTCAGAATTTGCTGAAATCATTCGTGATTCAGCATCGAATTTGCTCGATATTATTAACGACGTTCTGGATTTCTCAAAAATTGAAGCCGGAAAAATGCGGATTGAGTTGAGTGATTTTGATCCCTGCACAGTCGTCGAAGGTACTGCTGAATTACTGGCTGAAAAGGCCAGACAAAAGAAGTTGCAGTTGATGACGTTTGTATCACCGGATCTGCCACGGCAAATGCGAGCTGATCCTGGTCGCTTAAGACAGGTTTTGCTCAACCTCGTAAGCAATGCTGTGAAATTCACAGAAAGCGGTTCGATTGTGATTAGTTGCACAACTGTGCGTGTGGAGGACAATCAATGGTTTGTGCGCTTTTCCGTAAGCGACACGGGGATTGGCATGACTGAATCATCGTTGCAGAATATTTTTGATCCTTTTGTGCAAGCCGATGGCAGCGTTACCACTAAATATGGTGGCACAGGTTTGGGGTTGTCCATCTGCAGGCGACTGGTTGAATTGATGGGTGGACGGCTCGATGTCGTTAGCCACTCTAAACAAGGGTCTGAGTTTTCTTTCGTAGTTCCGCTCGAGAAGGCAACAGCTGAGCCTGTCGTGCGCCCTCTCAATCTTGCCCATCGAAAAATATTGCTCATAGGCTTGCCTGAAATTGCTTGCGCAATTATCGAAGCCTATTGCCAATCCTGGACGATGTCTAGTGAAAAATCAGATTCTATGGCTGAGGCTTTAGAGATGATTAAAAAGGCCAGCACCGCCAGCAGTGCCTATGATTTTGCCGTGGTCCCGTCATTTGTGCAAAATGCTTCGTCAAACTGGCTTGTTTCCGAGCTTTCTAAACTTTCTGGGCTTTGTCAGACAAAGCTTGTTCTCTATTCACTTGAAGGCGAGCGATTTGAAGATGCCGTCATTGACGATAGTTTTTCAGCTTATATAAGCAATCCAGTCAAAAGAGTGCTGCTTTTTGAATGCCTTTCTAACTTGCTTCAGCAGGAAGGAAAAAAAGGTCATTTGCCGTCTCGACCTCGCACAGGAGATCATTCTCAAACAAGACTGAAAGCCATTGGACAGTTCAAACATTTGATTCTTTTGGCAGAAGATAATCCAGTCAATCAAAAAGTCGCTTTATTGCAGTTGGAGAGAATGGGGTTTTCGGCCCATGCTGTCGCCAACGGACACGAAGCTTTGAACGCGCTTTCGCGAACTAATTATTCTTTGATATTAATGGATTGCCAAATGCCTGAATTGGATGGTTTTCAAACGACAAACGCCATCCGAAAAAGTGAGCTCCTCACAGGCAATCACATTCCGATTGTGGCTATGACGGCGCATGCCATGGAAGGCGACCGTGAACGCTGCATAGCTGAAGGGATGGACGACTATATCAGCAAACCGGTTAATCCCCAACATCTACAATCGTTGCTGTCGAGATGGTTGAAACTGGAAAGCAGTGCGACACCGACGCCATCACCAGTTGGTGATTTTGACTCTTCTGCGTTGTCGCAGGCAGCCAAGCCAGACGTAGCCAATGGCATCAACACAGCCCCAGTCAGCAATCAAGCCTCTATCAATAAAGACACCAGTCGTTTTGGCGTGAAGCCTTCAGGTTACGACCGGCATGAAAAAAACGATTTGATTCGGGCGCAAATGGACACCACCGAGATGCCTGTGGTGCAGCCAGACTGTGTTGAGATGCGCACAACTTACCCTGTTGATTTGCGCCGACTTTCAGAAGACTTTAAGGGTGCTGATCCGCGTGTGATTTCACGAGTTTATTTTTCAACTTGCGACAGAATTCTCAAAGATGCAGCCGACGCCATCATTAGCAAAGACGCAAGAGCGCTGCGTGCTCTTGCCTTTGAAATGCAAAACAATGCCAATTCATTTCATGCCATAGAGATGATACAGCTGGGCGGCGAGCTGATTGATTCAGTCGATCGCAAGAATTGGACCGAAGCAAAAATTCTTACAGAAGCTCTTCGCTTGGCTCTCGATAATCTCAAAAGCTTTGTGGCGACCTGGCGGTCATGATCGGACTGGCGAATTAGCTCACGAATCAGAAAGTTCCAGCAATTGCCGTGACAGCGCTTTCCGGGTGGAAATACTTCCGCATAGCGGCATCAACTTCTTCTTTTGTGACGCTGCCATATTGTTCGACCACTTGATCGAGCGCGGTTGCCCCGAGTCCAAGAAATTCGAATTCAGCAAGCGCTCTAGCCATGCCCAAGGATGATGCCAGACCGACAGCGAAGGAGCCGACGGCACGCCCTGATTCTTTAGCCAGTTCATCTTCACTGATGCCGTTTTCGAGGTAGTCGGCCACTACTTCGGTAACTAGCGACAGGGCGCGATCTACATTGACTGGATTGACTGAAAATGTTATCGACCATGGTGCGCTACCAAATGCGGTATCACTAAAGGCCGAATGGATGCCGTAAGTTAAACCGGCTTTGTCACGAACGACATTGCCTAAGCGAGAGGTAATGGTGTCTTGACCAAGGGCTGCGTTTGCCAGTTTGGCTGCGTAAAAATCGGCACCAGTGCGGCGCAAGTCAGTCGGGTGAGCGATGACGATGTCAGTACTTTTCTTGTCGGCCAGGGCGATTTCGATTCGTTTGGTTGCTTGTGGCAATGGTGCCTGTTCGATGAAAATGGATTCTGGCTCGTTTCCTTGCCAGTCACCAAAGTTTTCAGTAATCAAACGAACCGCTTGATCATGGTCCATATCACCGACAATTGTGATAATCGTGGATTTGGGGCTGTATAGCGAGGCATGGGCGCCCTTTAAGTGGTCAGATTGAATAGACATCAAATCGCTTAACTGCTCTTCGAAAGTCTTTTCATAGAAAGGATGGTCTGGAGCGTAAATAGTTCGTCTGACGCGATTCCAGGCCTGCATCTTGGTATTTACGACAGCTTCGGCACAGCGTGCCTGCCATTCAACTTTAGTTTTAGATAGCTCGTCGTCGAGAAAAAGAGGTCTGCGCATTACGTCGGCAAGCATTTTCATGAACTCAGGCATGTCTTCGGTCACCACATGAGTGCCAAAAGCCGCTCGATAATTATCGGTGGAAAATTCAAGAGAGCCAGAGATGCCCATGTTTTCGAGCTTTTCAGCAATCTGTAGCTTGGAGTAATTGGCTGTTCCTTTAGTGAGAAGGTCGGCGACAACTTCAGCTAAATTTTCATTTGATTGGCGGCTGAAGAATTTTCCGGCTTTAAGAATGCAGCTGATACCCACCGAGCCAGTGGAGCGATTGGCTAAATAAAGCAGTGTCAGACCATTAGGCAAAACAGTTTTGATTGTTTTTTCGCCAAATTTCCAGATGCGCTTTTCG
>Ga0182030_10020217_pt1 | contig 12588 bp, 11 predicted proteins | sample 812S3MmetaG_FD_121299 | JGI IMG/M metagenome (GOLD analysis project Ga0182030, IMG submission 121299) | Permafrost microbial communities from Stordalen Mire, Sweden - 812S3M metaG (Illumina Assembly) | ecosystem: Environmental > Terrestrial > Soil > Wetlands > Permafrost | place: Sweden... | reverse complement strand
TCCGACCCGGACGTGCGCTTTGCCGTGGCCTTTGCGCTGGGATCGTTTGCCGATGATCCGGCGGCGATTCACGCACTGCTGGAATTACTGGAAGACAACGATCCGGATGTGCGGGACTGGGCGACGTTTGCTATCGGCGTACAGGGCAGCGCGGATACGCCGGAGATTCGCGAGGCGCTGATCGAGCGGCTGGATGATGGCAATCCAGACACTCGCGAAGAGGCAGTCGCGGGCCTGGGCAAGCGGAAGGAGCTTCGCGTGCTGCCTGACCTGATCGATCTGTTGAAGCAGGAAGAGGTTTCCTACGGCGTTGTCGAAGCCGCCTGCAACCTGCTGGACCTGGCGGAGATTAACGAGGCATGGAGCGCGGATGAGTATATTGAAGCCCTCACCAGCCGCTACGGCGATGAATTGGAACGCTACAGTTAGCGCATTTTCGCTTCACTGGTTGCCATTTGACGTGCCTTCAAGGTGGCTTTTTCTTGAGAAAAAAGCCACTCAGCTTCCTGCTTTCTGTAAGCACTAGAATCGAAAATGCTGTAGATACTCAGAGGATTTCCGATTGAATAAGACCGCTTCCTCGCGACTTTACGCCTTCCTTTGCGTGTGCAGTCTCATCGTGTGCGCCGTCATAGCTCACCCGGTAGCGGAGATGGGGATCGATGATGACGGGTCGTATGTCAAGTCTGCACAGGTTCTCGCCCAGACGGGGCACATTGTTTATAACGGGTGGGCCACCGCGATGTTGGGATGGCAGTTGTATCTGGGCGCGATTTTCGCTCAGCTTTTCGGGTTTTCCTTTACGGCTATTCGGGCTTCCACGCTGCTCGTCGCCCTGTTTACTGTTTTTCTCATGCATCGAACGATGGTCCGCGCCGGAATCAACACGCGCAACGCCACGATAGGCACACTCGTTATCGCACTAAGTCCGCTGTTTCTCCCTCTGGCGTTCACGTTCATGACAGATATTGGCGGTCTGTTCTGTCTTGTTCTCTGCCTTTATGCTTGCCTGCGCGCACTGCAAGCGAGAACGAACCGCGCAGCACTTGCCTGGCTCGCCTTTGCCGCGGTTTCCAACGCGGTGGGAGGCACCGTTCGCCAGATCGCTTGGCTTGGGGTGCTGGTGATGTTTCCGTGTACCGTATGGCTGCTGCGACGTCGGCCATCTGCCCTGCTGACCGGGAGTCTTCTTTATGTAGCCTCCGGGCTTTTTATCTTCGCTTCCATGCGCTGGTTTTCCCATCAACCCTACTCCGTTGGAGAACCCCTGCTTCCTGGACAAATAGACCGCCAACATCTGGTGCATCTGGGTACGCGTTGCATCCGCGCCTCTTTCGATGTTGCCATGTTCCTGCTACCGATCCTGATTGCCTTTTTGCCTGCGCTCTCTCTGCGCAATCGGCTTACTTCCGCTCTGCTAGTGCTTGGCGGAATGCTTGGCTTGGCAGGCGGATTCGTGCTCTATCATCGGCACAAACTTACCACGGTTCTTGCCCCCTATATTGGGCCATATGTTACTCCGCGCGGACTAATAGACGGTGCGCCTCTGAAGGGCATCCGGCCCACCGTACTGATGCCGGATGTCCGGCTCGTTCTTACGGTTTTGATTTTGCTTGGCCTCTTGGGTTGTCTTACATTTCTGATTAGTGGTGAAAGACAACGCGCTTTACCGAATGAAGCGCGGGAATCCGTCTCGTGGCAACGTCTTTTGATTTTGATTCTGCCCGTTTCGGCTGCATATATCGGTCTGCTTTTGCCGCGAGGAGCCTTCGGCGAGATTTTCGATCGCTACCTGCTGCCCCTGCTTCTGTTTTGCGCAATCCTGCTCTTGCGCTTTTTCCAGGATCGGGTCCGACCAAACCTGCCTCTTATCACCTGCGTCTTCGTCTTGATCTTCGCAGCATATGGTGTCGCGGGCACTCATGACGCCTTCAGTATGTATCGCGGCCGAATTGCGGCGGTTGCGGAATTGCGACAGGCCGGAATCCCGGACACTTCGATCGATGGCGGCTTCGAACACAACGGCGTCACGCAAATTGAGCGGTTTGGCCACATCAATGACCATCGGATAAAAATTCCGGCGGATGCTTACATCAGCGAATTTCCATCTTTCCCTGAGCACTGCGCACCGTTTATGGGGCCGGAAACACGAGCGATAATTCCCGGCTATGCCTTGTCATTCGATCCGATGTCCTGTGGCGGCCCATCGCGCTTTTCTCCTGTCACCTATCACAACTGGCTGGGAGAGCACAGCGTCAATCTCTATATCGTGAATACTGTAAAGGGAGTTTCGCCCTGACATTCTCATGAAGCAGGAAAGCGCCTGCCCGGCAAATTGAGCCTCACAACATGCGCTTCTCCGCGACATAGGGTTTGTAATCCATCAGAGGAAGCACCAGACGCTGGACTCGGCCATTGAGCAGCATCAAGACAGACGAGATGGTGGTGAGGAACAATTGCAGGAAAATGATAATCATGCCGAAACTGACGGTCGTCGCCCAGCCTGGCGTTGCATGCAACGGATAGTAGATGCGCAGCACCAGCAACACGGGCACTGAGACCGCAATCAATCCCACCAACGCCACTGTCATAAGAAGCATGCGGACATAGATCGTCTCTGCGTAAACAGAGATTCCGCTCATCCCATGCACCACCAGCGAGACGAAGTTCATTTTGGACTTGCCTGCATAGCGATGCCCGCGGTCGATCGGCACCCGCTCGACAGGCAGCTTGGAACGAAGCACAGCGGCCGCCATGTTATTCCATAAATCGGGAACCATGACCAGGCGGCGAACATAACTCCGCGAAGTCAGCGAGAAGTTTCCAAAGCTGATTTTCCTTCCAGTGACAACTCGGAAAACCGTCCTGTACACCAGATAGCCGAGCTTGAAGGTGAGATTCTCAGTCCGCTTGCGTCGCTGCGCCACGACGCAGAAGTTGACGCGACCCGTAGCCGCCGACAACAAAGCGCCGATCTCTTCGGGAGGATCCTCGCCATCGCCGTCCATTACCAGGACTGCATCCCTATCATGCTCTTCCACTGCGACACACAAACCGACCGCGATCGCTCGCTGATGTCCTACATTTGCGGATAACCGAACAATCTGCACTCCCTGCAGCGCGTCCCAGCGGGGATTCTCCCCAGTCGCCAATGTCCATTCAGGTTCCAAATCTATCGAACCATCGTCGACACCCATCACAATGATCGAAACGGGAAGGGTTCTCGCAGCCTGATTCAATTTTTCAAGCAGGATTGCGAACGATGGCCAATCGTTGTAAACGGGGACCACGACACACAAGCTTTCCATACAATGAAATCCTATCGCCGCATTGCGCTTCAGCAACAGTTTGGCCAGGCCTTGGCAAAAATGGACGGCCGCGGATTTGAAGCTTCCTATACAACTTCGCCGCGCACCGTACCCGGAGATCCCAGACTAGAAAACCGCTGATTTTCTTAAACTTGATCGCGATACGCCGGTGATTCTGGCTGTGGCACCAGGGGCAGCGAAGATTCCTGGCTCTCCTCTACCGTGTTGGCCTTCCGTCTGTTGATCAGTCTACCCGACGCGGCGCTGCACAACGATGTGCGGTTCCTTGGAACGCCTTGCAACATGAGGTGGTCAGCCTGTCGCATTTTGCCTGAATTCACGACATCTCTATAAGAAAATACCGAATGAGCTGAATTTAGAACGCAAACAAGATCTCCGCGAATCGATCATGATCGATCCGCGGAGATCTTGTTGCTGTCTGATTGGAGACTGAAACTAGTTGCTGATCGGGCTTCCCGACGTCTGCACGTAAACGAGACGAGCGTCGGTGATTACCTGCTGGAAGGAATAGCCAGGCCCGGTACTGGAAGTGAGGAACGGGGTCAGAGCCACCACCGCCGAGTGAGGACCGTTGTAGATCGACTGAAGTGTATCGGTGCTCTCGTAGGTGAGATTGTTGGCAGGATTTTCATTGCCGATGACACGGCCGAGAACGCGATGTTCGCACTCCACACCCATGATCGACGTCGCCGACTTGGCGAAGATCTCATACTGCTTGGCGGAGTACTTGGCGTCCGCTCCGGTCAGCTTGCCAGACGCAGCCAAAGCAGCCTTGACCGAAAATTCCTGGATCACGGTGATGTAGGCGCCGATAAACGCATTCTCCAGTGCATCGAGGATACCGAGGAAGCTGCTCAGGGTATCGAAGGTGCCTGCGGGAAAGTAGAAGGTCTGGTAGGGATCGGCAGAGCTCGCGTTGGGTTTGCCGGTGAGCAGGTTGCGGAAGATCTGGGCATGCTCGAGTTCCTGGAACAGGGCGGCGCGCAGATAATCGACGTTGCCGGGATTTCCTCCGGTTCCGACATTGGTGGCTGATCCGCCAGGGCCGGCGAGATTTGGATCCTGGATCACGGCACCGACAAGGCCGTTGTAATAAAAAGTGGAGGCGAGGTCTTCGGCGATAAGGAAGGCGGTAAGGATCTCCGCGGTCGTGTCCTGGGTCTGGTAAGGATTGGACTGGGCGCGAGCCGGGGTTCCCGTAAGAGCCAAGCCGGAAGCAGCAGCGCCAAGGCCGAAATAGCCCGCCTGACGAAAGAATTTGCGACGGTCGAGACGCGCCTGGGCAATATTTTCAATCTGTGATTCGAGTTCAGTCTTTTTCATTTTGCATCCTCAGTCAATGGGTTTGAGTCGGTTTGTCGGAGCGACCCGTCGCAGACTGGTGGTCCGCGACGAATCAACATCGGTGAAGCTGCGATCCTTCTTATGCAGGAACGTCGCATGCGAATCATCGGATTGCAGCTACAGTAAAGAATGTTCAATTTCGCTCTTGTGACCATTTTTGCTGGCGGGGGCACCAGCATGCCACGGCAAACGGCCTTCGAGCGACAGCGGATCGTATCATAAGGGCTATGAGTCTGAACAGCACTCGCGTACGATTTGCTCCATCGCCGACCGGATTGCTGCATGTGGGCAACGCTCGAACGGCGCTTTACAACTGGCTTTTCGCCCGCAAAACGGGGGGCGACTTTCTGCTGCGCATCGAAGATACCGACTTGGAGCGTTCGCAGGCGGTACATGAGACACAACTGATCGAAGACCTGCGCTGGCTTGGCCTGGACTGGGATGAAGGCCCGAGCGCCCTGTCGGGAAACGAGGGGCCCCACGGACCCTACCGGCAGTCGGAACGGCTGGCGATCTACGCCCGGTATACGGCGCAGCTGCTGGCCGGGGGCAAAGCGTATCGCTGCTTCTGCACGGCGGAGGAACTCGAAGCCGAGCGCGCCCTGGCGGTCAAGGAGCATCGTCCGCAGATCTACTCGCGCCGTTGTCTCGCCATCGATCCTGCAACCAGCGCGAGGCGAGCTGACGCGGGGGAAATGTATGCGGTGCGGCTGCTGATCGGGCCAGAGCCGCTGCGCTTCCACGACACTGTTCGCGGCAACGTCGAGTTTGCAGCTGAAACGGTGAGCGATCCGATTTTGGTGAGGTCGGCGATCGGGCTTTCCGCGGGCGTGCCGGTCTATAACTACGTGGTCACAGTCGATGACGCGCTGATGGAAATCACCCACGTCATTCGCGGCGACGACCATATTTCGAACACACCGAAGCAGGTGGCCATCTACCAGGCATTTGGCTGGAAAGTGCCGGAATTCGCGCATCTTTCCACCATCCTCGGGGAAGATCACCAGCGGCTCTCCAAGCGGCATGGCGCGACCTCCATTGCCACCTTTCGCGAGATGGGCTACTTGCCCGAGGCGCTCGCCAACTACCTTGCCCTGCTGGGATGGGGCGCGGAAGATGGCAAGAGCGAGACATTTACGCTGGCAGAGTTGACGAAGGTTTTCTCGCTGGAGCGGGTGACGCCATCGCCCGCTGTCTTCAGTTTTGACAAGCTGAACTGGCTGAACCGGCACTACCTGAAACAGGCTTCGCCGGAACGAATCGCGGAATTGAGCTGGGCGTATTTCCCCCAGCTTCCGCCGCAAGAGCTTGCTTCGGAGGCCGTTCGCGCCTGGTTCGACCGGCTGCTGGCTCTGTTTGTGCCGTCCGTCGATCATCTCGACCAGTTGCCGGCGAAGTGCGCCTTTGTCTTTGGCTTTGACGTGGATGCCTCGCGGGCAAGTGAAGAAAATGCGGCGATTCTCGCTGCCGACTCAACGCGAAGCGTGCTGGGCGAGTTTGCGGCGCGGGTGCGCACGCACATGAGTTCGATCACGCCGGAAGTATTCAAGGCATGGATGAATGAGATCAAAGCATCCACGGGAGTCAAAGGGAAAGACCTCTTTCACCCGGTGCGGATCGCTTTGACCGGAGCGCATTCCGGGCCGGAGTTCGACAAGCTGCTGCCCTTGTTTGAAGATGGCGCCGCGGTCAGTCTGGGCGTGCCGAGTGTGGAAGAGCGGGTCGATCGGTTCGTGGGCGCATGAGCGACGACCTCTTCTGGATTGAAGGAGCGCCGGGCCTGGCTCTGATACTGCGTCCGCGCGGATACCATTGGCTGGAAGAAGAGCTGGCGCGCGCGAAACGGAGTGGCGTTGACACGCTGGTTTCCATGCTGGAGCCGGAGGAAGCCGGGTGGCTGGGGCTTCGCGAAGAAGCTCGCTACGCGGAGAGGGCGGGCATCGCCTTCCTGTCGTTTCCCATCCCCGACCATCATGTGCCTCCCGACAAGGTGAAGTTTCGGGAATTCGTTGTTGGAATCGCCGAGCGCCTGCGGGCCGGGGAAAAGGTGGCCGTTCATTGCCAGGGGACGATCGGGCGCGCCACGGTGACCGCGGCTTGCACGTTAATCCATCTGGGATGGGATGCCCAGACGGCGCTCGACGCGATTGAACGCGCGCGCGGCTGCGAGGTGCCCGATACCGAAGAGCAGCGGGACTGGATTCTGCGCTACAAGGCAGATGCATGACTGCTCCTATCTTTGACGGCAGTTTCGCCCACCGGTGGACGGCGGAAGTTCTGCCCCATCGGCCCATGATCCTGCCGCCGCGACACTACACCTATCCGGCCGTCGCGGAAGAGGTGGAAAAGGGAGCGATGGAAGTTCTGGTGAGACCGGAAGCTGGACCGCCTGGCAAAACCGAAGCGGACTCACGACAAGAGCCCTTCCTGGCCACCTGCGCGCTGGGCTTTCGCGATCCCTCTGCACCCAGCGGGCTGTGGTCGATGCCTGATCCGGACTGGATCTGCGCGGTCTCGGGTGGGTACGCTTACTTGATTGATGTGAGCCGCCCTGAGCGGTTTACCATGGTGCCCTACCGGCCAGTGCTTGAGATTGTGCCGGTGGTCGAGCAGGAATTGCTATTGCTCGTTGGCCACCACGCCATCCTGGCTTGGGGCCGTAATGGGGAGGCATGGCAGTCTGACCGGCTTTCCTGGGAAGGCATCACCATTACCGGCATCGAAGAGGGCAGTCTGCGGGGCACGGGGTGGGACATGATGACCGACAAGGATGTTCCCTTCGTTCTGGATCTACGCACCGGGCAGCGCGCAAGTGTGTAAGCAACCGGCTTTTTACATTCGCGCTGCATCCTAACGGCTCAAGTCACATCGAACCCCTCAGGAGTATCAATCTATGCCAGTTGTTTCTGGACGTGCCTTTCAAGTGACAGCGGCCGGCGGCTCGTTTGAGCTGGTGGAGCGCGAATTTCCCGATCCCGGCCCCGGCCATGTGCGCATCCGCGTGCAGGCCTGCGGGGTCTGCCACAGCGATTCCATCACCAAATTTGGCCTCTTCCCCGGCATCCAGTATCCGCGCGTTCCCGGGCATGAAATCGCCGGCGTCATCGATGCGGTTGGTCCGGATGTGCCGGTCTTCAAGGCCGGGCAGCGGGTGGGCCTGGGATGGCATGGCGGCCACTGCAATTATTGCGAGCCCTGCCGGCGGGGGGATTTCATTCTTTGCCAGAACCAGGAGATTTCCGGGATCAGTTATGACGGCGGGTATGCGGATTACGTGCTTGCTCCGGCCAACGCCTTGGCATTCATTCCGGAAGATCTTTCGGACGTGGACGCGGCTCCTCTGATGTGCGCGGGTGTGACTACATTCAATGCCTTGCGGCATAGCGGGGCAAAGGCAGGAGATCTCGTTGCCATCCTGGGTATCGGCGGGCTGGGCCACCTGGGCGTGCAGTTCGCCGCCAGAGCCGGATACAACACAGTGGCGATCGCGCGCGGACAGGACAAGGCTCCGCTGGCCAAGGAGCTGGGCGCGCACACCTACATCGATTCGACCGCCCATGACTTCGCCGCCGAGTTGCAGAAACTGGGCGGCGCGGACGTGATCCTCTCGACCCTGACCGATGGGCCATCGCTCAGCCAGGCAGTGGGAGGACTGGGGCCGAATGGACGCCTGATCATCGTCGGCGTGCCGGAGAAGCCGTTTGAGGCTTCGGCGATACCGTTGATCATGGGCAATCGCGAGATTCGCGGGTGGGCGTCCGGGACGGGGATGGATTCGGAAGACACGCTGAATTTCAGCGCTTTGACCGGAATCAAGGCCCGCATCGAGACGTATCCACTGGAGAAGGCGCCGGAAGCATTTGATCGCATGATGAGCGGGAAGGCGCGCTTTCGGGTGGTGCTGACGACGGGGGCGTGAGTTTTCGAAAAATCTGTTCGGATTCGGTCCTTCTCGCTGATTCAGCGCGGAAGGGACCTTCTTTTTGGTCTAGACTTTTGCTCTATGGACAACGAACGCTTTCGCGCTTTTTGCCTGTCGCTGCCGCATGTCACGGAGAGCGTGAACTGGGGCCACCATCTCGTCTTCTGGACGGGGGACAAAGCGATTGGCGGGAAAATGTTCGCGCTGATTCATCTGGACGGAGAAGGCACAGGCGTTGCGTGGTTTCACTGTGGAGCAGAGCGGTTTCATGAGCTGCTGGAGATGGAAGGAATCATTCCCGCGCCGTACATGGCCAAGGCATTCTGGGTGACGGTGGAGCGGTGGGATGTGTTTCGACCCCGGCAATGGGAAGAGGAGCTCCGAATGGCCCATGGGCTGGTCTATGCCAAACTGCCCAAACGAACCCAGACCGTGCTGAACCTGCCAACAAAGGAACGCGACAAGCTGATCCGCGAGCGCCGGAAGCTGCTGGCGGAGAAGGAAAAGACGAAGAAGGGCTAAACATCCGGAAGATGGAACCTCGGCCAGCTCTCCTCCGTACTAATGAGTGGTTGTTCACGAGATATCTTATGGCCAAGTTTCTGTTGTGGTGTCTGCTTCTGGTTTTCTGCTGGCCGCTGGCTTTGGCTGCGCTGGTGATTTATCCCTTCGTTTGGCTGTTGCTGCTCCCCTTCCGCATCCTGGGGATCGCGGTCGACGGGGTGCTGGGGCTGGTGAGCGGGATCATCCTGCTACCGGGGCGATTGCTGCGGGCCGTTTAAGTCGACTGCCGTCGTTTCTCCTTCCGCCGCGTTTGCGCCGCCCCGCCCGCCTGCTGTAGCGTGAGCCCTATGAGCGGAGTGTCTCTGATCCTCGACAACCAGGTGGTGTTGATCACCGGCGGCTCGCGGGGCATTGGCGCGGAAACGGTGCGCCTGTTCGTCGAAGCTGGGGCACGGGTAGTTTTCAGTTACGCGCAGGCCAGGAAACGAGCCGAAGCGCTGGCAGCGGCTTGCGGAGGGGCTTCGCGATGCGTAGCCGTCCAGCAGGAACTGAGCTCGCCAGCGGAAGGCCGGAAGCTGGTCGAGGCCGCCGTGACCACGTTTGGCCGGTTGGACTGCCTGGTGGTCAATCACGGCATCTGGCCCCCGCATAACGCCCCCATCGCCGAAATGGCCGAGACGCAATGGCGGCAGACCATGGGCGTGAATCTGGACTCTGTCTTTGGCCTGGTGCAGGCCGCCGTGGGGCAAATGCTAAAACAGGGGCGTACGTCTCCGGGCAAACCTGCCGGGCACATCGTGCTGATCAGCTCGACCGCCGGGCAGCGTGGCGAGGCGTACCATGCCGACTATGCCGTGACCAAAGGCGCGTTGATTAGTCTCACCAAAAGCCTGTCGAGCGAGCTGGCGCCGCTTGGAATCCTGGTCAATTGCGTTGCTCCGGGATGGGTTTCGACAGAGATGTCGGCGGCCACGCTCGAGCATCCCGAACTTGGTCCCAAGGTGGCTGCGGCCATCCCCGTGGGGCGACCGGGACACCCACGGGAGATTGCCGGGCCGGTCTTGTTTTTGTGTACGCCGCTGGCCGGCTTTATCAGCGGTGAGGTATTGAATGCGAACGGCGGCGCTGTGCTGGTGGGATGAAGAAGACAATGAGGAGAATGGAATTGCTTTTTTCCAAGCCAAAAAATCTACCGGCCTTTGTCGGCGTCTGCGTACTCGCCCTCGCAGCCGCATTGCCTATCCAGGCCCAGCAGGATGACTCCGCGAAGAATGCAGCGCAAGCCAGGACCGCGCTGGACGCCATGGTGAAGGCTCTGGGCGGCGAGGCGTGGCTGAACATGCAGAACCGCGAGTACCAGGGGCGGACAGCCGCCTTTTATCACGGCAAGCCATCGGGGGCAACGGCCGAGTATTGGGAGTTTCACGCGTGGCCGGATCACGACCGCATCGAGTTCACCAAGCACCGCGACGTGGTGCAGATCTATACAGGCCGCGAAGGCTGGGAAGTGATCTACACCGGCAAGAAAGAGCTGCCCAAAGACCAGGTGGAGGACTTCCTGCGGCGCCGCGACCATTCCATCGAGACGGTAGTGAAGGAATGGCTCAAGGATCCCCAGACCATCCTGCTCTTTGAAGGACAGAAGCTGGTGGAAAGCCATCTGGCCGACCAGGTGACACTGATCTCGTCCAAAAATGAAGCCGTCACCATCCAGATGGATGCGATGACCCACTTGCCGCTGCGGCGCAGCTTTCAATGGCGCGATCCGCTGTACAAGGACAAAAACGAAGACGCGGAAGAATACGACAATTACCGCGATGTGCAGGGATTTCAGACGCCGTACAACATCACCCGCTTCAAGAATGGCGACATGGTGAACCAGCGCTTCCTGTTCAAGGCGGTTTATAACCAGGCGCTGCCTGCCGACGAGTTCACCCCGGACGCCGCGGCCAGCAAGATCGTTAAGAAATAGCCGGCTGCGCAGCCGACCACGTTCTGCGGGCCCAGCGCGCCTCTACGATGCAGAAACAACGCCTTGGGTAGCCTGATTCCTGTCTGACCGTATACAACTTTTGTTGTCTATTGGAGGGGTCTGTGGGATGCCTTCGTAACGGTTACTTGCCTAGAGTTGGGAACTAGAGCACTTCGTCGAGCGATCGCGAAATGGCTGTCGCGGGGATCCTGCACCGGGAGAAAGACCCGTCGCAGGTGAAATCGGGCCTGGTACGACCGAGTCAATGCGGCTGGAAGTTGATGGACTGAAGCGAAAGGTTGAACCATGCCAACGGGTTTCCAACAGTCTTTGGATCTGGAATTTCGGACGCAGTTGCAGGATTACGGTCTGCACTACGACCCAACTACCGGCTTGCCCAACAGCACGTACTTCCGCGCCTGGATTCGCCGCCGCCTGGAACTGGCAGCCACTCGTGGTGAAGAGATTGTGCTGATCTGGGTGGACGTTTTGAACCTGCGCCGCGAGTACTCCATCGGGGGCGATGAGGGCGCGAGCCGGCTCATCTGCACGGTGGCGGATGCGTTGCGGCCCTGGACCGGGGAAGATGAACTCGTCTGCCGATTCAGTGATCGCTGCTTCCTGGTTGCGCTCAAGCGCGACGAAAGCCTTGAAGCACGCCTTAACCTGATTCTGGATGCGGCTTCGCATCGCTCCATGCGCGGTTCGGAAGGCAAGCCGGAGGTTGCCGCGGGTCTTGCGGCATTTCCGGAAGACGCCACCACGGCGGAAGAGCTGATTCGATTCGCCAGCCTGGCGGCCGCTGTCTCCTCGCGAACCCGCAGTCGGGGCGCGGTGCGCTTCTGCGCGGAAATGAATACGGCGCTGTTGCACGAACGCAGCCTGGAAAAGGATTTACGCGAAGCGCTCCGAGCCAATCAACTGACCTTGGTGTATCAGCCGCAGATCGATCTCTCCACGGGAGAGATCCTGGGAGTCGAAAGCCTGTCGCGCTGGCATCATCCAACACGTGGCTGGGTTTCTCCCGCGCAGTTCATTCCCGTCGCAGAGCGATCCAACCTCATCGACGAGATCTTTTCACACTCGCTGCGATGCCTCTTGACGGATGCGGCGCAGTGGCGGGCAGCGGGCTTTCATCTGCCTTCGCTGGCCGTCAATGCGTCCCCGGCCAATGTGCGGCATGATGAGTTTGTCCAAATCGTAGAACGAGAACTGGCGGCCCATCCTCCCGGCGACATGCAACTGGACATCGAAGTCACCGAGTCGTTGCTGATGGACGACGAAGAGCTCTTTGTGGAGCGGCTGTCGGCGCTGCGGGCCATTGGCGTCAAGGTATCCCTGGACGACTTTGGCACGCGGTACACCGGGTTCAACGCGCTCAAGGGGCTGCCGCTGAACACCATGAAGATTGACAAATGCTTTGTGCATGGCGTGGATCGCTCGACCCAGGCACAGTCGCTTTGCCGCACCATTGTCATGATGGCGGGTCACCTGCGGCTCTCCTCGGTCGCGGAAGG
>Ga0182030_10020216_pt1 | contig 12589 bp, 10 predicted proteins | sample 812S3MmetaG_FD_121299 | JGI IMG/M metagenome (GOLD analysis project Ga0182030, IMG submission 121299) | Permafrost microbial communities from Stordalen Mire, Sweden - 812S3M metaG (Illumina Assembly) | ecosystem: Environmental > Terrestrial > Soil > Wetlands > Permafrost | place: Sweden... | reverse complement strand
GCTGAGTGGCGTTCGGTCCAGGGTTTTCAGGTATGCCGCGGCGTAGGCGTTGGGAGCCAGCAGCAACCGGTCGGCCGCTGCCACATTGTCCGCCGCCACCCACAGCATCCACAATCCGGCGCCCATCCACAGTCCCAGCAGAAGGCACGCGATTCTTCGCGAATGCATCAGAAGTTGATTCTAGCAGGGAAGCTGCCGGCTATCAGCTATCGGCTTGTGGGTTCAATTCGCTGCTCGCGGACCTCTTCTCTTCGCCCCGGCCAACCTGGATGGCGCCGCAGGCGCTGAGAGAAAGCAGATAACAGATAAGAGATAACCGATAATGGCCGCTTCAGTCAGTGGCTCCATGGTTAGCGCGTGCAGGCGCGTCAGGGGTGCTGATAGCTGACTGCTGACAGCCTCCCTGGCTAAAGTCCCACTCCCGCGCCGCCGATCACTCCACCAGAGAGGCGCGATGCCCGAAACCCAAACGACCAACTTTGGAACCATTTCCTTCGCCCCGGAATCGGTTTTTGAATTTCCGAACGGGCTGCCCGGCTTTGAGGAGCGGCGCAGATTTCTGCCTGTGCAAAATCCGCGGACCGCGCCGATTGTGTTTCTGCAAAGCCTGGAAGAGCCATCCTTGTGCTTTACGACTCTTCCTGTCTGGGTGGTAGATCCGCAGTACCGGTTGCGCGTCATGGAGCAGGACCTGGAAGTCCTGGAATTAACGGCCGATCGTCAGCCTCGGATTGGCGACGAAATCCTTTGTCTCGCCGTGCTGTCTATCAGGAATACCGGCACAACGGCCAATCTGTTGGCGCCGGTGGTGGTCAATCTGAAGAATTACAAAGCTGTGCAGGCAGTGTCGGCGGAGTCGGGGTATTCCCATCGGCACCTCCTGTTTCCGCAAGAGGCGGTGGCATGCTGATCATGTCGCGGCGTCAGGGTGAGACCATCCTGATCGGCAGCGAGATTGAGATCGTGATCGCTCACATCGGGCGCTCCCGCGTGAGGGTGGGAATCCGCGCACCGCGGCAAATGGCGGTGGTGGCGCTGGAAGTCAAACTGGTGAGCGAAGAGAATCGTGCGGCCGCGCTAGCGCCCCCGGCCGCGGTGTTACAGACAATTTTGGCGCAATTACTGCCCGACCCTCATACTTTCCACACGCTCACCGATGAGGGAAGTGTACGGCAAGACGCCGGAACAAAAACCTGAAAGGATTTCACAAATGCTCTCTATTCAAACCAACGTAAATTCATTGATGGCTCAGCAGAATCTGAACGTCAACAACCAATTCCAAAGCAAGACTATCGAACAGCTGACGTCCGGCTATCGGATCAACTCTTCGGGCGACGACGCGGCCGGTCTGGCAGTTGCCAACCAGCTTCGCGACAACATTTCGCAGGTGACCCAGGGCGTGGCTAACGGCAACGATGCCCAGGCGCAGCTCCAGATCATGGACGGCGGTATCAGCAACATTTCACAGATTCTCGACCGGTTGCAAACCCTGGCGGCCCAGTCGGCCTCGGGCACCTTTACGGGCGACCGCTCGGTTTTGAACAAAGAATTCCAGACGGACATCGGAGAAATCAATCGCCAGTCGCAGGCCATCGGACTGAACACTGGCGGCACTTTCGCCAAGAGCCTCGCCGTTTACCTGGGCGGTGGTTCGGGAACGTCTTCTGCGGCTACCCTTTCGAACGCCACCGTTACTGTGGACCTGAGCAAGTCGACCGTGGATGCCCAGAGCTTAGGGCTAAATGGCGTGCAAGCCAGCGCGGCTGTCACCAATACTTCTTACGATCTGAGCTCGTCCAGCGCCACCAGCGTGGCGGACATCATCGCCGCTAACGGCACCGCCACCGCGGGGGCAGCGTTCACTTTCCAAGGCGCCGGGTTCGGCGATTCCAACGGAATCAATATTGCCGTAAACCTCAATGGCGTAGCGAACACCACCGACTTGGTGACCAACATCAACGCCGCGATCCAAACCGCCGCTCAGGGAACCAGCGGCGCCGCCGCCGCGTTCAAAGCCGCAAACATCACGGCTTCCGTCGTTACCGATTCGGCAACAGGAAAGCAGTCCCTCGCTTTCAGCTCGAGCAATTCCGCGTTCACGGTTACATCCGGTGCTACCGTAGGCGGCGTGGGAACCGTCGACAAAATGGCCGCGGCCCTGATGGGCGACGTTGCCGTGGCGGGTGCGCCTCTTGGCAATGCCACTGCCGGAGCTGTCACCCAAGTCGCCGCCGGCTCGACCGAGGTTGCTACCGCGGCAACCTCCACTACGCCGAACGTCGCCGCCGACTTGAATTTCCTGGGGACCGTTTCAACAACACAGGCGATTTCTTTCAATGCGCTAGATGCTTCGGGCAATCAGCACAGCCTTACGGTCAATCTGACGACCGGCGAAACGCTGAACCAGTCGCTCGATACCATCAACACCGCCTTGCAGAAATCCGACGATTCCACCCTGCAGCAGATCACTGCGGTGCAGACCGGCGGCACCACCTCAACCACTCTCAACTTCATCAGCACGCTGTCTAACTTTGCGGTGAACGTGGGACCGGATTCCGTTGGAGTTGGTAACGGCGTTTCTACTTCCGCGGTTGGCGTCGGCGACACCCATACCGCACTGCAAGTGGGAACTGGCAGCACCGCCGATATCAGCACCCTGGCTGGCGCCACCAGCGCCGTATCCGCCGTCTCGGCCGCCGTAGGTGCTCTGGGAACCGCGCAAGCCGCTATCGGTAAGGGCGAGAACCAGTTGAACTATGCTGTCAACCTGGCAAGTTCGCAAATCACCAACTTCTCCGCCGCCGAGTCGCAGATTCGCGATGCCGACGTGGCGCAGCAAGCCGCTAACCTGACCAAGGCCCAGACTCTGCAACAGGCGTCCATCGCGGCCATGGCGCAGGCCAATTCCGCTCCTCAGGCGGTTCTTTCTCTCCTGAAGGGTTAATAACTTAAACCAATCCGGCGGCGCGCTCTGAAAGTTCGGGCGCGCCGCCGATCTAAAGTTTTCGGGCCGGGTCGGACGATTAGCCCGATCTGGCCGTGAGTAATTTATGCCGTGAGTAATTTATGGGGACAGTTAGCAGCGTATTATCCAGCTTGAATAGTCTGACTAGTTCGCCGTCGGCCACGGGCAGCAGCAGTTCGAGCAGCAGCGCTTCAAGCAGCAGCTCCGGCAGCAGTCTGTTCACCGGTACGAGTGCGTATTCGCAGGACCTCTCAGGCGCTGTCAGCCGCGCCGTGTCCATCGCTTCTCTGCCTATAGACCTCCTGCAAGCACAGCAGACCACGCTGAACGGCCAGGCGACCGAACTCACTACACTCGACACCGATTTCACGGCGGTGCAAACCGCGATTCAGAGCATTTCTGACGCGTTGGGCGGTTCGGGAATGAGTAGCACTGTCTCCGATCCTGCGGTGGCCAGCGTAACTGTCGGAGACGGGGCGGTGCAGGGCGCCTACTCCATCGACGTTTCGAGTATCGGTGCCTACGCCACGAGTTTATCTACCACCAATTGGAACGCTCCAGCCGATGCATCCGGGCAAACTACTTCTTACAATCTGGTAGTCGGCGGAAGCACTTATTCTTTCACCCCAGCGGACAACAGCGCTGCGACCGTGGCCTCCACGATCAATGCGCAATACGGCAATTTGGTGCAAGCCACTGCGGTGAATGTCGGTTCGTCCGACACTCCCGACTACCGAATCTCCTTGCAAAGTGCCAGCTTAGGGCCCATGACTCTGGGTATCCAAGCGCAGTCGGGGGCCAGCTTGCAATCCGCGCAGACCGCAACCACCGGTTATGCTACCAGCCAGTCAGCCAGCACATGGGTGTCTTCGGGCAGCGCCTCCACCTACACCCTGGCAGTCGACGGCACGAATTACACGATTAAGCCCGCGGACAACAGCGCCGCCAGCGTGGCAGCGGCCATCAACGCACTGTCGGGCACGCCGGTACAGGCTACCGTAGTGGATGTAGGCACCGGCGACAGTCCCGACGAGCGCATCCAACTGCAAAGCACCAGCGCGGGCGTCGCCACTGTAAACTTGCTCGACTCCTCCGGCAACAGTTTGCAGCAACAGGAAACGCCGGCCGCCGCGAGTTCGGCGGTGAGCCAGACCTCCAGCACTTGGGATCCGACTGCCGACGCCTCCGGCAATCCGACGCAATACACTCTCACGATCGGTGGCACGACCCAGACGTTCTCGGCGACCGACAACAGCGCCGAAAGTGTTGCCGCGGCGATCAATGCTTTGTCCGGCAGCCCGGTTCAGGCCAACGTGGTCGACGTCGGTACCGCCAGCCAACCCGACTACCGTCTCCAACTGATCGACAATACCGGCAGTGGTAAAGCGCCGCAACTCACCAGAAGCACTCCGTTCAACCTGCAGACACAGGGGACACCGCCCGGATCGCTGGCCACATATGAGATAGCCAACTCCGGGAAAACGGTGTCGAGCGATAGCCGCGATGTGACGATCGCGGCCGGAACCACTCTGACATTGGCTGGCACGGGAGAGACTGACGTCACCGTGACGCAGTCGGCATCCACCCTCAGCACTGCCCTTTCCGGATTTGCGGACGCTTACAATGCTGCTGTCGCCGAACTGGCAAAACAGTACGGACAGGCGGGCGGCCCCTTGCAAGGGGAAAGCATTGTCTACGAACTCTCACAGTCACTCGGGCAGATGTCTACTTACTACAGTTCGGCTTCCGGGTCGGTCAGCATGGCAGACCTGGGCTTCACCCTGAACGATGACGGCACCCTGACCTATAGTCCCCTGAACATGATGTCGACCGACTTGAGCAATTCAGCCGGTGTGATCGCATTTCTTGGATCGGCGACCGGCGGTGGCTTTCTCCAGGCGGCTACCAACGCGATGAACAACATCGAAACGCCCACCACGGGGCTGCTGAAATCGACGGAGACGGCCTTGCAATCGCAGATCAGCAGCCTAGGCACCACCATCGCTACCAAGCAGGCCCAAGTGCAGCAATTGCAGACCAATCTCACGAATCAAATGGCGACGGCCGATGCCGCGATTGCCAATATGGAGCAACAATACTCTTACATGACCAGCGTCTATCAGGCGCAGCAGACCGCCAACCTGATGTACGCCAATGAATAGCGAATGAATACCGCGCGAACCGACGAGATGCGAAATGCTGTGGCGGCGGGAGACTGGCAAGCCGTCTTGCGTCTCTGGGATGCCTACGCCGCCGGTATCCTCGACGAGATCGGCCGTGGAGCCTGCACGCCAGCCCGCTTGTCCGAAGCGCGGGAATTCCTCGACTGGGCAAAACGCGTCGCCTTATGCGCGAGGGCGCAAACTCAACAACGTCTGGACGCAATTCATGCCGTCAGACAGTACGACGCCCAGCCGGCACGGCCGCGATCTTCGCTACGCGCCAGCTTGTAAGCCCTATCGGCGCGGCCGGGAGGCCGGCGCAGAGCCGAGTTACTTCCCACCCGGCTCCGACTTCACCCCTTCTTCGGAGAGTATCACTAGATCTACGCGGCGATTGCGCGCGCGGCCCTCCTCGCTATCGTTTGTATCCACTGGAGCGTTTTCCGCATAGCCCGCTACCGATAGCCGCTCCGGCGCGATACCAAATTTCTGCCGCAACAACTCCAGCATGGCGATGCTGCGGGCCGCCGAGAGCTCCCAATTGCTCCGAAAGCGGGAATTGTGGATTGGCTTCGAATCGGTGTGGCCCTCCAGCCTCACGGGGTTGCCGAACCCTTGAATTTCGGCGGCAATTTTGGCCAAAATCGCCTCGCTTCCCGGCGCTACGGCATCGTCTCCGGATGCGAAGAAGGTAGCCTCCCGCAGGTTGATTACCAGTCCGCGGCCCTCCAGTTTCAGCCCGATCTTGCCCGCCTTCAACTCCCCGTCCAAGCCGCGCTGCAGCGTAGAGAGGGACTTCGCCAAATCCGCGGGCGGCTGCCGCTGCGGGGGCTCATTCTCGGACTCCTTGACCTTCTCGGGATTCACCGGCGGCTTGCTGTTATCGTGCTTCCCACGGCCCAAAGCAGTGGCCAGTGTGTTGCTGAATTGCCCGTGCTCCAGAGCGTCCTTGACCGATTCCGATACGGCTTTGGCTTTGATCTTGTTGGACTGCGTGGTAGCAAACATCACCACAAAAAATGCGAACAGCAGGGTGATGAAATCGGCATAGGATACGAGCCAGCGCTCGTGGTTTTCAGGTTCGGCGATTGGCTTGCGCCGCATTAGCTTTCGCCCCGGGCCGGCTGGCCGGCCAGCGCCGCCTTGTCCGCGCCTGCAACAGCTTTGGCCTTCCCCGGTTTTGGCGAATCCTGGTTGTAAGAGTCGAGTTTCATGCGCAGAAGCGTAGGGTTCAGCCCTTCCACCAAGCCAACCACCCCTTCGAGAATCAGCTCCTTCACCAGGGCCGCGGCCCGTGTGCGCCCCTTGAGCTTATTGGCTACCGGCAGAAAGAAGATATTCGCCGATGCCACTCCGTATACCGTCGCGACGAACGCCACCGCAATTCCGTGACCCACCGCCTTGATGTCCTCCAGGTTCTTCATCACCTGGATCAGCCCCATGACCGCTCCGATAATCCCGATAGTCGGCGCGTATCCTCCGGCCGCCTCCCAAACCTTGGCTTCAGCCTCGCCAATCATTTCGCCTAAGCCGATATCCAGCTCCATCATTTTGCGGAGTTCCTGCAAGTCGGTGCCGTCGACGGCCAGGTTGAGTGCTTTGCGCAGGAATGGATCGGCAACGGCCTCAGCTTCCGTCTCCAGACTGACGATGCCGTGTTTGCGCGCCATGGCGGCATAGCGGATCAGGGATTCGATAGTCGCGGCAGTCGAACTGCCCTTCTCCAGGAAAGCTCCGCCCAACCCCTTGCAGGCGCGCAGGAACACCGGAAGCGGTGTTGTCACCAGGACAGCGCCGAGGGTGCCCCCCATCACGATCATGGCGGCAGTCATCTGCGCCACGTCCTGAATGCTGCCCTTCTCCAGAATCAATCCGCCCAGGATGCCGGAGAGCGCGACGGCAATTCCCCCAATCGTGGCGAAATCAGGCCTCGCACCGCGAGGTTTGGACGGCGTGGGAGCGGACGAAGCGGGCTTCTGAGCACTTTGGGGAGACGGGTCAGCCATGGGCGATCAGTCCAGTTCCTCGGGCAACTCCGGGAGCACGACGGGTTCTTCCGGCGCGGCGAATATCCTCCGCCGGAATGCCACGATGAGCTCCACCACTTCTTCGGCCGTCTCACGGACCCGCAGGATCTGTCCGTTAGTCAATGTAATGACGGTATCCGGCGTGACGTCGATGTGCTCGATCAAGTCGGAGTTCAGCACTAATGAAACGTGATTGAGGCGCGTGAGCCGGATCATGTAGTCTGCTACCTTCTTATCGACTCGCTATGCCCGAATCATTAGCCCGCGAATCTTCCTCCGGTTGGACTACTGCTTTGGGGGTATCATAGAACTTCCAGAGATCTCGTATGGCATTCCTACCCAACTCTCCCCTTGGATCGGCCACCATAGGCCAAATCGGCGTGACCATCGCCGACGTCGAACGTTCCATTGTGTTTTACCGCGATGTGCTGGGGATGAAGCTGCTGTTCGATGTGCCCAATATGGCCTTTTTCTCCTGCGACACCATCCGCCTGATGCTGAGCGTCGCCGAGAGACCGGAAGACCATTTCGGATCGGCCATCTATTTTAAGGTGCCGGACATTCAGCAGTCCTACCAGGCTTTGTGCGAGCGGGGCGCTTCCTTTGACGGCCCGCCTCATGTGATCGCCCGCATGGCCACTTACAACTTGTGGATGGCTTTTTTCCGCGATCCCGACCTCAATTTGCTGGCTCTGATGTGCGAGATCCCGCGCGCGTAAATCTCCCCGCCGGAACGGCTAGCTATAGATAGCCTAGTAGCTAAGCTAGGCCCTCTTCGGAGGCCGTTCCAGCTCATCCAGCAGAGCCGAGAGCCGCGGCGCTCGGTCCCGGCGGCCTCCATAGCGCACGGCGTTGTAAGCCGAGGTGAATTCTTTCACCGTACGGCCCATTGGGGTTGCCGGGAGCGAATGGGCGAATTCCATGGGTGTGAACCAGACCGGCTTTTGATATCCTTGCCGCCGCAGCACCTGTAGCATGCGTTCATAGAGCAGCGTGGCGTCCTCTCCGCTGGCCTCTCCGCGGCGCACGCGTTCCACTCGTCGCCGCACCCGCATGGCCCGCAAGAGCTCGGGCCCGCTCGCCCACAGCCAGTAGGCGAGCAGCATCGCCAGGAGCACTCCAGCTCCAAACCGCCGCGACCACGCTTTGGCCCCCGCGGCCCAGCGCGCTCCGGCGCCGGACAGCGAGTCGCTCCAGCCCATTCCCAGCCGCCGGATGGTCTGTTCGATCCGGTCCGCCAAAGTGCCCTGATGGTTCGGATCGTAGCCCACTACCCACTGTTGCCAAAAGGTCTCCGCGGCATCCAGATACAGACTGAATTTGGAGAACAACGTGAGCGAATGGGACGACAGATCGGGCGGCGTGGGGTCGAAAGTAGTCCAGCCGTGCCCGGGAATCCAGGCCTCCACCCAGCTGTGGGCGTCGGATGCGCGTACCAGCCACAAATCGGAAATCGGATTGTACACGCCCATTTGGAATCCTGTAGCCAGCCGCGCCGGGATATTCATGGTCCGCAACATCACCGCCATGGCCGACGCGAAATACTCGCAATAGCCTTTGCGGCGCACAAAAAGGAAGTCGGCTAACGGGTCCTTCATCTCCCGTTGAGGCAGGTCCAGGGTGTAGGTATACTCGCTGCGCAGTCCTTGCTCGATGGCGCGAGCTCGTGCCAGGTCGCTCGCGGCGCCGGCGGTCATCGACTGCGCTAGTTCGCCGATACGAGGGTCGATGTCCGGCGTTCGCAGGTATCGCTCCCGGTGCCGCAAATCGAGAATGGGTGCGGGATAGGCCGGCGGCGCGGTTTCCGGAGGCTCTTCGAGCACGCTGAAGGCGTCGTAGCGGAAGCCCGAAGGCGGCGACTGTGCCAGACGAAAGCAGCCGGTTTCCGCTTCGAAAACGGTGGCATCCGGCAGTCCCTCGACATTCTCCGGCGTCCCGGCGAAGAACAGGGTCCGCGATTCCAAGTCGGTAAATTCGACGCGATAACTGCGCTGTTGGCGGCCTGCGTGGGGGACCAGAGGGATGTGGCCGCCGATCGCCACGACGCCACGTTCACCGGGAGCAGGGCGAGACCGCGACCACACCCGCCCGTCGAAATCGGTGAGCACGTCCCCGCGCCATTTGCTCGAACCCATCGGCTGGTTGCCGTAAATAGCGACGTGCATTACCGCCCGCGAGCTCGTCTTGAACTCCCCAATTTCGCCCAACGTCACGTGCTCCGAATATCCAGGGACGCGGAAATGGTGCGACGTCAAGGAGGAAAGGGCCGCGTCGGCGGTCCGCGGCAGCAGGAAGAACATGCCCGCGGTGAGTGTCAGAATCCCCAGGGCGATCCAACCTGCCAGGAGGGCGAGGCGCGAATGGAAATGCTTCAAGCCGGCGCGTGACGTGGTGGGCGCCTTGCGCATGGCACGCCGGATCTCTCCGCTCGAGAGCGCCGCGATGGCGAACAGCAGGAACAGAGCGAGACACAGAAAAAAATTGATATTGATGGACAGAATGGCGGCGGCCAAGAGTTCCAGAAACGCAATGATGGCGATATAGAGATTGTCGCGGTTGGTGCTGGCGGTGAGGATCTTCACCACCGCCAGAAAAAAGACCAGGTGCACGGTGGCGGAGAGAAACTCGTGCGAGAGCAGAAAATAGTCGATAGGGAAGAACGCGGCATATGCCGCCGCTGCTATAGTGGCGCTGCGTTCCGAGAGGTTCAGCCGCACCACGCCGGCCACCAGTAGCGCCCGCAGCAAAATGCCCCCACCCGTGAGGACGATGGTCGGGATGTCCAGGTATGCCGACCCGGCGACTGCCAGATACCCGCTGGCCAGCAGGCCGAGCAGGGAGAACTGGAAGAATCGCTCCACCGGAAGGGGAAGCCGGGCGCTGGCATCGGGGCGCACAACTCATTATAGCTATCAGCTATCAGCTATCAGCTATCAGCTCTCAGCTCTCAGCTTTTAGCTTTTAGATGGCCGGTACAGATCACGCGCCGCTAACCGATAGCCGATAGCCGACTTTTTCTCCCAGGTACGGATGAGCGCCACGAGCGGAGAATACTCCAGCTGACAGCTGAAAGCTGACAGCCGACAGCTATCTTCTCTTAAACTTATCCGCCAATGCTGCCACCGAAGACTCGATCGTGGGCTTTGCCGCGGGCGCCGGCTTGAAATTCTTTCGTTTCGGCTCGGGCGGCGCCGCTTCCAGCGCCTTCATGGAGAGCGCGATGCGTTTGGCCTTAGCGTCGGCGCTGATCACCTGCACCTTCACGATCTGCCCCACCTTCACCACGTCGCTCGCCTCTTTCACGAAGCGATTGGCCAACTGGCTCACATGCACCAATCCGTCCTGATGGACCCCGATATCGACGAACGCGCCGAACCGCGTCACGTTCGTTACCACTCCTTCGAGCGTCATCCCCGGCGTCAAATCGGAGATCTCGCGCACATCCTCACGCCAGTGCGGCGCTACGAACTGCTCGCGCGGATCGCGCCCCGGCTTACGCAATTCCTCGCGGATGTCGCCCAGCGTGTACATGCCGACGGTCTCCGTCTGGAATCCCTCCAGCTTTACTTTCTCGATGAGGTCCGGCTTGCCGATGAGTTCCTTCACCGACAGCCCCAACGACGCGGCGATCCGTTCCACCACCGGGTACGATTCCGGATGCACCGCCGTCATGTCGAGCGGATTTTCCCCGCCGCGAATGCGCAGGAATCCGGCTGCCTGCTCGAACGTTTTCGGCCCGAACCCCGCTACCTCCAGCAACTCCGCGCGCGACTTGAAGCGGCCCTTCTCATCGCGATGCGCCACCACTTTCTGCGCCACCCGCTCCGAGATTCCCGCCACGTAGCGCATCAGCGCCCACGACGCCGTGTTCAAGTCCACACCCACGCGGTTGACGCACGATTCCACCGTCGCTTCCAGGCTCTGCTTGAGCCGCCGCTGGTCCACGTCATGCTGGTATTGGCCGACGCCGATCGATTTCGGGTCCACCTTCACCAGTTCCGCCAGAGGATCCTGCAAACGCCGCGCAATCGAAATGGCGCCGCGGACCGTCAGGTCGAGATCCGGGAATTCCTGGCGCGCGATTTCCGACGCGGAGTACACCGACGCGCCGGACTCGCTCACCGACACGCTGAAAATCTTCGTCAGGTTGACCTCGCGCAGGAAATCCTGCACGAACGCCTGCGATTCGCGCGACGCCGTCCCGTTGCCGATAGCGATGGCCTGCACGTTGTGCCGCGCGATGAGCGATGCGAGCGTCTTGCGCGATCCTCCGACATCGTTCCGCGGCTCGAACGGATAAATCACCGCATGTTCCAGGAAGCGGCCGGTATCGTCCACTACCGCGATCTTACAGCCCGTACGAATGCCCGGGTCGAGGGCCAGCACGGTGAGCATACCGGCCGGAGGCGAGAGCAGCAGGTTCTCCAGATTCTCGCGGAAGACTTTGATGGCCTCCTCGTCGGAGCGGTCTTTCAATTCGAGGCGCACTTCGGTCTGGATGGACGGATTCAGCAAACGGTCGTACGAGTCTTCGATCGCCTGTTCGAGATGCGGCACCCATTCGCCCGCCGCGCGGACTACTTGCGCACGCAGCCATGTCAGCGGCTTCACCGGGTCCATCTCGATTTCGAAAATGAGGATGCCTTCCTTGGCGCCGCGCCGGATGGCGAGCATGCGATGTGAGGGAATTTTGCTGGCCGGCTCGCTGAACTGCACGTACATCTGGTACTTGCCTTCGGGGTCGGGCACGCCCTCGATGGCGCGGCTGGTCACCAGCCCTTCGGCCATCATCATGGAGCGCACTTCTTTGCGGAATCGGGCGTTCTCGCTCACCCACTCGGCGACGATGTGGCGCGCACCCTCCAGCGCTTCCTCGGCGGACGCCACACCCTTCTCGGCGCTCACGAATGTGGCGGAAAAGTCGGCCAGCGACGAGCCGCCGGTCTGGTCCCAGAGGTATTGCGCCAGCGGCTCCAGGCCCTTGTCGCGCGCGATCGACGCCTTGGTGCGCCGCTTCGGCTTGTAGGGCATGTACAGGTCTTCCAGCTCATTCTTTTCGAGTACGGAGTTGATGCGCGCCGCGAGTTCAGGCGTCAGCTTGCCCTGCCCGGCGATGGTGTCGAGCACAGTCTTGCGCCGCTCTTCCAACTCGCGGAAATATTCCAGCTTCTCTTGAATGTCGCGGATCTGAACTTCGTCCAGGTTGCCGGTGGCCTCTTTCCGGTAGCGAGCGATGAAGGGCACGGTAGCGCCCTCGTCGAGAAGTTCGATGACGGCGTTCGCGCCCTTCAGCGGAACGTTGATCTGCTGGGCGATATGGATGAGTACGGGGGTAGAAAGCACGATTGGTTCAGGCATGAATTGCGCTAACTTCCATCATGCCACGGCGGCATCGGGGATGGCTTTCAGCCGATCGCGCCACAAGTGCGCTGAGG
>Ga0182030_10020214_pt1 | contig 12590 bp, 9 predicted proteins | sample 812S3MmetaG_FD_121299 | JGI IMG/M metagenome (GOLD analysis project Ga0182030, IMG submission 121299) | Permafrost microbial communities from Stordalen Mire, Sweden - 812S3M metaG (Illumina Assembly) | ecosystem: Environmental > Terrestrial > Soil > Wetlands > Permafrost | place: Sweden... | reverse complement strand
CGGCACGCCCCAGGTTTCCTTCAGCTTGCCGCCGTACTTGTTGATGATGTCCTGCAAATCCTTGGGCACGGACGAGCTGCCGTGCATTACCAGATGCGTGTGCGGCAGGCGCTTGTGAATCTGAATCAGCAGATCCATCTTCAGCACCGAGCCATCCGGCTTCTTGTTGAACTTGTAGGCGCCGTGACTGGTGCCAATGGCAATCGCCAGCGCGTCTACGCCGGTGCGCTCGGCAAATTCCACTGCCTGGTCGGGGTCGGTCACATGCTCCAGGCCTGATCCGCCCGCACCGTGGCCGTCTTCAATACCGCCCAGCACGCCGATCTCCCCCTCGACCGTGACGCCGCGTGGATGCGCATATTCCACAACCTTACGCGTGACTTCAACATTCTCTTCAAAGGTCGACGGCGTCTTCCCGTCTTCCTTGAGAGAGCCATCCATCATCACCGAGGTGTAGCCCAGTTCGATGGCGCTCTTGCAGGTCTCAAAGCTGTTGCCGTGATCCTGGTGCATTGCAATCGGAATCCCCGGATTCAATTCAGCGGCCGCCTGGATCAGCCGGAATAAATAAAGATCCTCGGCAAACTTGCGCGCTCCGCGGCTGGCCTGCACGATCACGGGCGATTTGGTCTCGGTCGCCGCGATCATGATGGCCTGAATCTGTTCCATATCGTTGACGTTGAACGCGCCGACGCCGTATCCGCCCTTGGCGGCCTCGTCGAGAAGCTGCCGCATGGAAACTAGAGGCATATCAACTCTCCTTTGCCCTGAATCTCGTTTTCTAAATCCCTGTCTTGAACCCCGCCGCCAACTCCGTTTCCGGTTTCAGGCTCTCTGGTCGGTGCATTCACCGGGAGGTCGCGGGAACTGCGATCGTCTTTATGGTAGCAGACGGGCGAATGCGCAAAGTGTGCGCCTGAACACATCGGCAGATCCTGCGTGGCCGTCGCGTGTGGAATAATCCGTCCGTGCATCCCGTCGCGCTCGCGATCCCCTCCAGTTGGTTCCTGCTCGCCTGCGCCGCGGGAACCGTTCTGTTGCTGCTCGTCCTGATTGCCCGGGTTCGTCTACACCCGGCGCTTGCGCTAGCCGCGTCGGCCTTTGCGCTCGGCATTGCCGCAGGCATGCCGCTGACCCAAGTCCCGCTGTCGTTTACTGCTGGCGTGGGGGGCCTGATGGGACACATCGCCCTGGTGCTGGGCCTCGGCGCAATTCTGGGCCGCCTTCTCGCCAGTTCCGGCGGTGCAGCCTCGTTGGGCAATACACTGGTCGAGAGCTGTGGAGAAAAAGGCTTGCCGTGGGCGCTACTTGGCTTGGGAATCCTGGTCGGCATGCCAGTTTTTTTTGAGGTCGGCCTGGTGCTGATGATGCCCATCATCGCCGCCGCAGCAAGGCGCAGCCATCGCCCGCCGATTCTTGTCGGTCTTCCGATGCTGGCAGGGCTCTCGATCGTGCACGGGACGATTCCGCCACATCCGGCCGCAATGCTCGCCGCCACGCAATATCACGCCGACCTCGGCCGCACCATCGTCTGGGGCGTGATGGTGGGCATTCCGGCGGGCATCATGGCGGGGCCAGCGCTCGAATGGGCCCTGACGCGTTTCTTCTGGAAAAAGCGCATCGCGGTTTACAAGGATTCGGAAGAGCCAACGCTGTTCGAGGCCCCACCGGCGCCAAATGACGGCGGCTCCGAGCATAAGGAAACGAGCCCGGCGTCGAGTCAGTCGCCGACACCGAAACCAATCACTGAGCCGATCCCCAAACCAGCTGGTCCCACTCGCGCCGCCTGCGCGATTCTGTTGCCTATCGCGCTCATCTTTCTCTCCAGCTGGGCTGACTCGCTCGCTGCTCCTGGCGGTCTCGCCAACCGGTGCCTCCGCTTCATCGGCAGCGCCGACGTGGCGCTCCTCATTGCCGTGCTCGCGGCGCTCGTCTCACTCGGTCCGCGCATCCAGACCGGCCGCCATCACGGCCGCGAGCTGCTACGGAAGCTGACGTCAGAATCTTTCGAGCCCATCGCCAACGTGCTCATGATTCTTGCTGCGGCCGGTGGCCTAAGCGGCATTCTGCGCGATTCCGGAGCAGCACAAGCCACGGTATCGCTGGCGTTGCAAGGGCACATGCCTCCACTGATCCTGGCTTGGTTGCTCGCGGCCGTGGTGCGTGTCTCCATGGGATCGGCCACTGTCGCGATGGCTGTCGCCTCCGGTGTACTAGCGCCCATGGTCGGCCACCTTGGAGTGCGGCCTGAACTTCTCGTCCTCGCCACGGGAACCGGCTCTCTTGTCTTTTCGCAAGTGAACGATCCCGGCTTCTGGATGATTCAATCCTTCTTCAATCTGGAAATGAAGGAAACCTTCGCCACCTGGACCGTTCTTGAAACGGTGCTGTCAGTCGTAGGTCTCGCGGGCACTCTTCTGATGGCAGCGGTCCTCCACTAGGCGGAAGCTGTCCCCGTTCCCTGTTCACTTCCACGCCCCCAGCAGCTTCCGCACAAGCACCAGTTGCCCGATGTGATAAGCATTGTGATCTGCGGTCAGCAGCACCTCGCGCAGAATCGTCTGTCCGTCCCCATGAGGAATCTTCGCGAAGAGGTCGGTCTTTTCGTCCGCAACAAGCGCACGCAGCGCCTTAAGGTCTTTTCGAAACGCACGTACACTCTTATCCCAAGCCTTCTCGTCAGGCGGCGCTGGATTCTTGGGCCAGTACTCGTCCGGCCATTTCGGCGATTTGTGTTTCGCATCGCGCGAAAATTCCAGAATGTCCCATTGCGCGATGCGCAAATGCTCCAACAGTTGCCAAGGCGAATGCTCGGCCCCCTTGGGCCTCTTGCCCTGTAACTCCACCGGCATATTCTTAACCGCATCATCAAAGGTTGCGTGGGCGTTCCCCGCGGTAAGCAGGCTATTCAGTTGTTCGCGCAATGCTGCGTCATTCGCCATACGATAAATGCTCCGTTTTGCTGCTGGAATAGACGACCGAGGCACTCACAAAAGCAGTCATCCTCCAGTTGAGATTCGCCCCGCTCAATCAAAGATGCGTGAATGTTTGCGCGTACGTGTTGGCCGAAATGCGCTAGATGCTCTCCCACATTTGTTACCCTGCGAAAAGCAGCCAACAGCCGTAGCCCGAAAGGCGTCCGACCATGCATCGCATCTTTACTGCCATCGCCGTCCTTGCCTTGACTGGACCTCCCTTCGCCGCCATCGCCCAAAACGAGCCCGCCAAACCGCAATATCCCAACTACCCCAGCGAGACGCCGCAGGCTCTACAACCCGCCACGGCAAGCTTCGACTACGCGCGCCGCGAAGCCATGATCCCCATGCGGGACGGCGTCCGGCTGCATACCGTCATCCTTGTGCCCAAAGGCGCACAGCACGCACCGGTCCTGCTCACAGGCACGCCCTACAGCGCCGACCAGCTCACCACCCACGTCCCCAGCGCGCATCTTGGACCGACACTTTACGGGTACGACAACGCCACCGACGTGATTGTCGAAGGCGGCTACATTCGCGTCATCGAAGACATCCGCGGCAAATACGGCTCTGAGGGCGACTACGTAATGAACCGCCCCATCCATGGACCGCAGAATCCCACGTCCGTGGACGAGGCGACAGACACTTACGACACCATTGACTGGCTCGTCAAAAATATCCCCGAAAGCAATGGCAAGGTGGGCATTCTCGGCATCTCCTACGACGGATTTCTGCCCTTGATGGCGCTCGTGAATCCGCATCCCGCGCTCAAAGTCGCAGTACCCATGAATCCTATGGTCGATGGCTGGATGGGCGATGACTGGTTCCACAACGGCGCTTTCCGTGAGCAGAACATGCCGTACATCTACGAGCAGGAAGGCACGCGCGACAACAACGCCAACGCCAAATGGTGGACTGCGCACTTCGACGACTACGACGAATACATGAGCGCGGGTTCGGCGGGCGAGTTGGGCCGCGAGCACGGCCTGGAGCAGATGGGCTTCTGGAAAAAAATCCTCGATCACCCGGCCTACGATTCGTTTTGGAGCGATCAGGCCGTAGACAAAGTGCTTGCCGACGACTTCAAACGCGAAGGCATCAAGGTGCCGACCATGCTCGTCCACAGCCTGTGGGACCAGGAAGACATCTACGGCGCGCCCGCTGTGTACAAGGCCATCAAGCCTCTCGACACCGACAACGACAAGGTCTTCCTGGTGCTTGGCCCCTGGCACCATGGCCAGGAGATCGAAGATGCCGCATCGCTCGGCGCGATCCGTTTCGGCTCTGACACCGGCACATGGTTCCGCCAAAATGTTCTGCGGCCGTTTCTCGATCACTACCTCAAAGACGATGCCCCGGCAAGCAACGTCGCGCCGGTCACTGTCTACGAAACCGGCATGAATCGCTGGCAGAATCTGCAAGCATGGCCCGTGGCACCAGCAACCAAGCCTCTCTATCTTGAACCGGGATTCAAGCTCGGCTTCACCGCACCAGGGGATGGGGATGCTTCAAGAGCGGCAATGCAGTCTGCTCAATCAACGAGCATCAAGCTCGAAGATTATGACGAATATGTCTCCGACCCATCGCACCCCATTCCCTACCGCGCCCGGCCCAGCCAGCCCATCGGCTACGACCCACCACTCACCTGGGCCGAGTGGCTCGTCGATGACCAGCGGGAAGCCTCGGGCCGCACCGACGTTCTCACCTACACGTCTGACGTTTTGATCGAGCCTCTCCACATCACGGGCCAGCCCATCGCCAATCTGATCGCTTCCACAAGCGGCACCGACTCCGATTGGGTCATCAAGCTGATCGATGTCTATCCCGATCAGGTCGCCGACCATCCCGAGCTCGGCGGCTATCAACTCCCGATAGCCATGGATATCTTCCGCGGCCGCTATCGCGAAAGCCTCTCCGCGCCCAAGGCCATCGAGCCCGGCAAGCCGCTGAACTACAGATTCGCCCTGCCGCCCACGAACCACGTTTTCCTCCCCGGCCACCGCATCATGGTGCAGATCCAGTCGAGCTGGTTTCCGCTCTATGATCGCAACCCGCAGACCTTCGTCCCGAATATCTTCTGGGCCAAGCCGGAGGACTACAAGAAAGCCACGCAGCGTGTCTACCACCTGCCCGGCGCGGCCAGCAGCATCGAGTTGCCAATCGTTACTGCGAATTGAAGCGAGTAAGTTTGCGACGGCAACTCATCCGGAATGTCAGCGCGGCCGTCCGCGCCCTCTCAGACGGAAGCTCGGATTACGACGTCAAGCACACTTCAGCGAGACTGAACCGCAAGGGACTGCGGCTGATCGATTGTGTACGGTGAGCCCGGCGCCTCCTGATAGGTCGACGCCGTTACGGTAAAGACGTAGAGCTTGTTGGCGGCCTGACTAATGGCATATATATGATTGCTGCAATCCCAGAACATTTGATTGATGGTATCGGTGGTCAGCAGGTCCGTATAAAGGGATGCCGGATTGGCGCCATTGAAGTGAAAGACCTGCAATCCGCCGGTTCCACCGACCGCCAGCAAATTGCCGGCGGGAGAGATCTTCAAGTCGTTGATTGCGGTCACGGCCGTGCCCGGCATGCTGGCGCTGGTATTGGTCGTGGTCAAGTTGCCGTTGGCGTCGGCTGCGAAGGAACCAATTCCCTCAACCGCATCTTCGCTCAGCTCGCCGGCGGGCGGAGCTATGCAAAAAACACCGTCGCTCAAACACAAACTACACCCACAGCTCCCAGCCTATCTCCGCACAGCCGCTGCTACTCCAAAATGAAGCACACTCGCCGATCTCCTCATCCTGGATCCGTCGAAAATCAGCTCTTGTGAGAAATCGCGGCTAAGGGCGAGTGCAGAAGATATGGAAGAATTGGGGAACACTGAATTTGATCTCGTTAATCTCGAAGAATTCGGGAATTCTGCGCATGCATTTTCACATGCCGGATGAGCACTCGTCGCCAATGCAACCGGACATGAATCCGCTATAACCGATACAGGCTGCACAACGTGTCAGGAGAGCGCGCCTAAGAGCCCAGCACAGCCTGTTGGACAGCGAGAATCTCCTTGATTCCAGCCTCCGCCAAATCAACGAGCCCATTCAACGCGCTTCGGGAGAAACTTCCCTTCTCCGCAGTCGCCTGCGTCTCCACCAGGCCCCCATCGGCCGTCATCACGACGTTCATATCCACCTCGGCCTGCGAGTCTTCTTCATAGCAGAGATCGAGCAGCGCCGTGCCGCTCACGATCCCCACCGACGTCGCGGCTACCAACTGCTTCATCGGCGATTGGTTCAGCGCTCCAGAGGCCACGAGCGCATTGAGCGCGATTGCCAGAGCCACCGCCGCACCCGTAATCGCCGCAGTCCGTGTGCCTCCATCTGCCTGGATCACATCGCAATCCAGAATCACGGTTCGCTCGCCCAGAAGCTGCATGTCCACCACCGAGCGCAAGCTGCGACCAATTAGCCGTTGAATCTCATGGGTCCGGCCGCCGATTTTGCCCCGCTCGCTCTCGCGCGGCGTGCGGCTCACTGTGGAACGTGGCAGCATCGCGTACTCCGCCGTAACCCAGCCACGGCCAGAGTTTCGCAGCCAGCCTGGAACCCCTGGCTCGATGGTCGCGTTGGTTAGTACACGCGTGTTGCCGAGCGCAACCAGAATCGAACCTTCCGCCGTCTGCACAAAGCCCGGTGTAAGAGTGAGGGGACGCAGCTGGCTGGGCGTCCGGCCGCCGGGACGAAAGAAGTCAATAGAATCTGACGCAGGCATACGGGGATTGTACGGGAAGCAGGAATCGTGCAGCTCTGCGTGACCGATCCAGTTTCGTTCCAGTCTGGGAATTGCTCGGAAATCGCGCATGGAAATGGGAATGCCAATAAAGTCTTGAAACCAAACGTCCGAATCGATGAATCGACGCGGCGCTTCCCGATTTGATACCGGTCCGCGCTAGAGCGGAGACTTCCTTAATTTCCAGACTTTGGACCTAATCAACTTTTTTCAATCACTTAGAAGTTTGTCCTACTTTGGCACGCAGCGTGTATTAGAAGAGAACAGCATTCGCTGAATGTTCGCCAGAGCGGAATTGGAAAAAAGGGAAAGGGAATCGCAGGAATACTGGCGCAGACAAATGGCGAGGCAAGAAAGGATGGTTGCGAAAATGGGACAGACCGATCAGCCGAGATTCGAACCAAGTAAGCCTATACGAGAAGAAATGGCCTTGCACGCAATGAACCTGCAGTCCATCGGAAGCGCGAACTTGGCGGAAGTAGCGCACGAAGCCCGTAACATGGTGGCTGCGCTTGGACTCTATTGTGACCTATTGGAGGAACCCGGCGTACTCACGGCGACTCATCGACACTATGGCACTGAATTGCAAATGGTCGCTGCGGCCAGCCGACGGCTCGTAGAGCGGCTGATGATTTTGGGAGGGCAAGAAAAGGCGAGCATAGCGCCTGACGGCAATACCCTGCAACTTGACCCGCCACTGAGCTTGCCGGAGGTCGCGGCCAACAAGCCAAAGGCAACGAAATACTGGGACGAGATACCGCCCAAACTCATCAGCGATTTCGCGTGGGAGCTGCAAACGAATCGGAACTTGCTCGCTGCTCTAGCGGGACCAGCCGTCACCGTCACAGTGAACGCCGTCGGCGGCGCCCTCCCGGTTCGTCTCAGCAGTGAAGACCTGACTCGCATACTGGTCAACCTCGCAAAGAATGCTGTCGATGCAATGCCCGATGGAGGAAGAATTCAACTAATCCTTCGAGAGTGCCCAGCCGCAGCAGGAGAGGGACAAAGACTCATTTTGAACTTTGAGGACAACGGGTTGGGAATTCCGCCCAAGGCTTTGGAAAAGATCTTCGAGATTGGCTATACGACGCGGTCAAAAACCGGATGCGCAGGCGAGAGTTGGCAAAACGAGCATCGAGGACTCGGCCTTTCGATCACCCGATCAATCGTCGAATCGGCGGGCGGACAAATTCGCGCGGCCAACCGGGATCCGCTCGGAGCCTGCTTCCAGATCGAGCTGCCCGTACGCACTTCATAATGATCGCCTTCAACCCGGGGTTTTCATCGGTGATCAATCCCACATACTAACGGCAAGAGGGGCACCTACAATGCTTCAAACAGTCTTTCAGTCGCGAGTTATGGAGCCAATACCTCAATTTACAGATTCCGTGCCGAAATTGCACGTGCTCGTTGTCGATGGCGATGCATCCATTTGCACCGGGTGCGCCGAGATCGCGGCAGCTCTAGGATATGCCGCGCAGAGCACCTGCAAACTTGCAGAAGCGCGAAGCCTGCTGCGTGGACATGCAGCCGACATTGTTCTTTTGAACCTTCCGCCGGGAGATTCTGAAAGCATGGAGTTCGTCTCGGAGATCAGAGATCTCTATCGGCAGACAACCATTATCGGGATGACGACCTCCGAATCGGTGAATTCGGCTGTAGAGGCAATGCGCGAAGGCGCTTCAGACTATCTGATTAAGCCGTTCGCCGTGGACGAGTTGTCGACGGCCCTGGAACGAGCTTCGTCGACACATTCCGCGAACTCTGCGGCGCGTCTCTTACGCGAACAACTGCGTCTGACGCAAGGCCTCGGATCTTTGATCGGCCGATCGGCAGAGATGGATAAGCTCTATCGCATCCTTTCCAAGGTTGCGCAAAGCACGCACCCAGTCTTGATTCTCGGCGAAAGCGGCACCGGCAAGGAGTTAGTAGCGCAGACAATTCATGCCAGCGGGCCCAACCCGGAGAAGCCCTTCTTGCCGGTAGACTGCGGCTCCCTCGTCCCAACACTCATTGAGAGCGAACTCTTCGGCCATGTAAAGGGCGCGTTCACGGGCGCCAATCGCTCCAAGGATGGCCTGCTGGTTTCAGCTGAATCCGGGACCGTATTTCTAGACGAGATTGGCGAACTCACGCTGGACCTGCAGGCCAAGCTCCTCCGGGCTCTGCAAGAGAAGGAAGTCCGGCCTGTCGGCGCAACGCACCGCGTGCCCATCAGAGCCCGCATCCTAGCCGCCACAAATCGGGATCTAGCCGCAATGGTGGAAACCGGAACGTTTCGGAAGGACCTCTTCTACCGTCTCAATGTCGTCAACCTACGGCTGCCCCCCTTGCGGGATCGTCGCGAGGACATTCCGCCGCTGGCTGCGCACTTTCTTGATCGTGTCAGCCGCGACGGCGGCAAAAAGTTTACGCTGAGCGATGAAGCATTGCGCATCATGATGCGGCATGACTGGCCCGGTAATGTGCGCGAGCTTGAGAATGCCATCGAACGTGGCTGCGCCTTTTCGACCTGCGGAGTGGTGGCGCTAGGTGATCTTCCCACACAGCTGCAGGAAGAAGGGTTGGCGGCCCATCGAGCGTCTCGGCAACGTGAGACAGCAACAAATGGAGCAGCAGAGACCGAGCAAGTGACCGCACTCGCCGACCTGGAGCGCGATGCGATCATGGGAGCCATTCGCGTGCTGAACGGCGATAAACTCAAGGCCGCCAAGTTGCTGGGTATCGGTAAAACCACTCTCTACCGCAAATTGAAGGAATACGGCATCGCGGACCCGATACAAGCCGATTAGCCGCGCTCTCTCGTCGGATGAGCCTCAGCGGTATCACGGCTTTCGTCGCCTGCGCCGGCCGCGCAGCGATTAATCCCTGACACTAGAACAGACAGGAAATTCAGCTATGAACAAGGAGCTGGGAATGAGCATTTTGATGGTTACGGGTATCGAAGGAGCGCGCAACTGCGCTGCGGTTGTCGCAGAACGGCTCGGCGTTGTCGTCGAAGTCGCGGAAGGACGAAAGACGTCTTTGGCAGCCCTGCGCAAGCAGGAGTACGGCGTGATCATCCTGGACGAGACACTTGCCGCGTGCGATCCCGCCGGCGCGGAAGCGATCTGGGAGCACGCAGGATTGGCCATTCCGCTCCAGATCAACTTCGCAATATCGGGCGCGGCCAGGCTGATTCGGGAAATCCGCGCGGCACTGCACCGCCGCGAGCGCGAGCAAGCGCTGGCACGCAAGGCCGCAGCCGGGGCAATCGAAGCCGAGGTAAGAACAACGATTGCCGGATTGCTCCTGCATTCTGAATTGGCTCTCTCCGCAGGTGAAATGCCCAGCGGAATCGCCGACAAGCTCCGATTGGTGGCCGACCTTGCCAACAGTCTGCGCCAGCAACTCAGCGCGCCGGCCCGAGGCACCAGGCAACCCAGTGCCTGACCATCCTGGCAGTTCCAATTTCTTGGAAAGAATAGGCGCCGGCACGCGCAAGGGTCACCCGCATTCCTTTGCGCATCCAGCTGCGCGTGCCGATCACATAGTCTAGGAAGGGAAATGAAAGACTCGGCCGTCCTTCTTATCGATTGCCCCGACCGCAAAGGACTGGTGGCGCGGGTTGCGGGGCTGCTCTACGAGCAGGGCGCAAATATCCTGCATGCCGATCAGCATCAGGATCACGATCTCGGTCTGTTCTTCATGCGCGTCGAGTGGGGTCTTGCAGATAAAGGAGCAAACAGGCGCGAAGGCGGCACACACTTCGATCTGGCGAAGTTCAAAGTCGACTTTGCGAAGCTGGCCGCGGAACTCGACATGCGGTGGAAACTGTACGCAGCCTCCGAGCCCCCCCGTGTTGCGCTTTTCTGTTCTCAGTACCTGCATTGCATGGCAGACCTGTTGCACCGCTGGCTCACCGGGGAACTCGACTGCGAGATTCCGATCATCGTCTCAAATCACCGGGAGGTCGAGAATCTGGCGGCGTTTTATAACATCCCGTTTGAATATATCCCGGTGGCGACAGCTTCGCGCGCCGAGGCCGAGGCGCAGCAACTGCGGCTGCTAGAACGCTACTCCGTCGATCTGGTCGTGCTGGCGCGCTACATGCAGATACTTTCGCCCGTATTTGTTGCACGATACCCGGCGGCGATCATCAACGTGCATCACTCGTTTCTGCCAGCCTTCACCGGCGCGCGGCCGTATCACGCAGCCCATGCACGCGGCGTCAAGCTCATCGGAGCAACGAGCCATTACGTGACTGAGATTCTGGACGACGGTCCAATCATCGAGCAGGACGTGGCACGGATCTCGCATCGCGACCAGGTCGACGACCTCGTGGCGCGGGGCCGCGATCTCGAGCGTCTCGTGCTCTCGCGCGCGGTCCGCTGGCACTTGAACCGGCGCATTCTTTGCTACGGCAACAAGACCGTTGTCTTCGATTAAGAACAGTGTTCAGTTGTCAGAGAAACAGGAAAACAGAGAGACAAAGAAGCAGTAGCCGCTTCTACTCCACCAGTGCATCCGCAATCCCCAGATGCCTGTCCAGAGCGGCGATGCCGAAGTCAAGCTCTTCCTTCGTTACGATTAAGGGCGGTGCGATGACAAAATGGCTTACCCACGCCTGCTGCGCCACACCGTCGGCCATCATCTTCGCCGCAATCTGATCGACCACCAATGGCTTGCCCTCGACCTTGTCTCGCATGGTGTTAAAGGGCTCCTTAGTCGTGCGATTCTTCACGAGTTCAACCGCAAAGAAGAGACCCAATCCGCGCACATCGCCGATGGATGGATGCTTCTCTTTCAGAGCTTCCAGCTTTTCGCGGACGTAAGGCTCCAGTTCGGCGGCACGCTCGACCAGCTTGAGTCGCTGCATCTCTTCGATGGTCGCAACTGCCGGACCCAGCGTGATCGGATGTGCCTCGTAGGTGTGCCCGTGCGAGAAATAGTGCTCCTCAAAGTAATCGGCGATCTTCTTCGTCGTCGCGCACAACCCGAGCGGCACATACGCCGAGGTGATTCCCTTGGCGGTCACCAGAATGTCAGGCTTCACGCCCCAATGATCGACCGCGAACCACTTCCCGGTGCGACCCCATCCAGCCATCACTTCGTCGGCAATCATCAGCACGCCATGGCGATCGCAGATTTCACGCAGGCGAGGCAAGTACTCAGGCGGCGGAATGAGCACGCCATTCGTCCCGACCACCGGCTCGAGGATGATGGCGGCCACATCGCTCTCGTTCTCGATCATGTGCTCGATGTAGTCCGCGCAGGCGATGTTGCAGCTGGGGTATGTGTGTTTGATCGGACAGTCGTAGCAATTCGTTTCCGGAGCAAACACGACGCCCGCGCCTTTGCCTGCCGGCTCCATTGCCCAGCGCCGCGGATCGCCTGTCGCCGCAATCGAGCCCATCGTCGAGCCATGATACGAGCGATAGCGCGAGATGATCTTCGTCTTGCCTGTAAACATTCGGGCGATCTTGAAGGCTGCTTCGTTGGCCTCTGTCCCGCTGGTCGCAAAGAAGAATTTCTCCAGCCCCGCCGGCAAAACCTCGAGCAGCTTGGCGCTCAGCTTCGCGCGCGCTGCCGTTGCATAACCAGGTGCGACATAGCACAGCTCCCGCGCCTGCTCGGCAATGGCTTCGACCACGCGCGGATTCTTGTGGCCGAGGTTGACGCACATCAGCTGGGCGCTGAAGTCGAGATAGCGCTTGCCCGCGCCGTCCGTGATCCAGCAGCCTTCGGCGTCTGCGATGTACAGAGGCTTCCAGGTTTTCTGGAAGCGCCAGGTGCCGTAGTTCGTTGCGCGGGTGAGGTTGCTGGCTTGCTCTGCGGTCAGTTCCGGACTGG
>Ga0182030_10020213_pt1 | contig 12591 bp, 15 predicted proteins | sample 812S3MmetaG_FD_121299 | JGI IMG/M metagenome (GOLD analysis project Ga0182030, IMG submission 121299) | Permafrost microbial communities from Stordalen Mire, Sweden - 812S3M metaG (Illumina Assembly) | ecosystem: Environmental > Terrestrial > Soil > Wetlands > Permafrost | place: Sweden... | reverse complement strand
CTACGCTTCGAGTTTTTTTATTTAATGTCAGTTTCATTAATATTTGCAGTATATACGGAAATTTTATTTACGCAAATAAAAAAGCCGCTAAAATACTGGGGTCATTACGCTTGTGCTTGGTGCGCCATAAGCTACGAGAGTAAAACTTTACTTCTTAGGAATTTACAAAAAGTTGGTCAGAACTGATATACACCTGCGTTCCTATGTAGTTTTGGTGCAGCAGGTAGGTAAAAGTTTACACTTGATCAGAGACGAGATAGTTAGATGGAGTAAGATACTCGAAGGTCCTTACAGAGATTATTTACTCAGTAAGTAAGAGGTGGGAGTTATACTCGTAATTGTATGGCAGGAGTCATGGTAAGTCAGTTAACATAAAGGGTTTGAAGAATGTTTAGTATGGCTTTTGCGTCCGCAGCGTTAAACCATGCTGCTGCTTGGTTAGCTGTGTATGAGCTACTCGCTATAGGTCCACCTCCAATTTGTATGGTGTGACCTTGCTGGGCAGAACTAGATAAGGCAAGTGGAAATTGGACACTCGTTGTTGTGCCAGTCTTTAGAGACATACTGTTAACTTTACTAGTATCTATTACGAAAAAACATGGTACATTTTCATTGGCACCCATAACATAGCCACCCACAACACTATATTGATTACCACTAAGTGCATCAACGCTAACAGTATAGAAGTTCACTGGGCTAGATGTATTCACCATATTAGACGATGTGAGTGTGTTTGGGTCAAGTGGGTTAGAGGTGTCTATTTCTGAAGTTGTAGGTTCGCTACTTGTAGCAATGTTTAAATAACCAATATTTGCACTACTAATCGGGTTTATTATTACTTCTGCGACACTAACAGCAGAGTCATTAGCTTGAGCATTCCAATTACTCGGATACTTTAAACATAAAGCTGCAGCTGCATCACAATAAGTCTTTAAATTAGCATTGCTTTGTGTAGTAGTACTACTAGATACTGCTGGCTTTGATTTATTGTTAATGTGTTTAGCTACAAAGTAACTCGCTACACCAATGACAGCTAGAGTAAATATTACAAGTAGGAGCTCTACTACTGCAAAGCCTTGGTTGTTGTTTCTGATTTTAGACATAAGAAAATTTTCCCTGTCGTTAATTCTTGTCTTAAGCATAAACTTAAAGAGACTAAAAAACAATAAAAAAAGACCTTAGATCACTGAGGTCATAATGTTTATGCTTGGTGCACCGTAGTTGACGTACTTCTAACAAAGTCCATTGAGTTGGAAGATGATAATAATCTAAGTGAGTTGGTCGACATGCTTAAATTATCGAGTGGTTTAGCGTAGGTTATGTTGACACAAGAGAGCCGGCATTCTATGATTCGATTAGTGATAGAAACATAATAAAAGGACAAAAATCATGGGTGAAGAACAATCAGGTCAGCCAGGAGAGCAATCAGCACAAGCACCGGAGCGCTCTGCCGAAGCGTTGATAACTAAGGCTAGAGAATTATTACAGCGAGCAGATAAGTTAGGTGACCTTTTGGCGGAAGGCAATACAGATGCGGATTCTCTTTTTTTTGACGATCCAAACCTTTCACTGTCGCACCGGCTATTAACGAGAGGCGAGCAAAGAACAAGGGATGAGAAATTTACTGTCAAATTTGACCCAGCAGACGGTAAACGAGTAACAATTCATAAACAGCTTAGGGCCGAAGATGGTTCAACAAAAGTGTCACAAATAACTGTGGCTGGAGATCTTGTTTCAGGTACTTATGCCAACGTTAATGACACAGGTAAGACTGGCCCGCAAATAAAGCTTAGACCAGAGCACATACAAGCACTGGTTGAGAATGTGTATAGTGATTTAAGCAGAGCTTTGGACGAAAGAGAGCAAGGCTCGGCAGCAGTTTTGGATGCAAACGTAGCTGATCTCCTTGGATTGCCCGAACAAGGAGTTGGGCCGGAAGCCGGAACACAATAATCTGCCTCTTTGTACCTGGCTCATCTACAAACTGTTGATTAAGATTCATCAAATTGATAATTTCAACAGAAATGACCTCATTTTACAGAGGTCATAATGCTTATGGTTGGTGCCCCGTAGTTGACGTACTTCTAACAAAATCTGTTGATTATGAAGAAGATGATAACCTGAAAGTTTTAGCAGATAAGTTTAAACTATCCGGCAACTTAACTTATTGATGCTTGCATTGCTGGCGAATAAAAAGTACAGACAATTATTATTTTTGTATTAATACGTAACTATTTGGGACTGATGTAACTGAGTAATTACCAGCAATCGGTTGAGCTATATCATAAGTTACCGAGTTTCCAGAAGTTATACTACCAGTACCCCCATATGAGCCTCCATCAACAACATAAAAGGCACCTAACTCTGTATTACCGCTGAGTGTTAGCTTGCCCGTTAAATTAACTTTAACTCCACCATCACAACCGTCGTCACTCGTGCTAAGACAAACTCCTATTGCACCCGTATAACCTGAATTGGGAGTCTGAGCCTGCACTCCATTACCTCCCATTGATATATTGTTGCTAATTGTAAATGAATTCGTATTCGTTGATACGACACTTATAGCTCCCCCGTTCATAACGTCAATATTACTATTGCCAAAAGCTGTTAACGAGCTACTGTTCGAAGTATCGGCGTAATTAACAGAAATTATATCTCCATTCCCGACTGAAACGGTTCCGTTAAAATTCGGACTGGTATTTTCAAACAAAACGCCACTGTTTGGTGTTATCGAGCTATTGGGGAACAGGATTTCACCAGTTCCTGAAATAGGCCCATTAATATCAATTTGGCTAGAGCCTGATGTATCAAATGCAAGTGTAGCGTTGCCAATATTAATATCAGTTCTGTTTGAACTATTTAGTAAAGTCAACATGTTGTCGGCAGTGGTTTGAATAGTTTGGCTACCGTTTAGATTGAGGGTATTGTCAAACTCTACTCGAGGAATTGCATCTCCAGTTCCAGGTGTTTGGGTAATTGAATCTACGATCCCGTTCGTGATAGAAAGTGGGTCACCTGTAACGCTAAAGTTTATGCTGTCCACTTCCCCGTAAATTAGAAGTTTGTTAATTACCAAACCTAGCAGATTATCCTGAAATGCAAATGACGTCGGCCCATACTGATTTGTTGGTTGAGTCACATTAGTAACATCAATTTCTAAGATTTGTCCATTGGTGGGTACGCCAAGCGACCAATTAGCGGTATCATTCCAGTTATAATTATTGCCCTTACCGGTCCATATATTAGTCGATATTTCTCCAGATACCTTAGAAGTATTGGTCGTAGTTGACTTATGGTGTTCTTTATATACGAACCACCCAGTAGCTCCAATAAGAGCTAGGACAAAAATTATGATTATAAGTTCTACGAAGCTAAAGCCTTTTTCGTTTTTATATAGTTTATTCATAGCATAAGCATACGTTGTAAGCATAAGAGTTGCAATAAAAAATGACCTCAAAATACTGAGGTCAAAGTGCTTATGGTGCGACATAGCTGACACATTGCAAACATCTGCAATAGAGGCTATTAACGATTATAAACTAAAACACTTAGTTGAGCTGTTTGGATTGTCAGGCGACTTACTAACGATTCGGTAGATTACCCGACATTCTTTACTGCTTCTTTTTCATATCCCTGACGCCCTTTATAACCATTCTAATACCGACAGTAATCACGGCTATTACAATGACCGCCATTATCACGATAATTATGATGTTCTTTGCTGCTGTCATATCTGTTCCTCTTCTAAGTTTCCTATTAGAGTTTCCTTGTTACCTTGCCTATAACGTCTTGCAAAGGTACTGGTCCAAAATCTCGGCTGTCAAGCGAGTCGGAGCGATTATCGCCTAAGACATAGACATCACCTTGAGGTACTGTAGTGCTTATGTTCCCAGATGTAACTTCATTAGCTGGCTCGTAATTACTATCTGGGTCAAAACCCTGTGGATTGGAGCTGTCGTAAACAGTTATTGTGCCATTCTGAATGACTACTTTGTTACCGCCAAGGGCAACGATACGTTTTATTAGGATTTGATTATCGCTTGTTGGGGCATGGAAAAGTACAACATCATCTATTTTAGGTGACGTGTACTTATTGCTGACAAGTATCTCTTGCCCGTTTGAGTAGTTGGGTGACATAGATGGTCCATTTACTTTATATATTTTGAATAACACATGTAGTAACACAACATCAGCAGCAATAAACAGGACAACTAGCCCGCCGACTATAATCAATATCCAACGACCAACGTGACTACCCTTAGGTATAGTTTGAGATTTTATTGATGGACCGAGCTTCTTTATGTTCCCACGAGCCTGAGCTATGGTAATTAACACCAAGAGGTTTATTAGTCCAACACCACGACCACCATCAATCAGGCTCAGTATCATTACAATCAGCACAACTATACCTAAGCCTAAAAGTGTTCTGTCAGCTTGACGGATAGTATTGGGTTTGGCTTTTTTCAGCTTAATGCCTAAGCCTATAAAAATCCCCCCTATAATAAGCCCGATTACAAGGGCAGTGATGACAAGTATTTTTTCGCTATGACCGTCTGAGTTGGCTTTAGTGTAAATCGCTGCCTGTAACAAGGGTGTTGCGATAATGTTAAGTAACCCTAATACTATCGCCCATGTTCCTGCCGAGTGTATTGATTTTAGTGTATCTTGATAGTTTTGTGTTTGCGGCCGGTTTGCCATTTTGTACGTCCCTTATACAGAGGCTAATTTATTAATGGTTTAAGCATATACCGTATGTTAAATTTGAGCAAATGAGACTCTAACATTTTTACAGATATGGGATATACCCCAAATAAAAACAGCTCAAAATTTGAGCCATTTTTGATCTGTAAAACTAAAATGGTGCAGCATAGTTGACGTATTTCAAACATCTGCGATAGCCGCTACAACAGATTATAAACTAAAATACCTAGTTGAACAGTTCCAATTATCAGATAACTTGATTTAGTTCTTTTATAACGGGTTGCACGTTAGGTTGATTGAACCCGTAGATGAGCCGTAGCTGAATGTTGACCCGCTACAGCTCAACGTGCTGCTAGGCTTTACAGTAGTCGTGGTATTTAACTTAATAGCATTTACGGTAGTGGTCAGATTATCAACCGACGATTGCAGATTTGATAGTTGCGAGCTGTCGCTAGTGTTAGCAACTGGCTGATTGCTAGTGGCAGACAACGACTTTACCTGTTTATTAAGAGATAGAACATTTACAAGAAGCACGACGACCAGCACCGTACTAACAAGGCTCAAACCAATTAGCCAGCCTATCATGACTTTCAGCTGTGACGCTTTCACTGCTCACCGCCATCAAGCTGTTCATTGAAACTGCTCCAATCAGATTGAACCAGAGCATGCTGCTTTGTCGTTTTATGACCCAAAATCGTTTCTCTCATATAGGCAATGTCATCGGGGTCATAACACTTGTACATCAGATACCCCTCATATTGCCTACCTAGCTTTTTGGCTATCTTTTCATCGCTTTCGCCCGAAGCAACCATAGCCTTAAACTTGTCTAAGTAGCCAATTATTGCAAGGAAGTTAACATCACGTTTTATCTCTCTGACCGTATCCTCGCCAGTTATATCTATTCCCGCTGCCAGAGCATGCTTTTGAACTTTTGCATTTCCCGCAATCTGCTTATTTGATTTGCCACGTCTACATTGTTCGTAGATTGCCATGCACAGCTGACGTATACTTTGTGCCTGAGCTGCTTGAATACGAGCATTGTAGACTGCGGTTTTCTGCTCAGGCGTTGCGTGAGCATCCCACATAGACTTTTTGATAGCACTTGCTATTATCCAAGCTGCTGCAATGATAGCGACAATGACCCAAAACATTACGACTTTACCTTTTCAACTTTATACTGTTCAGAACCGACAATATAACCCTCGCACACCAACCAAGGTGCTTTAGCTAGAAAAAACTGTTTATGGGTATCTGAGGTCATTAGTTTTACATACTGCTCATTATCAGGACGTTCAGACTGCCTCTTAAGCCAGTACCAAAACACTTCTTTACACGTTTCAAAAGCGTATTTGGGCGGGTCATAGTTATTAGCATTGTCGCTCGGCTCTGTTACGCTGTCCTCTAATGTTTTAACAACTGTCATAAGATGGTCTTTTACCGAAGCGTCATCAACACGCTTGATTGGCTCTTGTTGTATATCTTTTTTGTCCAAGTAATAAACAAAGAAGCCGATGCCAAGCAGGTTTGCAATTAAGCCTTTTAATGCCTCAACAAGCTCGGGGCTGTAGGTTTCGTATGCACTTTGGTCGGCTGCCATAAGTTGGTTTAAGTGAAAGAGCGTTAATCTGCCAGTTACTTCTTTGAGTGGCTCGCCAACACGATTTTTCCATATTTCCAGCATTAGCGGTTGATTGTTGAAAAGCACAACAAATGACCTGTAAAGTTCATTCGTTAGTTCGGTAGTATTATCATCTGCCATTTGATAGCTCCCAACTCTTGAACTTCTGTATGTGTTCGCCAAACTCGTTTCTAAACAACTCCTCTTGCATAGCAAAACTATCTTTTTCATAGCCGTGAATAACAGATTGTACTACTAGGGTAGATGGCGTACTTGGTGCTGTATTGAGTTGATGAAACCATTTGGAAACAACAGTCAGTGCATTAACTATGTTTAGAGTGTTATAAAACTCTAGGCTGCCAGCGATAGATGGGTCGTAGGGGCTTAACTGAAACCGAAGTATTATGACTGTCGCATTAGGGTCAACCATTACACCGTAAAACTGCGAACCATTAACGTATGTCCGATATTCGTCTATGTTATTTTTGCTTTCACCGACTTTCTTGACTTCGAAGCCGATACTCTCTAGGTGCTTGATGACATCTTTTACAGTATGAGCTGTTTTGTGTGGCTTGCTTGGCTTTACATCATCAATCATATTTCATCACTTCTTTTGTAATAATATTGCTAACTATATGTTAGCAAATGTTCTGTTATCAAAAATAGCATATTCTATCTGTTTTCGCTAACAACACGTTAGTGGCTTAACTGTCTGCATGTACGTAGCTTGAACAGTGGAATGAAACGCAACACAAAGGAGCTGCACCTATTGCAGCTAAAGCTCGGTAAACGAGTACAGGATATACGTAAACGCAAAGGTCATACGCAAGAAAGTCTTGCTGCGGTATCTGGTCTTGATAGAGTTTCAATTGGCTACATTGAGCAAGGCAGACGAGCACCACAATTAAGTACATTGCTGATACTCTCAAAGGCTTTGCAGGTAAAATTATCGGACTTCTTTGACGGCATTTAGTCTTACTGCTTTTTAAGCAACTTTATAACGTCCTCACGACGGTAACGCCTATCTCGTCGAGTACCGAACCTCACGGCTACTAGGTAGCCTTTCTTATCCCACGCCCTGAGTGTGTTTGGATGACAGTTAAGCATGTCGCATGCCTGCTGTAGCGTGAGTAGCTTAGGTTCTTTTTTACCAGATTGTGTCATACTATAACTATACACGACTTACTAGTTGTAAGGCCATGAACGAAGTGATGAAATATGAGTTTACAAGGCAAAGAAAAAATATGGTTTTTAGTCAATCGTTTGCTTGATGAACGTGAGATAACAAGTGCTGCTCAACCAGTGGGCTTGCACCCAGCAAACGACTTAAACAAACACTACGACCCGACAGATTTAGTGCAATTGGTAAATAAACTAGAAAAAGAACACAATGCCGTCAAGCTAATTGCTATGCCGACAGACCAAACTTATCATAAGTACCTATTTGAACTGTTGCCCGATTTTGATGCCTATGTGCAGGAGCTTCGCAAAGACCCAAAATACCTTGATTGGATAGGCGAAAAGCCCGAACCTGAGCCTAGCCCACAAGCTACACCTGTCTCTGTTAGTAGTGCTCGTAAGAATGGTATTATGACTGGTAAAGAAAAAATACAGGCTGTCATTGAGGATATAAACAACAATTATCAGGGTCTGGTTACGGGCAATGTCATAATTCTGCATTCAGGTAACTTAGAGGAACGTGGTTTGCAGCTGCACGAACAGACACAGGTACTGAGCATATTGGCTAACGATAAAAAGGTCATCAAGTACACAGCCAAAAATGAGTACGAGAGCCAAGCTGACATACACCCCCGTGACCAAGTTGATATTCACGAAGTGGCAATGGACGAGCTACACGCCAACGAGATGTTTGACCAGCTACTTGCACAGCAGCTATACACAGTCGAAGTGCTACCCACATTTGAGGAATTAGCTAATAAGTTACTGGGCGATGCTGAATTAGAGTATCAAAAAGACATTTACCTGCTCAGGCTGCTCTACAACAGGGTTATTGCCGTGTTGGATGCTGTGGTTTCGTCGAGCGTCATTATTGAAGACAACGACCTAGACTTTGCGTATGTGCAACTAACCGCACTAATTGATGACCTACTAACTAAACCATCAATGAAAAGCTGGCAAAAGGATGCACCCGAACTTTATGAAACGTTGCTCGGACACGCCGAAGAAATAGGCGAAGGCTGGCAATACAGCCGTGCCACAGTCTTAAAATACTACGCCAAGCTACAAAAGGATTGGATGCTGCATAGTCGCTCCGAGTTTGAAATTGACGACAAACTATCGGCAATGTTTGATGAGCTTGATGGGCTTACAGCAGCTCACGAAAAAGCAAGTCGCCAAGCATCCGATAACTGGCATAAACAAGCTGGTGCTTTCGCAAAAGATTTCCGCCAAAAAATTGGTACTGATGAGCCATCAAATACAGCACAAGCAACATTCAAAGAGCCTGAAACGCCCGTAACCGAAAAGGTAAATATACAATCATTACAACCCGCCCATTACCACGATAAGACTGGCAAACTAGAGGTATCGCCAAACGTTGAGGTTTCCATTGCTATGCACGGTAAAGTGGCTCGTAAGAACCGCACTAAGTACGACCAATGTCACCTGATGAGCTGCCTATTCAACTCGGTCAATACCCTTAACAATGGCATAACTTTCAGTAAGTTCTTAGGCGTTAAATACGATAAAAACAATAAAAAACACATTCGTAAAATAAGGAACACGGTTGATGAAATTAACAATAAGGTAGCAGGTAAAACTACCGCTAAAAAACTGATTTTTATTCACGGCGACAAGATATTTGTTGACAAATCGTATCTGAAAAAATAACTGAAAACCAATTTCAGTACATACCTCGTGTACATAGTTGACCCGCAAACAACTGCGGGTCTTTTTTATCCCGTAGCTGGTTGCAGCAAGGAAAAAGAATGTCCACGAAAAAAGAGCCACTACCAGCAGAACCACAAGGACAAGCCGCAAACGATGGCGTGACTGATGAGTTGAGTGAGGAGGCAGTACATAACCTCACTGGCTTTTTTGACGTGCTCATTCAGATGGACTTTGCACTAAAGCAACGTAATGAACGAGGAAAAGAAAATGATGACTTTTTACAAGGTACTACGAGTGAGCCTAAACAAACTGATTAGCATACTTCTTTCGGTATGGTTATGGGCAAGCAATAAAGAACAAGCACGAGAGCGAGCAAAGCATGGTCGTTAGCGAAGTAAACATCACGCCAGTAAAACCGACTGACGGGCTTGTGGCATTTGCAAGTTGTGTAATAGACGGACAGTTGTATGTAGGTTCGGTTGGCGTACATCAGCTGCTTGACGGCAGTGGCTATCGGATAACGTACCCTACCAAGAAAATAGGCACTCGCCAACTCAACTACTTCCACCCCGTCACAAAAGAGGCTGGCAAGCTAATTGAGCAAGCGATTATCGCTAAGTGCGTTGAGTTATTTGAAAGAAGTGATGAACAGTATGATAGACACAGTAAAACTACTCATACCCGTAGATAACCCGCTCATTTTTGACGGCAGCAGGTTTACGCCTATTACACTTGAGCAGCTTGTGAACAGTAGAGGCTACGGCAAGACGTTTCTCAACCCGTCGCCAACGTACGCCAAAATGGGCAAGTACCTGCCCCGCCTGACTATGTACAAACGAGTGCGTAAGTTCGGCGTGGTTACGTATGAGCTGGCAGTTGAGTTTTCCGCACCAAAGATGTTGTTCGGCAATAACTTTGATGAGCTTGAAGAAAAAGACTTTGAGGCACTACTAACCGCAATACAAGCAACGCTATATGAGCTGCTTGGGCATAGGTTTTTCAAAGAAGTGATTGCCCACGCAGATATTGCGGCTTGGCATCCGTCCAAGAATATCGTGTTTCTTGACTACACGTCGTGCCAAACAATCCTCAATACAATGGGCAAGCTAGATGTGAGCAAAACCTACGATTTACAAAAAACTGATTTTCGTGATGGACATGTCGTACACATCCACGCCAACTCACTTGATATAGCCTTTTACGACAAAATGGCTGACCTGCTAAAAGCAAAGAAAAGCGGTAAACGGGCTTTTGAGAATGACAGCACCGTGCAGCTCAATCTGCTTGAGAGCCTAGCTGAATACAGACCGATGGAAGTATTCAGGTACGAGGTTCGTTTTGTCGGTAGAGCCTCTATCAAGCGAGCTTACCCAGAATTAGAGCAGTGGACATTTGAGAGCCTGTACAAGAAGAAGTTGTGCCAAAAAATCCTGCTCAAACACTGGAACAAGCTGACTAGCTCAGTTGATATGCTTTCCCTTGACGTAAAAGAGCCGTACGAGTTACTGCAAAACTACCTTGAAGCAAATCAAGATGCAACACCACAGGCGGCACTTGCGGCAGTTGCTGGGCTGGTTATTACCAGTCAAGTCGGTGCTGTCGGGCTGCGTAACGTGCTTGAGGCTCATTATGGTAAGCAAGCGTGGTATCGCATCAAACCACTGCTCAAATCACCAGACGCATACCGTTTTACAGCCTTTGTGCATATAGACGAGGCGTTGCAGCAATTCACGCCTACAAGTATGTCTGATTTTCTATCACACCTTGAAAATACTGTTAAGTAATGTTAAGTTAGTAAGGAGTAAATAATTATGGAAGCAAAGTTAATCCTAATCGCAAGAGTATCAGATATAGAGCAGCGTAAGGCGTTGCCAGCTCAGAAGTTACGTTTGGAACGATACGCCGAACAGAAACAACTACCCTCTGAATATCACGAGTTTGACGAAAGTGCTCACAAAGATGTGCGGCAAAAGTTCAGTAAGCTCGTTGAACACATCCACAAGCAGACTGGCTTGTGTTACGTAGTCTTTGATAAGATAGACCGCCTTACTCGTGATAGCAGCCAAGAAGAAGTAAAGGCATTGCAGCAGCTGGTAAAGCTCGGCAAGATAGAATTACACTTTCCGAACGACAGCCTGTACATTGATAAAAACTCATCCGCAGCCGATTGGTTTCGGTTGGGTATTGGTATGGCACTGGCAAAATACTATTCAGATAGCATTCGTGATAACGTCAAGCGTCGCTTTGAGCAGATGCTGAGTGAGGGCATATGGGTACATAGAGCACCCATTGGCTATAAGAATGTCCTAAAAGATGGCAGCACACCTCAAAAACCTATCAAAGATATTGAGGTTGATGACACAAAAGCACAGTACATAGTAAAGGCTTTTGAGATGCGAGCAAGAGGCGTGTCTTACGCTGTCATTGCCAAGGAACTTGGTGCGATGGGCTTTCGTAGCAATATCGCTGGCAGTAAAGCACCGAACAAGGCATTTCTTGAACGAATTTTGAGCAATGAGTTTTACTGTGGCTTTATGGTTCATGCTGGTAGACGTTACCCACACAAGTACCCGCCGCTTATCAGTCGTGGCTTATACAACCAAGTACAGCGTGTTCGTGATGAGCGTAAACACGAAAAGACCAAGTATGACAGCAAGGACTTTACACTCAAAAAGATAGTGAAGTGCGGCAAGTGCGGACGAGCAGTATCACCATTCAAGGCTCGCAACACTGTGTATTTGCGATGTGCTAATTCCAAGTGCGATAATCCTAATACAGCCGTAAGCCTCGTTATTGATGAGGTAGCGGATGACATAGGATTTATAGACGTGCCAGAAAAATGGTTAGACAAGGTTATTGCCGAGTTGCGTAATCGTCACGATGACCAGCAAACATACTTTACTCAAAACATTGAGCAGACCCGTGCTGAGTACGACAAGCTCAAAGAAAAAATGCGTAAGGTTTACTATGACTTGCTTGAGGGTCGTATTACACAGACATTCCATGACGATATTGCAACTGAGCTAGAAAAGAAGCAGCAGGAACTGAATGACCGCCTAAAGTTGCTAACAAATGATAACAAGCAGTTCCAAGTAACCGCCTCTTACCTGTTAGACTTGGCTCAACGGGCTAATCAGCTGTTCAAAGAGAGCGATGAGGGTTTGAGACAGAAGTTACTGGAATACGTACTTTCAAACATTGAGCTAAAGGACAAAAAGTTGTCTTATATACTGAACGACCCCTTTAGGACAATCGTTGAGGCAAAGAAAAAGAGCCTTTCGGCTCATAATTCAAATATTTGGTGCGGGTGAAGAGACTCTAACTCTCGACCTCTTCCTTGGCAAGGAAGCGCTCTAAACAACTGAGCTACACCCGCATATCAATGACTATCTTACCGAAACTTTGGTAAAAATCAAACTGGT